>Ga0184621_10000255_pt1 | contig 11230 bp, 12 predicted proteins | sample PLM1_30_b1_FD_133144 | JGI IMG/M metagenome (GOLD analysis project Ga0184621, IMG submission 133144) | Groundwater sediment microbial communities from an aquifer in East River, Colorado, USA - PLM1_30_b1 | ecosystem: Environmental > Terrestrial > Soil > Riparian zone | place: USA: East River...
CGCCGAAGATGCGATGACCCCGAAAGATGTTCGGCATCGCCGGACATCACGGGCCGGGTGATGCAGGTTTGACACAAGTGGTACGGGTCGAGAAGGTGGCCGCGGTGACCACCGGGGTGAGTGCCGGCCGACGCGGTTGCGGCGTTGCACGCCGCGCGGGTCGCGGCCGAGGCAGGTGCGGCCGCGACCACGCCGATGGAGGCCCGGAAGGGACGCGCCTCCTACCTCGGTCCGCGAAGCGTCGGCCACCAAGATCCGGGAGCGGCCTCGACGTCCCTGCTGTTCGGTGCGCTGGAGCGCGCGGCGGCGGAGACTCCGCGGGATCGCTGATGGGCGACCGCCGAGACCCCACGATCCAGTCGGTCGACCGGGCGGCACGGATCTTGAAGGCGCTCGCCGCGGGCTCACCCCGACTGGGGGTGAGCGAGCTGGCGGAGCGCCTCGGGCTCGCGAAGACGACCGTCCATGGACTGCTTCGCACGCTCGAGCGCCAGGACCTCGTCGAGCAGGATCCGGAGACCGGCAAGTACCGGCTCGGCCCCGAGATGCTCCAGCTCGGCAACGCCTTCCTGGACCATCACGAGCTGCGGGGACGCTCGCTCGTGTGGGCGGACACGCTGGCGGAGCGGGTGGGGGAGGCGGTCCGCGTCGGCGTGCTCTACGGTCGAAAGGTCCTGGTGGTCCATCACGTGTTCCGTCCGGACGATTCCGTGCAGATCCTGGAGGTCGGCGCCTCCGTTCCCTGGCACGCCTCGGCGCTCGGCAAGGTCCATGCCGCCTTCCTGCCCTCGGATCGCCGGCGAACGCTGGTCTCGGGTCCGCTTCAACGGCTCACCGGAAGGACGATCGTCGACCCACACGCATTGGCGCTGGCTCTCGAAGAGATCGCGGCGGCCGGCTTCTCAACCGAAGCGCATGAGGCCGTGATCGGCGAAGGGGAGGTCGCCGCCGCGGTGTTCGATCATCGCGGTCACCCGGTCGGTGCGATCGGCGTCGTCGGTCCGGTCGAACGGCTCCTTCCCGCGGGTCCGGCGGCCGAGGTCGTCGTGGCACTAACCGACACCGCCAAACGGCTCTCGTGGGAGATGGGCGCCCGGCGAGGGCGCGCCGGGACGATCGGTCACTCCATCCCTCGGGCGGGCGTGGGCGGGTAGGTCCGTGGAGCGACGGCTCGTCGCACTCCTCATCGTCGGCGTCACCGCGGTGTCGTTCTCGGCCGTGCTCGTGCGCGAGGCGGACGCCCCATCGCTCGCGATCGCCTTCTACCGATGCGCGATGGCTTCGTTCGTGCTGGTGCCGCTCGGGCTCGCTCGCCACCGCGCGGAGTATCGGCGTCTCTCGAAGCGCCAATGGCGGCTCGCGCTCGCGTCGGGCGTCGTGCTGTCGGCCCATTTCGCGACCTGGATCTCGTCGCTGTCGTTCACGACCGTCGCGGCGAGCGCCGTGCTCGTCCAAACCCTGCCGCTCTGGGTGGCCGCGTTCGGCCGGTTCATCGGCGAGCGACCAACACGTCGCGCCCTCCTCGGGATGGCGATCGCGGTCGCGGGCACGCTGGTGATCGTTGGCGGAGGGTTCGACGGAGGTTCGCGCGCGCTGCTCGGCGACGTCCTGGCGCTCGCCGGTGCCGTCTTCGCCGCGATCTACGTCTTGCTGGGACGGAGCCTGCGTCAAGAGCTCTCATTGGTCACGTATTCGAGCGTCGTCTACGCGACGTCGGCCGTGGCGCTGGCCGCGATGATGGTCGCGAGCCGGACGGCCTTCACGGGGTACCCGGCGAAGACGTGGCTCGTGTTCGTGCTGATCACCGCGGGCCCGCAGTTCCTGGGTCACACGACGTTCAACTACCTGCTCGGACACGTGCGGGCCTCGATCGTCGCCGTCGCGCTCCTCGCGGAGCCGGTGGGGGCGACGATCCTCGCCTGGATGATCCTCGGCGAGGCGCCCGGTCCTGCGACCGTCGTCGGTGGCGTGATCGTCCTGGCCGGGGTCTACGTGGCGATCGCCGCCGAGACGCGAGCGGCCAACGTGGTGGCGGTGGAGTAGCCTCGCGCGCCATGCCGGATCCACCACGCTTCGTCACCGTCGACGACCACGAGCTCCTCGCGCGAGAGATCCTACCGGAGGGGTTCGCCGGATTCGTGGCCGGCGGCGCGGGTGATGAACGGACGCTCGCGTGGAACCGACGCGCGTTCGACCGATGGGTGCTCCGTCCGAGGTTCCTGCGGGGCGTGGCCGCCGCCGATCCCTCGACGCAGCTCTTCGCCGATCAACTCGCGCTGCCGGTGCTGATCGCGCCGTGGGCGTACCAGCGGTCCGCGCACCCCGACGGCGAGCTCGCGACGGCCCGAGCGGCCGCTCGCGCCGGAACGATCATGTGCGTGTCGACGACCGCCGTGGAACTCCTCGAGGACATCGCGGCGGCGTCGGCGGCGCCGAAGTGGTGGCAGCTCTACGTGTTCGCCGATCGCGGATTCACGGCCGAGATGCTCGGGCGGGTCTCCTCCGCCGGCTACACCGCGCTCGTGTGGACGATCGATCTGAACGCGTACGGCCTCCGCCACCGCGAAACCCGGGTCGGCTACGAGCCCCCGATCTCGCTCACGACCGACGACCTCGCGTACGACCCCTCGATCAGCTGGGACGACGTCGCGTGGATCCGCGAGCACGCGCCGGGGTTGCCGCTGCTGCTCAAGGGGATCCTCACGGCAGCGGATGCCGAGCTGGCGGTGGCGGCCGGCGCCGACGGAATCGTGGTGTCGAACCACGGCGGCAGACAGCTGGACACCAGCCCCGCATCGCTCGACGCACTGCCGGAGGTGATCGAGACGATCGGCGGGCGGATCCCCGTCCTGGTCGACGGGGGTGTTCGGCGTGGGACGGACGTCGTGAAGGCGCTGGCGCTCGGGGCGTCCGCGGTCATGATCGGACGACCGGCGGCCTGGGGCCTGGCGGCCAGCGGCGAGGACGGGGTCGTCGACGTCCTCCGGATCCTCCGCGACGAGCTCGAGAACGCGATGACCCTCTGCGGGTGCGCCACCGTTTCGGATATCACGCGCGAGCACGTAGCCCCCGCGCCAACCGGATGACGGTCGGCTCGCCCGTCTGCCACCCTTGCCGGCCATGCCCGGGTACGACCTCCACACGCATTCGACCTTCTCCGACGGCACGGCGACGCCGTCGGAGAACGTCGCGCTTGCGCGCGAACGCGGGTTGGAAGGGATCGCCGTCACGGACCACGACACGATGGATGGGTGGGGAGAGGCGCTCGACGCCGCGTCCGGCTCGGATCTTCGGATCGTCCCAGGCGTCGAGCTGTCCGCCGAGCACGATGGAGCTTCGCTCCACGTGCTCGGATACTGGGTGGACCCGGCTTACGAGGGCCTCCGCGCGGAGCTCCGACGCCTGCACGACACGCGCTTCCGCCGGGGCGAGATGATCGTCGAGAAGCTCCAGTCGCTCGGTTACGACCTCTCCTTCGAACGGGTCCGGGAGATCGCCGGGGACGACCTGATCGCGCGGCCGCACATCGCCCAGGCCATGGTCGAGACCGGGATCGTGGCGACGGAGCGCGACGCCTTCGACTCTTACATCTCCGACGACGGGCCCGCCTACGTCCCCAAGCACGCCCTCGCTCCCGTGGACGCGCTCGCGCTGATCCGCGACGCGGGCGGAGCCTGCGTGCTCGCGCATCCCGGCATGTGGCGTGGGGCCGACTCCGTCCCCGACGCCTTGATCGAGGAGATGGCGGCGCGCGGGATGGCGGGGATCGAGGTGGATCATCCCGATCAGGACGAGGACCAGCGCGCGAGGTATCGCGCGATGGCCGAGCGTCTCGATCTGATCCCGACGGGCGCCTCGGACTGCCACGGTGCGCGGTACGACTTCCGCCTCGGGTCCGAGACCACCCCGTCACAGCTGGTGGACGAGCTCCATCGCCACGCGGGCTCGTAGGCTCGGCGCGTGCCGGGCTCGATCGACTTCGTAGGGGGGCGGTTCACCGACGAGGACTTCGACCGGGATCGTCGGAGCCCTGGGGGGAACGTGAGATGAGCCGGATCCTGATCGTCGGCGGGGGCTACATCGGTCTGTACACGGCCCGCCACCTCGAGCGCCTCCTGCCGGCGAACGCTCACCAGCTGGTGATGGTCAGCCCGGAGAACCACATGACCTATCAGCCGTTCCTGCCCGAGGTGGCGAGCGGGTTGATCGACCCCCGCGCCGTCGTCGTGCCGCTCCGGAGCGTCCTGCGACGCACGGAGCTCGTCGTCGGTGAGGTGGAGCGGATCGAGGTCGAAGGCCGCTCGGCACGGATCCGGCTTCCGGACGGGCGCCGGCGGGACGAACCGTTCGACGTGGCCGTCGTCGGCGCCGGTTCGTGGTCGCGGACCCTGCCGATCCCGGGACTCGCCGAGTACGCGGTCGGATTCAAGACCCTGCCGGAGGCGATCTGGCTCCGCAACCGGGTCCTCGCGCAGCTCGACGCCGCCTCCGAGGCCGCCGACGCGGACGAACGCCGCACCGCGCTGGGGTTCGTCTTCGTCGGGGCGGGGTTCGCCGGGATCGAAGCGATCGGTGAGCTCGAGGACTTCGCACGGGCCGCGCTCGCTCCGTACCCCGGCGGGATGGCGGTCGACATGCGCTGGGTCATGGTCGAGGCCTCGGACAGGATCTTGCCCGAGCTCGATCCCGCCCTCGCGACGTACGCGGCGGACCGACTCCGCGAGCGTGGCATCGAGATCCGGACGGACACGAAGCTCGTCTCGATCGAGGACGGTCTCGTTCGTCTCAGCGATGGATCCTCGATCGCGGCCGGAACCGTCGTGTGGACGGCCGGGGTGCGGGCGTCGCCGCTGGCCTCGGCGAGCGGTCTCCCCGTCGACGGCCGCGGCCGGGTCCGGGTCGACCGGGCCCTCCGCGTCGAAGGCATCGACGGGCTCTGGGCGGCGGGCGATGTTGCTGCGGTCCCCGATCCCGACGAGCCCTCCGGCTCTTCGCCACCCACGGCGCAGCATGCCCTTCGCCAGGCGAAGCGCCTCGCGGAGAACATCTCCGCCGATCTGGACGGCCGACCTCCGCAACCGTTCCGGTATCGGAACAAGGGGATGCTCTGCTCGCTGGGGCACTATCAGGGGGTCGCCGATCCGCTCGGGGTACGGATCCGAGGCTTCCCGGCGTGGTTCCTGCACCGCACCTATCACCTGTTCTACATGCCGACGCTCGGCCGGAAGGTGCGGATCGCGCTCGACTGGACCGTCGCCCTGCTCTTCCCTCGGGATCTGGCGCAGCTCGGTTCGCTCGAGCATCCGCGGGACGCCTTCCGGCGATCCGCGGGATCGTGACGGTCGCTCAGCTCAACTGGCGTTGCTTCTGCAGCTCGCTCGCAGCGCGCAGAGCCTTCTGCGAACGTGCGATGTCGGGCATTTCGTGGCCGGTCGAGAGCTCCTCGGCGGCCCACTTCGTCAGGTCGCGGATCGAGATGATGCCGACGACCTTGCTGCGCTCGACCACCGGCAGGTGTCGGATGTTGAGGGACACCATGCGGTCGGCTGCCTCGCCGATGTCCGCCTTCGGCCCGATCGTCTCGAGGTGTCGCCGCGTCATGCCCTGCGCGACCGTCACGGACTGGGGATCCCCGCCCGCCGCGACCAGCGTCACCACGTCCCGCTCGGTCACGATCCCAGCCAGCTTGCTGCCCTTCTCGAGGACGATGACCGACGAGATCCCGTTGGAGCGCATGATCTTGGCCACATCCGCGAACGTGTCCTCGGCCTCGGCCGTCTTCACGTCCGACCGCATGATGTCGCCGACCAACATCGCGCTACCTCCTGGCCTCTCGGGAACGTCAGCCTACACGGAGACGCGGCCGAGCTGGCAGTGGGATGATGCGCCGCAACCCCTCCGAAGGAGCTCGCCTGATGTCGATCGAGCGCGCCGACGACCATCCGACCCACGAGTCGAACGGCAACACGATCACCAGTCTGGCCGCGCCGGCTCGCGGCGCGAGCGAGGTCGCGCTGTTCCGGACGGCGTTGCCGCCGGGCGGCGCGCTCCCGCGACACCGCCACGACCACATCGACGTGTTCACGGTCGATCGGGGCGGTGGAACCATCCAGATCGGCGATGAGCGGTCCGTGGTCGGGGTGGGGGACTCCGTCATAGTGCCGACCGGTGCGTGGCATCACCTGGAAGCCGGCGCCGACGGAGCGACGATCACCGTCGCGATGCCGGGCGGCACGAAGCTGATCCTCGAGGACGGTTCGGAGATCGTGCCGCCGTGGGTGGCGTGAGATGGCGAGCTCCTACTTCGCCGACGTCACGCTGTTCGACGGGGCACGGGTGCGACCGCACCACGGCGTCCTCGTGGACCGCCACCGCATCACCTGGGTGGGTCCGCACGCGCGGGCCCCGCGGGAAGCACGCGCCGCCCGGGAGATGCCCGGTCCCGGTCGATCGCTGACGCCGGGGTTGATCGATTGCCATGTTCATCTGTGCTTCGACGGCGGCGCCGATTTCGCGCGGGAGGCCGTCGGGCTGACCCCCGCGCTCGGAGCGATCAAGGGAACGGTCAACGCGCGCAAGCATCTGGCGAACGGGGTCACGACCGTCCGGGATCTCGGGGGGGTCGGGATCATCGAGCTCGCCCGATCGATCGAAGCGGGCACCGTGCCCGGCCCTCGCGTTATCCCGGCCGGTTCGGCGCTGACGATCACGGGCGGGCACGGCCACAACATCGGGATCGCGCGAGAGGTGGACGGCGCCGACGCGGTCCGAAGCGCGGTCCGCGAAGAGATCCGCGCGGGGGCGCTCGCGATCAAGCTGATCGCGACGGGAGGCGTGCTCACCCCGGGGATCGGTGCGACGTTCACGGCCTTCACGATGGAGGAGCTCACGGCCGCGATCGATGAGGCGCACTCGTGGGATCGCGGCGTCGCCGCGCACGCGATCGGGGCCGAGGGGATCCTGCGGGCGGTCCTCGCGGGGGTCGACACGGTCGAGCATTGCGTGCAGGTCACGCCCCGGATCGCCAAGGAGATGGCCGCGCGAGGGACGTTCCGCGGTCCGACGATCTGCGCGCTGATGGGGATCGCCGGCAACGAGGGCAAAGCGCCGGCCTATGCGGTCACGAAGGCGAAAGCGCTGGTCGAGGAGGCGAAGGCGGGCCACCGGCGGGCGATCCGCGCCGGGGTGCGGCACATCTGCTCGACCGACGCCGGGACGCCATTCAACCCGCACGGCAACGCTCCGAACGAGGTGATCGCGATGATCGAGTGGGGTATGGAGCCGCTCAAGGCGATGGTCGCCGCGACCGCGAACGGAGCCGAGGCGCTCCGCATGCCGGACGTCGGGCGAGTCGCGCCGGGGATGCGCGCGGACCTGGTGGTCTACGACACGGATCCGATCGAGGATCCGACGGCGCTGCGGGACGCGCGCGCCGTCTGGAAAGACGGCGCGCGCGTCCGGGTCTGAGCGATGCTCCCGCTCCGCGATTCGACGCGTCGCCAACGGATCCCCCTCGTCACGGTCGGGTTGATCGCGGCCAACGTGATCGCGTTCCTCTTCTGGCAGCCCACCCTCCGGCACGAGGCGGACGCGGAGCTGGCGCAACAGACCTTCTTCTGGTGTCACGGGCAGATCCCCTACGAGCTTGCCCACCAGGTCCCGCTCGCGCGCAGCGGTGCGGACGGGCGGATCGAGATCGCAAAGGACTACGGCGTCACGGTCGTCGACGCGGGGCAGCTCCAGGGCTACCTCGGACGGGAGTGTCCCGGCAAGAGCATCTGGCTCTCGATCGTCAGCGCGATGTTCCTGCACGCGGGGTGGCTCCACCTGGGCGGCAACATGCTGTTCCTCTGGATCTTCGGCGACAACGTCGAGGATGCGCTCGGGAAGCTCGGCTACCTGGCGTTCTACCTGATCGGTGGGGTCGCGGCGGGCGCCCTCCAGTTCGTCCTGGGACCGAACTCGACGATCCCCAACGTCGGCGCGTCGGGGGCGATCGCCGCGGTGCTCGGTGCCTACATCGTGCTCTACCCGAGGGCGCGGATCCTGACGGCCGTCTTCTTCTTCCTGATCACCGTGATCGAGCTGCCCGCAACGGTCGTCCTCGGGCTGTGGTTCGTGCTCCAGCTCTTCCAGGGGGTGTCGGGGCTGGCGGCGCAGGTGAACAGCGGCGTCGCGTACTGGGCACACGTCGGCGGATTCGGCTTCGGCGCGGTGGTCGCGCTGCTGTTCCTCCGAGGGCGGCGGCGACCCGCCGTGGTGCCACCTTCGTTCCCGACCTACCCGGGGCGCCCGGACCTTCCCTGAGGCTCGCGGCCGGCGCCGACCCGTTCGATCAGCTCGGCGCCAACGCGGATCGCGTCCAGCTCCTCGCGCGAGAGCCGCTGCAGGTCCGCGGCGAGGGTCCGGATGCGGTGCCGCCTCCCTTCGGTACGGATCCGTCGTCCTCGGATGGTCGCGCGGACCAGGACACCGCGGGCATCGTCGGGATCGGTCGTTCGTCGCACCAGGCCGTCCCGCTCCAAGCCGTCGACGAGCCTCGACATCGTCGGGGCCGACACCCCCTCGGCCGCCGCCAGGGAGCCGATCCCGATCGGACCGGTGTCGACGACGACCGAGAGGGCAGCCAGGCGGGGAGGGGAGATGCCGCGGGCATCGCCCTCCGTACGCAGGCGACGCAACAGGAGCAGGGCCGCCGAGTGGAGCTTCTCGGCGACGGCCTCCACCTCTCGCGCTGGGGAAGTTCGCCTCGCCGCCATATCGTGTTGTATTTGCTTAGCCTAAGCAAATAGAGACGATAGTGAGAAGGTGGCGCCATGGCAAGCGCATCCGAGGACCTGTTCGCGGCGATCGATGCCGGGGACGTCGATCGCGTCCGGGCGACGCTGGACGCGGACCCGTCCCTCGCGATGGCGCGGGATCACGAGGGTTTGTCCGCGTTGCTCCGCGCCCGGTATCGCCGCGACCGGGCGCTCGTCGAGGCCGTCAAGGCTCGGGTCGCCTCGCTCGATGCGTTCGAGGCCGCGACGTTCGGCGACCTCGACCGGCTCGCCGTCCTCCTCGCCGACGACCCGGACCTGACGGGACGCCGGAGCGGCGACGGGTTCACGGCGTTGCACCTCGCCGCGTTCTTCCGGCAGGACGACGCCGTCCGCCTGTTGCTGGCGCGCGGCGCGGATCCGGACGCGCGGGGCACGGGGTGGATGACCGGGACGCCGCTCAACGCGGCGGCGAGCGCCCGCCAGGCGACCGTCGTCGCGCTGCTCCTCGAAGCCGGTGCGGACCCGGACGCCGTCCAGCGGGGAGGCTGGACGCCGCTGCATTCCGCCGCGCACAACGGCGATGCGCGGACGGTCGAGCTCCTGCTCTCCCACGGCGCCGATCCGAGCGCGGTCGACGACGACGGCCGGTCCGTCGGCGACATGGCGGGCGAGAGCGGTGACGCGGCGACGATCGCTGCGGTCGCCGCGTCGTCGGCCTGAGGAGCCTGGGCGGCTCAGGCGGCCGCTTCGCGACCCACGTACGACTCGAACACGTATCCCTGGGCGACCGAATCGCAGGGGTTGCCGCGTCCGAACCGGATGCGCCCGTCGGTGACATCGGCCACGCACCAGAACACGGTCTTGGACGTCGGCGTACCGAACTCGGGGTGCTTGCAGAGCGATTGTGGCTTCGTCTCGTGATCTGAGAGCAGCTCGCGGAGCCGTTCCATCGTGAGCGAGGCGGCCGGTTCGGCGGCGAGTAGCTCGCGCGCCCGCTCGTAGCGGACCTGCGAGAGCGGTGCGTACTCCGGGTCGCCTTCGAACGGGAGCATCCGACCGCAGACGTAGTTGTTCGTGTGTGCGAGGTGCCCGCGCGCATCGAGACCGGTGATCTCCGCATCGGTGGCGCTGCCCTCGACGTTCGCCACCCCGCCGTCGGACGAGGTGAGCACGTTGTTGTAGCTCGACGCGCGGTCGGTGCGCAGGGCCATGGCGATCATCTGATCGAGGGAGCTCGCACGCATCATCTCCAGGACCTGATGACTCCGGCTGATCCCGACGCGCTCATCGTTGGGACTCAGCTCGTTGCCGGTGAGCGAGAGGCCGGCCGCGTTCCAGCCGACCGACAACCAGGGGATCCCGCCGAGCTGCAAGACCACCGGATCGCCCGGCACGCTGATCTCGAGCGCGGTGATGTCGTCTTCGGCCTCCGGGCGCAGATCGTTGTTGTGGGCCACCAAGAGGTGGCCGTCGCTCGTCGCCGCCGGCCCGGCCACCATGTCCGAGCATCGCCCGTCGGTGCGCGGGCCGTAGGGCTCGTACCAGATCTCCTCCATCGAGGCCGCGAAGAACTCGAGGGGGTCGACGCCTGCGCCTTCGGCGCAGGCGTCGAGCTCCTCGATCAGCCAGGGGAGCCGCGGCGCGGTGAAGGCGCGGTACTCGGCGGCGAGGGCGAGCTGGTCTGCTTTCGAGCGTCCGGACGGCAGCTCGTTCCAGGACGTCTCGACGGTCCGTCGGATCTGCCGGCGTCCGGCCTCGCCCAGCTGGTGGCCGACCTCGCGGTGCGTGCCGCGGACGCGGACGAGCTCGATCGCCGGCGGGGTCATCCGTCGAGTATCTCCTCAGGACGTGAGCGCGACCAGCAACTCGGTGTACGCCGTGAGGTACCGGTCGACCTCGGCGAAGCCCGCGGGGACCGGGACGGTCGGTCCCGCGCCCGGCAGGGCCTCCCAGATCCCCCGATTCGCCATCCAGATCCGGAGCAGCCGTGTGAGCTCGGGGTCGGTCATCGCGTGCGCGTCGGCTCCCGTCCGCGGGTGGGGCCCGTACCACTGGCCGGCGCGAGGACCGAACCGGTACGACGTCCAGGGCAGACCCGCGTCACGCAACGCCGCGTCGATCCCGTCGGCGAGGATCCCGCCCAACGCGGTCGTGTGCTCGTACGCCGCTGGGACCAGCACCTCGGTCAGCGCCGCGATGGCCGCCGCCGCCGACAGCGGGTTCCCGAAGAGCGTCCCGCCGGTCGCGATCTCCTTCGTGTGGTGGAGCTCGCCGGCGAGCGCTGCGCTGACGCCGTACGCGCCCATCGGGATGCCGCCCGCCACCGCCTTGCCGATCGTGACCACGTCGGGCTCGAGTCGCCACAGAGCGGTCGCGCCACCCTCGCCAACGACGTGCGTGTGGGTCTCGTCGAACGCCAGCACGGTCCCGCGTTCCCGCGTCGCCCGGCGGAGCTCGTCGTGCCAGCC
>Ga0184621_10000258_pt1 | contig 11183 bp, 7 predicted proteins | sample PLM1_30_b1_FD_133144 | JGI IMG/M metagenome (GOLD analysis project Ga0184621, IMG submission 133144) | Groundwater sediment microbial communities from an aquifer in East River, Colorado, USA - PLM1_30_b1 | ecosystem: Environmental > Terrestrial > Soil > Riparian zone | place: USA: East River...
ACTCGACGGCTCGTCCGCAGCCGATCCCGACCGTCGGGATGGACGCCGACTCCTGGCAACCTGTGCCGGAGCCGTCGTCGTTGGAGTTGTTGGCTGGTGCGCTACTGGAAAGTGTTCAAGACCCGACGATGGCGCTGCAGAACGTCCGCGGCGCACTGGCGAGCGCGCTCGGTATGGCCGTCGCGGTTGGTGAAGCAGTGGGTGGTGTCGGCGGTGCGTTGGGCGAGCTCGCCGCTGATGCACTACGTGGCCAGCGTCGGTCTGCCGATTCGCCACTGGCCGGTGTGGTCTCGGAGCAACGCCGGGTTGCCACAGTGCTGGCATCCCTTGCTGATCTCAAGGCGGTCCGTCAGGAGCACCATCACACGATCAACGACGTAGTCCTCGCTATGATCTCTGGCGGCGTGCGCTCGTGGTTGCTGACCCGGGGCGAGTCGATCGGTTCGGGCAGCGCGCTGACTGCGCTGGTGCCCATGAGCGTCACCGAGGATGATGGCGAGCCGACCTCGCTGGGCAGCCAAGTCGCACCGCATCTGCAACGGCTGCCAATCGGCGAAGCCAATCCCTTGATGCGGCTTGACCAGGTGGCGTACGACACCCAAGCTCACAAAGACTCCGGACGAGCGGTGGCTGCCCGGTCGCTGGCCGATATCGCCGGCTTTGCTCCTACCACGCTGCACGCGCTCGGCGTCCGCACCTCGATCGAGGTCGTGCGCAAGCAGCACGATCTGGTGATCACCAACGTCCCAGGGCCGCAGGTACCGCTGTTCGCCGCGGGGGCTCGGCTGGTCGCTAGCTATCCGGTGCTCCCGCTTTCAGCGGGCCACTTGCTCTCTATCGGGGTTACCTCCTACGACGGCGAGGTCGTCTTCGGGCTGAACGCCGACCGGGACGCGATCAGTGATCTTGACGTGCTCGCCCAATGCCTGCTCGACTGCCTCGAGGAGCTGCTGGATACCACCGTCCGCGGGACAGCCGTCCGTCAGCCCACCCGCAAGGCACCAGCCGCAGCCCGCCGCGCCGCCGCCAAGAAGGCGGCGGCGCGGCAGGAGGCCGCACGGAAGGCCGCCGGACAGAAGCGGGCCTCCGTACGCAATCTTGTGACGCGTGCGGCCGACCTGGGCACCAGCCCTACACCACCTCCAGCAGCGGAAAGGGAGGCAAGGCCGACGAGCCCGAAGGGGTCGACGACCCAGGCGAAATCCACGAAGTCACGACAGCTCGCACCTCAGAAGAGTGCAGCAAAGAAGAAGCAACCGGCACCGAAGACGGTCGCGGAGCAGCGAGCAGCTCAAGAGCACCCGCACCGCTGATGGCAAAAATGATCTTCGTTCCGATGACCCGGGACGAGGCATGGGCCCTCAATTCGGGGACTGGAACAGACCGCTATCTCGGGTGCGCGGCTACGCCCGGTTTGACTGCTTCGATGGACAGCGACACGGTCGTTGAAGAGGTCGAGTACGTCGCGCTGAGCAATGCCGGGGTGCTGGCTCTCGTGCTGAAGCCGAATCTTGCGCGCCTGGTCGTGGCCGCGGAAGTGCACGACGAACAGGTCAGCGATCTGAGCCAACCGCACGGTGAGGTGGAAATCAGCGGGCTGACCTGGGCTCAGGTGCACGCACTGTTCGCCGACGAGCCAGCCGCGCTGCAGGCGGTGAAGGTGGCAGGCCAGGCTGTGGCGGGGAAGAGCGTTGCGACCGCACTGGCCGAACCTGAGGTTGCGGCGGTACTCGAGGACTACGACTTGTTATGGTTCGCGCCTGAAGAGCTTGATCAACTTCCGCTCTGACCGGCTGGGTGCCCTGGGCCACGCGCCCTTCGCGAGTCGCGTCGCGAAGCGGCTGTCAGACGCATCAGGCAGACTAGGAACATGCCTCGCTCAATCTGGAAGGGCGCTATCTCCTTCGGGCTGGTCACGATTCCGGTGAAGCTCTTCTCGGCGACCGAGGAGAAGGACATCAGTTTTCGCCAGGTTCACCCCGAAGATGGCGGCCGAATCAAATACAAGCGTGTCTGCGAGAAGTGCGGGAAGGAGATTCCCTACGCCGAGATTGCGAAGGGCTATGAGCTGCCGGACGGCCGTATGGTGATCTTGGCAGCTGAGGATTTCGATGCCCTACCGCTCGCGACGACCAAGGCGGTCGAGGTCGTGCAGTTCGTGGCCGAGGAGGACGTCGATCCCACCTACTTCAACAAGACCTACTTCCTCCAGGCCGACGGCCCCGGCGTCAAACCGTATGTGCTGCTGCGCGATGCGTTGATCAAGAGTGGCCAGAGTGCCGTGGTCAAGGTCGCCCTGCGTTCCCGGGAAGCCTTGGCGCTGATCCGCCCCAAAGACGGTGTCTTGGTGATGCACACGATGCTCTGGCCGGATGAGCTTCGGGACGGGTCCTTCGCCGCTCCGCCCGAAGACGTCACGGTGTCCGATGCAGAGGTTACGATGGCGCAGTCCTTCATCGATGCGCTGGCTGGGGACTTCAACCCAGAGGACTTCACAGACTCCTATCGCGAGGCGCTGGAAACGCTGGTACAGAGTAAGGCCGAAGGTGTGCCGCTGGCCGAGGAGCCGGAGGCGCCCAAGGAGGCGGAGGTAGTCGATCTGGTGGCAGCGCTGCGTGCTTCGGTCGAGGCTGCCAAGAAGCGTCGGGAGGAGGCTGAGACCGCCAAGGCCATGTAGGCCTCAGTCCGACGCGCCGATTCTGCACCGCGCCCGCGATCAGTTGATCTTCTTCGGAACTGACCGCTGGTGTCTTCTCCACGACCTTGGTCGTCGTGCGAACCACGACCGGCCGCGAGACCTTCCGGGTGACCTCCGTATGGCTGATTCGCAAGCAGGCGCTACCGCTGCGCGCGCTCTTCGACAGAGACGGCGGCCAAACGCTGCGCACCTACCCACTGCCGACCCTGCTTGCTGACGGCTTGGATGGCTTCACCATCGTCGACGTGTCGATCGAGCCGTACGACGGAAACCCCGAGCACTCGCGCATCAGTGAGGTTCGAGGCACTCTGCCCGAGGAGCAGATGACATGGCGCGAGTAGCGTGGCTTTGTGGATGCCGTGATCAAAGTCCCCGCTCCCGTCAACGAGGCGGTCAGGTCGTACGCGCCAGGCTCGGCCGAGCGGGCAAGCCTCGAATCAACCCTCGACGACCTGTCCAACGCCGATCCCATCGAGCTGACTGCCACCATCGACGGCGTGACCAAGCCGGCCTCAGGCGAGGCATTCACGGTCACCATGCCGTCCGACCACTCCCACACCTTGGGGCACGCGGCCAATGCGACGCGTACCGATGCGGCACAGGCCATCGATGCTGCGTTGGCGGCCGCTCCAGAGTGGGCAGAATTGGGCTTCGAGCAGCGCGCGGCGGTCTTCCTGCGTGCCGCCGACCTGCTGGCAGGACCGTGGCGGGACACGTTGAACGTCGCCACCATGCTGGGTCAGGGCAAGACCGTGCAGCAGGCCGAGATCGACGCAGCTTGCGAGTTGATCGACTTCTGGCGGTTCAATGTCGCCTTCGCCAGCCAGATTTTCGCCGCCCAGCCGCTGTCATCACCTGGCGTCTGGAACACGATCGACTATCGTCCCCTCGAAGGCTTCGTCTATGCGATCACGCCCTTCAACTTCACCGCCATAGCGGGCAATCTTCCGACGTCACCGGCGCTGCTGGGCAACGTGGTCATCTGGAAGCCGAGCCCGACTCAGCAATATGCCGCGCACTTCCTCCTGCGGCTTTTGGAGGAGGCCGGTCTGCCGCCCGGGGTGATCAACATGCTGCCGGGCGATGGCCTTGAGGTGTCAGACGTCGCCCTGCGCCATCGTGATCTCGCCGGCATCCATTTCACCGGCTCGACAAAGACGTTCCAGCACCTCTGGCAAAGCGTCGGTGCCAACATTGCCAACTATCGGGCGTATCCCAGACTGGTAGGGGAGACCGGTGGCAAGGACTTCGTCATCGCCCACACCAGCGCCAACCCAGATGTGCTCCGTACCGCGCTGGTGCGGGGAGCTTTCGAGTACTCCGGGCAGAAATGCTCGGCCGCGTCCCGGGCCTACATTGCGCGTAGCGTCTGGGACAAGATGGGCGACGAACTGATCGATGCCACCGATGCCTTGACGGTGGGTGACGTCCGCGATCTGTCCAACTTCACCTCCGCGGTCATCGACGAGCGGGCCTTTCGCAAGCAGGCTGAGGCCATCGCTCGGGCTCGTGAGGCCGCCGACGCGAGGATTATCGCCGGTGGCGAGACCGACGACCGCGAGGGCTGGTACGTCCGGCCGACCTTGATCATCTCCGACAACCCGAGAAACGACATCTTCACCACGGAGTATTTCGGGCCCATACTCGGCATCCATGTCTACGATGACGCCGACTTCGACGCGATTCTCGATGAAGTTGATCAGGCGTCTCCGTACGGTCTGACCGGTGCGATCATTGCCGATGATCGTTGGGCACTTGATCGTGCCAGCCGGCGGCTGCGGCATGCGGCTGGAAACGTCTACTACAACGACAAGCCGACTGGTGCTGTGGTCGGTCAACAACCGTTCGGCGGCTCGCGGGGGTCAGGAACCAATGACAAAGCCGGCTCGATGTGGAATCTGATTCGCTGGACAAGTCCACGTTCGATCAAGGAGACCTTCGTTCCGGCGACTGACCATCGCTATCCGCACATGAGCTAGCACCTGCCGCGCCGTTATTCGTGGTGCCTCACAACTCCGCGGTACTGCTGGGAGGTGAGGGACAGCTGAATCAGCTCGCCAACCAGCGGTCGCCGACCTCCTGCTGGGTGTGGTACCCGGAGATGACCGCGGGTGCTGTCGCCTCCTCGAGCTTCCTGCCGAGCAGCGGGATGGCGACCTTGAGCTCGCCGACAATGTCGAGCACAGTGCCCCGACCTCCGGGCGCCAGCTGCGCCGTCGCCTTGAAACCGACCGGCTGGCCGAGCACGGTCATGGTGACAGCGCCGCCTCGGGAGCCATCGGCCGAGCCGTTTCCCCAGGCGACCTCCTCGTTCACGGTAACGGTCGGCCCGGTGAACCTTGCTGCCGATTCGGGTGCCGGCAAGGTTCTTGAGGTCTTCGTGATCGAGCCCTCAACTGAAGCGTTATAGCTGGAAGACCCGCTGGCGGCGCATACCTCGTCGAGGAACTTCTGGTCGGTCAGCATCGCGTAGACATCGGCGGGCGGGGCGGCAAACTCCAGGTGGCTCGAGATCTCCATGCCGCTCATCCTGTCATCGGCTGGGCCGCTGCCGCGGCTCGGAGGGTTAATGTCGGAGGTAGCCGGTCAGCGGGGTGCGGCGGGCATTGAGGATGGATGACGTGACAATTTTCCAGGTGGAGCTCGAGCAGGAGAAGGAGAAGACCCAGAAGATCGCTCAAGTGGCCGCTAGGGGCGCCAGCATCGCAGCCGAGTTCGGTCATGACCCCGATGCAGTTCAGGTTTTCCTTCGGCACTACTTCCGACACGTTGATGCCGTCGACGTCGACGAGCGGAGCGTCGCGAATCTCCTTGGTTTGGTGGAAAGCCACTACCGAGCAGCGATGCAGCGGCCCCCCGCTCGCGCGGTGATCTCCATCCGAAAGCCGAGTCAGTCCGACGGCGGGTTGACCGCCGGGGGCGGGACAGTCGTACAGATCGTCACCGACGATCGGCCTTTCCTCGTCGACTCGGTGACCATGGAGGTGCTGCGCCAGGGTTGGAGTATTCGCGAGGTGTTCCACCCGCAGTTTCTGGTGCGGCGCGACCTCGAAGGGAATTTGCTCGGCATCGTGCGCGCCGGCGAGGCCGAACACGACCGCAACGTCATTCCCGAGTCCTGGATGCACCTGGAAATCCTTCCGCCATCTCGCACCGACAGCCGCGAGATGCTGATTCCCGAACTGGAGCAGGGGCTCCTGGAGGTCCTGCGGCTCGTCGAAGAGACGGTCGAGGACTGGCAGAAAATGATCACGCGGTCCGAAGACACCATCGAAATGCTGAAGGATCCCGAGTTCATCGGTGATCATGCGGATCAGGCCGCTCTGGCCTGCGAGCTGCTCAGCTGGCTGAACGCCAACCACTTCACCTTCCTCGGCTACCGCGAGTACGAGGTGATCACCCACAAGTCCGGCATCGACTTCAAGGTTCGTCCTGGGACTGGCCTCGGCATCTTACGGCCGGATCAGGACCCGCCGGGCACCTTCCATGCCATCCCCCAGAGCAACGGCAAGCCCGAGTTGATGATCATCACCAAGGACAACCAGCAGTCCAGGGTGCACCGGCCGGCCTACCTCGACTACATCGCCTTCCGCATCTTTGACGGCAATGAACGAGTCATCGGTGAGCGGCGCTTCCTTGGGCTCTTCTCCTCCTCGGCATACTCAGAAAGCGTCGCTCGCGTCCCGGTGCTCCGGCAGAAGGCCGCCGCCGTCATCCAGCTTTCCGGCTACAGCGAGCACAGCCATGGTGGCAAGGCGATCATGGACGCGCTGGAAACGTATCCGCGCGACGAGTTGTTTCAAACCCCGCTTGCTGAGCTGGCCGCCGTCGTGGAGAAGGTGGCTCACCTCAAGGAGCGCCGGCAGGTGCGCATGTTTGTGCGGCGCGACCCGTACGGGCGCTATCTCTCCTGCCTGATCTATCTGCCGCGTGACCGTTACACGACGTCGGTACGCAAGCGGATGGAGAAAATCCTGATGAGCGCACTCGGCGGGTACTCGATCGGATACACGGTGCGGGTCACCGAGTCCGTCCTCGCAAGACTTCATTTCGTGGTTCGCATGCCGGTCGGCAAGATCCTGGCAGAGATTGACGTGCGCTCGCTGGAGCGGGAGCTGACCTTGGCGACGCGCTCCTGGGATGACGAGTTCGCAGACTTGATGGTCGGTGTTGATCATGCAGATCGGCTGGCAGGTTTGGTTGCTGCGCTGCCCGAGGGCTACAAGGAGGACTACACCGCCCGACAGGTGCTGAAGGACCTGAGCGCGCTGATCGCCCTTAAAGGTGAGCACGACACGTCAATGGCGATCTACGTCCCGGACCGGCCTGACGACGAAGCGGACCTGCGCTTGAAAATCTTTAGGCGCGAAGCGTCGTTGTCACTGTCGAGGATCTTGCCCCACTTGTCCCTGCTGGGCGTCGATGTGATCGACGAACGGCCGTACGAGCTGGCCATGGGCAACGGCGAGCGGGGGTTCATCTACGACTTCGGCGTGCAGGTGCCCGGGGGAGCGGAAGCGGTCCAGAGTCGCTGGACCTCAGAGGCACGGCAACGATTCATGGCGGCGTTTTCGGCCTCCTACGTCGGCGACAGTGAGTCCGACCGTTTCAATGCGCTGATCATGGGCGCCGATCTTGACTGGCGCGACGTCAGTGTGCTGCGGTCGATCGGCCGCTATCTCCGCCAGGTCGGCATAACCTATAGCCAGAGCTATTTCGCCCAGGCCCTGAGTAGCAACGTCGACATCGCGCGGCACCTCGTCAAGCTGTTCCAGACGCGTTTCGATCCGAAGCTCGCTCTCGATGGCAAGGCGCGCGGGATAGCTGCCGAGGAGCTGGCGGACAAGATCAAGAAGTCACTCAACGGCGTCGCCAGCCTTGATCATGATCGAATCGTGAGGTCTTTCCTTGCGGTGATCCAGGCCGTGGTCCGCACGAACTTCTACGTTGCGGACTGCCAGGCGATTGCGCTGAAGCTGCTGCCCAGGCAGATCCCCGATCTGCCGGAGCCCCGGCCGGCGTTCGAGATCTTCGTCTATTCGCCTCGCATGGAGGGTGTCCATCTGCGCTATGGGCCCGTCGCACGGGGCGGCATACGCTGGTCGGATCGTGCGGAGGATTTCCGTACCGAGGTACTGGGCTTGGTCAAGGCCCAGATGGTGAAGAACACCGTGATCGTCCCGGTCGGGGCCAAGGGCGGCTTCTACTGCAAACGTTTGCCGGAATCTCGCGAGCGGGAGGCCTGGCTTGCCGAGGGTTTGGCGTGCTACCAGCTCTTCGTAACGAGCCTGCTCGACGTCACCGACAACATCGTCGACGGTGTCGTCGATGCCCCAGCTGATGTCGTCCGCTATGACGGCGACGATCCCTATCTCGTCGTCGCGGCCGACAAAGGAACCGCCACCTTCTCCGATGTCGCCAACAAGATCTCGGTCGACGCGGGATTTTGGCTCGGCGACGCGTTCGCCTCCGGAGGCTCGGCCGGCTATGACCACAAGGCCATGGGCATCACAGCTCGAGGTGCCTGGGTGTCGGTCGGCCGCCACTTCCGTTAGATGGGTCTCAATTCCGAGACCGAAGATTTCACCTGCGTCGGGATCGGCGATATGAGCGGCGATGTCTTCGGCAACGGGGTGCTGCTCAGCAAGCATCTCAAGCTGGTGGCCGCGTTCGATCATCGGCACATCTTGATCGACCCGCAGCCGGATCCGGCAGGTAGTTGGGAGGAGCGTGCCCGGCTGTTCGCTCTGCCACGCTCCAGCTGGGCGGACTACGACGCCAGCTTGCTCTCTGAGGGCGGAGGCGTGTTCCCCCGCACCCTGAAGTCCATCGTGATCACTGAGCAGATGCGCAGCGCTCTCGGCATGGACAAGTCGGTGGAAGCCCTGACACCGGCAGAGTTGATCAAGGCCTGCCTGCGGGCACCAGTGGACCTGCTGTGGAACGGTGGCATCGGGACCTTCGTCAAGGCGCTGACTGAAGCCAACGACGCGGTAGGCGACAAGGCCAATGAAGCCTTGCGGGTGGATGGCTGCGAGCTACGGGCCAAGTGTGTAGCAGAGGGCGGAAACCTCGGCTTGACCCAGCTCGGCCGGGTGGAGTACGCGGAGAGGGGCGGCCGGATCAACACCGATTTCATCGACAACTCTGCCGGCGTCGACACGTCTGATCATGAGGTGAACATCAAGATACTGCTGACTGGAGAGGTGGCTGCCGGTCGGTTGTCACCCGAGGATCGCGACACGCTTCTGGCCTCGATGACCGATGAGGTCGCCCAACTGGTGCTCAAGGACACCTACGACCAGAACCTGGCCCTGGCCAACGCCGTACACCAGTCGGTGTCCATGGCCGGCGTTCACGAAGACTGGATGGAGCGCCTGGAGAGCCAGGGGTTGGTCGATCGAGAGATCGAGTTCCTGCCCTCCACCGAGGCCATGGAGATCCGGCGCGGTAACCACAAGGGTCTGACCTCAGCAGAGCTTGCAACATTGCTCGCCTACACCAAGATCGTTCTCGAGGACGAGATATTGGCATCGGACATGCCCGATGATCCGTATCTCAGGGACCGCTTGATCGAGTATTTCCCGACTGCGATGCGCGCGCGCTACGCCGATCAGATGCGAAAGCACCGGCTGCACCGGGAGATCATCGCCACGGTCGTCGTCAACGAGTTCGTCAACGAATCAGGCATCACGTGTTTCCACCGACTTTCAGGGGAGACTGGCGCTCACGCGGCCGACGTGATCCGCGCACAGATCGGCGCGCGCGCGATCTTTGGCGCCAATGACCTTGATAAGGCCATCGCGGCACTTGATTACCAGATCGGCGCACAGATGCAGACTGCGCTTCGGATGGAAGTGCGCACTCTGGTGGAGCGTGCGACCCGCTGGCTGATCAACAATCGGCGTCAGCCGATCGACATCGGTGCCGCAGTTGCCGAGTTCTCCGACGGAGTTCAGACGGTTCAACACGCGCTGCCGACCGTCCTGACTGGACGGGAGAAGGAGGCGTTCGAGCAGCGGCTCAAGGGTTACCAGGCCGCCGGCGTACCCGACGAGCTGGCGACAGCGATCGCGGTGCTTCCTCAGGCGTACTCGGCATTGACGATCGAGCAGACGGCTGCGCAGTCCGGGATTGACGCCCTAAAGGTGGCCGACGTCCACTTCACTCTCGGTCAGCGGCTCGGGCTCGACCGGCTGTTGGTGCGCATTATCGACCTGCCGCGTGAGGACCGATGGCAGACGATGGCGCGGGCGGCGCTGCGCGATGACCTGCACGCGGTGCATGCTCAGCTCACGGCGGAGGTCCTCGGCGCGAACGGGAACCTCACCAAGAGTGCCAAGGACGTGGTGCTGGGCTGGGAGAAGTCGAATCGTGCCGTGGCCGACTCGGTGAAGACCCTCCGCTCGATTACCAACAGCCGTGCCGACCTCGCCCGAATGTCGGTTGGTCTCCGAGTTGTACGCCGCCTGCTTTCCAGATAGTTGTGAAGTATGCGGATTGACCTGCATACGCACTCGTCGGTCTCGGACGGAACGGATACGCCCGCTGAGCTGGTGCGCAGGGCTGAGGAGGTCGGACTTGATGTGGTCGCGCTGACCGACCACGACACGTTCGACGGCCTCGATGAGGCAGCCGCCGAGGGGGACCGGCTGGGCGTCGGTGTAGTACGCGGAATGGAACTCTCCTGCTCCCGACGCGGCAGCAGCGTGCACGTCTTGGCGTACGGGGCTGATCCCGCCAGTCCTGGGCTGAGCGCTGAAATGGCACGAGTCCGCGATGGTCGGCTGGGACGGCTGGCCGGTGTCCTGGCGAAATTGGCCGCTCTCGGAGTTCCGGTCAGTGAGGCGGAGGTGATGGCTCAGGTAGGCAACAGTCCCTCGGTCGGGCGCCCACACATCGCCGACGCTCTGATCAAGGCGGGACACGTTCGTGATCGGCAGGAAGCCTTCGACCGGTTCCTGGCTGACGGAGGTCCGGCCCACGTGGCGCGCTACACGATCGATGTGGAACGCGGAATCGACCTCATCCACCAGGCGGGCGGGCTAGCGGTCATTGCGCACCCGTGGGGTCGCGGTCGTGAGCATGTGCTTCCGCAGAATGTCCTCGAGGCGCTGGCTCGTGATCACCAGCTGGACGGCATCGAGGTCGATCATCAAGATCACGATGTCGATATCCGGCAGCGGCTGCGCTCGTTGGCCGACAGCCTTGGCCTGCTGGCGACCGGATCAAGCGATTATCACGGCAGTGGCAAGCTTGATCATGATCTGGGCTGCAATACCACCGATCCTGCGGTCTTCGCCGAGATCCAACGACGGCTGTCATGAGCCCGAGGCGTCCGGGCAAGGCCACGGTGATCGCCGTGGCAAACCAGAAGGGCGGAGTCGCCAAGACCACCACGGTGGCATCGCTGGGTGCAGCATGGTCGCAACTCGGCCAACGAGTGTTGATCGTTGATCTTGATCCGCAGGCGTGTCTGACCTTC
>Ga0184621_10000259_pt1 | contig 11168 bp, 10 predicted proteins | sample PLM1_30_b1_FD_133144 | JGI IMG/M metagenome (GOLD analysis project Ga0184621, IMG submission 133144) | Groundwater sediment microbial communities from an aquifer in East River, Colorado, USA - PLM1_30_b1 | ecosystem: Environmental > Terrestrial > Soil > Riparian zone | place: USA: East River...
CCACACAAGCAGGAAACGCCGCGGCTGGAAACGGGTTTCCGGAACGCGCGTCCATGCGCGCCCGAGGGCGGGGAACAGGTCCACGATCCAGGGGAGGACTCCGGCAAGCAGCACCGGAACGAAATACCACACGGGCTGATAGCGTCCGTGCTCCCGGGTGGTGAAGCGCTCGAAGTGCTCGTGGATGAAGAAGAAGCGCAGGAATTCCGGGTTGGCGAGCGAAACCGCGATGAACCACGGCGCCGCGATCGCGAGGAAGAGCAGCCCGCCGCCCGGCGCGTGCAGCCGACCCGGAAGCTTCCAGTCCCGCTCGATCAGAACGTAGAGCGCCACCGCGCCCGCGGGCAGGACGATGCCGACCAGCCCCTTGCTGAGCACCGCGAGCGCCGCGGCGGCCCATGCGAGCAGCATCCAGCGGCGGCGCTCCGCTTCGTCCGCCGGGTCGCGCTGGGCGACGGCGAAGGCGAAAACCGATGCCGACATGAAGACGCAAAGCGCCATGTCGAGAGTCAGCTGGTGCCCGATCGACGCGTAGATCGCGCTGCTCGCCGCGACTGCGGCCCCATACAGGCCCGCCGGCGGCGCGAACAAACGGCTTCCGGCCCAGAACACGAGGAGCACGCCGAGAAAGCCCATGACTCCCGGCCACAGGCGCGCAGCCCACTCATTCTGGCCGAACGCGGTGAAAGCGGCCGCGGTGATCCAATACTGCAGGGGCGGCTTCTCGAAGTACTTGTAGCCATTCAGGCGCGGCGTGAGCCAGTCGCCGCTTGCGACCATCTCGCGCGGAATCTCCGCGTAGCGGCCTTCGTCGGGCCTGACCAGATGCCGATAACCGAGATTGCAGAACCAGCCGGCCGCGAAGACGGCAAGCAGGATCCACGGCCCGCGCCTGGAAATCGTCGAATTCACCCGATCAGCAGGGCCGCGGCTACCCTGCGGTCTTCGGCGAGGAGAATGTTGTAGGTGCGGCAGGCGGCCTGCACGTCCATGACTTCCACGCCGGCTCCGGACCGTATCAGGGCCTGCATGATCTCCGGGCGGGGAAAGCGCAGCCGCGCTCCGGTGCCGAGGAGAATGATTTCCAGGTCCAGACCGGCGAGCGCCGCGAGATGCTCGGGCGCGAGCTCATCGAATCGGTTCGGCGGCCAGTCCGGGAGGATGCGATCCGGCAGCACCACCAGGCTTCGTTCGAACCTCTGTCGGTTGACCATGACGTAACCCTCGCCATAGCCGGTTATGGCGTTTTTGGCGGTCGCGGGATCGAGATGCAGCTTCAAGTTTGCCGGTGCTGTAAGTGTCCGGTAACATTATAACTTTTGCAGCGCCGCGCGGCTCGGAAGCCCGCCGCACTCCCGGAAAATCCCGCGACATGAGAAAGTTTGCCCGAATCGAGCGTCTTCCTCCCTACGTCTTCAACATCACCAACGAGTTGAAGATGGCGGCGCGCCGCGCGGGCGAGGACGTCATCGACATGAGCATGGGCAACCCCGATGGGCCCACGCCCGCGCACATCGTCGCGAAACTCGTCGAGGTCGCGCAGCGCAGCGACACGCACGGCTACTCGGTCTCGAAGGGAATCCCGCGACTGCGCCGCGCGATCTGCGGCTGGTACCAGCGCCGCTACGGCGTCGCATTCGATCCGGATTCGGAGGCGATCGTCACCATCGGATCCAAGGAGGGCCTCGCGCACCTGATGCTCGCAACGCTCGATCGCGGCGACACGGTGCTCGTTCCCAACCCGAGCTACCCGATCCACATCTACGGCGCGATCATCGCCGGCGCCGACATCCGCTCGGTGCGCATGACGGCGGAGGTGGACTTTTTCGACGAGCTGGAGCGCGCGATCCGCGAGCTGATTCCCAAGCCCAAGATGCTGGTGATCGGTTTCCCGTCGAACCCGACCGCGAAATGCGTGGAGCTGGACTTCTTCGAGCGCGTGATCTCTCTCGCCAGGGCGCACGGCATCTTCGTCGTCCACGACCTCGCGTACGCCGACATCACCTTCGACGGGTGGAAGGCGCCTTCGATCATGCAGGTGAAGGGCGCGCGCGACATCGCAGTGGAATTCTTCACCATGTCGAAGAGCTACAACATGGCGGGCTGGCGCATCGGCTTCATGGTCGGCAACAAGGACCTCGTCAACGCGCTCGCGCGCATCAAGAGCTACCACGATTACGGGACCTTCACGCCGATCCAGGTCGCCTCGATCGTGGCGCTGGAAGGCCCGCAGGACTGCGTCGAGGAGCACCGCATGAAATACCAGAAGCGCCGCGACGTCATGGTGCGCGGCCTGCACGAAGCCGGCTGGATGGTCGAGAACCCGAAAGCCTCGATGTACCTCTGGGCGAAGATTCCAGAAGCCTACGCAAAGCTCGGCTCGCTCGAATTCGCCAAGAAGATATTGAAGGACGCGAAAGTCGCGGTGTCGCCGGGAGTCGGCTTCGGCGAATACGGCGACGACCATGTGCGCATCGCGCTCATCGAGAACGAGGCCCGGTCGCGCCAGGCGGTCCGCGGCATCAGGGAAATGTTCCGCAAGGACGGGCTGATCGAGTCATGAACATCGTCCACATCACCGATGGCGCGGGCAGGGTCGTCGAGCACGTATGGTTGAAGCGGGCGGAAGGCGTGCACCGCCAGCTCCGGACGGCGCTGCCCGCCGATTACGAGGGCAAGATGAAGCGCGTGTTCGCCGGAGGCGCGCGCATGTGCGTCGCGACGGAAGGAGGCGCCGTGCGCGGCGTCGCCGTATACCGCGTCGGCGAGAACACCTTCGAGGGACTTCATCTCTATGTCGACGACCTCGTGACCGACGAGAAGCTGCGCTCCAGGGGCGTCGGCCGGGCGCTGCTGGAGCACCTGCAGGGCCTCGCACGGGCCGCGGACTGCGAGGCCTGTACGCTCGAGTCCGGCACGCAGAGGGTGCAGGCGCACAAGTTCTATTTCCGCGAAGGGATGGTGGTGAGCTCGTTTCACTTCAGGAAGCCGCTCAAATGAAGCCGATCAACGTGGGCCTGCTCGGCATCGGCACGGTGGGCGGAGGCACCTGGGCGGTGCTCGCGCGCAACCGGGAGGAGATCTCGCGCCGCGCCGGCCGCGACATCCGCATCAGCGTCGTCGCCGACAAGGAGACGGCGAAGGCGAAGAAGCTGACCGGCGGCAAGGCCCGCGTCACCGCGGACGCGTTCGAAGTCGTGCGCGATCCCGAGATCGACATCGTGATCGAGCTGGTCGGCGGGGTCACGGTCGCGAAGGATCTCGTCCTCGCCGCGGTCGATAACGGCAAGCACGTGGTCACCGCCAACAAGGCGCTGCTCGCCATCCACGGCAACGAGATCTTCGCCGCCGCGCAGAAGAAGGGCGTGATGGTCGCATTCGAGGGCGCGGTCGCCGGCGGCATTCCCATCATCAAGGCGCTGCGCGAGGGCCTCACCGCGAACCGCATCGAATGGATCGCGGGGATCATCAACGGCACCTCGAACTTCATCCTCTCGGAGATGCGCGACAAGGGCCTTTCTTTCGCCACGGCGCTCAAGGAAGCGCAAAAGCGCGGCTATGCCGAGGCCGACCCGACCTTCGACATCGAAGGCGTGGACGCCGGGCACAAGCTCACCATCATGGCCGCGATCGCCTTCGGCATCCCGATGCAGTTCGACAAGTGCTACAAGGAGGGCATCGCCGGGCTCACCGAGGGAGACATCCGTTACGCCGAGCAGCTCGGCTACCGAATCAAGCTGCTGGGGATCACCAAGCACACCGCGCAGGGCATCGAGCTGCGCGTGCACCCGACGCTGATCCCGGCGAAACGCCTGATCGCCAACGTCGAGGGCGTGATGAATGCCGTGCTGGTAAAAGGCGACGCGGTAGGCCCGACGATGTACTACGGCGCGGGCGCCGGCGCCGAGCCCACGGGGAGCGCGGTGGTGGCCGATCTCGTGGACGTCACGCGCCTGCACACCGCCGATCCCGAGCACCGCGTGCCGCATCTTGCCTTCCAGCCCGACCGCATGTCCAGCCTCAAGGTGCTGCCGATGGACGAGGTCGTGACTTCGTACTACCTGCGCATGCAGGTCGAGGACCGCCCGGGCGTGCTCGCGGACATCTCGCGAATTCTTGCGGACGCCTCGATTTCCATCAACGCCATGATGCAGCGCGAGCCGGCCAAGGGCGAAAAGCAGGTCGACATCATCATGCTCACCCACCAGACGCGCGAGAAGAACATCAACGCCGCGATCGGAAAAATAGAGAAGCTGCCGGTGGTGACGGGCAAGGTGACGAGAATCCGGCTGGAAGAGCTGCAGTGACCGGGATCCAGGGGCACGGCTCCAGGCCCGATTCGTGAATCCCATGCGCTACGTCAGCACTCGCGGCGGGGCGAAGCCGCAGCCGTTCACCGAGATCCTGCTCGAGGGCCTCGCGCCGGACGGCGGCTTGTTCCTGCCGGAGGAATTTCCGAAACTCGGTCCCGCCGATCTCTCCGCGATGCGCGGCATGAGCTACGCGGAGCTCGCGTTCGCGATCCTGTCGAAATTCGCCGCCGACATTCCCGCGCTCGACTTGGAGCGGCTCGTAGCCGCGACTTACACGAAAGAGATCTTCGGCAGCGAGGACATCACGCCGATCAAAAAACTCGAGCATGGCCTCCATCTCCTCGGCCTCTCCAACGGGCCCTCGCTCGCCTTCAAGGACATCGCGCTGCAGCTCCTCGGGAACCTGTTCGAGTACGCGCTGGAGAAGCACGGCAAGCGGATCAACGTGGTCGGCGCGACCTCCGGCGACACCGGGTCGTCCGCCGAGTACGCGCTGCGCGGCAAGAAGAACGTGCAGGTCTTCATGCTCTCGCCGCAGGGCCGCATGAGCGCGTTCCAGGCGGCGCAGATGTATTCGCTGCAGGACGCCAACATCTTCAACATCGCGGTGCGCGGCGTGTTCGACGACTGCCAGGACATCGTCAAGTCGATCTCGGGCGATTTCGCTTTCAAGGCGAGGCACCGCATCGGCGCGGTCAACTCGATCAACTGGGCGCGCGTCGCGGCGCAGGTCGTGTATTACTTCAAGGCGTATTTCGCCGTAGGCGGGGAGGTCTCCTTCGCCGTGCCCTCGGGGAACTTCGGCAACGTGTACGCGGGGCACGTCGCGCGGCAAATGGGCCTGCCGATCAGGAAGCTCATCGTCGCGACCAACGAGAACAACGTGCTCGACGAGTTCTTCCGCACCGGGCGCTACCGCGTGCGCGGGGCCGCCGAGGTGAAGGCGACGAGCAGCCCTTCGATGGACATCTCGAAATCGTCGAACTTCGAACGCTACGCCTACGATCTCGTCGGGCGCGACGGCGCGAAGCTGCGCGCGCTTTGGGAAGGGTTCGATCGCGAGGGGATGCTCGATCTCTCCGGAACGGACTCTTTCCGTCGGGTCGCGGATACCGGATTCGTCTCGGGATCGAGCACCCACGCCGACCGCCTCGCGACCATCCGGCGCGTCTGGAAGGACTACGGCCTCATGGTCGACCCGCACACGGCGGACGGCATCAAGGTCGGGCTCGAGCACCGCGAACAAGGCGTCGCGCTCGTCTGCATGGAAACCGCCCAGCCCGCGAAGTTCGCCGAAACCATCCGCGAAGCGCTCGGGCGCGAACCCGTGCGGCCCGCCGGATTCGAGAACCTGGAGAAACTGCCGCAGCGTTTCGAAGTCATGGACGCAGACGTGGGGAAGATCAAGCACTACATCGGCTTGGCGACATCACGCTCCGTGTGAGTTTGAAACAGCGTCATCAATACTCCATCCGGAAAGAAGTTGGGCAACGGGCGCAGAATAGTTTGAAAATGTACAGTGGGTATTTTCCGAGTCCGGAGGCCTAAATGGACATGATCGCGAATCGAGCGCTTGCTCTAGTGCTCGCCATGGGAGGAGTCCCAGCGGCGGCGCAGACAGCTCAACAGCCCCAGGAGGTCCAGCAGGCGCCCGTGAATCCCGCGATCGATATGGAAGGATTCCTGCGAGTCTCGCTGCGAGCCGCGAAGCACCGTGAATCTCGTCGTATCTCGGAGGAAGAGTTCGCTCGAATGAGTCGCGAGCCCGGTACGGTCGTGTTGGACGCGCGGAGCAGGGAAAAATACGATGAGCTTCACCTCAAGGGAGCGACCCATCTCAGTTTCCCCGATATCGCGATCGAAAGTTTGAGGAAGAGTCTCCCGGACAAGAAGGCGCGCATCTTGATCTACTGCAACAACAACTTTCGGAACGCCGAGGGCCCGTTTCCCTCGAAGCTGCCCAGTGCTTCGCTCAATCTCTCCACGTACATCGCGCTGTACAACTACGGCTACCGCAACGTGTATGAACTGGGAGGCTCGCTGGACTTGAGGGCTTCCAAGCTCGAGTTCGAGCCTCCATTGCCGAAGAATTGAAGCCTAGAGCCACCAATAGAAAAGGGGGGACAGATGAGATCCCCAGCAAGACGTTGGACCGTGAAAAGAAAACTGAACGCCGTCGTTGGGAAAAATCCTTACTTCGGCGCACGCCCAGCATAGCCTATTCATCATGGATCTCGCATGTCGCCGACACCCGCTTCGATCATTACGCCCGAAACGGGTGTGACACCGCGTTCAACATTGCGCGCGGTGTTCGTGGATGCCGACCCGACGCTTGGCGACGTAGCACAGAAGCTCCTGGGGACGATCGACGTACCGTTCACGATCAACCGGCAACCCGATATTCGCAGCGAAGCGGTCCCGGTCACGCTGGCGGGGGCCGAGATCGCCGTCATCGACCATACGCAGTTCCCTACCGCGATTGCGCGCCAATGCACGGGCCTGAAGCACGTCGTCTTCCTTGGTACCGGCGCGCGCAGCTACATGAGTCCAGAAGAACTGGGTGAGCTCGGCATCGCGGTGCACACGATCAAGGGCTATGGCGACACCGCAGTAGCAGAGTGTGCGGTGGCGCTGATGTGGACCGCCGCACGTGGCTTCGCGAAGATGGACCGCGAAATGCGCGGGGGGAACTGGGTGCGCTCCGACTCGCTTCAGCTCACCGGTCGCACGATCGGGTTGCTCGGCTTCGGCGGGATCGCGACGGAGGTCGCTCGACTCGCCTTGGGCATGGGCATGAAAGTGCTGGCCTGGAACCGCAGCCCGAAGACGTTTCCCGGTGTGCAGTTCGTCGAGCTCGACCGGCTACTCGCCGAGAGTGACGTGCTGTCGATACACCTGCTGTTGAATGAAGATACGAAGAACTTCCTGTCCCGCGAACGCATCGCGGCCATGCGGCCGGGCGCGATCCTGATCAACACTGCGCGCGGCGCGCTGGTGGACGAGGACGCGATGGTCGACGCGTTGCATTCGGGTCATCTGCGCCACGCCGGCCTGGATGTCTTCACGATCGAGCCGCTGCCGCCCGGGCACGTGCTGACCTCCCTGCACAACGTGACGCTGTCTGCCCACTCGGCGTTCCGGACCGCCGAGGCCTACTACAACCTGATCGGCGCCGCGCTCGACCATTGTCGCCGCATTGCGGCGCAGGGCCGTTGACTGCTACCACGCACATCTCAAGATTGAGAACCGGCTAGAATATCGGATCATGAGCTCGGTCCTCTCCAAGGAAAAGAACGTTCTCGGCGGACAGCTGCTCGCCTGCAGCTACGCGCCGCTCACCGGGTTCTTCCGCGACGGCTGCTGCGCGACGCACGACGCGGAAGGGGTCGCGCACCTGGTCTGCATCAAGGCGACCGCTGAGTTCCTCGAATTCAGCCGCTCGCGCGGCAACGATCTCTCCACGCCGCGCCCGGAGATGCGCTTCAAGGGACTCGAGCCCGGGGACCGCTGGTGCCTTCACGTGCTGCGCTGGGTCGAGGCACACAAGGCGGGCATGGCGCCGCAGGTGGTCCTCGAATCCACTCACGAGAACGTCCTCAAGTACGTCCCCCTCGAAGCCCTGAAGGGCCACGCGCTCGATCTGCACTGACCCCCCCCGGCGGAGTCCGCCGGCGGAAACAATTTGCAACGAATCTCCGCCCGCCGGCAATAGTCTGGAAACGACTTCGCGCGAGAATCAGCGCGTCGTTCCCCAACAGGAGAGAAAGATGATTGCACGTAACGGAGTGAAGCTCATGCTGCTGGCAGCCGGCCTGCTCGGCGCAGCTTCGAGCTGGGCGCAGGCACCCGCCGGAAAAGGCCCCGAAGGAATGGGCCCGATGCGCGGCCTCGAGCGGCTGCACAAGGAGCTGAACCTCAATGCGCAGCAGGAGGACCTGTGGAAGAAGGCTCAAGGCGCGCAGCGCGAAGCCTTCCGCTCGATGCGCGCCAAGGGCGAAGAAACGCGCGCCAAGCTGCGCGTCGAGATCGACAAGCCCGGCGCCGACCTCAAGCAATTCGCGCAGCTGCGCGACCAGCTGGGCGCCCAGATGCGCGCTCAGATGGAAGCGACGCACAAGCAGGTGCGCGAGGCCTGGTTCGCCGTGTACGACACGCTCGATTCCGGGCAGAGGGAGAAGGTCAGGGTGGCGATCCGCGACGGCATGGATCGCATGGGACGCCACCACCGCGGCGGACCCCGGGCCGAAATGCACGGCTAAGGCCGCGGCGCGGATTGCGGTACCGGGCTCACCTGGAAGAGCTGCGGCGATGACGGGCTTATCCCCGCCCGGATCCAGCGGGTCTGCGGGGAACCGAACACGATCACGCGGGTGAAATTCTGCAGGGGCCGGCCGGTCGCCGGATCGGCGATCGGCTGATCGAGCTTGTAGAGGTGCGTATCGCCGTTCACGAACAGGACCGGCTTTCCGAACCTGAGGGCGAGATCGCGCAGAGCGTTGCGGAAATCGGCGAATCCGTTCGATCCCTTGCGCCGCATCTTTCCCTCGAAGTCGGGATCGCCCTGCGCGAAGATGAGCATTCCAGCGAGGCGGCGCTTCTCGGCCAGCTGAACGCTGTCCTCCAGCCACGCGAACACCGCGGCCATGCGCGCCCGGTGCTCGGCGTCCATCGCGGGCGTCCTGCCGAGGTTGTTGTTGCTGCCTTGGACGTTGACGCCGACGAAGAGCACGTCGGCGGCGATCCAGCGCAGGTGCTCGCGGTATTCCCCGTAGCGGCCCGATTGCCGCTCGAGCTTGAGGCTGCGGTTGGCTAGGCTCGTGCCCCCGGATTCGAAGAGCTCGCGGAACTTGCTCAGGCGCTCCATCGGATCGAAGCCGCCGCGATGGCAGTCCACCCATTCGTTGTCCCCCGGAACGATCACGAGCGGGTGCCTGAATTTCAGGAACTGGCGTTTCCTCGCCTCGAGCCAGTCGTCGGTGCAGGGGCCCTGGCCGCCGGTGATGTCGCCGACGTGGATGACGAAGGCGAGGTCCTCGCGATTGATCTCCTCGATCATCGAGTCGAGCGCCGCCGCCTCCGCCGCGCTGTAGGGCGTGTCGCCGATCAGCGCGAATTGGAGCGCGGTGCGCTCTCCCGAGGGCAAGGGCGGCGCGACGTGCGCCGTGCAGGCGGCGAGCGCGAGCAGCAGCGCCGGGGCGAGGCGCTTCACAGCCGCTTCAGCCGGTACAGCAGCTCCAGCGCCTCGCGCGGCGAGAGCTCGTCGGGATTGGCCGCGGACAGCGCATCGCGCAGGGGATCGGATTCTGCGGGCGGCTCGGGCTCGGACTTGCCCGCGGCAAAAAGATCCGACTGGCCTCCGCGCGTCAAGCTCGCCTCCTCCAGCATCTGCAGGTATCTGCGCGCGTTGCGCACCACGGCCCTGGGAACGCCGGCGAGCTGTGCGACCTGCAGGCCGTAGCTCTGCGACGCCGGGCCTTCCTCGACGGCGTGCAGGAAGACGATGGTGTCCTTGTGCTCGACCGCGTCGAGGTGGACGTTCGCCGCTTCCTTGTGCTCGAGCGCGAGCCGCGTCATCTCGAAATAGTGGGTGGCGAAGAGGGTGAGCGACTTGTTGCGCTCCAGGAGCTGCCGCGCGATGGCCCAGGCGAGGGCGAGCCCGTCGAAGGTCGAGGTACCGCGCCCGACCTCGTCCATCAGCACCAGGCTCCTCTCGGTCGCGTTGTGCAGGATGTTGGCCGACTCGGTCATCTCCACCATGAAGGTCGAGCGCCCGCCCGCCAGGTCGTCGGCCGCGCCGACGCGCGTGAAGATCTGGTCGATGGGGCCGAGGCGCGCCGCTTTCGCCGGAACGAACGAGCCGGCGTGCGCCATCAGCACGATGAGCGCGACCTGGCGCATGTAGGTGGACTTGCCGCCCATGTTGGGCCCGGTGATGAGGAGGAGCTGGCGCGCGGGCGCGAGCCGCGCGCCGTTGGCGATGAAGGGCTCGACCTGCGCCTCGACGACCGGGTGCCGGCCCGCATCGATCTCGATCGCGATGTCTGCGACGAATTCCGGCCTGCAATAGTTGCGCTTCGATGACAGGCCGGCGAAGCAGGCGAGCACGTCGAGCTGCGCAAGGGCCCGCGAAATGCGCTGCAGCGCCGGGAGGTGCGCGGCCAGCAGCGCCAGCAGCTCGTCGTAGAGCGATTTCTCCAGCGCGAGCGCGCGGTCCCTCGCCGAGAGCGCCTTGTCCTCGAACTCCTTCAGCTCGGGCGTGATATAGCGCTCGGCGTTCTTGAGCGTCTGTCTGCGGCGGTAGTCGGCAGGCGCTTTTTGCGCGTGGGCGTTGGTGATCTCTATGTAGAAGCCGTGCACGCTGTTGTAAGCGACGCGCAGGTTGGGGATGCCGGTGAGGGCGCGCTCGCGCTGCTCGAGCTCCGCGAGGAAGGTCCCGGAGTCGGTCTGAAGCGCGCGCAGCTCGTCGAGCTCGCGACTGTAGCCGTTCGCGATCACGCCGCCGTCGCGCACCATCGCCGCGGGATCCTCCAGCACCGACCGTTTCAACAGCGCGAGGCACTCGGCCGGGACTTCGAGATCGTCGAGCATCTTCGCGAGCAGCGGCGCGGCGCGCGGGACGGCGGGCGCGACCTCGGGCAGCAGGGCGAGGCTGTCGCGCAGGGAGGAGAGATCGCGCGGGCGGGCGTTCTTGAGCGCGATGCGGCCGGTGATGCGCTCGACGTCGGCGAAGCGGCGCAGGAGCTTTTGGATCCCCGCGTGAGCCTCGGCGAGGGCGGCGACCGCTACGTGGCGAGAGCCGACAGAGGCCCGATCGAGAAGCGGATGGAGCAGACAGTGGCGCAGAAGCCGGATCCC
>Ga0184621_10000260_pt1 | contig 11120 bp, 9 predicted proteins | sample PLM1_30_b1_FD_133144 | JGI IMG/M metagenome (GOLD analysis project Ga0184621, IMG submission 133144) | Groundwater sediment microbial communities from an aquifer in East River, Colorado, USA - PLM1_30_b1 | ecosystem: Environmental > Terrestrial > Soil > Riparian zone | place: USA: East River...
AAGGAGCGTGACGCCGAACGGATCGTCATGGACGACCTCGATGCCTTGTTCCTGCGAAACGAATCGATCGACGATCTGCAGGAGCGGCCGTGGGCAAGTCCACTGGGTGCGGTCTTCGGCCAGATGCTGAAGGCTCAAGGCGTAACGGTCGCGAACGACCCGATGTCCCTTGTACGCGCAACGAGCAAGCTCTACCTGGAGGAATTCCCCGAGAGGATCCGACCGCGATCGCTCGTGACGCGCGACCCGGAAGCGATCTCGCGGTTCGTCGGCAAGGTCGGCCGCTCCGTCGTCAAGCCTCTGTACGGAGCCAAAGGTCGGAATGTGTTCATGATCGAGGACGAGGGCGAAGCGAACCTCGCGCAGATGACGGAGGCGGTGCTGGAGGACGGCTACGCGATCGTTCAAGAGTTCGTCGACGGCGGTGAGGACGGCGATGCCCGGATCTTCCTGCTCGAGGGACAGATCCTCGAGCGCCACGGGAAGCCAGCCGCCTTCCGGCGAGTGCCCACGGGTAACGACCCGCGGGCCAACATCAGCAAGGGCGGACACTCGGTCCCTCTCGAGATCGGTGACGTGGAACGCGGCATCGTCGAAGCGATGAGCAAGAAGCTCGTGGCCGACGGCATGTACTTCGTCGGCATCGATGTGATCGGCGACAAGGTGGTGGAGATCAACGCAGAGAGCCCGGGCGGGATGCAGAGCATCGAAAGGCTCTACGAGATCGACGTCTGCCCAACCGTCATCGAGGCCCTGGAGCGCCGCACCGGCTCGAAGTCCTGAGCCATTGGGCCATCAGGGAGATGCAGCCGCATTCACCTCTCGAGCGGCCTTTCTCGGCAGGGTAGGCCGTCACCTTGCCGGCACGTCGAGCTTCTCGACACCGGAGACGCCAAAGATGATCATGATCCGCTGCCTGCTCAGCCGACGCACGTTCGACCCGAGCCAGACGCCGAGTGCGCGAGCAAGATCGTGAGGCTGTTCGCCAAGGCGAACGTTGAGCTAGCCCGAATTAGAGAACGCTGACTCTGACCAAGATCAACAGGGACTGCCTCGCAGCCGTGGGCGCCCCGTGCACCGTCTATCTCAATACGATGCACTTCCCCATTGGGGCTAATCGCGCTCGTTACCGTCCGCTGTGAGCGGCATATCGTCTCGTTTGGTCAGCCACACCACCAACCGCTGCGGCAATTGAGGACGGTAGAGGAGCGTTACACCGCCCAGCAGCGCCGCGACCCCGAGCAGCAGGAACGCGCCCCCCACCAATGTCCACCCGGCCAGCAAGGCCGCAACGCTGCTCAGCATGGCCGCGACTCCGAACAGCAGGAATGGCACCCCCACCAATGTCCACCCGGCCAGGAAGGCCGCGACACCGCCCACCAAGGCCGCGAGTCCGAACAGCAGGAATGCGACCCCCATCAGCGTCCATCCGGCGAGCAAGGCCGCAATACCGCTCAGCGGGGCCGCGACCGCGCCCACCAAAAACGGGATCCCAGCCAGTGCCCATCTGTCCAGCAGGAACGCGACGCCGAGCAGGAGGGCCGTGACCGGGGCCAGCAGCAGCGCGACCCCTACCAGGGTCCATCCGTCCAGCAAGGCCGCAACACTGCCAGCAAGGCGCCGACCCCGAAGAGCAGAAATGGGACCCCCACCAGTTGCCATCTGTCCAGCAGGAACGCGACTCCGAGCAGCAGCGCCGCGACGCCGAGCAGCAGGAAGGCGACCCTATCCACCAAACCCGCGACCATGCTCATTGTCCAAGCATCCGGCGGATTCGCGACCCCGAGCAGCACGAACGCCGAACCCACAAGCAAACAGGCTGTCCCCAGGGCGACGTGGTCGGGGTCCGCGCGACTTCGGAGGGTCGACCACATGAGCATCACCCCAGCTTCACAAAGGTACGCCAAGGACAAGATCATCAAGGCAAGGGGCCACCCAGTCACCGATCCCCACACCGTGACCGCCAGATAGCCGGTCAGGGCGAGCAAAGCCATGGCCCGAGCCCGCGTTGTGCTATAACGCTCCCGCCGCAGAAGACCACTAGTCGGCACAGCGACCAACAGCGCCGCAACAAATACAGCCGGCGGAAGCCAGGCCCACTTCTGCGCCACAACCCAACTGCTGAGCAGATTGACTCCCACTCCAATCACCACGACCCCGATGAACCACTTGATCAAACGATCTGGGTTGCGGGCGGGCACACCCCCAGAATTCTGTTCATGCACACCGCACAGTCTGGGGGCAAACCAACACATCGAGAGGCAACTTCCCGCCCGACGCGTCACCAATCCGATGGGAGCTGCGCAGGACCGCGACGACATCCGAGCCGCATGCGCCCCGAAGTCGGCGTACGACCTCCTGACCATGATCATGGGTCAGTTGGCTTCGTTCGGCTGCCATGGTGGCGAAGTGCCGGCCGCCAAAATTAGAGGCGGCGTAACACCGAAGGTGTCCGCGATGGTCAGATCTGCCGCCCCCACGACGCCCTCGCCGGCCCAACACCCTACGAACGCCTATGCCAGAAAGCCCAAGACCCCGGTCATAGGCCTTCATCAGTTGCACACATCGCCTGATCCGTTCGCCGGTCGCGATCGCCACCTCCAACCACGAGCTGGCAGACGTGTGATGATGTGTCGCACAAGGCCTGTGCGGCGGGGACCGATGTTGGCGCGACGTCCGGCCACTTTCGCACCATCGATTCCTGGGAGCACCATGAGCAGCGATTCACCCGGGGACACCGTACCGGAGCGCTCGACCAACCGACGCCTGATGATCTTGCTGGCTATGGCGATGTTCGTCCTGGTGGTCGATACGTCGCTGATGAACGTTTCGATCTCCGCGGTGATCACCGACCTCGACACCACGGCGAGCGGCGTGCAATCCGCCATCGCTCTGGAGGCCCTGGTCTCTGCGGCGTTCATCTTGATCAACAGTAAGGTCGGCGACCTGATCGGCCGGAAGCGCGCCTATGTCATCGGTTTGGCCGCTTACGCCGTCGGAGCGCTTGCCATGACCCTGGCCCAGAGCCTGGTTGCCATCATCATCTTCTGGGCGATCATCGGCGGGCTGGGCGCCTCACTGCTGCTGCCGGCGATGCAGTCACTGATCCACGGCAACTTCGCAGGGGCCGCGCAGAAGCAGGCGTACGCGCTGGTCGGGGCGGCGGCCGCCATCGCCGCGGCGGTCGGGCCGCTGCTCGGCGGGTTCGTCACCACCTACCTGTCCTGGCGAGTCGGTTTCGCGCTCGAGGTGGTCATCATCGCGGTTGTCCTGAGCCAGATCCGCCTGATACGGGATGTCCCCTACACGGGCTCCCGCAAGATCGATGTCGTCGGCGCAGTCCTGTCGGTCGTCGGCATGGGTGGTGTGGTGCTGGGAATCCTGGTGTGGCAGGACGGCGGCGAATACGTCGCGCTGCTCCTCGTTGTAGGGGCTGTCGCGTTGACAGCGCTCGCCCGCTGGCTGATCAGACGTAAGCGGACTCAACGGGTGACGCTGCTCGACCCGGACCTGTTCCGACACCCGAACTTCACCGCCGGCATCTCCGGCCAGATGCTTCAACAGATCACCCTCGGCGGCGCCATGATCGCCCTGCCGCTGTTCCTGCAGATGACACTGGAGTACAACGCCATGCAGGCCGGCCTATCGCTCGCACCGCTCTCGCTGACCATGTTCGCCGCCGCGATGATCGCCGGCAGGAAGGCCGGTAGCCGCCGACCCGCCAAGATCATCCACACCGGCTTCTTACTAACCAGCCTGGGCATAGCGGGAATCATCCCGCTCGTGCCACGCGTGGACAGCGGCTGGTGGCTAGTGGTCCCTCTCGTGATCACCGGCTGCGGGCTGGGCCTGCTGGTTTCCCAGCTCAACAACTACACGCTCGCCCCGGTCGAGGACGAGCGGATCAGCGAGGCCGCCGGCGTCAACTCCGCTGCCGGGTCGTTCGGGTTGTCCTTCGGTCTCGCCATGGCCGGCGGCATCATGCTCGCCGCACTGTCGGTCAGCTTCACCAACCTGACCCAAGACAGCACGATCATCCCACCGAAGGAGAAGCAGCAGATCGCCAGCGCCCTCGAGAACGATGCCGAAGTCATGAGCAATACCCAACTGGATGAGCAGATCACCGGCCAGCCTCCGGAAGTGGAAGCAGAGGTCCTGGCCATCAACACGCATGCCAGAAACCTCTCCCTACAGTTCGCCCTGCTGGTGCCGCTCATCGCTGGTGGGCTCGGACTCGCAAACTCTTTCCGGATGATTCGGTTGCCCGACCAGAAGCCGTCAGCCGCAGTCGAGCAGACGGGACTCGGTTGAGGCGCGCAGTTAGCTGCCAGGCTCGCAGCCATCGCTAGCGCAGCTGATTCAGATCCTGGTCTTCGTTGGCCTTCGACACCGACGTCGTCGGAAACCTTACTGGCCAGCCGGCTGCAGACGCTTTTGCGTCGTTTGTGCGCGAACTGGGGGCTTCGCCAGCATAGCTTCGAGAGGCGTCGGATCCGCGATCAGCGATTGCAGGTACTCGACAAAGGCGCGAGCCGATTCTCCGCTTTCATAACCTCCGAGGTAGTACGTGCGACGTTCGACCCGGGTGGCTGCGAGCGGATCGTCACCCAGCATGGCGTCAAGCGCATCGTCGAGCGTCGAAAGGTCCCATTCGATGACGTAGGCAGAGCGGCTGGAAGGGAATCGGGCTCGGAAGATATCTGTCTTGTCGCCCGTCGCAACCATCGCGAACGGCTTAAGCGACTGCATGAAGTCGGTGACGACCCCCGAGACATCCGCCACCATGGCGTCCGCAGCATTTGCCAGCTCAGCAAACGTCGGGTCGGATGCGGCCGAATCCCAACGATGGGGCCGGGACGTCGCCTCGGCGTCGGCTCGGAGGAGCTCGTGAATTGCGCCAATCGCGGCGGCGGCCTCCGGCAGTTTGCGGCGGGCCGGATGCGGCCTGAAGATCACTGTTGCATTGCGCGCGAGTAAAGCGGAGACGATTTCTGTGCCAAGAGGAAGGGAGGAGTGGTTGATCTCGCGATCAGCGGCGTACCAGGTCGGTGCGTAGAGCACGACCGGCTTGTCGACGCTGGAGATGGAGGCCGTCGCTGTTTCGATGTTCTCGATCTGGGGACGTCCGAGAATCTTGAACTTCTCCGACGGAATGCAGACCCCATGTGTGGCGTAGCGGTCGATGGCAGCCTGGCCAGCCACGACGAGGACGTCGTAGGCCGCTGCCTTCCGCCGGAACGAAGCCTCCTTGTCGCTGTCGCCGTGGTGGAGCCAGATGTGAGTCAGCCGCCGCCGGGCCTTCAGGAAGTCGGCGTTGTTGCCGCTGTAAACGTAGACCGCGGCGCGGATTGTCTTTGGCAGCATCGCCCGTATTGCCCGACGGTCTCCCCTCGGCGCGTAGATCACGGGCATCGTGTAACTGTCAGCGACGCGCTGGAATGAGAGTGCGTCAGTGGTCACGACGGTGAAAGGTTGTCCCGTTCTCTCCAGATAAGGTGACCACAAACCGATGTGGAATTCGGCATGCCCGTTATAAGGCATCGTCAGTACCGGACGGTATGCCCGAAGCTTGTCGAGCACCTTCTTGTTGTATCTGGTGAAGCGTGCAAGCTGTACCCGAATAACGGCCAGCATTGCTACGGCTAGCACGGCCAGCATGGCAAATGCCGCCCCTGATAGCGGCAGTGTGGCAGCGACAAAGCCGAGTACAAGAAACCCGCAGATCACCACCCCGCCCCACCCGTACGGCAAGCGCGGAGGGTCAACCGGCTTTTCGGGAGCGCCGGGCAGATTCCGGGCTTTGAGCTGCACTACGTCAGCGTCTTTTAGGGCGGTGCAAAACCACCAGAGCCCAGCAAGTACCACGAGCAAGCCAGCGACGACGAGGAACGGCAGGCTCGGGGAGTTCGCCAGATGCCAGCCTGCAACTCCAGCGCACAGCATGATCGCGGCGCTCAGCCGAACACAGAACGTGCCCAGCATGCGGATGCTGAGCGCGAGCAGCGTCAGCTGCTGCGCGATCCCGATAGCCAATCCAGCAGCGCAGGCGAGTCGCAGCCCGATGGCTTCCCCCGCCCAGACAGATGCGATACCGGCAACCAACGCCAGAACGGACCACGCTCGCGAGCCCAACAGTCGAGCCATGCGTGATCCTCCCCCGAGATGCTGGCCTAGACCCTATTCCCTTTTTCGCATCGACGTGTCAATAACTACTCCGCCGGGTCCTGTGTCGGAGGCGTCATCTTGTTCGAGCCGCTCCTCCCTAGTGAGCTCCGGACATGCATTCAGCTAGGAGGCCGACCCAAATCGCACCCGGTCAGGGCCCTCCCCGCCAGTGTTCGATCCGGTGATGGTCGGGTGCGAAGCCGTGCCGAACGCCCCACAGAACCGCCTGGGTGCGGCTGGTCACCTCGATCTTGCGATAGATCGTACGGATGTAGGACTTGACGGTGTTCGGGCTTAGGTACGTAAGCGTTGACACCTCGGCGTTGCTCTTGCCTTGAGTGATCAGTGCCAAGATCTCCGATTCACGGTCTGTGAGTCCCTCACTTCGTCCCGGCCAATTCAGTCCGCCGGTGCTGCGCGCTCGAAAGGGTGGGTCGCTGATGACAATGTCGCCGGCGTGGATCGCCTCGAGGGCAGCGACTAGTTCGCGCGCCGGTAAGGCTTTTGACAGATACCCGTGGACGCCGTACTTGCGAGCGCTCTCGATCAAGTCGGGGTGGAAGTTCCAGGTGTAGACCGCAACTCGCCGGGCGCGCGGGTTTTGGATCAGCACGCTGATCTCGTCGTGGTCGGATTCCGGCTGCGCGAAGGAGTCGTAGAGAACGATGTCGACCTTGTCGGACAAGGCCTTGTTGGTATCCAGCTCGGCGATCACTACGCGATCTCCGTACTGCTCGAGAATGTGTGCGACGCCCATCACGACGATGTCGTAGTCGTCAACCAACGCGATGGTGATAGGCGTCCTTGCCGGAGGCTCCATAGGGTGACTTTAACCTCCCTAAGGGTGTAATGCATCCACCCTTGGGGTGGTTAAGTTGTCGACGGAGCGGGATCGTTGCCAAGTACCGCACTCGCTTCGCACCAGAAACACTCATCACGTTTTAGGAGGAAGCAATGGAGATCATCGGTGTCATCGTTGCCGGTATCATCATCGGTTTGCTGGGCAAGTTCGTAGCTCCTGGCAACCGAGACAACATCCCGATCTGGCTGACCATCATCTGCGGCATCGGTGGGGTCTTGATCGGCTGGTTCATCTACACCGCATTCGGGGGCAACGGCAGCCCCGGGATCGATTGGGTGCGGTGGATCATCGCGATCGTCGTAGCCGCCGTCCTAGTGATGATCGCCGCCGGCGTGACCGCCAGGTCGCGCTCCCGAGTCGTGTAACCGTCGGGCTCCCTGGGATGCTGGAACGCGGGACCGATCCAGTGCGCACGCTCTGGTGAGGTCCCGCGTTCGGCAGTTCAGGTCGGCGTGAATCAGTGTCACCGTGAGATCTGCTCAAGGAGACCGAGGTCGTGGATATCAACTGGCCGCGGCTCGTACCCGCGGTGAAATTGGACTTGATGTGTCCGAGAGAGACACGGCGTTGACATTCCGCCAAGGATCCCGTGGTCGAACGCGTCGGATGGGTAATCGAAGTGGCCACCGTTCCGATCGGCTTGGCGCCCGTGTCCGGACGAGTCGAACACCACGGGGTGAAGGTCCACCCAGCCACGGTCTGGCGCGGCGAGTTCCATTCGTACCGGGAGCCAGTCAGTCTCGATGTGGTATCCACGGCGTTCGAGGGTCGCGATCGCGGCAGCTTCGTGATCGGCGTCAACAGCAAGATCCATGTCACGATGCGGACGCGTTTGGTGCCCGACGAGGGCGTCGACTCCCCACCCGCCAGCGACCCAGATGCGACAACCGGCGCCGCATAGGTCGGCAAGCACTTCAAGCACCTCCGCGACTTGCATCCCTGCCCACGCTGGCTCTCGACTCATCCCATGAGCTTCTCAGATGTAGCAGCCGATCAAGTCGGCGAGGACCTTGACTTCGCTACCTCGACCGGTCTTATCGTCGGTCAGAGGAGTCGACCCGGGCCGGAGCGAGGATGACGGCTCGGAACAGCACAGAGCTACCGGGGAAGACAACGACCGGGAGAAGGCGAAATGGCTGAGCACCCTAACGCAGAGCCCATCCGACGGGCATTTGAGGCGTTCGCCGGCGGCGACATTGAGGCGATGAGGTCGCTTGTCGCCGAGGACACCCTTTACCACATTCCGGGCCGCGGGCCCCTGGCCGGCGATCACCACGGGCGAGACGCCGTGTTCGAGATGTTCGGCCGGTTGATGCAAGCGTCCGAGGGAACCTTCAATCAGGAACTCCACGACGTACTGGCTAGCGAGGGCCATGCAGTCGCGCTGACGCAAGCTACTGCCAACCGCGATGCTCGCAGCTATGAGGGTCGGGACGCATGGGTGTTCCACTTGCGCCAAGGACAGATCGCGGAGGCTTGGTGGCGCCCTGAGGACCTCTACGCCGCCGACGAGTTCTGGACCTAGGCCGGCGCGGCGTGCCGGGCGAATCCCGATCGCGTCCCGTAGTATCGCGGCGCGTGAAACGCCTCGTCCTCAGCCCCCTCGCGCTTCTTGTCGCCTCGCTGTGCTCCGCTTGCCTGGCCACGCCCGATCCCAACCCCGACGACAGTCGTCAAGCCGGCGAGAATCGGCCATCGTCGACTCCCTCGACTGGCCACGAGACCAGCCCAACGTCAACCCCGTCGCCTGGCGGCGAGAACCGTCCAACGTCGACCCCTTGGACTGCTGACGGGCAGCCCGAGCGAAAGACGCTTGCCTTCGGTAGATCCCACACCTGGGACGACGGGCTCACCGTGACCGTCGGGAAGCCCAAGAATTTCAAACCGAGCAAGTGGGCAGTGGTCAAAGAGTCAAAGCGCTATGTGAGGTTCGACATCACCGTGGTCAACAAGTCCGACAAGCGCATCGATATCGGACTGACAGCGATCAGCCTTGAGTCTCGGAATAAAGAGGAAGACGAACTCTTCGACTCCGTCAGCGGTCTCAAAGGACCTCCTGATACGGCAATCTCGAAAGGCCAGAAGTCGGAGTTTGACGTCGGATTCGGTGTCGCGGATCCGAAGGATCTCCTCATGGAAGTCACGCTTCACGACAAGTCTGCGCGGCCAACTCTGCGGTACTCGACCTAGGCTGAGGAGGTCACCCGAGGGTCAGCCTGTCGACCTCACGATGAGTATTGAGGCTGTTGGCCTGAAGAGCGTTGTCCGAGAGCATGTAGACGATGTCACCGATGACCAGAGACCGGTTGACAGCGCCGTCGGCCTCAGTGGTCGCGAGGCGGCCGAGTTCGGTGAGTCCATCCGCGTCGGCTCTCAGTAGCACAAGGCCGCTGAACGCTCCGCGCCCCCGGTAGTCACCATGCACGTTGGTCGGAGCGATGATCAGATTGCGCGGCTGCCAGTAGAGGAACGCCTTTGGGTCGAACTCGGCTGCTGCAGCACCTCCGCCGTAGGTCTGTGTGTCGATGCGGCGGGGAGACGAAGGGTCGCTGATGTCGAACAACGAGAACTGCACCCCGATTTGGCCGCCACGGACCGGCGCAGACGGCGGGTTGTCGATCGTTCTGTCCAGTCCACTCTGTCCGACACCGAGCAGCAGGTTCGCACCGATCGGATGCAGGTAGCCCGAGTAGCCCGGGATCTTCAGCTGACCCACGACCTTCGGCGCTGCAGCGTTGCGGAGGTCGAGAACGTACAGGGGATCCGTTTGACGAAACGTCACGACATACCCGCGCTCCTCGATGAATCGCACCGCTCGGATCGATTCGTTGTCCTGCCTACCAAGCCCGCCGACCTGTCCCAGTTGGCGAAGCGCGCCGCCCTCCTCATCCAGCGTGGTCACCACACCCTCGGTGACCTCACGAGAACTCACCCAACCCCGGCGCTCAGAGACCGTGCTGGCGACGCGCAACACGCCGTTGTACTCCGACATCGCGTACTGATTCAGTAAGGTTCCGGGCACCTCACCGGATCCCTTGTAAGTCGTTGCCGCCGATGGCCCCGTGCTGAACTTATGCAAGCTCGTCTTTGCGGGTGAACCGTCGCGACTCCAATCTGTCGTCGAGACATACGTCGACTTGTCGGTGGCGTATATCTGCTGTCCCCCGGCAATCACGCCCACTGTTTTGCGGGACTGTAAAGCCGAACCCATATCGAAGGAGGACACGGCCACCGTGTCGAGCCCCGAGAACGTTTCGGGATGAGCCAGATTGGCGCAATCCACAAGCCGCCCCTTGTTCACGTCCACGCCGGCACCATCTTGCAGTGTGTACGTCGGAATCCAGTCGTCGACCTTCGTCTTCGCAATCGCAGCGCGTAGTTCGTCCTTGGACTTCTGAGCGATACCGCCATCGGGCGTATAGACCGGCGACGGAGCATCAACGTCGGGTGACGAGGCCGTCACAACACGCACCTGCGTTCCGACAAGTCGGGCGTCGAGCACGTTGCCGGTGATTGTCAATGTGGCAATTTGTTGTGGATCGCTCAGGTCCGAGATGTCATACATCCTCAGAACGGCGTGCTGACCTCCCCAGCCTGACCCTGGCTCGGAGTTCTGAACCGCTTGACCACTGAAGACGAGCACACGCTGCCCGGAAAGGAACACATTGCGAACCATCGTGTCGGGAAGAGTTTTGCGTAACGTCATCTTGCCGCCGTCGAGCCCGACTAAGTGCACTCGAGCCTGCGCCACCGCAACAATGCGATTCCCATCCGTCTTCACGATGTCAGGCTCATCAACTCCCGCCTCCTGGACGTTCGTCGTCGAGTGCTCACGTTGCGTGCCCCCCGACTCCGCGCCCGCCGAGTCATTCGCACGGCCTTGCTTGGGCTCGTCAGTTCTCGGCACCGGTGCGCCGGCCTCCGTCGTCGTACTCATGGTGTCGCCGCGCGCCCGTTCGATCAGATAGTCGGGAGCCTGGTCCTTGAAGTACTGCAGGACGTTGTCACAGGTGTCAAACGGCTGCAACGCCCCGGCCATCGCGAAGGCTGCGCCGCCCTCCCCGCCCGATAGTGCTCCGCTGTCGCCGACACG
>Ga0184621_10000269_pt1 | contig 11045 bp, 7 predicted proteins | sample PLM1_30_b1_FD_133144 | JGI IMG/M metagenome (GOLD analysis project Ga0184621, IMG submission 133144) | Groundwater sediment microbial communities from an aquifer in East River, Colorado, USA - PLM1_30_b1 | ecosystem: Environmental > Terrestrial > Soil > Riparian zone | place: USA: East River...
CCGAAAAAGAAGTCCACGAACTTGGTGCCGCGGCTGCTCTGGGGCAGTCCATAAAACCCCATGTCGCCCGAGTGGAACCGGTAACCGAGGTCGAGGCGCAAGACGAGCGGCGGGCCGATCGGCATCCGCAGCCCGAGCCCGCTCGATCCGAGGACGCCACGCCGGGTCGACGCCTCGGTCCAGGCGCGCCCGTAGTCGACGAACAGCGCGCCCTGGACGCCCGGGAAGCGCGCCGCCCCGAACGGGAATCCGATCGTGAGGAACTCGGTGATCGGGAACCGCAGCTCCGCGTTGAAGAGCCAAGCCCGCGTCCCCGCCACGTAGCCGTAGCGCGGGTAGCCCCGCAATCCCCACGAGCCGCCGATGTTGACGCGTCGCGGCCGTTCGCCGCCCGAGGCATACCCCTGGAGCCGCAGCGCGAGCGCGCTGCGCAGCGACATACGCAGGTAGGTGCGCACGTCGGCCGAGAGCAGCCAGGAATCGAACCGCCCATGGCTCAGGTCGTTCACCAGACCGGCGGTGAAATTGTAGCGCGCACCATCGATCGGTCCGGTCGCGAGCCACAACGTGTTGTCCTTCACGTAGCTCAGGTAGTTGGACGCGAGCCAGCCGACGCGGCGCAGCTCGTCAACGCCTTCGGTCAACAGGTCGAAACGGTCGGAGCGCTCGATCCGATACTCCGCCACGAGCCGCCGGAAGCGCGTGAACGGATAGCGCACCTGGGCCATGAACCCGTAGGACGTTTCCTCGAACAGGGAGCTGAAATCGCCTTCGTAGAACAGCCCGCGCTGGCGGAATGCGCCGACGCCCCAATTGATGCGGCGCGCCTGGTTCAGGTAGAAGACCGTCCCGTTGACGTTGTCCACGAGGTTGCCGAGCCCCGTCCCCTGAAAGGACGACAGCGCGACGAACAACACGTGGTCGGAGAGCAGATCGCTGAAGAGGAACACCGCCCCCTGCGCCGCTCCGAGCCCGGGCGCCACGACGGCGTCCCCAGCCGCGAAGTCGAGCGTGAACTTTTTCTCGTACGGCGCCGCGTCGGCGCGGGCGTACTGCGGATGGGTAAGCTCGCCCCACGTCCATTCGGCCGCTGGCAGGTCGGCCGCGAGGGCGAAGCTCCCCGCCACGGACGTGTCGGCCAGCGGCTCGCCGTAGTAGATATTGAAGCTCAGGTCGGCGAAGCCGCCGAACAACAGACCGCCCCGCGTGCCGGTGTCGCGCGCCGGTACCCACTGCGGGTCGAAGGCACCGTTCAGGGTGCGGGTTTCGCGGCGCCCGGCACCGGTCGAATCGATGGAGTAGATCTGGAAGGTGCCGTCCCGATCGCTCGCGAAGTAGATCCGATCGGGCGACCACCGCGGTCCTTCGTCGCGCCACGCCCCGTAGGTCAGGTAGCGCACGGCGCCCGTCGCCAGATCGAGCGCGAACAGGTTCCGAGCGCCGCCGGGTCCGAAGGGCGTGCGATCGGAGGAGAAGACGACGGTACGCCCGTCGGGGCTGACGGTCGGGTCCACGTCCTCGTAGCGGTCGGAGGTGAGCCGCTCGAGCCGGCCCTTTCCATCGGTGAGCCAGAGGCGGTACAGGTCGGAGTAGCCCGAGACCGACAGTCCGCTGAACACGACGCTCTGTCCGTCGGGCGCCCAGGCCGGGGACAGAATCGACACGAGCTCCGCGAACTGATAGCGTCCCACGACTTCCTGGCGCACCAGGCTCCACAAGAACAGCGCGTCGCGCTCGGCGTACTTGCTGCTGAACGCGACGACGCCCTGCGCGTTCACATCGAGCCGCGACTCGAAGAAGTGAAACGACTCGAACTGCTCGGTGCGCTCCCCCTTCACCACCGCACGCTTCCGGCCGCCCTCGAAGTCCTGCGCGTAGATCGTCGTGTAGCCGTTGGACGGTGAAAAAAACAGGTAGGACGGCACCGTGTCACCCGGCAGGCGATACGCCGCGGGTTTGATCGCCAGCTCCGTCAGCCGCCGCGATGTGATGGCGAGCGGCTGCTGCACGGCGACCGCCGGGAAGTAGCGCTGCCGCATCCAATACTGCCATTCGTCGGAGAGTTGGTCCACCGTCCGACCATACACCCCCACCATCGCCTCATCGAAGGAGGCGTACTTCCAGAGATCCCCGTACACCTCCAGGATGCGCCATTCGCCATAGCGCTCGGCCAAGTAGCGGTGCAGCGTCCCTCCGACCGGATAGACGAGTCCCCCGTAGGCGTACGTGAGATCGCGCAGCGCCGGGAGCTGCCCCGACACGGTCATGTCGCGCAACACCATCTCGTCGCGGGAGTCCTCGCCGCTCGAGAAATACTCCGCCAACCCTTCGGTCCACCACAGCGGCAGCCCCGCCTGGCGCAGGCGCGGATAGCGGCTATACACCTCGGTCGCCAGGCTGAGCTGGAAGACGTGCACCAGCTCGTGGCGCAGCGTGTGGCGGAACTCGCTGTAGCTGCCGCGGAACGGCATCGCGACGCGGCGTTTCAGAAACTCCGTGACGCCCAGCAACCCTTCCGGAGGAATGAAGGGAAGGATGTTCGTCTGCTCGAAATCCGAGTGCGAGGCGTAGACAATCAAAGGAATACGTCGAGTAACGGCGTGGTTAAACCGACGTTCAAGTGAATCGTAACTCTCTTCCGCGTATGCAAGCGCCACGCGGCCGAGCTCCTCCTCTTCGGGATAGTAATAGAGGTCCACGTGCTCGCCGTGCAGCACGCGCCAGTCGAACCGGCGGTACTGAATCTTGTTCTGACCGAAGTAGCCGAACTGGGCGGCGAGGGGCGTGGCGATGGCCAACGCGAGGAGGATACCGGCGAGAACCCTCACCGGTGGATGCTCCGAATGCGGTCGCCCATGGCAATGGCCTCGAGCACGGCGCCCCCGGCGACGACGCGCCCGAAAACCGGATAGATGCCGTCGAGGTGCGGCTGCGGCGAGTGCGTGATGAAATACTGGCTGCCGCCTGTGTCCGGCCCCGACAGCGCCATCCCGACCGTTCCCACCTCGTAGCGCGTCGGGTTGACCTCGTCGCGCAGCACGAACCCCGGCCCACCCCACCCGTCCCCGCGTGGATCGCCGTCCTGCACCACGAAATTGGGGACGACGCGGTGCCAGCGGCTCCCGTCGAAATAGCGACGCTCCACCAGCCCGAGGAACGCCGCCACGGTGAGAGGCGCCTCGGCGGACAGCAGCTCGATCTCGAGGGTGCCGCGGTCGGTCTCGAGCGTGACTCGCGGATTGGGCTGGCCGGTGAGCGCGGGGGCGAGCCAGCGGCGCGCCACGTCGCGGTAGTCGGCGGCGGTGCGGCCTGTCGCGATCGGCAGGGCCGGTCCCCATGCCTCGCGCGCGTCGGGGAGAGTGTCGGCGGCGAGCCGGCGAACGAGGTAGTCGTCGGGCCGGGGCACAACGCCGACGAACCGTGTCGCCACCCGCAGGCGGCCGGTAGGGCTGGCGCTCGCGATCGCCCCGAGCGCCCCGAGCGCGGAGAGACGCGCATCGTTGAAGGGGTCGTTGTCCGCCCGGCGGAACGCCTGCACGAGCAGGTCGACGTCCTCCGCGTCGGGGTGGCGGCCCAGGAGCTCGGCGGCGACGCTCCTGACGGCGGGGTCCGCGTGGGCGATGAGCGTGCGGGCGCGCGCGACGAGCCCCGAGTCGGTGGCGGGGACGATCCGCTGCAGCGCCTGAAGCGCCTGCGCGACGACTCGCCCGTCGGGGTCCGCGAGCTGCGCCTCGAGTCGCGCCCCGGCGCCCGCCGCGCCGAACGCCTCGGCGGCCACACTGCGCCAGCGCCAGTCGGCGTCGCCCGCGACCTGCGCCGCAGCCACCGCGCCGGTTGCGCTGTCGGCTTGGGCCAGCGCGATGAGCGCCTGGCGCCGCAGCGCGAACACACTACTCGTGAGTCGGGCGCGGAGGGCCTGGAGCGCAGCGCCGCCACGCAACACGCCCAACGTGGTCTCGGCCTGCACGGCGACCCCGATGTTCTGGTCGGCGACGAGTGGCGCCACAGCGGCCGAGAGTGTCGAGTCACGGAACGAGCCGATGGCGCGGAGCGCGTTGATGCGCACCTGGGCGTTCTGGTCCTCGAGGAGCGGGCGCAGGCGGTCCACGGCGCCGCGCGCATCGATGCGCGCGCTGTCGAGCAGCGCTTTGGTCACGCCGCGCGCGGCGACGGCGCGAATCGTGGGCTCACGATCGGCCAACGCGGCCACGAGCCGCGTGGCGCCGCGGTGGGCGCGCAAGCGCCCGAGGGAATACAGGGCGCGCCACCGGGTGCCGATGGCAGGATCGTCGGCGTAGGCGACAAGGTCGCTCACGGGCGCGCGGGAGCCGAGACGCCATGCCTCGAGCAGCGCCGCCGCCACGACCGGTGGGGTCGGCGCTCCGGGCGAGCCGGTCGCGATGACGTCGGTCAGCGCCCGTGCGCCTTCGTCGCCCCCGATTTTGGCGATCGCCGTCACGGCTTCCACCTCGGCGGCGCCCTGGTCCGCTACGCCGGCCGCTCGCACCCGTTGCAACAGCACGGGCAGCGCACGCGCGTCCTTCAGAAGGCCCAGCGCGAAGGCCGCCGCGGCCTGGACGGACGGGCTCGTATCGCCGAGCGCGGGGACGAGCAGGTCGACGGCCGCGGGGTCGCCGATGCGCCCCGCCGCGAGCGCCGCTTGGCGCCGCACGGCCGGGTTCGGGTTCCCCAGTGCGTCGCGGATCGCCGCGGCATCGAGCCGCCGGGCGTCCGCCGCCGCGAGCAACGCGGCCAGCTGTCCGACGAGGGTCTCGTCGGAGGACGGGGTGGGCTGCTGAGCCGCTGCCGGGCGGGCTAGAAGAAGAAGGAGGAGAGCGGCGCTACAGGCGGACGGGATCCGGCGTCGGCTCGAGCAGGTCACACACGTGCTCCGGAATGCGAGACAGGGCGTGTTGGCGATTGAGGGCGATGAGCGACGTCTCCGCGGTGGCGAGGAGCTCGCCCGTCTCGGCCCGTTCGACTGCGTATCCGAAGATCACCCGCCGGGAGCCCAGATCCCGCACCCAGCACCGCACCCGGATCTGGTCGTCGTAGCGCGCCGGCTGGCGGTAGCGCACCTGCACATCGGTTACGGCGAGATAGATCCCTTGCGCTTCCAACTCCTTGTAGGACACCCCCCGCTCGCGCAGGTGTTCCGTGCGCGCCATATCCATCCAGATGAGATAGTTCGCGTGATACACGAACCCCATCTGGTCGGTCTCGGAATAGTTGACGCGGGTGTGGACCGCGCTGATCACGCCTATTCCCCGTAGGGAATCCAGATGTTCTTCACTTCGGAGGCGTGGCGCATGAACTCGCGGCCCTCGCCCTGGCGCGGATCGAGCCAGTCGCGCGGCCGAGTCATGACCCAGGTGCGTTTCATGTTGGCAGCGGCCGCGAACTCCACCGTCTTGGCGCCGGCGGCACCGCCGCAGTACCAGATGCCGTCCACATCGTCGTGCTCGGCCAGGACCTTGGCCAGCGCGTCCTTCTCCCCCGTCACCACGTTCACGACGCCGTCCGGCAGGTCGGAGGTCTCGAGCACCGTGTAGAACTCCGTCGCCGCGAGCGGGTGCAGCTCGGACGGGATGGCAATCACGGTGTTGCCAGCGGCGATCGCCGGCGCCACGAGCGACACGAAGCCGAGCAGGGGGCACTCGTCCGGCGCCACGAGGCCCATCACCCCAACCGGCTCCTGCATCGCGAGCGTCACACCACGGATCGGTGTCTGGTGCACCGCCCCGTCCCATTTGTCGGCCCACGCGGCGTACGTGAAGAGGCGTGCGATCGCGGCGGCGACCTCCCGACTCCCCGCGTCCACTCCACCGCCCGTGAGCGCCCCTATGCGGTCCGCGTATTCATCAGCCCGTGTCGCCAGGTTCTCCGCGATGTAATAGAGGATCTGCGCGCGGCCGTGGCCGCTCGCCCGGCCCCACCCGTCCGCGGCGTGCGCGGCCTCGACGGCGTTGCGGATGTCCTTGCGGTTCCCTTCCCCTACCTCGCCGAGGACGCGCCCGTCGGCCCCGACGATCTTGCGCGAGTAGCCCTGGTCGGGGCGCGCCTGCTTGCCGCCGATGAAGAGCTTGTAGGTGCGGTCGATGGGGGGGAGGCGGGTATCGGGTACCGGGTCTCGGGTATCTGGTTTGAGCGGAGCCGCCGGTACCTGATACCCGGTACCCGGTACCTGCTGGTCCCAATCCGCCTTGAGATACTCGAACATCCCCTCCCGCCCGCCCTCGCGTCCGAATCCCGACTCCCGATAGCCGCCGAACCCCGCCGCCGCGTCGAACTGGTTGGTGCAATTGACCCACACGACGCCCGCCTTCAGCTTCGGCGCGACGTCGAGGGCGAGGTTGATGTTCTCTGTCCACACACTCGCGGCGAGGCCGTACGGCGTGTTATTCGCGAGCTCGACCGCTTCCTTGGGCGTGCGGAACGTCATCGAAACGAGCACGGGCCCGAAAATCTCCACCTGCGCGATGGTGGCGGCGGGCGAAACCTCGGTGAAGAGCGTGGGCGGATAGAAGTAGCCCTCCGTGGGGCACGCCCACGAGGGCTGCCACATCTTGGCACCTTCTTCGACGCCCTTTTCCACCAGGCCGCGAATCCGTTCCAGCTGCACCGGCGCGACGATCGCCCCCATGTCCACCGCTTTGTCGAGCGGCGAGCCGACGCGGAGCTTCTCCATGCGCGCGCGCAGCTTCTGTGTCAGGCGGTCGGAGATCCCCTCGTGTACGAGGAGCCGCGAGCCGGCACAGCACACCTGGCCCTGATTGAACCAGATCGCGTCGACCACCCCTTCGACTACACTGTCGAGGTCGGCGTCGTCGAACACGATGAAGGGACTCTTGCCCCCCAATTCCAGCGTCAGCTTTTTCCCCGTCCCCGCCGTGGCCTTGCGGATGATGCGACCGACCTCGGTCGACCCGGTGAACGCGATCTTGTTGACGTCGGGATGCTCGACCAAGTGCTTGCCCGTCGCTCCGTCGCCCGTCACCACGTTGAAGACGCCCGGTGGCAGCCCCACTTCGCGCGTCAGCTCGGCAAAACAGAGCGCGGTGAGCGGCGTGAACTCGGCGGGCTTCATGATGATCGTGTTCCCCGCGGCCAGGGCGGGCGCGACCTTCCACGCCACCATCAGCAAAGGGAAGTTCCAGGGGACGATCTGGCCCACGACGCCGACGGGCTGGTAGCCGGCGAACTCGGTCGCGAGCAGCTGCGCCCACCCGGCATGATGATAGAAGTGTCGAGCGACGAGGGGGATGTCGAGGTCCCGCGTCTCGCGGATCGGCTTGCCGTTGTCGAGACTCTCGAGCACCGCCAGGAGGCGCGAGTGGCGCTGCACCTCGCGGGCCAGCGCGTACAGGTAGCGGGCCCGAGCATGCGGTGCGAGTGCGGCCCACGCCGCACCCGCGGCGCGCGCGGCGGCAACGGCGGCGTCGACGTCAGCCTTGCCCCCCTGCGCCACGCGCGCGAGCACCGCCGTCGTCGCGGGGTTGATCGTCTCGAAGTACTTCCCCTCGGCGGGCGCCACCCACTGACCGGCGATGAAGTGACCGAGCTGACCACTGCCATGATGCTGGATCCATTCGAGCGCGGGAGCGGCGCTCTCGGGCGCCGGCCCGTAGTCCATCGTCTCGAACAGCTTCGCGACGGTCGTCATATCACACCATCGGGTGACGGTACGCGGCGGAGTAGCGCCCCGTCACGAAGTGCTCGAGCTGGCGCTCGATGTCGGTGAGCAACGCGCTGGCGCCAAGCCGGAACAGCGCCGGCCTGAGCCAGCGATCGCCCAGCTCTTCCTTCATAAGGATGAGCCAGTCGAGTGCCTGCTTGGCCGTGCGGATCCCCCCTGCCGGCTTGAAGCCGACCGCGGCCCCGGTTCGGCCCTCGTACTCGCGGATCATCCGGGTCATCACGACGCCTACGGGCAGCACCGCGTTGACGGGCTCCTTGCCGGTCGAGGTCTTGATGAAGTCGGCCCCCGCCATCATCGCGACCATGCTGGCGCGCGCGACGTTGGTCAGGGTCGCGAGCTCGCCGGTCGCGAGAATCGCTTTCATGTGGGCCGGCCCGCACGCCTCGCGGAACGCGCGGACTTCGTCGTACAACGCCTCCCAATGACCCGTCAGGACGTGCGCGCGCGTGATGACGATGTCGATTTCCTGCGCGCCGGCGGCCACGGATGCCCGGACCTCGTGGATGCGTTCCTCGAAGGGATTGAGCCCCGCCGGAAACCCAGTCGAGACCGCCGCGACGGGGATGTCCGATCCGGCGAGCGCCTTCACCGCCGTGGGCACGAGCGCGTGGTAGACGCAGACGGCCCCGACCTTGATGTCGAGCGACGCGACGCCCAGGGCGTCGATCAGATCCGTGCGGACGGGGCGCCGCGCCTTGGCGCAGAGCCGCACGACGTTCCCCGGCGTATCGTCGCCCTGCAGCGTCGTCAGATCCATGCAGGTGATCGCCCGGAGCAGCCACGCCGCCTGCCATTCCTTCTTGACGGTGCGGCGCGTGGGGATCGTGGCGGCACGGCGCTCGACAGCGCTGCGGTTCACTCGCAGCGCCAGCACCGCGTCGAGATCGAGCGGGGTGCCGGGGTTGCGCTCGTCCCCCGAGGGCCGCGGTGCCGGATAGGCCGGTGCCACGGCGGGCAGACGGGTCGGGGTCGGGTGACGCGTAGCCGTCATAACTTGGGACAATCTATGTGTTGGACTGACCCCGGGCGACAGCCCGGGGTGGATTGAACCCCAGGGTTTGGTTTTGGTTTCCCCGGGCTTGCGCCCGGGGTCAGCCGTTCTACACTTGTGCCCGTGCCTTCTCCTCAGTCCCGCGTGATCGTCGTAGCCGACGCCCACCTCGGCCAGGTTCCCGCGGCCACCGAGGCCGCGTTTCATGCGTTTCTGGACCAGGTGCCGCAGCCCGGCGACCACCTGCTCATCAACGGCGATCTGTTCGACTTCTGGTTCGAGTATCGCGCCGTCATTCCGCGCAAGCATTTCGCCAGCGTCGCGAAGCTGCAGGCGGTGCGAGCACGCGGCATTCCCATCACGTTCATCGGCGGCAACCACGACCGGTGGGGAGGAGACTTCCTGAGGAAGGATCTCGGCATCGCGTTCTACGGCGGCCAAGCCGAGCTGGAGCTGGCGGGGCGCCGGGCGTTCGTGACGCACGGCGACGGCCTGACAGAGCAACACTGGAGTGGGGCCTTGATGCACCGCCTCACCCGTCACCCCATTACCATCGCGGTGTTCCGGCTGCTGCATCCCACGATCGGCTTCTGGATCGCCGATCTGTTCTCCCGCCACCTCGCCGACAATACGCGCGACCGCGCGGTGCTCGACCGCGCCGCTGCGGCGCAGCGCCAGTGGGCCGCCGACTTCCTGGCGCTCCGCTCCGATCTTTCGCTCGTCATCATGGCCCACACGCACCGGCCCGTCGTGGACGCCCTTCCCGACGGGCGGACCTATCTCAACCCGGGCGCGTTTCTCGATGGCGGGCGCTATGCGGTGGTAACGAAGGAAAGCGTGGAGTTGAAGCAGTTTACAGCGGGACGACTTCCACCTTCTTGATCTTCCCCCCGAGGAACCGCGCTCCGACTTTCCGGAAGTGCGGTTCGTCGTCCGATACGACAAAGAGATGCTCGTGGTGCTCCCCGGGCGAGAGCAACCCCCGCGTTTCGAGCTCAGCGGCAACCACCTTCGCCGTCTCCTCCGCCGAGTCCACAAGCGTCACACCCGGTCCCATCACACGCGCGAGCAGCGGCTTCAGCAATGGGTAGTGCGTGCAGCCGAGAACGAGCACGTCCGCGCCGGCCTGCTTCAGAGGTTCCAGATACTCGCGGGCGATCAGCTCGGCAGCCGGGTGGTCGAACCACCCTTCCTCTACCAGGGGCACGAGCAGCGGGCACGCCTGGGCATGCACGCGCGCGTCGGGACGCAAGACCTTGATGGCGCGCTCGTATGCCCCGCTCGCGATCGTCCCCGCGGTGCCGATGACGCCGATCGTGCCGGTCTTCGTCGCGGCGACCGCGGCCCGCGCCCCCGGCTCGATCACTCCCACGACGGGCACTGGTGCGTGCTGCTGCAGGTGGGCGAGTGCGTGGGCGGTACTGGTGTTGCACGCGACCACGACCGCCTTCACTCCGCGCTTCAGAAGAAAGGCGAGGATCTCGCCGCTGTAGCGCCGCACGGTCTCGGGCGACTTCGGTCCGTACGGGACGCGGGCGGTATCGCCAAAGTAGATCACCGACTCGCGCGGCAGCCGTTCGAACAGCGCGCGGGCCACGGTGAGCCCACCGATGCCGGAGTCGAAGACGCCGAGGGGCGCGGCGTTCATGGCAGCGGGAGACTGACCCCGATGCCGCCCGGGAATGCCTGAATCTTCAGGTCCGCGGGAAAATCCTGCAGGTGCGCGGACACGTAGGCCTCGGCACCGGAGAACAAGTGATTGAAGACCCACAGCACGAGCCAGTCCTGCACCTCTTGTCGCTTTGCGTGGATGTTCGTCGAACCGGTCTGCTTCATGTAGTTCGCTTCCTGCTGCGCTTTGAGGGTCATCATCGCCGTGACACCCTCCCACGCCACGAAAATGGCGCCCGTGGTGTGGCGACCGGTGGCGGCTTGGCCCCACCCCGGAATCGCCAACGAACGCCAAAATGCGCCCATGGGGCGGACGTAGTGGGAGGTGTCGGGACGGACGAGTAGCGCGGCTGGCTGGTTGATGCGCGAGGTGTCTTGGGCGGCCAGACGGCCGGACCTTAAAGGACATAGCGGCCCGACGGCCAAAAGGCCCATCATCACGACCAAACCGCCCGTCCGGCCGCGACCGTCAGGAAGTCCTTTAGGGTCCGCCCGTCCGCCCGTCATTGAGCTACCAGCACGTTGAGTTTCCCTCGTTCGACAGTCACCGAGCACTCGTTCACTCCAGGCTCGCGCAGCTCGCCGTCCAGATGCAGCACCAGCGGCCAATCGGGCGAGCGGATCACGAGTTGCGCCGTTCTCAGCAAGGCGACCTCTCGCATCTTGCCGTGGGTCCCGCGGATC
>Ga0184621_10000270_pt1 | contig 11010 bp, 9 predicted proteins | sample PLM1_30_b1_FD_133144 | JGI IMG/M metagenome (GOLD analysis project Ga0184621, IMG submission 133144) | Groundwater sediment microbial communities from an aquifer in East River, Colorado, USA - PLM1_30_b1 | ecosystem: Environmental > Terrestrial > Soil > Riparian zone | place: USA: East River...
CACACGACTTTCGGTGGCCATCCGGGTGTGGCCGAGTGCATGGCTCCCGTGAAAGTCCCCGAGGGCGAACTGGCTCACAAAATTCTCGGGTCGGCCTGTCTCCTTGTAGATCTCGATCGTCTGCCCGGCGCTCATCACCCGCAATTCCGGATGCGAACGCCTCACCCAGGCCTCCGCTTCCACCGCTTCGGTGTCGACCACCACGACCGCATGGCTCGAGCGGACGCTCGCCTCGGGCGAGCCGCCGAATACATTGCCGAGCTCCGCGGCCAGCGCATCCCAGTCCTGGAGCGGATCGGAGGAGTACAGCGTCAGCTTGCTCGAGCCGGCGGGGGCAGGGTCGCGGTAGACCGCGACCCCGGCGCTATCGGGCCCGCGATCGCTCATCTGCGTGAGCATCGCGGCCAGATGCTCGCCGAGCGAGCTTTCGATCTCCGACGACTTGGCGAACAGTCCGACGCTTCCGCACATGGTCCTAATCTACCGTCCGGGTTTCCGGTGAGGCCCGGTTAGAACCGGGTCAGATACTCGTTGATCTCCCAGGGCGTGACCTGTTCGTGGTACCGGGCCCACTCATCGCGCTTGACGCGGATGAAGTAGTCGACGTAGTCCTCATCGCGGCCACGGCCCAGGGCCTTGCGGAGCACGTCGTCTGCCTCGAGCTCAACCGTCGCCTCGTACAGGTTCCGGGGGAGGCTCTCGAGCCCGCGGGCGGTGAGCTCCTCGTAGGACTTCGTGTAGAGGTTCTCCGAATTCGGCTCGCCCGCGTCGAGGTCGTTCTCGATCCCATCCATCCCGGCGGCGAGGATTGCCGCAGCGGCCAGGTACGGGTTGCAGGAGCCGTCGATCGTCCGATCCTCGATCCGGCCCGCAGCGGGTATGCGGAGCATCTGGGTGCGGTTGTTGTAGCCGTACGAGATCCAGACCGGAGACCAGGTCGCGCCGCTCGTGGTCGACCCGAGCTTCAGGCGCTTGTAGGAGTTCACCGTCGGAGCTGTGATCGCGCTGTACGCCCTTGCGTGCTTCGTGAGGCCGCCGATGAACTGGTACGCGGTCTCAGAAAGGCCAAGGCCGTGGTGTGAGTCGTTCTCGTCGAGGAAAAGATTCGTGTCGCCGTCCCAGAGCGACATGTGGAAGTGGGCTCCGTTGCCGGTCAGGTGCGAGAACGGCTTCGGCATGAAGGTCGCCACGATGCGGCGGCCCTCGGACTCTCCCAGCTTTTCCGCGAGCGTATGCACCATGTACCGGAAGAAGATGCCGCGGTCGCAGCTCGTGAGGGCGTCGGCGAAGACGAAGTTCTGCTCGAACTGGCCGTTCGCGTCCTCATGGTCGTTCGCGTAGTTGCCCCAGCCGAGCTCGTTCACGTACTTCGAGACCGTCGTCAGGAAGTCATAGTGGCGCGTCAGACCCAGCAGGTCGTAGCACGGTTTCTCGAGGGTGTCGCGATCGTCCTCGACCCGGATCGAGCCGTCTGGCATCTGCTCGACAAGGAAGTACTCGAGCTCGAGACCGAACCTGAAGTCGAATCCCTTTTCGCTTGCGCTTTCGACCACGCGGCGGAGGATCGTGCGCGGGTCGTAGGGCCATTCCTCTCCCTCGACGGTGATGTCGCAGGCAAACCGTGCAACGGTGGGCTCCCAGGGAACGGGCGTGAAGCTCCGGAGGTCGGGCATGGCGGCGATGTCCGGGTCGGCCGGCACCTGGCCGATCTCGCCCGCGGCGAAGCCGGCGAAGCCGGCGCCGTCGTTGACGAGGTCGTCGAGGTGTGCTGCCGGGATCAACTTCGCGCTTGGCCGCGAGTACATATCGACGAACTGCGCGAAGAAGAATTCGATTCCGCGATCGTCGACCTCCTTGCGGATGTCGTCGACGCTAGGGCCAGCTTGGGTCGGGGCCATGCCGTGAGTCCTCCTCCGTGAAGGGTCGAGGGGGAGACCCTAACGCCCTCCAGGCCTAGTTTCGACCCCTGTCTCGAGCTGCCATCCGCGACGAGGCTGATCGGGCGCGGCGAAGCACGGGTCTCGGCGCACAGCGAGGCGCTTCAGTTACTCGCGCGTCTAGCTCGGGTCCCAACCCGCCCGCCTGCTCGCGCTAGAGCGTACTGCCCGTCGACGCGCGTGTGGCGCACCGTCTGTGACAGCTCTGTAACGGTGCGAACCGCTAGCGCGCGGCCGGCTGGAGCGCAGACCTGACCGGCTCGATCCGGATTGCGCAGACCTTGTACTCCGGGATCCCGATCAGGGAGTCGCCGACGTCGTTGGTCAGCAGATTGACCCGCGACTCTGCGAAGTGGAGAGCCATCCACACGAGCCCGGGATAGACACGGTCGCCGATCGCAGCGCGGGCCTGGATCTCCCCGCGCCGAGAAACGAGCCGGACCCAATCGCCCTCGGCAACGCCGAGGCTCGCCGCGTCCTCGGGGCTCATCTCGACGAACGGCTCCTCCTGCTTGTCGAGAATCCCGTCCTCGCGCATCGTCATCGTCGCCGAGTTCTAGTGGTAGAGCGTCCGTCCGGTCGAGAGGACGAACGGGTACTCGGAGTCGGGCTCTTCGATCGGCGGCTGGTACTCGACCGGATAAAACTTGCCGCGGCCACTCGGTCGCGCTGGGCGAGGTGCGTGCAGGAACGTGGCACCGGGATCGTTTTCGTCGAGGCACGGCCACTGAAGCCCGACGTCCTCGATCCGCGGGTACCGGATGCCGCTCCAGAGCGGCGCCAGGTCGGCGAACTCGTTCCAGACGTCCTCGGCTCCCTGGTAGTCCGGCCAACCGGCGCCCATCGCTTTCGCCACGTCGAGCACGATCTGGAGATCCTCCCGGGCATTGCCCGGCAGCGGCACCGCCTTCCGAACGCGGTTCACGCGCCGCTCCGTGTTCGTGAACGTCCCGTCCTTCTCGGCGAAGCTCGAGGCGGGAAAGACCACGTCGGCGAGCTTTCGAGCTGTGTCCGTCAGGAAGATGTCCTGCGAGACTAGGAACTCGAGGTTTTCGAGCCCTTCCTCGACGTGGCTCGCGTTCGGCTCGGTGTGAGCCGGGTTCTCACCGATCAAGTAGAAGGCTTTGATCCGGTCGTCGTGCAGGCCGGAGATCATCTGGTCGAGGCGGTAGCCGGGGGATGCCGGGACGGTGCCGTCGCCCCAACGCGCCTCGAAGCGCGCGACGACCTCGGGGTCGTTCGCAGGCTGGTAGCCCGGAAGGTAGGCGGGATTCGCGCCGGCGTCGTTCAAGCCCTGGACGTTGTTCTGCCCGCGGAGCGCGTTCAGGCCGGTGGACTCGTAGCCGAGATGGCCCGTCATGAGCGTGAGGTTGGAGAGGGACCAGATGTTGTCGATCGCGCAGGCGTGCTCGGTGATCCCGAGCGTGTAGAAGATGGCCGCATGCTTTTCGGTCGCGTACGCCCGCGCGACCCAGCGAATGTCCTCCGCAGGGACGCCCGTGACCTTTTCGGCCTCCTCCGGCGTGTAGCGGGAGACGACCTCCCGCACGGCATCGAAATCCTCCGTGTAGCTCGCGATGTACTCCTCGTTCTGCAGGCCCTCTTCGAGGATCACGTGCATGATCGCGTTCAGGAGCCAGACATCCGTACCCGGACGGAGCTGGAGGTGGCGTTTCGCGATTTTCGTAAGCCAGATCTTGCGTGGATCGGCGACTACGAGCGTCGCACCCTTCCGCACCGCCTTCTTCATCCGGAGAGCGAGGACGGGATGCGCCTCGGTGGTGTTCGAGCCGATCACGAGCAGGAATTTCGTGTTCTCGATCTCGGGGATCGAGTTTGTCGTCGCTCCTCTGCCTAACGACCTGACCAGGCCGTAAAGAGTCGGAGCGTGTCAGGTGGCTTCGCAGGAGTGGATGGAATTGGTTCCGACCACCGTCCTGGCGAGCTTTTGGATTGCGAAGTTCTCCTCCATCGTCAATCGTGCCGACGCGAGGAAGCCGATCTTCTGCGGCCCGTGTCGCTGCTTCACGTCGTTCAATCCCTGGGCGGCCACCTCGAGCGCGTGCTCCCACGTGGCCTCGTGGAGCTCGCCGTCCTCTCCGCGGACGAGCGGCTCGGTCAGACGGTCGGGATGGTGGACGAAGTTGAAGGCGAACCGGCCCTTGACGCACAGGTTGCCTTCGTTCGACACGTAGGTCGGGTCGGAGGTGACCTTGACGATCCGCTTCGTCTCTGGGTCGACGTTCAGATCGATCTGACAACCGACCCCACAGAAGGTGCAAGTCGTCTTCACCTTCTCGAGGGTGCGCTCAGGCCGCTCGGTGCCCTCCTCAAATTTTTCGTAGATGGCGCCTGTCGGGCAGACGCCGAGGCAGCCGCCGCAAAGCTCACATTCTGTGTCGAGCCAAGAATGTCCGTGGGTCGGAACGATTCGCGCGTCCGGGCCGCGGCCTTCCAGGGAGAGGGCGGAGCATTGCATGACTTCTTGCGTGTAGCGGACGCAGCGGTTGCAGAGGATGCAGGCGTCGGGGTTGTAGCCCATGAGCGAGTTCCGGTCGTCGTAGGGCTCGCGTTTGGCGTCCGGGAGGATGAACGGGGCTTCGGCCTGAAACTCCTCGGCCATGTCCACCAGCTCGTTGGGCCGCCCGCCCGGATCGGGATTCAGGTGCTCGGTGAGCAACATCTCGGTCAGCGTGCGGCGGAACTGCGGGACGCTCGAGTTGGTCGAGACCACCATGCCCTCGGTAACCCTCGTAGCGCAGGCAGGAAGGGGGCGGGGCGATCCTTCGACTCCGACGACGCACATACGGCAGCCTCCGTACGGGTCGAGCTTGTCGTCGTGACAAAGAGTCGGGATGAAGACGCCGTGACGCGCGGCCGCATGGACGAGCAGCTCGCCCTCGGGCGCGCTGGCCGGCTTTCCGTCGAGCGTGAAGGGCACCGAGGCACGCACCGGGGCGCTCATCGTACCGCCGCCTCAGGCTCGCCAAGGGCGGCGAAGAGATCGGGCCAGAAGCGAAACGCATTTCTGACGGGGAAGGGCGCGCCCTGCCCGAGTCCGCAGATGGACGTCTGGGCCATCGCGTCGAGCCACTCTTCAACCTGGTGTCGCGACATGACCACCGTACCCTGCCCGAGTTCCTCGAGGACATGGTGGAGACCGCGGTTTCCGATCCGGCACGGCGTGCACTTCTGGCAGGACTCCTCCGCGAAGAATCGCATGGTCTCCGCGAGGAGACGGAGCGGGGAGTAGGAAGCCGGGAAAACCTGGACGCCCGCTGAGCCGGCACCAGCGCCCCATTCCCGCAAGCCGTCGCGGGTCAGCGGCACGTCGAGCGCATCCGGAGGGAGGATGCCGCTGGCGGCGCCCCCTGGCACGATTGCGCCGATGTCCTCAGTCGAGCCGCCTGCGAGCCCGTCGATCAGCTCCCGCAGCGTGGAGCCGTTCGGCGCCTCGTAGCAGCCCGGCTCACGCACCGCACCGGAGATCGACCAGAGGCGAACGCCGGTCGCTCCGTTTCGGCCGAGGCCCGCGAACCACTCGCCGCCGTTGCTCAGGATTCCCGGGATGTGCGCAAGCGTCTCGACGTTGTTGATGAGGGTCGGGCGTCCGAGGTATCCAACCTGGCTCGGAAACGGAGGCTTCAGACGCGGCATCCCTCGGCGGCCCTCCATGGACTCGAGCATTGCGGTCTCCTCGCCACAGATGTAGGCGCCTGCGCCGACGACGAGCTCGATCGAGCGGCCGTCGAGAAGCCCGGCCTCGCGAAGCTCCGCGATCGCGGCGAGAAGCCGCGTGCGTGCGGTCGCGTATTCCTCACGGAGGTAGATGAGCCCTTCGCTTGCCTCGGCGAAGCTCATCGCGATGAGCATCCCTTCGAGCATGAGGTGCGGGCGGAGCTCCATCACATAGCGATCCTTGATCGTCCCGGGCTCGCCCTCGTCAGCGTTCACGATCACGTACCGGGGGCCGTCCTCCTTCGCGACGGCTTCCCACTTGAGCCCGGTCGGGAAGCCGGCGCCACCGAGACCGGCGAGGCCGGACGCTTTGAGCTCTGCGATGATCTGCTCGTTCTCCGGGAGGGATCGAAGGGTCGTCAGGCCTCCGCGCCGCTCGTAATCGGCCAGTGTCGCGTCTCGGCTCCCGAGGGCGAGCGACGGTCCGTCGTTCGTTCGGTGAACGGCTTCCGGCTCGATCGAGTCGCCGCGCAGGAGAACCGGGGCGAGCTCGCAGTGGCCGAGACATTCCACGCCGAGGACGGGCACCCCGCTCGCCTGCTCTTGCTCGCGGGCGAGCACGTCCCTTGCGCCCAGGCAGTCGCAGACTGGGCCGACGCAGACGCGAACCGCATCCGTCGGCACGTCCAAAAACGAGTAGAAAGAGACGACCTCGTGGACTTCGCCACGCCGGACGTTCATGTGATCGGCAACCGCATCCGAGAGCTCGGGCGTGATCGGCCCGACTTCATGGCGAACTCGTCCGAGGTTGTCGAGGAGCCGCGTCCGGTCCTTCGGAAGCTCGGCGAGGACCGCCATCAGCTTGAGAACGTCCACCGTTCGATTCTACGCTTGGGCCCGTGCTCGAAGAGTTGACCTCGCTGCTCGTCGATCTGGTCGGCATCGACTCCCAGAATCCTGTGCTCGTGCCGGGCGCGCCCGGGGAGGAAGAGCTGGCGCGCTACGTGGCGCGCTGGCTCGAGGCTGCAGAGTTCGAGGTGGAGCTCGAGGAAGCGGCGCCGCGACGGCCGAACGTGATCGGCGTGGCGAGGGGTTCGGGCGGCGGGCGGACCCTCATGCTGAACGCGCACCTGGACACGGTCGGCTTGGGTGGCATGGAACGGGCGCTGGAGCCGAAGGTCGAGGACGGGCGCCTCTACGGACGGGGCGCCTACGACATGAAGGGGAGCCTCGCAGCGATCCTCGTAGCGGCTCGGGACGCGGCGGCCACGGGGCTTGCGGGAGACGTCGTGGTCACCGCGGTTGCAGACGAGGAGGTGGCGAGCGTCGGGACGGCGGCGGTCGCGGCGGCTCGCACCGCGCACGGTGCAATCGTGGCTGAGCCGACCGAGCTCCAGGTCGCAATCGCACACCGGGGCTTCGTCGCGTTCGAGGTGGAGACGAGTGGCCGGGCAGCGCACGGATCTCGCCCCGAGCTCGGAATCGACGCCATAGCTCACATGGGCTACGTGCTCGTTGCCCTGCACGCGCTCGATCGCTCACTCCGGGCCGAGCCGAGCCATCCACTGCTCCGGAGCGGATCGCTCCACACGGGCGTGATCGAAGGCGGTGTCGAGTTCTCCACGTATCCGGACAGGTGCCTTCTGACGGGCGAAAGGCGGACGATTCCTGGCGAGACGACCGATGCGGTGCTCCACGAGCTGGTCGGGCTCCTTGAACGAGCAGGCAGTGACGTCGAAGCTTTCGAGGGGTCGGCGCGGGTGTGCTTCGCCCGAGATCCGTTCGAGGTGCCCGATGACGACCCGATCGTCGAGCTCGTCAGGCGCCATGCGGGGGCGACTGGTGTCGTCGGCGTGCCTTTCTGGACGGATGCCGCCCTTCTCGCAGGTGCGGGCATCCCGACCGTGGTCTTCGGCCCGGCGGGAGAAGGGGCGCACGCTGACGTGGAGTGGGTCGACCTCGCCTCTGTCGAGAGGTGTGCAGAAGTCCTTGTTGCGGTCGCCCGCGAGTTCTGCAGGTGACGCAGGGGGACAGAGCTACCCCAGGTCGTTGCAGTTTCGCCACGAAGCCTGACCCACACGCGCGCTTTTGCGGAATAGGCTTGAAGCGGTGGGTGGCTCGCGGCCGGCCCCGGGCTCGAGACCCGCGCGGACTACGCTACGGAAGTGAGCGCGACTCCGCCCTATGCCGCCGGTTCGGTTCAGGTCGTCCGTATGCCAGAGGGCAAGACCGTGTCGGACCGCGTGGCGGTCGAGGAACCCCTCGAGATCCGGATCGGGGGCGAGCCGGTGGCTGTCACGATGCGAACGCCGGGGCACGACGAAGAGCTCGCGCTCGGGTTTCTCCTCTCCGAGGGCATGAGGCCGCTCAGCACGCGGCTTCCCGACGACTTCGCGGCGAACACGATCGAGGCCGAGGCGGAAGGCTTCGACCCGTCGCGCCACCAGCGAAGCTTCTACACCACTTCCTCCTGCGGAGTTTGCGGCAAGGGCGCGCTCGAGGCGGTGGCGGTCGAGGCTTCACGTCTCGAGAGCGATCTTGTCGTGGCCGCCGCGCTCGTGGCGGAGCTGCCGGAGCGGCTTCGTGAGGCCCAACCGACGTTTGCCGCCACCGGAGGGCTGCACGCCACGGGCCTCTTCGACGACCGCGGCGAGCTCATCTGCCTGCGGGAAGACGTCGGGCGGCACAACGCAATGGACAAGGTGATCGGCTGGGCGTTCGGCGCCGGGCTCTTGCCGCTCGCGCGCCAGGTCATGTGCGTCAGCGGGCGGCTCTCCTTCGAGCTCGTCCAGAAGGCGGCTGTTGCCGGTTGCCCAGTCCTCGTCGCCGTCGGTGCGCCCTCGTCGCTCGCGGTCGACCTCGCTCGCGACCGTGGCATGACCCTCTGCGGCTTCGTCCGCGAGGGCCGGGTGAACGTCTACTCCGAGCCTTGGCGCGTCACGGAGTAACAGGGATTCTCCTCGTCGGCGGGGCGAGCCGGCGCTATGGATCCCCGAAAGCACTCGCACGCTTCGAGGGCGAGACCCTGGCAGAGCGTGCGTACCGTGTCCTCGGAGCGGCCTGCGAATGCGTGATCGCCGTCGGCAAGACTGCTGATGAGCTGCCGCTTCCCTTTCCCCTCGTGGACGATCGGAGTGACATCCGGGCTGCGATGGTGGGTCTTTGTGCCGGGCTTCGCGCTGCGACCACGGATCTCTGCCTCGTTCTGCCGGTCGACCTTCCGCACATGACGTCGGATGCGCTCCTACTCCTGACAGACGGTGCCGAAGGCGTTGACGCGGCCGTTCCGCAGACCGGCCCGCTCCCGGGCGTCTACCACCGGAGGATCCTCCCGCTCGTCGAAGAGCGGATCGGGAGCCACGACTTCGCTCTCCACCGGCTGCTCGGCGGGCTTCGGACCAGGGTCGTCGAGCTCGACGAGAGCCTGCTCCGGAACGTCAACGAGCCGAGCGATCTCCGCTAGTGGGTGGATGCAACACTCGGCGGCCGTCGGGGCGTCATCCGGCCCGGCGGAATGTTCACATCAAGCCGCCAGCTCAGCTAACGCCGACGGCGGCCCGGAGCCCCCGGGGCGTCAGCACGCGCTCACGGTCCGCACCCGTGCCGATCATCGTGACCTCGACGTCGACCGCCCGCTCGACGTACTCGACGTATCGCCGCGCCGCTTCGGGCAGCTCCTCGAGGTGTTCGACCGAGTCGAGCGGCTCATTCCACCCTGTCAGGGTCTCGTACACGGGGCGGGCATGGTGGAAGTCCGTCTGGTGAGCAGGAATCTCCTCCGTCTCCGTCCCGTCCGCGAGCCGGTAGCGCGTGCAGACCGGCAACTCGCCGAAGGACGAGAGCACGTCCAGCTTCGTCAGGGCGAGTGAGGTCAAGCCGTTCACGCGGACGGCGAAGCGCAGGCCGACGAGGTCGAGCCAGCCGCAACGGCGCTCCCGCCCCGTGGTCGTGCCGTACTCGCCGCCGAGCTCGCGAACCCGCTCTTGGTCCGGCCCTTCGATCTCCGTTGGAAAGGGGCCTTCTCCGACCCGCGTCACGTATGCCTTCGCGACGCCCACGACGCTGTCGATCCGGGTCGGCCCGATGCCGGTGCCGGTCGCTGCCGCGCCCGCGATCGGATTCGACGAAGTGACGAAGGGATACGTGCCGTGGTCGAGATCGAGGAGCGTGCCCTGCGCTCCTTCGAGCAAGACTCGCCGACCTTCCCTGAGGGCCTGGTCAACGAGCAGCGAGGTGTCCGCCACGTAGGGGCGGAGCCGCTGCGCGCAGGACTCCATCCGCTCGGCAAGTTCCTCGACCTGGAGCGGAGCCGCGTCGTGGAGACGTTCCAGCACGATGTTTTTCTCCGCGAGTGCCGTCTCGAACTTCTGGCGGAGGATCTTCGGGTCGAGAATGTCCTGGACCCGAATGCCGAGGCGTGCTGCCTTGTCGGCGTATGCGGGACCGATTCCTCGTCGGGTCGTACCGATCTGGAGCTTCCCGAGCCGCCGCTCGCTGGCCGAGTCGATCGCGACATGCCAGGGCATGATCACGTGGGCGTTTCCCGAGACCCGGAGCCCGCTGGTCGTGACCCCGCGCCTCTCGAGCTCGTCGATCTCCTCGACCAGGAGCCCCGGGTCGATGACGCAGCCTGCTCCGACGACGCAGATCTTCCCGTCGCTCAGGATGCCCGAGGGCACGTGGTGGAGCTTGAAGGTCTCGCCGTCGCAGACGATCGTATGCCCGGCGTTCGGACCGCCCTGGTACCGGCAGACGAAGTCCGAGTGCTGCGCCAGGAGATCCACGATCTTCCCCTTGCCCTCGTCCCCCCACTGGGCCCCGACGATGACGGTTGCTGGCATCGCTCTGGAGCGTACTCGCCGCACCGGGCGACTCGGCGTCGCTACGCGGCTGCGAGATCCGAGAACTTCGCGTAGCGCTTCAGGAACGAGAGCTTGATCGTGTCGGTGGGGCCGTTCCTGTGCTTGGCGACGATCACCTCCGCGAGGCCCTGCTGGTCCGACTCCTCGCCTGCGTAGTACTCGTCGCGATAGATGAAGCAGACGATGTCGGCGTCCTGCTCGATCGACCCCGACTCGCGCAGGTCCGAGAGGATGGGTCGCTTGTCGTGGCGCTGCTCGACTGCCCGCGAGAGCTGTGACATGGCGATGATGGGGACGTCGAGATCGCGGGCGAGCACCTTCAGGGAGCGGGAGATCTGCGACACTTCCTGCACGCGGTTTTCCGCGCTCGTGCCCGAGGTCATGAACTGAAGGTAGTCGATCACGATGATGGAGATCCGCTCGAAGGCGCGGCGGCTCAAGTCGCGCGAGCCGAATCTCGTGTTGATCGTCGTCGACTACCTGCAGCTGATGACCTCCGGGACGAACATGGAGAACCGCGTCCAGGAGGTCTC
>Ga0184621_10000277_pt1 | contig 10928 bp, 12 predicted proteins | sample PLM1_30_b1_FD_133144 | JGI IMG/M metagenome (GOLD analysis project Ga0184621, IMG submission 133144) | Groundwater sediment microbial communities from an aquifer in East River, Colorado, USA - PLM1_30_b1 | ecosystem: Environmental > Terrestrial > Soil > Riparian zone | place: USA: East River...
ATCGTTCTTCCGCGGCCCGCGCGCCGAAATAGCTGGTCGCGCACGATCTGGTTCCACATTGCTGTCGGTGCCGCGGCGAAAAACGGCAAACAGATCACGGTGGCAGCAACTGCGGCCCCGATCACGACTCGCAGTGCGGCACTGTATCGGCGTAGCAGCAGCAACCAGGCAAGAACGATCAGGACGGTGACCACTCCCCAGACCTTGATCGTGATCGTGAGCCCGAGCAGCGCACCCGCCGCCAAGGTCCTGCCGCGAGGCAACGAGCTGTCGTGGACGAGTGGCTGGAGGAGGAGTATGGCAATCAGGAGTGCCGTTGTTGCCGGGCACTCCAGAAGTGTCGACTTATCGGCGTAGACGGCTGGGTGGAACACGGCGTATACGAGGCCACCGAACACGGCCGCGACCATGCCCACAGGCCTAAGGATTCTCCAGATCAGCACAGCGTTCACGGCTCCCAGGACCATCCATGCCAGGCGTGCGACAGCGAAACCGTAGGAGTCGCCGATCACCTGCGCGAGGAGGGCGAACGGTGCCAGCAGCAGCGGCATTCCCGGTGGATGGAGCAGCAGGAAGTCCTGGTAAGGGAGCAGGCCGTGGATCAACCCAGTAGCTGCTGCGTAGTACACACCGTCGTCGTAGTTGCCGATGCCGAAGAGCCCGCCGCCGCGCAGCACAGGAACCAGCCGGACGATGAAGGCGATCGCAGCCACGGCGATCGCCCAGAGCCAGTACCGGCTGGCGGGTCGGTCTAGAGCAACAGTTCGGGCCCGGGGGACGGCCACGGAACCAGCATTGCCCATCAGATGCTGTGATGAAACTGAGCAACACGCTGTGGCCCGACGGATTACTCTTCGCGAATGGTGATTGAGGCGGTCCGCCCGCCATCGGTCGGGACCGCTGGCTCTGAGCCGTCTCATCGCAGGGAGAGTCGCTGGGGCATCCGGAAACGCTCAGTGCTGAGTGCGGTCGTCGTAGTCACCGTCTCCTTGTTGGTCGGTGGAGCATTCCTGCTGCTCGTGTTGCAGTCGTCGCTGATCTCCGCAGCGAGGAGCAATCTCGCCGTCCGCGCCAGCGACGTCGCCGAACTCTTGGAGGAAGAGGGGATCCAGGAAACTCAATCGACTCTCATCGAGGACCACCGCAGCGGTGAGCAGGTGCAGATCCTCGACGCTGGGGATCGGGTGGTGGCCTGGAGCAGTCGCCGGCTACGGACCGATCCAATCTCGCAGCTGAGGCCGGCGCCCGGCCGGACGGCGAGGGAGGAGCGGCCCCCGGTGCCCGTGCTCGGCGACGACGAGGTGCTGGTCAGTGCCCGTGGCATCGAGGTGCATGACCAGGCATACATCGTGCTCGTCGCGGCACCTCTCGAGGTGCAGACCGACACGCTGCGGACGGTGGGGTTGCTGCTGCTGGGAGCGGCGCCGCTGCTCGTCGCGCTCGTTGCCGCAGCGGTGTGGGTATTGGTCGGCCGGTCTCTGCAAACGGTCGAGCGGATCCGCCGACAGGTGGCGGAGATCGATGGGCGCCGGCTGCACGAACGGGTGGAGGTGCCGCCCACGGGCGACGAAATCGCGGCACTGACTGCCACCATGAACCAGATGCTCGACAGGCTCGAGCATTCCGACAACTCGCACCGGGCGTTCTTTTCCGACGCCAGCCATGAGCTTCGCAGCCCATTGTCGACGCTGGTGACGACCGCTGAAGTCGCAAGTCTGGATGCCAGCGGGAAGACCTGGCTCGACATGCAGCAGACCGTGCTCGGCGAGTCGAGCCGGATGCAGGCCTTGGTGGAAGACCTGCTTACGCTAGCGAAGGTCGACGCCGACCAGCTGCAACTCGACGTCCAGGACGTGGATCTCGAAGACGTTCTGGACGCTGAGATTCGACGGCTGCGCACGGTGTCCGATCACCAGGTGAGCGCAGAACTGCGGCCCGCGCGGGTCCGCGGTGACGAGCGGCGGCTCACGCAGGTATTCCGGAACCTGCTCGACAACGCCGCACGGCACGCGGAGTCGACGATCATGATCCGGATGGAGCAGCGGCCCGGCGAAGTGGTGGTTTCTGTTGACAATGACGGAGAGACCATCAGTTCACAAGATCGCGAGCGGGTGTTTGAGCGGTTCGCCCGACTCGATGCCAGCCGATCATCCGACGGCGGCGGGAGCGGGCTCGGCCTGGCGATCAGTCGAGAGATCATGATCGCGCACGGCGGAACAGTGGTTGCTACCGAGTCGGACGGCGTCTGCCGCTTCCTGGTGGCGCTGCCCACAACGGACTGATCGTCAAGCGGTCGTGTCGGCATCCAGCCGGTAGCCCATGCCGCGGACCGTCCGCAACGTCTGCAGGCCGTACGGAGCGTCGATTTTCTTACGCAGATAGCCGATATAGACCTCGACGACGTTCTCGCTGCCCTCGTACGCCGCATCCCAGACGTTGCTCAAGATGTCGAACTTGCCGACCACGCTGCCTGCATTCCGCATCAAGTAAGTGAGCAGGCTGAACTCCCGTGCAGTGAGCTTGATCAGCTCGCCGTCGCGGGTGACCGTTCGCCGCGCCGGGTCCAAGACGAGGGAGCCGACGGTGATCTTGTTAGGTCGCTCCGGTGCGCCGCGGCGGATAAGCGCTCGGAGCCGCGCCACCAACACCATAAAGCTGAACGGCTTGGTCAGGTAGTCATCGGCGCCAAGATCGAAAGCGTCGGTTTGGTCGTACTCGCCATCCTTCGCGGTGAGCATGATCACCGGCGTCCAGATCTCCCGCTCCCGGATCTGCTTGAGGACCTGGTAGCCGTTCAGGCCCGGCAGCATGATGTCGAGAATTGCCACGTCGTAGCTGAACTCAGTCGCTGCCCAGAGGCCACTGACTCCATCGTGGACAACGTCGACCACAAAGCCCTCGCGGACCAGCCCGCGTCGCATGGACTCCGCCAAGCCCTTCTCGTCCTCAACGATCAGTACCCGCACGCCTTCATTTTGCAGCTGCTCGCGCATCGCGCTGTGTTTGATGGCTCGCTCCGCTCACTGCGATGTTCGCTGGGTTGCCGCCTCCTTCGCCGGATCTGGCGGAACGGAAAAGCATTGTTCCGCCATCTCCTCCTGCACACAGCTCGCCGCTGGGGCTGGTGCTCGCTACGCTCGCGCCCTCTTGTTTTGAGATCGGCGGCGCGAACATCGAGAATCCCGCCGCCGTCGTCGTCGTTCGCAGAGGAAAGAACGCCTCTGCTCCCTTCTTGCATATTGCTCGCTCCGCTCGCTGAGGCTGGCGCTTGGTAGCCGCTGCCTTCCTCGCTCGCTCGCAGACGAAAGGCGTGTCTGCTCGCTCGTTCGTCCAGGACAGCGGCGCGCCAGCCTGGCTCCGGCGGCGGCGCGCGATTTCGGACGCTCGCAGCTGGAATTTCTGAGTCGCTCACGCGTCGCAGTTGGCTTCTCAGTTTCAGCACAGCGTGCGTCGACCAATTAGAACGTGGACGGCCGATCTGCGAGCAACTGAGGGGAGCAGCGCGATGCTGGAGCCGACCGCCCCAAACCTGCAACGGCTTGAAATCCGGTCAGGTCACTGGGGGCAGTGGCTGGCGACCGGTGCCGCCGGGGTGGTCGGTTTCGTCGTCCTCGCGCTGCTGCTGGTGCTCGGTGCCGATCTCGCGCAGTTCGACCAGCCCGTCCAGGCCGCGGTGATCAGCGTACGAGGTCCCGACCTCACCTTGTTCGCAAGCGCTGTGACCCGACTGGGATCGGCGCAGCTCGTGATCGGGTCGGCATTGCCGGAGCGCTTCTGCTGTGGCTGCGAACGCGCCGGGTTCTGATGCCCACGGCGTATCTTGGGGCATTGGCGGCGACCGCCAGCCTGGTGACGATCATCAAGTTCACCCTGAACCGGCCTCGGCCACCGGTCGATCTGGTTATCGGCACTCCGCTCATGGACGCCGCGTTTCCGTCTGGCCACACCACCGATGGCTCGGTGCTCGTCGTCCTGACAGCTTCGATGCTCGCGCTGACCTACCGGAGGCTGCTGGCGCGCCGCCTGCTCGTGATCATCGGATGGGTGCTCGCGCTGCTGATCGGCTGGAGTCGGGTCTATCTCGGCGATCACTGGCCGACAGATGTGCTGGCCGGCTGGCTGCTGGCCGCGACTGTCGTGTCGGTCACGATGGCCCTGGTGAATCTTGCATTGGTACCGTACCCGGGGGGTGAGATGCCTGATGTCCTCGGCACGGACGCCACGCGGTTGACTCTGGAACCAACTGGCAGTCAAAGGATCAGCCTGCCCACTCCATGATCACCTCCGAGCAACGGCCCGTGGTGATCATCGGCGCGAGTCTCGCGGGGCTGTTCGCTGCTGCCGCTGTGGCTGCTGCTGGCGCCCGGGCGATGATCGTCGAGCGCGATGTGCTGCCCGATCGCCCTGTTCCGCGGAAGGGCGTGCCGCAGGGCCGGCAGCCGCATGTCCTGCTGCATCGAGGCCTGCTGGCTGCTGAAGAGCTGGTCCCGGGCATCCGCGAGAACCTGCTGAGTCACGGCGCCGTACCGTTTGACACTGGCACCTGGGCCTGGCTGGGTGAGTACGGATGGTCGCCCACCTGGATTCCCGCATACGAGACTGTCTCAGCGACCCGGTCGCTGCTTGAGCACCTGGTACGCCAGCGGGTATGCCGCCTCGCCGGCGTGGCGCTGCATGACGGCGTACGAGTCACCGAGCTGCACCGGAGCGCGCGACACTGGCAGGTGGTCTGCGAGGACGCCACCACCGTCGAGACTGACTTGGTGATTGACGCATCTGGACGGGGATCGCGGCTGCCGCAGTGGTTGAGTGAGCTGGGGATTCCGGTGAGCGAGCCGCTGACTGTGGATGCTCGCCTGGGGTATGCCTGCCGGACCTATCGAGTGGTTGGGGAGCCACCGATCGAGATCGCTGTGATCATTGCCGCCACTCCGCAAACCGGCCGAGGTGCGCTGGCGATCCCAGTGGAAGATGGCAACTGGCTAGTGCTTGCCGCCGGCTACGGTGATCGGCGACCATCACGGAAGGCCGCGGAGTTCGACGAATTCCTAGCGGCGCTGCCCGATCCCGCCATCGCCGACCTGACCCAGCATCTCGAGCCGGTCGGTGATATTGCCATTTATCGCCAGACTGGCAACCGGCGCAACCGCTACGGGCGATCCCGGAGCTGGCCACCCGGCCTCGTGGCGGTCGGCGACGCGTACTGTGCCTTCGATCCTGTGTACGGGCAGGGCATCACCGTGGCCGCCTGCCAGGCACTGCTGATCCGGGATGCCCTGCAGCGTGACCGCCCGCCAGCGGGTAACGGACTGCTGTCGACCAGGCGGCTGCAACGGCGGATCGGTGCCACGACGGATTTGCCGTGGTCGGTCGCGACGACCGAGGATCTGCGTCACTCGGGCAGCCCCGACACCCAGTCACCGATCCAGCGACTGGTCGGTCTCTGGACCGGCCGGCTGGCGCAGCTCGCCGCGCATGGTGATCGCAGTGCGTACCTTGCCTTTGCCCGCGTCTACCACCTCATGGCGACGCCCGCACTGCTGTACCACCCGGATCTCATCGTTTCCGTAGTCCGCGCGGCTTGGCGTGGACTGCCGGAGGAAAATCCGCGGCCGAGGGCACTGAACGCCCTGGCCGCAAACCGGGCGGCCTAGGGCAGGCGTGGAACCCGATGCGTCTGGCACGCTGGGTGCATGCACATCCTGGTGGTCGACGATGACCAAGCCGTGCGCGACTCCCTGAAGCGGTCTCTGGAGTACAACGGCTACGAGGTGAGTGGGGCCGAGGATGGAGTTCAGGCGCTGGCGCGGCTGGCTGCTATCAGGCCAGATGCGGTGATCATGGACGTGATGATGCCGCGGCTTGATGGCCTGGAGGCGACCCGGATGCTGCGAGCTGCAGGTAATGATGTGCCGATTCTGGTGCTCACTGCACGCGACGCGGTCGGCGACCGGGTGGACGGTCTTGACGCGGGCGGCGACGACTACATGGCCAAGCCGTTTGCGCTTGACGAGCTGCTCGCGCGACTCCGTGCCCTGGTCCGGCGCGCCGGTACGGTGGCAAACTCAACCGATCCGTCGGCGCAAAACCTCTCGTTCAGCAACCTTGTCTTGAACACCCAGACCCGCGAGGTGTTGCGCGGGGCTCGACCGATCAACCTGACCCGCACCGAGTTCGCGCTACTCGAGGCCTTCATGCGCCATCCGCGGCGGGTGCTGGAGCGGAGCTGGCTGCTGAACGAGGTCTGGGGCTTCGACTTCCCGACTACAGCCAATTCGTTGGAGGTCTACATCGGCTACCTGCGCCGCAAGACCGAAGCTGGCGAGGAGTCCCGGCTGATCCACACCGTCCGCGGTGTGGGCTACGTGCTGCGCGAGACACCACCATGATCAGCCCGCGACGGGCGGCGGAGAGTGCACGGTGGCTCGGCTGAGACGCTGGCTGCGCGCGCTCCCACTGCAGCGCCGGGTCGCGTACCTGACCACGGTCGCAGTGGCCTTGGCCGTCGCGGTGACGAGCGTGGCAGGCTACGTCACGCTGCGGATCTCGCTGTACAGCGCACTGGACGCGGAGATGGTCGAGACGGCCACCTCGCTGGCGGTCGTACCGGTCGCCCAAGACATTCGAACCCTCGGCGGTCTCACCGAGCGCGCGTTACGCGCCGGGAATGTCAGCGTCGCCGCGATCCGAACCGACGGCGCGATCTTCAACGTGCCCGATGAGCGCGATCACCTCGTCCTAGGTGCCGAGGAACTGGCGGTCGCTCGGTTGCAGAGCAGCTACTCGGCGCGATCCGGCGTAACGACGGGAGGTGAGCCGTACCGCATCGTGGCGGTGCCGATCACGGATCTCGGAAACTACGCCCTCGTTCTGGGTCGGCCGCTGCAACCGACCAATGACATCCTGAGCTCCCTCTGGTTGGTCTTGATCATCTTCGGAGTGGGAGGTGTGATCATTGCCGCAGTGGTTGGCGCGTACGTGGCCCGCTCCAGCCTGCGACCGGTGCGCGAACTCTCCGCTGCCGTCGAACACATCAGCGTCACCAAGGAACTGACGCCGATCACGATCAAGGCCCCGAGCGACATCGCGGTGCTGGCCGAGTCGTTCAATCAGATGCTTCGATCGCTCGCCTCATCCCGGCAACAGCAGGCGCGGTTGATCGCCGACGCTGGTCACGAGCTGCGGACGCCGCTCACCAGCCTGCGCACCAACATCGAACTGCTTGCGGCCGATGCCTCGAGTGGCATGTTGAAGCAGCAAGATCGGATCGACATTCTGGCCGATGTCAAGGCTCAGCTTGTGGAGTTCACCGACCTGATTGGCGACTTGGTGGAGCTCGCGCGCGACGAGACCGCCGCCTCACCGGAGCCGCTGGACTTCAGGAATGTGGTGAACTCGGCGTTGGATCGGATTCGACTGCGGGCACATGGGCTGCCCTTCGACGTCGAGCTCAATCCGTTCTACGTCGTCGGCGACTCCGACACGTTGGAGCGTGCCATCACCAATCTGCTGGACAACGCCGTGAAGTGGAGTCCGCCGGGTGGCACGATCCGGGTGCAGCTCGAAGGTGACCGGCTGCGCGTGGCCGACCAGGGTCCCGGCATTGCCGAGGCCGACATGCCGTTCATCTTCGATCGCTTCTACCGCGGCGACACCGCACGGCAAACCTCCGGGACTGGGCTAGGTCTTTCGATCGTTGCCCAAACGATCACCCAGCATGGAGGTTGGGTACGCGCGGGCCGCTCAGCCCAGGGTGGGGCCGAGTTCACCGTTCGGCTGCCGGGCGCAACCAGCCTCGAGGAGCTCACGCAGCCCGCGCAAGCCAGCGGGTCGGCTCATACGTCTCCCACTCCGCCACCCGCGGCCTCACCTACAGCCCCACACGCCGGCTCGCCCCTTGCCGAAAGTGGTCGCAAGCGACCGGGCTGATTCGCACTCTGACAAGCTGTTCGCGGGTTCCGACTCCTTCGTCGCCTGCGGTGCTGCGGGCGCCATCCATCTCATCGTTCTTGCACCGCAGGCTCCTGCAGTCGTCGGAGCGAACAGCTCGTCATAGTGCCGAAGCTAAATCGTTCTAGGTTTGTTGTCTCTGACCGGTTTCGGCAGTTGTGACACTCGGCAGTCGGCGCAGAGGCCCAGCAGCGCGGCGTGATGCGGCTCGACCTGGAAGCCGAGCTCGCGGTCGACCCGGCTGATCAACGAATCAAGAACGTCGACGGGGATGTCGATCACGGACTGGCAGTTGGTGCACTGCAGATGCGCATGCGGGGCCGACGCGGCCTCGTCGGTCCGCGCAGGCAGGGCGAGATGGTAGACCGCGGCTGAATTACCGACGTGAGTATGGGTGACGAGCCCAAGCTCGCCGAGTGTCGACAAGGCGCGATAGACGGTCGCCCGGTGAACCCCAGGAGCCGATGCTTCGACCCGCGCGACGATCTCGTCAGCGGCCAGGTGCTCATTTGTGCCGTCGAGAACCTCAATGACGGCCTGGCGAGCTCTGGTCACGCGCTCGTGCTGGTCACGCAGCAAGCCCAGCGCGGCCTCGACTCGTGGCGGAGACGCCGATCCTGCCGAACTCATTCCGGGCTGCACCTCTTGATTCTCCTGCTAATCCGTGGCCCGCGAAGTACTTGCGACACTATCGCATCTAGGAGCACATGCGATAATGTCGCATCTGGAACGAGCGCGCCGAAATTTTGGTATTGGGGGAGGCCGGCTTTGTCAGCACCAGGTATCGCAGCTGTCCGAAGCATGCCCGCGCGACTTCGCGGCAGGCTCACCCGGCAGGAGTGGCGTTCGATCGCCGGCATGGCGAGCTTCATCTTGATGCTCCACGTAATCGGCTGGGGCGTACTCGTCGGAATCGTGGCACCCCAGCACTATCAGGTCAGCTCGACCCAGGTGTTGGGCGTGGGGCTGGGGCTCACGGCGTACACCCTGGGCATGCGGCATGCATTCGACGCCGATCACATTGCTGCGATCGACAACACCACCCGCAAGCTCATGGCTGAGGGCAAGCGCCCGGTTTCGGTTGGATTCTGGTTCTCCCTAGGCCACTCGACCATCGTCTTCGCATTGGTCGCGCTGTTGGCAATGGGCGTACGCGCTCTGGCTGGGCAGGTTGAGGATGATTCCTCGCTGCTACAACAGATCACCGGAGTAGTCGGGACCGCGGTCTCCGGCACGTTTCTGTACATCATCGGGATCATCAACCTCGTGATCTTGATCGGCATCGTCAAGGTATTTCGCAGGATGCGCCGGGGCGAGTACGACGAACAGGCACTCGAGCAGCAGCTGAACAACCGCGGCTTCATGAACAAGATCCTGGCCGGCGCGACAAAGACAGTGACCAAGCCCTGGCAGATGTACCCAATCGGAGTGCTCTTTGGACTCGGCTTCGACACGGCTACCGAGGTTGGGCTGCTGGTGCTGGCCGGTGGCGCAGCGGCATTCGCCCTGCCCTGGTACGCCATCCTCACGTTGCCGATCTTGTTTGCAGCCGGCATGAGTTTGCTGGACACCATCGATGGCTGCTTCATGAACTTCGCGTACGGCTGGGCCTTTTCCAAGCCGGTTCGCAAGATCTACTACAACATCACGGTCACTGGGCTCTCCGTCGCGGTGGCCTTGATCATCGGAACCATCGAATTGATCTCTATCCTGACCGAGAAGACCGGCATCACGTCAGGACCATTGGCGGCGATCGCGAACCTCAACCTGGACCTCGTGGGCTACTCGATCGTCGCGCTGTTTATCGTCACTTGGCTGGCGGCCATCATGGTGTGGAAGTACGGCCGCATCGAGGAAAGGTGGTCCGCCAGCCTTCATGCGTGATCTAGGGTCGCGGCTATGAAGAAGCTCATCAACGACCCGCAGGATGTGGTCGCGGAGGCCCTGATCGGCATCGAGGCTGCTCATCCCGAGGTGCGCGTCGACCACACCAACCGCATCATCTATCGCGGCGACGCACCGAAGGCGGGCAAGGTCGGTTTGGTGTCAGGCGGCGGTTCTGGCCACGAACCGTTGCATGGCGGTTACGTGGTGTTGGTCATGCTTGATGCTGCCTGTTCCGGAGAGATCTTCACGTCGCCGACGCCTGATCAGATGCTCGAGGCGACCAAAGGTGTCGACGCGGGCAATGGCGTACTGCATATTGTGAAGAACTACACCGGTGACGTCATGAACTTCGAGATGGCGGCCGAGCTCGCAGCGGCCGAAACCGGCATCACCGTCGAGACTGTCGTCGTCAATGACGATGTCGCCGTCCAGGACTCGCTCTATACGGCCGGTCGGCGCGGTGTGGGTGTGACGGTGCTGCTGGAAAAGCTGGTTGGTGCGGCCGCCGAGGAAGGTCGCCCGCTGGAGGATCTCGTAGCGCTAGCGGGAGCGATCAACAATGCCGGCCGCTCGATGGGTATGGCCCTCACCAGCTGCACGGTGCCGGCCGCAGGTAAGCCGACCTTGAGCTTGCCGAGGACGAGATGGAGCTCGGCATTGGCATTCATGGCGAGCCCGGTCGGCGCCGGGTCCGGTTGGCGAGCGCGCGCGAGATTGCCGAGCAGTTGCTGGAGCCGATCCTTGCTGATCTTGACTTCACATCAGGCCCCGTGATCGTGATGCTGAATGGCATGGGCGGCACGCCGCTGCTCGAGCTGTATCTGATGTACGGCGAAGTCGCCAAGATCATCGACAAGGCGGGGATCACGGTCGCTCGCAATCTGGTCGGAAACTACATCACCTCGCTGGAGATGGCCGGCTGCTCGGTCACCCTGCTCCGTGCGGACCAGGAGTTGATCAGGTTGTGGGATGCCCCGGTGAGCACCGCGGGCCTTCGGTGGGGAATATAGGACCGTGTCGCACGCCGTGGTCACCCTCGACCAGCTGACCGGCTGGTTGCGACGCTTTCACGAGCTAGTGATCAAGAACCA
>Ga0184621_10000280_pt1 | contig 10869 bp, 9 predicted proteins | sample PLM1_30_b1_FD_133144 | JGI IMG/M metagenome (GOLD analysis project Ga0184621, IMG submission 133144) | Groundwater sediment microbial communities from an aquifer in East River, Colorado, USA - PLM1_30_b1 | ecosystem: Environmental > Terrestrial > Soil > Riparian zone | place: USA: East River...
AACGGGTCCCTGGGGATTGCCGCTGCCTTCCTCGCTGCCTGGTTGAAAAGCGCATCTAAACTTTCGGGGTTATTGACGCACGATTTTGCATCAGTTAGCGCCTTCGCAAATGCATCGCTACGAAGGGCAGGTCCCTGATAGGGGACGCGCTGCTCAAGATTCTTCGGAGCCGGCCGCGTTTTTGTCTTCCTGCGCGATTTCGTTTTCGTCTTTTTCATCCAGCTCTATGAAAGCATGCCGATTCGCCGGTGAGAAGCGGATTCGTGGGTAGCGCACCCGCCTCGCGCGTGTCTGATTTCAGCGTCGCGCCGAAACGAACTTCTAAATCGGGAGGCGTGTGCTACCCAGGTTTCGTGGCCAGCACTAGCGGTGACGGTCCAGGCGCTTGGAGTTTCCGAGCTTTTTTGAAACCGGCTTCTTCAAGCCAACTTTTGATCTCGTTAAAACTGAACGTGTCACCGCGTTCGCTGTGCACGAGCATGTTCACGGCGAATATCAACGACGGCAGGGGCTCGGTCCGCGCATCGTTCACGAGCCATTCGCCGATGGCGATTGTGCCGCCAGGCTTAAGTGCGGCGAAAACTTTCTTGAGCAACTTTCGGCTGCGATCTTTGCCTTCCGTGTGAAGAATGTGGCCCAGGATGGCAACATCGTAGTTGCTGCCGAAATCGGCTTCGAGAACGTCGCCTCCGACGTAGGAGAAGCGATCGGCTACACCGAACTTCTGCGTAATGCGTCTGGTTGTCGGAATCATAGCCGGCCAATCCTGCGCTGTGACGCGCACGAGAGGTGATTGCTGCGCCAGGGCAATTCCCCAAATCCCGGAGCCTGCGGCGACATCGAGCACGCGGACCGGCTTCCGCGTCTTCGCGAGACCAAGGGACTGGCCTAGCGTCCTTGCTGCGGGATAACTCATGGGAATGATATTTTCGACAAGAACGGAAAAAAATTCCGGGCCGGTCGCCTCCCGATTCACCGCTACTGGCGGGGTGCCCGTTTTCACCGCTTCGCTCAAATGAAGCCAATCCGGCACAAGGTGCGTGCTGGCCATGGCGAACAAACCGCCCAGCGTGCCGGGGTTGTTTCTCACCAGAAACGCTTCGCTCTCCGGCGTGAGCGAATATTTTTCGTGCCGATCTTTCTTTAAAAGTTCGAGGCCGACCAGTGCGTTCATGATCGCGCGGAGACCTCGTTGAGACGCGCCGGTTGTCTTGCTGACTTGCTCGACGGTTTTACCGCCGCTCTCAAGTGTGTCGAAAACCTTGTTGCTCACGGCCGCGCCAATGATCAGGGGCGGCGCGTAAGCGGAGCCAAATTGCATCAGGCGCTCGGGAGTGACTTTTTTTTTCTTAGAAGCTTTCTTTGGCATGGTTGATTTGGCTTTTTTGGATCGTAAGATCGAGAAGTGGCGAGCGTCGCAGCACTCGCAGATCCAGTCAACCGTGTCGAATAATTCTCCTAGCGAAAAGGCGCTGCGGACGACCTCGTTCATCCCTCGTGCCACGCGCGGCGTGATTCGAGATCAGCAGACACGGCGCAACACGATGTTTATTCTGCTTCTTGTTGCGCTGGCCCTCCTGTTTTCTGGAACAACATTTTTGCAAACAACGCTCAATCCAAGCGAGCGCCCAATCTGGTTCATTCTGTTTTGGATCGTTTGCGGATGGTTGACCCTGACCGCACTGTTGCTCGCTATTTTCGATTTGCTGATCGTGAAACTCGAATCGCGCAGAGCGCAACACGTGCTGGGGCAGAATCTGAAAACGAGCTCACCAGGACCCACAATCAACGAATAATCGCGTGAAAATGGAGACAACCGAGCAGCAACCGTCTGCTCCGGACTCCGCGCACTTCCGAAAGGTTTCGCAAGGAGGCCGAAGCGGCTACCGGTCCCGCGAGGAAATGGAAGCGACGGAGCGAGCTGCGCTCGCTCCGTTTGCGCAGAAATCTGGCGATTCGCGCGGCCGACAATATCCGGAGCCCAGCCATGCGTATCGCACGGAATTTCAGCGCGATCGCGCGCGGATCATTCATTCGCGAGCATTCCGCCGTTTGGAATACAAAACACAGGTGTTTCTGAATGGGACCGGCGATCATCTGCGCACGCGGTTAACCCATTCGATTGAGGTTGCCTCCATCAGCCGCACAATTGCGCGAGCATTGGGGCTGAACGAGGATCTCGCGGAAGCAATCGCCCTCGCGCACGATCTCGGGCATTCGCCTTTCGGACATTCGGGCGAGGAGATGCTCGCGGACTGCATGATGGACCACGGCGGTTTCGATCACAACAAGCAGAGCTTGCGCGTGGTCAACCTGCTCGAAAATCCTTATCCGAATTTTCCTGGCCTGAACTTGACGTTCGAAGTGCGGGAAGGTTTGCAGAAACACCAGGCCTTTTATGAGATGCCGGAAAGAGTGGCGCAAGCGTCCGGCTCGCTTAAGCATGAAAGCAAGGGAGACGCTTCCGCTACTCTACAGAAGTATCGTTGTCCATCGCTGGAGGCGCAGGTCGCGGATCTCGCGGATGAGATCACTTATTACAGTCATGATCTGGATGATGCGGTCGATTTTGAAATCTTGAGCGCAGCGCAATTGGAAGAAAACGAAGTCTGGCGCCGAAGCCATCGCGCAGTGCTCGCACGCTATTCCGGCGCGCGCGAACCTGACCTGCACAAGTTGATCATTCGTGACATCATCGACGTGCAAGTGTGCGACGTGATAACGGCAAGCGCCCAATCAATTGCTGATGTTGGTGTGCAAAGCGCAGACGAAGTGCGCCGCCAGCCGACGCCGCTCATTCGCTACAGCGACGAATTATTCGAAGCGAACCGCGCGCTGCGGAAATTTCTATACCAGAATGTTTACTACCATCCACGCGTCGCAGACGTGAACAGGCGCGCGAGCGAGATGTTGCGGCGTGTTTTTGAAGAGTACGTTGTTAACCCAGATCGGCTCGGCGAGACGGCGACAAAGCGAATTGAAGCAGAAGGACTGCATCGCACGGTATGCGATTACATTGCCGGAATGACGGATCGCTACTTGATGGAAGAATACGCGCGAATTCGGGCTCTGTAGATGCTTCGCTGCCTGCCACGCCGTAGCCTCGGCGAAGGCGGGTGCGAAGCGCCGCGCTGATTTGGCTAACACGCGCGCGTTGCGTCGCCCAGAGGGCGGCGGCTACAGTTACGCTGCCGCGCTGCCGGTTTCCTCGCGCAGATACCGAATGACGAGACGGCGCCGGTCCTTAACAGAAAGTTCTTCGAGGATGCGCTGGCGGCGCAGAGGATCGCTCACGAATGTTGAGGCGACGAGATCGGCAAGCATTTCCGGGTCGCTCAAATCGGAGAGATACCGATCTATTTTGGGCGGCAGTTGCCGTTGCCCGTCCCCTTTGAGGTTCGAATAAAGCTCCAGGACTTTCGTGGCGAGCGCTTCAGTTTCAACCGAGGAGACGGAGTCGGATTCAAGCGAATCAATTGTTGCGATCGGAAATGGCGCTTCCTGCTCGAACCCTGTGAATCGTACTCGCTCCAGTCCTTGTAGGATCAGGTTTGAGGTGCCGTCCTCGCGTTCGACGCAGGCGCGAATGAGACCGACGCCGGCGGTGTGAAAAAAATCCGCGGCCGATTGCCATTCTGCACAGTGTGGTTTGATCAGCGCGACACAAAACATGCGGTGATGAGTCAGGGCGTGCTTTAACATTTTCCGATAGCGCGGCTCGAAGATGTAAAGCGGAAGCAGCGCGTGCGGAAAGAGCAAAGCACCGGGCAAAGGCATCACCGGCACTCGCTTGGGCAAAATTACAGACGAAGGCATCGTGTTGGTCTTGCTGTTGTAAGATATACGCATCGCGGGAAGGGCAAACACCAGTCCACTAACACAATGACGAAATCCGAATGACTCGGCTTCGGCGCGCGGCAGGGCAACCCGAGTCAATGACCAGTGACGAGGCTCGAGGCATGGCTGTTTCTAATTCGTGCGTCGTCATTTTTGTTTCGTTCCAATTCCGGACGCGCGAAGCTGTTCGAGCGACATTTGGCCCTCGATATCGGTCGCCGCGGCGACCGAACCGTAAACAAGAGCCGATCCGCAACACGCAAGCAGAATGCGCGAGATTACTCCAAGCTTACCGATCCCCATCGCGCTTACGGAAAGATCGGCGTCTTTCTCCATGATGAAATCGATCAGTCGTGCGAGCTGCGCCGGAGAATCCGTGCGCGTCGCAATTTTGAAAATATCCGCCCCATGCGCCTTCGCTGCGCGTGCTTTAGCGCGCAACGCACGCGAACCTGGCGTCGATTTGAGGCTATGAAATGAAATGATGCGCCGCACATTTTTTTCCCGCGCCAATTTGAGAAGCGGACGGAGAGCAGACGCCGAACGCAATTCGACATCGATATACTGGGCCTGGGACAAGAAGCGAGAAAGGAGATCGCGGCGCTGCCCGAGGGACTGGTTATTTGCACCGCCCTCTTGCGGATGCCGCGCGGTGATGATGAGCGGCTCGTGTAATCTCGACAATTTGTTTTCCAACTCGTCGACGATGCGCACGAGATGATCCAATCGCAGTTCAAATAAATCGGGCGGTTTACGCATTCGGATGGCGAAATCCAAGTCCGCGCGCGACATGATTACGCCCACCACGCGAGGACGGGGACGGTCCTTCTCCGAACTGCGCGCGGTTACGGAAGGTTCAACCACGAATGGAAACGAATAAACATGAATTCATAAAACAATTCTCTCACACTCCAGCCCCTTCGGCTGCATGGCGATCGCGCCCTACCGAATCCCCAGATTTGTTCATGAGATGGGTTCTAGTTAGGCTTTGGGGTGTGGCGCGAAAGAATTCTCTCGACGTACTTGGCAAGAATGTCGAACTCGAGATTCATTAAATCGCCCGCCTGGGCCAGATCGAGATTGGTGTGGCGCTTGGTGTATGGGATGACCCATACGACGAAGCTTTTCGGAAGAATTTCAGCAACCGTAAGGCTGATTCCATTGACCGCAATCGAGCCCTTGCAAGCGACGTAATGAGCGAACTCAGCCGGCAACTCGACTTCCAATCGAAAATCTGCGCCGCTCTTTTGGAAGACGATGATCGGTGAAACACAATCGACGTGCCCTTGCACGAAATGCCCACCAAAGCGCTCCTTCGCGGCAAGAGCGCACTCAAGATTTACCGACTGCTCCCGCTGCAAGTCTTTTAGATTTGTGCGAGTAATTGTTTCCTCCAAAAGATCGAAAGCGAGCTGATCGCCCCGCCGCGAGCTCAGCGTCAGGCAACAGCCGTTGACGGCTACGCTGTCTCCGGGGCGTATCTTTTTCGCAGTCTGCGGCGCCTTAATTTGCAGCCGGGTGCCGCTCTCAGTGCCGTGAAGCGCAACTACACTGCCAACTTCTTCGATCAGACCGGTGAACACAGCGATACCGTGGAACATTGCGCTGCAATGTCCAGATGGTCTCGCCAACTGCGAGGCACGATGTCTTTTAGAGCGCGATGATATAACATCGCAGACTTTTATTCAGTAGCGCAAGTATTCGGTTGCCAGCCGGGGCGTACGTCGCCTCATTGCGTGATGCGATTAGCGGTCACTTGGTAACGAGCAAGGGTAACTAACGAAGTTTTTCGTATTATGGCTGTTGCTCTCGATTTGCTTGCAGTGGTGCCGGTTCAGGCTGCTGTGGAGGTCAGTTGTGTTATGCGTGAGGATCGTTGATGGCTGTGCGTTTACGGAAAATCCAGTTGACGATCTTTCAGCGCTTTTTCCGGACCGAGACGATTGGCGGATCGATACTCCTGTTATTTGGAATTGCTGCCCTTGTGCTGGCCAATTCTCCTTTGGGCGAAGCGTACGAGCAACTTTGGCAAAAGCCGTTCACGGTCGGAATCGCTGACCACTCGCTTTCGCTGACCCTCCACCACTGGATCAACGACGGCCTGATGGCCATCTTCTTTCTACTCGTTGGCTTGGAAATCAAACGCGAATTGCTCGTAGGCGAGCTCGCGTCTGTGAAAAGGGCCGCGCTTCCGATCGCATGTGCGCTCGGAGGCATGATTGTGCCCGCCGCAATCTACGCGGCATTCAACAGAAGCGGGCTGGGCAATCACGGCTGGGGTATCCCAATGGCAACGGACATCGCTTTCGCGTTAGGCGCGCTCGCGCTGATCGCCCCGCGTGCGCCAATCGGTGCAAAAGTATTTCTGACTTTCCTTGCGATCGTCGATGATATGGGTGCGGTTCTTATCATCGCAATTTTCTATTCGCAAACGATCGCATGGGGTGCGCTGGGTGGCGCAGGAGCAATGCTTCTCGTGTTGATTGGCCTTAACGCCACGGGGGTCCGCCCTTTGTGGCCATATTTGTTGGCGGGACTGGTGCTGTGGTATTTCATGAACCAGTCCGGCATTCACTCCACGGTGGCCGGAGTATTAGTCGCTTTTACGGTCCCAACGCACACGCGGATAAACGCAGTGGAATTCTCTCGCAAGGCGCACGCTTTGCTGGATCGATTCGACCACACCGAGTCTGGCGATTTCCTTGTCCTTACGAGCAAGGGGCAACAAGAAACTTTGTTCGCGCTGAAGCATGCTAGTGAAGGCGTAACTGCTCCGATTCTTAGACTCGAACACTTGCTGCACAACTTCTCGGCGTTCGTTGTGATGCCGCTGTTCGCGTTCGCGAACGCTGGAGTCAAGATCGGTGTACCAATCCAGCATGCAGAGATTGCGCTGGGAGTGTTGGCCGGGCTGATCATCGGCAAGCCACTCGGAATTACAGCGGCTGCGTTTCTCGCAGTTAAGTCGGGGATCGCGAAACTTCCTGAGGCTGTGAACTGGACGTCCTTGCTTGGTTATGCGTGGCTCGCAGGAATCGGTTTCACAATGTCACTCTTCATAGCCATGTTGGCATTCGATGGCGCGGCATTAGTTGACACAGCCAAGCAGGGCATTCTCGCCGGCTCGCTGCTTGCTGGAATCATTGGTGCGGTCATCCTTGGAATGGTAGAGCATGGTGCTCCTGATACAGGAACGCGCCAGCGACCATGAGCTCATTGCTAAAACGATCTTCGAAAGGACAGGCGAAATCGCAAATGTTGGAAGAATCGCCGCTAACAGGGCGCGATCGTGGTAAACCATCGCGAAATCTGCACGCAGGCTCGCGCGTTGCGATTCTCTCGGGCGTTCTTTTTCTGTCTGGAATTGGCGCGCTCATTTTTGAAACATTGTGGCTGCGCCTGAGCGGGCTCGCATTTGGCAATTCGGTGTGGGCCGCCGCGTTAATTCTTTCCAGCTTCATGGCGGGTCTGGCGCTGGGCAATGCGATCGCGGCGTCATCGAGCGTTCGTCGATGGCGGCCCCTTCATCTTTACGCTGTACTTGAGGTGCTCGTCGCCTTGTTTGGCTGCACGATTGTTTTTGGTCTTCCGCTGATGGGCGAGTTGATGCGGCCCGTTTGGCAAATGCTGTGGAATTATCAGCCGACGCTGATCGGATTGCGTTTTGTCCTGTCGTTCCTGGTCCTGCTCATACCGACAACGGCGATGGGCCTGACACTGCCGGTATTGGTGGAAGATCCGATTCTGCGACGCGTAAATTTCGGGCGAGCGATCGGTTTTCTTTATGGCTCAAACACATTAGGCGCGGTGGCTGGGGCTGTGCTTGGCGAAGGTTATCTCATCGGAGCGTTTGGGGTTCATGGCACCGGCGTGGCTGCGGGTTTGACGGTTTGTATCGCTGCAGCAATCGCCTTGTTAGTCGCCAGAGTTGATGGGGATACCGCTGTGTTTATTCCGCAGCGAATGTTTCCGCTGCGTTTAAATATAAGCTACCGGCCGCCGTGGCGTCTGCTTTTCGTCGCCTTTGGGACGGGCTGCGTCCTTTTGTCTCTGGAAGTAATTTGGTTCCGGTTTTTGCGCTTGTACGTTGCATCGTCGCCGACTGCTTTCGCTATCATGCTCGCGGTTGTGCTGGCGGGAATCGGGCTAGGCGGCATTGCGGCCGGCGCGATTAATCGCCGTTCAGCCTGGCTGCATCAATTACTTCCTGCCCTGTTGCTGCTGGCGGCGATTGCCGTGCTTTTGTCATACCTATTCTTTCCGGGCGAGGCAGTAAGAACGCCTGCTGGTGCTTTTAGTCTCGCTTCCTGGTGGCAAATCGCCCTCCTATGCGTAGCCTTGATGTTCCCGGCCTCGTTCTTGTCGGGAATTTTGTTCCCGACCATCGTCGCGCTTGTTCAAGCGCGTGCGGAAAACCGGATGAATAGCACTGGAATTACGACCTTGTTCAACACGACCGGGGCAGCAGCTGGTCCACTCATTGCAAGCTTTGTGCTGTTGCCTGCCATCGGCTATCAATGGAGTCTCCTGATCTGCGCCGCTGGCTATGCCCTGCTCGGCATTCTGGTTAGCGAAGGCTCGAGTTGGTCAATTCGGCGCCCAATCGGTGTGGCCACCATCGCATTTTGCGGGACCGCGATGCTCCTTCTTGCGATCCTTCCGTATCATCGCGCTGAATCGCACTTCGAACATGCAAGTCGCCCTTACGTAACTGATGAGCACGGCGAAGTGCGTGCACATGTTGTGAAAAGAATCGAAGGCACTTCGGACACATTACAGCTGCTGCGACGCGATCTGTTCGGCGAACCTTACTACTACCGGCTGTTGACCAACGCCTTTACGATGTCAGCCACAAATCCTCGCAGTCAGCGCTACATGAGATTGTTTGCCTATCTTCCGCTGGCTTTCCGTCCCGAATCAGAAGACGTGCTGCTGATCTGCTATGGATGTGGCGTAACTGCCGACGCGTTTCTCCACGGGTTGCACGTTAAACGGATGGATGTGGTGGACATTTCCAAGGAGGTGTTCGCACTGGCCGATTTCTATTCGACCATCAATTACTCCAATCCGCTGCGGGATCCTCGCGTGCACGCAATCGTTCAGGATGGCCGGTTCTTCCTCCAAGCCAGTCCGCGCCAGTACGACATTATTTCCGGAGAACCGCCCCCACCTAAGGTGGCGGGTTCGGTCAACCTCTACACCGAGGAATTTTTCTCGCTTATGAACGGCCGGCTCAAGGAGGGCGGAATAGCCACCTTTTGGCTTCCGATTAACCAGCTGAAAGTCGAAGAAGCGAAAGCAATTCTGCGCGCGTTTCATAATGCATTCGCCAACGCATCGATCTGGGCCAGCGCTGATCTGGAATGGATTATGATGGGCATCAAAGGGCCCGGCCGCGGAATCAAGGAAGAGGAGATCGCGCGCTTGTGGAGCGAGGCGACTACGAGCGCAGACCTGACGCGCATTGGCATGGAAGTACCCCAACAACTGGGCGCCCTTTTCTTGATGGATGGGGACGAGATCGATCGCATTACGCGGGACGTCGCGCCGCTGACCGACAACTATCCCAAACGATTGAGTGATGCGCCCTGGGATGAAAAGGCGAATTTTGAGTTCGCTGCCACTTACATGGAGCCAGCATCTGTCACGGAACGCTTTCTACGGTCGCCGCTGATCAATCGTATCTGGCCGGAGGCGCTAAGTAAATCAATGAAGTCCCTTTTCGCCGTTCGTGAGACGCGATTCCTTTCGGAAACGGTTGGAAGCAACAAGCTGGCGGAGCTTGACCTTTTTCTGCGCGGGACGCGGCTGCGCATGCCGATCTTGGAAGCGCTAGGCAGCGACGAACTACGACTCGCTATCGCGCAGCGGGTTGCGCGCGAGACAGAATCGCCGCCACTCGAGATTGTGCCGGACCTCATTGCCGGTGCGCTGGCGCGGCGCGATTTGGATGAAGCGATTCGGCTGCTAGAATGTCAGAAAGATCGCGGCGCGTTCGGTGTTCGTGAAACCTTACTGCTCACCTATCTCTACTGCCTGAATGGCGATGTCGCCAAAGCAGAAACATTGGTCGCCGACAATGCCGGATCGATCAAGAAAGATGGATTCGTCGATTGGCTGTGGGCAAAATTGCAGGCCGATTTCGGATTTCAGCCTCCCCGCTAAGGTGAGCACGCTGCTCTTGCGCGGAAATTGCAACTCAGCGAGCATCGCGCGGACGGGACTGAACTCACGCTGAAAGATGAAAGTCTCAATCGTTATTCCCTGTTACAACGAGAAAGCTACGATCGAAAAAATTGTCGAGGCAGTTCGCGCAGCGGCAATCAGCAGCAGGGAGATCATTAAAGTTGACGATTGCTCGCAAGACGGGACGCGGGCTGTGCTGGAAGACAAGGTTTCCCAGGTGGTCGACCGCATCATTTATCATCAAGTCAATCGGGGCAAGGGAGCGGCTTTGCGCACCGGCTTTGCGGCTGCCACCGGTGATATCATTCTTGTCCAGGACGCGGATCTTGAGTACAGCCCCGAGGATTACCCGGCCCTCCTGGAGCCTCTGGTGTCAGACAAAGCGGACGCGGTTCTGGGTTCCCGATTCATGGGCGGCCGACCGCATCGAGTTCTCTTTTTTTGGCACATGGTCGGAAACAAGTTTTTGACCCTTCTTTCCAACATGTTCACGAACCTTAATCTTACGGACATGCAGACGGGCTATAAGGCCTTCAAAGCTCCCCTCATTAAATCGATTCAGATAGAAGAAGATCGTTTTGGCGTTGAGCCTGAAATTGTGGCGAAGCTGGCGAAACTAGGGTGCAGGATCTTCGAGGTGGGAATTTCCTATTATGGTCGTACATACGAAGAGGGCAAAAAAATTGGCTGGCGCGACGGCTTTCGAGCGCTGGCTGCCATCATCAAGTATGGTTGCCGGCGCTAGGCGTATTGAGGCTTGAGCAGGCAAAAGGGAGTCGCATCGATTGTCGACTTTCCAGAAGCCGGCCATGATCGCGCTGGCGAAGTGAGAACCGATCTTTAATG
>Ga0184621_10000282_pt1 | contig 10842 bp, 10 predicted proteins | sample PLM1_30_b1_FD_133144 | JGI IMG/M metagenome (GOLD analysis project Ga0184621, IMG submission 133144) | Groundwater sediment microbial communities from an aquifer in East River, Colorado, USA - PLM1_30_b1 | ecosystem: Environmental > Terrestrial > Soil > Riparian zone | place: USA: East River...
CCATCCGACACCCAGTGGCGCGTCTTGATGCCGCTGCGCTGGACAATCCACTCGTCCGACGTGTCCATGATCTTGGCGAGGTCGTCGTTGGTGACGACGCGACTGGGCACGTGGAAGCCGGTGGAGAGAAACGCGGTGCGGGGCATCGGACTCCGGGCTGTGAGGACATGCGCCCGGTTGCGGGCGGCGGCGAAGGTACCAACATTAGCGCATGGATCTCAACGTGACCAGACAGCAATACGATGCCATCCGGGGCGCGAAGCATCTTCCCGACGTCTTGAAGAAGGTGCTCGACGGCGCGAAGCAGGATGGCAAAGGCCACGTGCTGCACCTGACATACGAAGAAGCGACGGCGCTGAACGAGCTGTGCTCCTGGAACGTCCACACCGACGAGAGCGGCGCCGTGAGGCCCGACTCCAAGGTGTTCGACGACCTGGTTCGAGCCATCATGACTCACCCGGAGTTCTAATGCGGTCATCCATCTTGCTCCTCTTCTGTCTCACGCTTCCCCTCGCGGCCCAACAACGAGCCATCACCTTCGAAGACTTCATCGCCTTGAAGGGCGTGAGCGATCCGCAGCTGTCTCCCGACGGGAAATGGGTGGCGTACACGGTGACCACGCCGTCGTTGCAGGACAACCGTGGTATCTCGCGCATCTGGGTTGCCGAGGTGGCGACCGGCCGTTCACGGCAACTCACCGGTGGCCCCGGTTCCGACCGGCAGCCGCGCTGGTCTCCCGACGGCAAGACCCTAGCATTCATAGCGACGCGCGACAGCGGCGCTCAGGTGTGGCTGCTCCCGATCGGGGGCGGCGACGCGCGCAAGCTGTCGAGCCTCGCGGACGGTGCGTCGGACCCGATCTGGCTCCCCAACGGCTCCGGCATCCTGGTCGTGAGCGACATCAAGTGGCCGGTCGACCAGGAAATCGATCGCCGCAACGGCGCATTTCCGACGGACGCGCGGATTTGGACGGGCTTGCTGTGGCGCCACTGGGACGACTTTCGCGCCGGCAAGCGCCAACACTTGTTCCGCGTGGACGTGGCGACCGGGAAGGCGACCGACCTGACGCCCGTCGATCACGACGTCCCGACGATCGCGACCGGCGGTGATGGTGATGTCGCGGTTGCGCCGGACGGCAAGGACATCCTGGTCGCGATGCACGGCGACTCGACCGTCGCCGACAATACGAACGTCGATATCTACGCGGTGGACGGCGCGAACCTCCAACGGATCACCACCAATCCCGGCGCCGACAATACTCCCCGTTACTCCCCCGACGGCAGGTGGGCTGCGTACCTGTCCATGGAACGCCCCGGCTTCGAGGCCGACCGCCTACGGTTGATGCTCGGAGACCGGCGGTCGGGCGGTGGGCCGGTCGACGCGACGGCCGGTTGGGGCCTCTCGGTGGGCTCCTACACGTGGTGCCCGAATTCGCGCTGCATCTACGCGGTCGTGGAGGAGCGTGGCCGCGACCACATCTACCGCATCGACATTCCGGGATTCCAACGCACGCGCGTCGTGACCGGCGGCGTCAACACCAACGTCCAGGTCGCCCCCGACGGCCGTACCCTGGTCTATCTCCATCAGAGCAACACGCAGCCGCCCGAGGTCTGGGTCTCGGGGAAGGCGCTGACGCATCACACCGACTCCGCGGTCGCGACGCTCAATCTGCCCGGGCTCGAGGAGTTCGGGTTCGTCGGCGCGCTCGGCGACTCGGTGTTCGGCTGGGTGCAGAAGCCGCCGGGCTTCACCTCGGGGAGACGCTACCCGCTCGTGTACCTGATTCACGGCGGGCCGCAAGGCGCGTGGCTCGACTCCTGGGGCGCCCGCTGGAACCTCCAGATGTTCGCGTCGCGCGGGTTCGTCGTGGCGGCGGTGAACTTCCACGGTTCCACCGGCTACGGTCAGAAGTTCACCGATGCGATCTCGCGGCATTGGGGCGACTACCCCTACGAAGACCTCATGAAGGGCCTCGACGTCGTGACGCGGTTGCCGTACGTCGACTCGACGCGCATGGGCGCGGCGGGCGCGTCATACGGGGGCTACATGGTGTATTGGATCGCCGGCCACACCGATCGCTTCAAAGTGCTGGTAGATCACGACGGCGTCTTCAACACCGTCAGCATGGCGGGCTCCACCGAAGAGCTGTGGTTCACCGACTGGGAGTTCGGCGGGAACCCGTACGCCAACCGCGATCTCTACCGCCAGTGGAATCCGCTGAACTTCGTGGAGAATTGGAAGACGCCGATGCTCATCGTGCATTCGCAGCTCGACTACCGCGTCGATCTGTCGGAGGGCTACCAGGCGTTCACCGCGGCCAAGCGGATGGGCGTCCCGAGCAAGTTCCTCTACTTCCCCGACGAGGGGCACTGGGTGCTCCGCCCCCGCAACCGTCGGATCTGGTGGGGCACCGTCCTCGACTGGCTGGAGGGCTACCTCAAGTGAAAGCGTTGACCCGGAACACGCTGCTGGCGATCCCGCTCGCGCTGCTGTTCTTCGTCACGCTGCCGCGCCAGGGGAACTTGGGGTGGGATCTGCTCGACGACTTCACACTGGCTTTCTCGTTCACCTACGTGGGGTACTGGGTCGAGGTGCTGCTCCGCAAGGTGCCGGGAATCGAGACCGGCACGGGCTTCCTGGTCCGGCTGCTGGGCTGGTTCGCTGGCGGCCTGTGGTGCTACGAGCTGGGTCGTTGGGCTTTACTCGCGTACGGCCGCGACACGTCGGCGTTGCCCGCGCTCATATATGGCGGGTTCTGGTTCATCGGGCTGCAGCTCGTCTTGCACGTTCTCAAGCCCAGACCCTCGGTCTAATGCGGGCTGGCCTCGCCGCCGTCTGGCTTGCCGCTGCGGTTGTGGCGTGCGAGCACACCGCGCCGTTCGCGCCCGGCGTCTACCCGCCGGGCGGCCCCTTCGGAACGGGCACCCCGCTACGTCTCACGTACAACCCTGGAACAGATCTCGCGCCGACCGGGTTGCGGGGCGGCGGGGGGGGGGGGGGGGGGGTGGGGATTCTCTACACGGCGGAGCGCGGCGATCGCGAAGACCTCGACCATTGCTTCGCGATCCTGCCGCCCTCGGGCGGGACCATTTCGCGCTATGCCTGCCGCACCACCGCCGCCGACGATTCGGTCGATGTCTTTGACGGGGGGTCCGTCGCCGACGGACGGATCGCGTACGTGCGCCTGCGCTCTCGCCGCCTCCCCGGACGGCCGATCACTCCCGACGTGCAGGCATTGGTCGTGGCCCCGCTGTCGGACCCGAACGCCGTGCGTGTGCTGCGCCCCGTGCCCTACTCGTTGCCGTCGCGCCCTCCGCATCAGGGGATCTCGCACGTCGGCTGGTTGACCCCTAGTCGCCTGATCTATCTGGCGGAGCGAGTTACGTACCCACGGGCCTGCTCGAGCTGTGCTCCGGACACGGTGCGCACGGGGATCGAAATCGTCACTCTGGATTTCGCCGCCGCGACGCCCGTGCTCACCATCGTTCCGAACACCGACGGCGCGTCGTCGGTCGCCGTCGGGGGGGGGGCCACCGGCGACACGATCTACTTCACACGCAACGGCGACTCCCGTGTGTACCGCTACGTGTTCTCGAGCAGTGCGATGGATACGGTTCACGACTTCGCCGCCGCCGGTATCGCCCGCGACGTCGGGCTGTCGGGGGGCCGTCTGGTCGCGGTCGTCGGAGGGGACGTCACCTACCTTGTGGATTCGGTGCTGGGCGCGTCGCAAGTCGACCGGGGTGGGGAACTCCATTTCGTGACTCTGGCGACCGGCGCTGACGTCGTGATCGGCAACGTGCTGTCCAGCTTCCGGCGGCCCGCTTTTTCCTCGGACGGAATGCGCGTGGTGACCGAGGTGTGGACATCTGGCAGCTCCGACCTCTGGCTCTTGGACGTTCCGTGAGGGCGGTGCCACTGCTGGTGCTCCTCGTCGGCCTGCCGGCCGTCGCCGGAGCGCAGACGAACGGGTCGGTGGCGGGGCACGTGCGCCAACGAGAGGGCAGCGCCCCGATCGTGGGTGCGCAGGTCGGTCTCGACGGTCGCTGGCTCGCGCTGACGGACAGCGCCGGCTACTACCGGATGCGGGAGGTGCGGAGCGGCTGGCACCTCGTCACGGTGCGTGCCATCGGGTTCGAGACCGTGCGGCGCGACAGCGTGCTGGTCCGGGCGGGCCAGGTCTCGCTCGTCAACTTCACTGTCGACGTCTATACCATCGACCGGCCCATCGTCGTCGAGGCGTACGCCGACTCGATCCTCGATCCTGCGTTGGTTGCGACGGTGCAGCGCATCAGCGGCGAAGAGCTGCGCCGCTTCCCCGTAACGACGCTCGACGAGGCCGTCGCGCTCTCGGCGGGCGCGGTGGGCGAGAGCTACCGTGGCGGACGGCTGGGCCAGCAGGCATTCGTGCTCGACGGCCTCGGCGTGAAGAACCAGCTCGACGCGTCCACCGGGCCCCTCGGCGTGCGTATTCCGCCCGACATTCTCACCGAGGCCTCGCTCGTCACCAACGGGTTCTCGGCCCGCTACGGACAGGCGCTCTCGGGGTTGATCAACGTCGTCACGCGCGACGGGGGCGACCGGTGGACGGGGCGGGCGGCATTCGAAAGCGACCGACCGCTCTGGGGTTCCGCGGACTTGGGGCTCGACCGCAGCGTCGTCAGTGTGGACGGGCCCCTGGGTGGCGGCGCCGGCCTCGTGGCCGTGTTCGACGCCGAGGGCCGGCTCGACGCGGATCCGGTGAACGCGCCACCGCCCGCCGACCCGCGCGATCCGCGCAACGAAAACCCCACACTCTTGCCGCACAACAGCGGCGAGCGGTACGACGCGGCGGTGAAGCTGCGCGTGCCGCTCGGAGGACCGCACACCCTGCGCCTGTTCGGGCTCCGGTCGGTCGACCAACGCTTGCTGTACGACGCGGCCTTCAAGTACGACGACCGCTGGGCGCCGGCGCGCCGCGTCACGGGCAACTTGCTCAGCGCCCACCTGCAACGGGCGACGAACAAGGTCACGGCGGACCTGCGCGCCGGGTACTTCGCGCGTGAGTTCGTGCGCGGTGCGCTCACCGAGCAGCCGCCGTACCGGTTCGGCGCCGTCACGGGCCGGACGTTCCGGTTCGTGGGCGAGGACGTAGCGCGCGCGCAGGACACGATCGCCGCCGCGGGCCCGATCGCCGGTCTCCCGGCTCCGGACTTCACCGATCGCTCACCGTGGGGGGTGCCGGCCTTCTTCCTCGGCTCAGGGTCGCGCGGCGATATCGCCTGGAACCGGTATCGCGAGCTGCGCGGACAGCTCGATTTCAGCGTCGGTGGGCCGACGACCGATGTGTACTTCGGCGGTGAAGTGTCGCGGCAGCGCGTGCGGACGTTCCAGCGCGTGCTGGGCTATCTGCCCGTCGGCGACAGCGTGCCGCCACCCACCGCATCGGATTTCTCACCTACCTCCGCGGCCGCATACGTCGAGGGCCAAGCCCACGGCCGCGACTTCGTAGTCACGGCGGGCCTGCGCTACGACCAGTTCGATCCGGGCGCCAACCTCCCCGGCGCGCGGCTCGGCGCGCGGCGCAGCATCAACCCCCGCTTCGGGTTCTCGACCGTGCTGAAGGGCGCCACGGTCGTCGTGAGCTGGGGCCGTTTCTCGCAGGCACCGGACTTCCAGTATCTGGTGGACGCCGCCTTCGACGACACGCTGCGCACCGGGCGATTCCGCCGCGGCAATCCCAATCTCGGTTTCGAGGACGCGACGCAGTACGAGTTCTCGGTGCGGGCGCGTCCCGCGCCGAATACGACGGTGCGCGTCAATGTCTTCAACAAGCTGCTCGACGGCCTCGTCGCCTCCGTGCCGCTCGGCCTCGACGCCGACTCGACAATCTTCGGGAATCTCGATTTCGGCAATGTGAAAGGTGCGGAGGTCATTCTCGACCGCCCCCTCGTAGACTTCTGGGGCGTGCGGATCGCGTACACCCTGCAGACCGCCACGGGGACCGCGACCAACGCGTTCGACCTGCTGCGGCGCATTCGGATCGACCCGACGGGCGACACGATCGATCCTGCGCGGGTCGAGTTCCCGCTCGACTACGACCGGCGCCACAGCGTAACCCTGATCGGTCAAGGCCGCGTGCCCGACAGCATCGGCCCGCGGCCGTTCCGCGGTCTCGAAGCCGCGGCGATCGTGCGCTTCAGCTCGGGTTTGCCATTCACGATGACGAACATGACGGGCGACACGCTGATCGGTCTGCCGAACAGCCATCGACTGCCGCCGCTCCTCACCGTGGACATGCTGTTGCGACGTCCGGTGCGGGTCGGGCGGTGGCAAGGGAGCGTGTATCTAGACGCGCGGAATCTGCTCAACCGTCGCAATATCGAGTCGGTGCGGCGCGACACGGGGGAACCCGATCTGGGCGAGCAGGAGATCGCCGCGATGGCGGAGCGCGCCTACCAGGCGCATCCTGAAGGGATTCCCTACGAGTCGCCGCGCTACCGGGCGTTTGCGGACGCGAATGGCGACGGGCTCATCGTCGGCCACGGCGAGTTGTATCCGCTGTTTCTCGCCGCCGCGCACGACTTTGCGCAGCCGCTGTTCGCCTACGGGCCGCCGCGGACGCTGCGCTTGGGGCTCGAGCTGGTCTTCTAGGCCGGGGGGGGGGGCGTCGGTTCCGCGCCGCCCTCTTTCAGGTAGCCCGTCGCCACGCCTCCCACCACCATCAGCAAGCCGACCACCCCCAGGCGCTTGATGCGCTGACTGAAGTGCAGTATCGCGAGCAGCGCTCCTTCGACGGGCTCGATCGTCGCGGCAACTGCGGCGGGCGCCGCCTCGATGCGCTTGACGGCGGCAAAGAACAAGAAGTTCGCGGCGAGCACCGAGCCGGCGGCGAGGCCGAGGAGACCGCGCCACGCGGCGCCCGAGGGCGGCAGCTCGGGCGCGCGCCCCCAGACGACGAGCACGATCCCGACGATCAAGACGCCGCCCAGCGCTTCGAGGAAGAGCACGCGCACCACGCCGTAGCGCGGCACTGCGTAGCGCGCCATCAGCGTCGTAAAGGCGTAGCTGAGGGCGGACAGGAGCCCGCCTGCGATGCCGGCGGCGACGCCGGTGCGCGCCGCCTCGGCTCCCGCATTGCTCCCACCGGTGACTGTCAACGCCACGCCCACCATGACGATCACGGCGAGTGCTACGCGGAGGGGCGTCAGCGCTTCTTTCAGAATGACGCGCGCCAGCACAGCCACGATCACGGGAGCCGTATAGAGCAAGGCGGCGGCACCGGCGACGCCGACCCCGGCGATGGCAAACTGATACGCGATCTCGAACAGCGCCACCAAGGCACCGCCCCCGAGCCCGACGAGCAGCCAACCGCGCGCGTCGACGCGGAACAACTCTCGATTGAGGAGCAGACCCCAACCGACGAGCACGACGGTGCCGATGAGCACACGCCAAAACCCGATGCTGGTCGCGGGCATCAGACCGTACAGACCGGTGGACAGGGGACCGGTGGTCCCCCATGTGGCGCCCGCACCCAGCGCGCAGAGATAGCCGATGATGCGGACCCGGCGGCCGTCGGTCACAGGCCGGGTCCCTTGCCCCCCTGCGCCCTGGCCTTGAGGGCACGGTTCATTGCCTCGAGTCCCTGACGGAAGTTGGTTTCGAGCCGGGCGGTCGTCGCTGCGCCGAGGCCCGGCAGCGACAGGGCGAGGCCGGTGCAGGTGATTCGGTGAATCACGTGGGTGCGGTTTTCACCCTTGGGGACGAGCGTGAAGCACTGTTCCGTGTCGCAGATGCCGCTGAACCCCTTGGCCCACAGCCAGCGCAGCTCCCGGGGCGCTTCGGCTTCCAGAATTACGGGATGCACGGTGAGCGCCTCGCCGCCGGGCAACTCGAGCCGCAAGGTGAGCGTGCCTCCGACCTCGACGCCGCCCCCGGCCCGGGTGATGTAGGGATTCCAGTCCTTGTACGTGGAGAGGTCTCCCAGGACGGCCCAGACTTGCTCGGGCGAGGCGTGGATGTCGGCGGTGGTACGAATCTCTTTCATGATTGTGCTGCCTCCTTGCCGCCCATATTGCCCGCCGTCAGCGCGCCGCGCAACACCGTCACCGCCTGGCCGCCGAGAATCACGCGGTCGTCTCGCAGCCGCACTCGGACGGTGCCCCCCCGCGCCGAGGCCTGGTAACCGACGAGCTCCGGGCGCCCGAGCTTCGCCGTCCAATAGGGAGCCAGCGCGCAATGGGCCGACCCGGTCACGGGATCTTCGTCCACGCCGACGCGAGGCGCGAAAAAACGCGAGACGAAGTCATAATTGGACGCCGCGGCGCGGCTGGTGACGATGACCCCGCGCGCATCCACCCGCGCGAGGGCGCCGAAGTCGGGTTTGCACCCCCGGACGATCTCCTCCCCGTCCACCTCGAGGAGGTAGTCGAACCGGCTGCGGCCCACGAACCGCGGGGTGACGCCCAGGGCGGCGGTGAGGCCTGCCGGCGCGGCAGCCGGGTCGGCGCGCGTCGCGGGGAAATCGAGCTCGATCCAGTCGCCGCGCCGGTCCGCGGTGAGCAGACCGCTGCGCGTGTGGAATCGCGCCTGCGTCCCGGGCTTGAGATGACCGTCCTCCCATAGCACGTGCGCACTCGCGAGCGTCGCGTGACCACACAGGTCGATTTCGACGGCGGGCGTGAACCAGCGGAGGTCGAAGCCGCCTTGCTGAGGGACGAGGAACGCGGTTTCGGCGAGGTTCATCTCGCGCGCCACGTCGAGCATCCAGGGCGGTTCGGCAGCGGTGGGGAGCAGACAGACGGCGGCGGGGTTGCCCTTGAAAGGACGGTCGGTGAAGGCGTCGACTTGGATAATCGGGAGTGGCATCCCTCCAATCTAGTGCGCGTCGCGCGCCCCGAAGCGCAACCAGACGCATGCGACGAGACACCCAATGCACGCGCCTGCCAGGCCGTTCGACTCGATTTCTCCGCCAGGCGTGGTCGTGAACCAGGCAACGATGCCTCCGAAGACCGTTCCGGCCACGAGGCCCACGAACAGCCGGCCAAGCGGCACCCGCCGCAGCAATAGCCATGAGAGGACGGGCGCGCTGGCCGCGCCCAGCGGAGCGCCGAGGAACGCTCCGAACGCTAATCCATCCACCACCGGCCAACTGGGATGCGTGATTAGAAGACTGAACCCCAGCGCCACTGCGCCCGCGACTGCTCCAAAGATGGCACCGGCGCCGACGAGTCCGAGCGTCACCGCAACGATCCGGCGTGCGGGAACCATGTCAGGGGTTGCTCGCTAGCGCGAAGGTGACCTTCCCATGCCCGATGCTGTTCTCGTGACCGATCAAGAAGTGGGTCTCGAAGTCATCGTTGCGAAGCACCAAACGCTCGCCTGTGGCACCGCCCGGAACGTCGAACACGATGTCCGTCGTGTACGACTCCCCGGGGATCAGGCGGCGCTTCAAACCGTCGGTCGATCCGGGATAGGTGTTTCCGGCCGCATCCACCAGCGCGACGTAACGACTGTTGGGCGACAACGACAGGTCCCTGGGGCGGCGGTTGGAGATTGTCTCTTCGTCGAACCGTACCTTCACGGTCACGACGTAGCGGGTGATCGTGTCGGCAGGCGTGATCCGCACGCCGGCCACCGAGTACGCGAGATGACAGTCGATCTCGCAGATGTGCTTCTCCTCGCCGGGCGCGAGCACGCGATCATGGCTCGTCAAGGACGCGATCGCGAACAACAGCACGTAGGCGCCTGCGCCGACGCCTCCCACGATCAGCGCCAGCTTCGCGAGCGGCGCCTTCCCGGCGAGGCGTGCACCCACGTACGCCGCCGCGATCGCGCCGCCACCCACGACGGCGCCCAGAAAGCCGAGCAGGGTGAACGGGGTCAGGCCATCGGTTACCATCGGATCACTCCGCAGGGGCTGAGGGACAGGTCACGGCGCGCAGGGCCTCGGCGCGCTCGGCGACGAGACGGCGGGCGCGGCTGCGGCTCCAATTCCAGGTGCGCCAGTCGGGGGCTGCGCCCGCTCTTGGGGACCAGCGCTTCGTCAGGGCCGACGCGATGGCGCAGCGACTCGGCTCGTCGAGGTTGGGAAGCGCCTCGAGCAGCGGCGGCACCGCGTCGGCGCCCAACAACAGCGCATACTTGGCGTCGAATGGACGTTCGACGCGCTGCAGGTTCGTTCGCACGATGAAGGCGTCGGGATTGAGCATGTGGAGCCCCGCGAGCACCGCGAACCCCTGGATCAGGACGCCGAACGCGAGCGACCCGCGCCGCCCCCGCAGCACCGTCCACGCGAACCACGCGAAGATGCCGACCAGCAGGACCATGAACGCGGTGGCGTAGAGACGGTCCTCGGAGAGCCCGAACGCGCCGACATACAGCCGCATGCGCTGCAGTGCCGAAGCCATGACGACGGCGAGGAGGACGAGGAGCAGGCTCGCCAGGCGCCGGAACGTCGTGAGGTGCGCGGCAGTCTCGCCGCGGACGAGGTGGTCTGCGCCCATCAGTACGGGAAGGACCAGGCCGCTCGCGGCCAGCAGCTGGAAGAAGCCGCTCCGGGCATACTCCGCGTACGTCAGGCCGGTCGTCGTCTCGATGAGCCCCGAGCCTCCAAAGAAGTATCGCAGCTGCACCACCACAAACAGCAGGAACATCAGGTTGATGAGTCCGAGTGCGGTGGCAACCGGCACGATCCCCGTCGCGCTCGCCGGAGCCGGTGCGGGTAGCGCCGCGGGCCGAGCGATGAGGCTCCAGCGCAGGAACCCGGCGGTGACCCCCGCCCAGATCCCGATGAAGATCATGTGCGACGCAGCGTTCGCGATGTCGAATGCAAACACGTTCTGGATGACGTTGGAGAAAACG
>Ga0184621_10000287_pt1 | contig 10795 bp, 9 predicted proteins | sample PLM1_30_b1_FD_133144 | JGI IMG/M metagenome (GOLD analysis project Ga0184621, IMG submission 133144) | Groundwater sediment microbial communities from an aquifer in East River, Colorado, USA - PLM1_30_b1 | ecosystem: Environmental > Terrestrial > Soil > Riparian zone | place: USA: East River...
GCGTTCGGTATTGGCACCGCGTTCGACAACCCCGCACGGCAGAGCTTCGTCTCCGAAGTGGCTGGTCCTGACCATCTGCCTAACGCAATCGGGCTCAACTCAGCCACCTTCCATGCTGCGCGGATCGTCGGGCCGGCACTCGCGGGACTGGTGATCGCCGCAGTCGGAGCGGGCTGGGCGATCCTGGCCAATGCGCTCAGCTATCTGGCCTTCATCGCCGCGTTACTGCTGATGAACAGTCAGCTGCTCCGGACTACGCCACCCAGCCCGCGGGCGAAGCGACAGATCCGCGAGGGCCTGGCCTACGTGCGCGGCAGACCGGACATGCTGCTTGTGCTGTGCGTGGTCTTCTTCCTTGGCACCTTCGGGCTGAACTTCCAGATGACCAGTGTGTTGATGGCGCAGCAGGAGTTTCACCGCAGCGCCCAGGACTACGGCCTCCTCGGAACGCTCATGGCCGTCGGCTCGTTGGCCGGCGCTCTGCTTGCTGCTCGACGCCGGAATCGCCCCTCTGGCCGTCTGGTGGTCGGTATGGCCGTGACCTTCGGGGTGATCGAAATCGCCAGTGGGCTGGCGCCCGGTTATGCGGCGTACGCGGCGACCCTGCCGGTTCTGGGCCTGGTCACGCTGCTCACCCTGACTGCCTCCAACGCCTCGATCCAACTTGGCGTCGATCCGTTGCGGCGTGGCCGTGTCATGGCGCTCTACATCATGGTGTTGATGGGGGGCACGCCTCTCGGCTCACCGATCCTCGGCTGGATCGGTGAGACCCTGGGTCCGCGATGGACCTTGATCGGGGGTGGCGCGGCGACCGTGCTTGGCGTACTGGCAACCGTCCTGGTGCTTCGCACTCGGTTGCGTCAGGCCGGGAGTGAAATCACTGCGGCTGCGAGCTGAAGATCTTGACTGAGCACACGCTCACTCGGCGGAGCTATGACGCGGTTGCCACCTCCTACGCGGCTGAAATCGGTGACGAGCTGCGGCACAAACCACTGGATCGGGCGCTGCTGAACATGATCGGTGAGCTGGCCGCCGACGGCATTGCGCTTGATCTTGGTTGCGGGCCGGGCCAGGTAGCTGCGCACCTTGCCGAGCGCTGCACGGTGATCGGGCTCGACCTTTCGGAGGCGATGACCGCCGAGGCCTGGCTGACTCGCAAGGTGCCGGGGTGCGTGGGAGATCTGACCGCGCTGCCGATCAGGACAGGATCGGCAGCGGCAGTTGTCTGTCTCTATGCGGTCATCCACCTCGACGAGGAGGACCGCGATGCCGCGTACGGCGAGCTGGCTCGGGTGCTGCAGCACGGCGGTCATGCCTTGATCGCCTTTCATATACGCGATGCCGATCACGAAGCCGGAGACGTGATCACGATGACCGAGTGGTGGGGCCACGCGGTCGAGTTGATCTTTCGCTTCCTGGACCCCGGCACCGAGATCGCCGCTCTCGCTCGTGCCGGCCTCGAGCTGGTTGCGCGGGTCAACCGCGTTCCGTACCCGGACGCTGAGCATCCCAGCGAACGGTGCTATCTGCTGGTGCGGCGGGAGGACTAGGGCCACTGTGACAGGAGCCCGATTCGCCGTCAGGCTGCTCAGCCGTTGACCCGCTGGCCGGAGCGCGCCGGGAGCACGAAATCCTTGTTGTCGCGACCTGCGCCGCGGTACGCGCTGATCGAGCGGGCCATGCGCTGCTTGAGCGGCCGCACGTGGTTCGTCACCCGCATCGCGGTGCGCATCACGGCGAGTGCAATGCGTCCGATCACCGGCTTGTGGATCGGCGCTTCGTCGGTCATCTGTTCTCGTGACTTCAGCACCGCATCGAAGCCATAGTCGATCATCTTAGCCTCGTAGCGGCCAACCGCGTCAACCAGTCCGAGGCGGCCGTCGGCTACATCGATGAGCCGAGCGCAGAGCAGCACCGCATCACGCAGCGCGGTGTTCGCACCGACTCCGCGCCCCGGCGTCATGGTGTGGATCGCGTCGCCGATCAGGGTGACATTGGAGGCCGGCCAGGGATCCAGCGGCACCGAGGTCTTGATATTGACCGGGAAGCAGGTGCTCGGGTCGGTCAGCTCGAACAGCCGGCGCAGATCGGGATGCCAGTCCGGTGTCATCTCGGTCACCAGTCGAGCAAGATCATCGGCCCGCCGCTCCATCACATCCGCCGGGAACTTGTCCGCGCTGGCGGAGAAACCCCAGTTGATGTAATCGCGGGTGTTGTCGAACTGCAGCCCCGGCCACACCTTGAGCAGCTCGGCGTCGCTGCCTCCGATGCCGTTCTTGATCTTGCCGGAGCGATCCCACTTGAACTCCATGACGTGCAGGATGCAGAAGTATCCCCGAGGTGCCTGGACCATCGAGATGCCCCGGAAGACGCGCGCTGGCACGAGTGCGGCTGACTCGTCGGTAATCGGCAGCTTTCCTGCGATGGCGATGATGCCGGTGTCTTCGAGGAGGGCCTGCGGAAGGTACTGCTTCCGGACCCGGGAGCCGGTGCCATCGGCTCCCACCAACAGGTCGCCGGTCGCAGCGGAGCCGTCGGCGAAGTGTGCCGTGACTGTGCCGTCGGCGTGCTGCTCGAAGCTGGTGAACTCCTTGCCGAAGGTGATCACATCCTCCAGGCCGGTCATCAGCACCTGGCGTAGCGTCATCCGGCTGACTGACTTCTCACTCTCCACCGGATCGTCGTGGATCGGGATCTCAAGGGCGAGCACTTCCTTCAGCTGCTCGGTGATCATGTTGAACCAGCGGGGAGCGCGGGCACAGGTGGCGACGAAGGTGTCGTAGAGATCAGGCGGCAGCAGGGCGTGCAGCGCTCGGCTGCCGTCGGGATCAATGCCGACCCGGTAGCCGTGCAGCCCTTCGGTCCGCACTGCGTCACGTTCGAACACCTGCACATCGATTCCTGCTCGCACCAGACCATGGGCCAACGCGAGGCCTCCGGTGCCGGCGCCGATGACGAGCACGCGCGGAAATGCCGAGGACATGGTGGACTCCGTTCTAAGATTATCTGGGATATTCGTGAATCTCGTTTCGTCAAGTATCTTGGAAAAACGAGATAAAGTCAATTGGATGAAGGAAGTGGCCTCGTGGCGCGCCAGAGTGACCTCGAGCTGTCGATTCAGCAGCAGATGATCACGCTGATCGCGAACGTGGTGCTGTTCAACCATGCGGCAAGCGCCAGCCTGGGCCTGGGCGCGAGCGACTCGCAGTTCCTGACGTTGCTGCAGACCCGCGGTGCCATGACGCCCGGCCAGCTTGCCGAGGCCAGCGGACTTACATCGGGCACGGTGACCGGTGTCATCGACCGACTGGAGAAAGCGAAGCTGGTCCGCCGGGAGCGAGATGGTGGTGATCGCCGGAAGGTGCTGGTCGTGCTCATGGCCGACGCGGTCGACCGGCTGGCGCCGATCTATGCCGGTCAGGGCGCAATGCTGCAGCGGGTGCTGGCGCAGCGGACGCCGGCAGAGCTCCAGACGATTACGGAGTTTCTCGGCGATCTTGTTGCCGAGGGCTAACCGACCTGAGTCGTCGCAGAAAGGTGTTAGGGCATGTGCGGAGTCAGTGCTCGGCGTACGGCATGCGCTTCCTGGACGAACAACTCGGGCTGTTCCCAGGCCCCGAAGTGCCCGCCACGAGGCGGTTCACCCCAGTGGATGATGTTGGTGAAGCGTCGCTCGGCCACTCGACGGGAGGGCCGAGGCACCTCACGGGGAAACACCGTGCAGCCGGTGGGTACTCCGATTTTGTCGCTGCTGCCGTCGGTGAACCAGGCAGAGATCTCAGCGATGCTCTCCCAGTAGAGCCGGGCGGAGGAGGCGCCACTGGCCGTGAGCCAGTAGAGCGTGATGTCATCCAGCACTTGATCTTGGCTGAGCACCTCGTAGAGATTGCCGGGATGATCAGCCCAGTTCCAGAGCTTCTCGAGTATCCATGCGCAGAGGCCAACCGGTGAGTCGAGAAGTGAGTAGCCGATGGTTTGGGGCCGAGTGCCATGCATTGCGGAGTAGCCCGATTCGGTTTGGCTTCGTTCGTCCAGCTCGCGTGCTGCAGCCCGTTCCTGCTGGGTTGGTGTTTTTCCGTCAACCGGCAGTGGCGGTACCAACGGGGGAATGAGGTGTAGTCCGAGCAGCCGGTCTGGGTGGTGCAGGGCCAAACTGGTGGAGATGCTGGTGCCCCAGTCACTGCCGGCTGCAATGAAGCGGGTGTAGCCGAGTCGTTGCATCAGTTCCGCCCATGCGTCGGCAATTCGGTGCACGCTCCAGCCCGGGCTCGTGGGCTTGCCGCTGAAGCCGTACCCAGGCAGCGACGGCACTACGAGGTGGAAGTCTGCGCTGGCCGCCGTCGTACCGAAGGTTCGCGAGTCCGCCAGCTGTTCCATTACCTCCTCGAACTCCAAGAACGACCCGGGCCAGCCATGGGTGAGAATCATCGGTACGGCTGATGGGCTGGGAGACGGCAGGTGGAAATAATGAATCGTCAGTCCGTCGATGTCGGTCAGGTATTGCGGCCACCGGTTCAGCCGGCGTTCTGTGGCCCGCCAGTCGTACTCGGCCCGCCAGTAACCGCACAGGGCCTGCAGATCATGCAGCGGCACTCCCTGTGACCAATCTGAAACCGTCGCCGGCTCCGGCCATCGCGTGTCTGTGAGCCTGCGCCGCAGGTCGCGCAACTGCTCCTCGGGCACGGCTACCTGGAAGGGCCTGAGATCATTCGTCATCACGCTCCTGAGTGTTCTGCAGATGGATGGAAATAGGGCGTCGGGTGGGAAAATATAGATCTTTACTTATATAAGTGCGCATTGATAGTCTGACCCAGTGCACGCGCTGGACATCCTCGGTGATCCCGTCCGGCGACGGATCCTGGAGCTCTTGGCTACCGGGGAGCATCCAGCCGGCTTCGTGGTGGAGGCGATCGCAGCGGAGTTCGGCATCAGTCAGCCCGCGGTATCGCAGCATCTACGAGTGCTGCGGGAGGCGGGCTTTGCCACCGTACGCGCCGAAGGGACCCGCCGGCTCTACGCCGTCGATCCAGATCCGCTACGGGAGGTGGATCGCTGGCTCGAGCAGTTCCGGCAGTTCTGGAGCTCCCGGCTCGATGCCCTCGGCACCGAGTTGGCACGTGGCACGCGTGCCCGACGGCAGTCCGCCCAATCCAAAGGAGGAACCTGAATGATGATCGACATCGCCAAGGAGATCGGCGCCACATCCCGCCATGTCGCTCGGCAGCATACCGAGGATGGCGAGATCGTCGCGGTCACGATGGAGCGGCTGTACGCCGCCGATGGGCCAGACGTCTGGCAAGCGATCACCGACCCCGATCGGGTACGCCGCTGGTTCTTGCCGCTTACGGGTGATCTCCGTGAGGGCGGGAATTTCCAGCTCGAAGGTCACGCTGGTGGCGACATCCTGACGTGTGAGCCACCTCGCCATCTTGTCGTGACGTTCGGCGGCGAGAGCAGCATCGTCGATGTGGCGCTCTCCGCTGATGGCGAGCAGACGTTGCTCAAGCTCATCCACTCGGTGCCGCTGGAGCTGGCTGGCGGTGCCGCTGGCGCTCTCTACGTCGGACCTGGCTGGGATGGTGCCCTGCTGGGCATCGCGCTGCACCTCGCCGGTGAGGTCACCGACGATCCGGTCGCTGCGGCCAACAGTCCTGATGTGCAGAACTTCAATCTCAGCTCGATCAACGAATGGATCGCCGTCATCGAAGCCTCGGGAGCAGCCGGCCCCGATGAGATCTCCGCCGCGCGCCAGGCGTCACTCGCTCAGTTCGCTCCCGACCTGGTGCGCCCCGACTGAGCTTTGTTTGGGCCGTACCGGCAGCCCTAGCCGACGACCTTCTGAGCAGCCGGCGCGGGACGTAGGGTCTTGCCATGACCGAACCCAATGGGTCTACACCGGTGGTAACCGTACGCGGCGAGGCTCAGCTGGAAGGCTCGCCGGACCTCGCAACGCTCGAGCTGACACTGCACGCGTCAGGGGATTCAGCGGAGCGAGTCAGATCCCAGCTCGCCGAGGGGTCGGTCGTCGTTTCGCAGTTGCTGCAACAATTCGACGCAGCGATCGAACGCTCCAGCACCAGCGGCGTCCATGTCGCCCCGGTCTTCAACCGGCGCACCTCTACCAAGATCATTGGCTACCAGGGCACGTTCTCCACCCAGATTGTGGTCTCGGACTTCGAGTCCCTGTCGCCGCTGGTCCTTGCGCTCACCGCGTTGAGCAACAGCCAGGTTGATGGCCCGTGGTGGTCGTTGCGTCCTGACAATCCGATGTATCGCGAAACGCGGCTGGGTGCCATCGCTGACGCGCGCCGCCGCGCCGACGACTACGCGGCGGCCTTCGGTACCACGGTGGCGGGTTTGATCGAGGTGTCAGATCTGAACACCGGCTTCGCCGGCGGCCGCGAGATGCGTGCGTTCGCCATGGCCAAGGGTGCCGACGACACGCCTTTCGAGTTCGAGCCGGCGACACAGACCGTGTCGGGTCAGGTGACTGTCCGCTTCAGCCTGACGTCGGTGTCGCTGTGAGTGGTCGAAGCAAGAGCTCACAGGTCGGCAACAGCCACTCGGCTCGCGGCCGCCACGAGAAACGCCGTCTCGCTGCGGTAACAAACTCTCGATAGATTCGACCCATGTTCGCCAAGGTGCTGGTCGCTAATCGGGGTGAGATTGCGGTCCGTGCCTTCCGCGCGGCCTACGAGCTGGGCGTGCGGACCGTCGCCGTCTTCCCGTACGAGGACCGTAGCGCCATCCACCGAATCAAAGCGGACGAGGCTTACTTGATCGGCGAGCGCGGTCACCCGGTACGCGCCTATCTGGACATCAACGAGATCATCCGCGCGGCCAGAGAGTCCGACGCCGATGCGATTTACCCCGGCTATGGATTCTTGAGCGAGAATCCAGACCTCGCCCGAGCCTGTGCCGGAGCGGGCATCACCTTCATCGGTCCACCTGCGAACGTGCTCGAGCTTGCCGGCAACAAGGTTCGGGCGCTCGCAGCGGCGAAGGCCGTAGGCGTGCCCACCCTCAAGTCCACCCAACCTTCGGCGGACCTGGACGAACTGATGTCCGGTGCGGAAGCTATTGGCTTCCCGATATTCGTCAAGGCGGTTGCCGGTGGTGGCGGCCGCGGCATGCGACGAGTCGACGATCCCACGCAGCTCAGGGAGTCTCTTTCCGCCGCGATGCGCGAGGCTGACGGTGCGTTCGGCGATCCGACAGCCTTCATCGAGCAGGCCGTCGGCCGGCCACGCCATATCGAGGTACAGATCCTCGCCGACGGCCAGGGCAACACGATCCACCTCTTCGAGCGCGACTGCTCCGTGCAACGGCGGCACCAGAAGGTCGTCGAGATCGCTCCGGCGCCGAACATTTCGATGGAGCTGCGCGAGGCGCTGTGCCGCGATGCGGTGCGATTTGCCGAGTCGATCAACTACTCATGCGCGGGGACCGTCGAGTTCTTGGTCGAGACCGAGGGGGAGCGCGCCGGCCAGCATGTCTTCATCGAAATGAATCCGCGCATCCAGGTCGAGCACACCGTCACCGAAGAGATCACCGATGTTGATCTTGTGCAGGCGCAGATGCGGATAGCAGCGGGCGACGGCCTTGCTGATCTTGGTCTCTCCCAGGAGGTGATCAGGATCAACGGTGCCGCATTGCAGTGCCGCATCACCACCGAGGATCCGGCGAACAACTTCCGGCCCGATGCCGGCACCATCACCGCGTATCGCTCGGCCGGCGGCGCAGGCGTACGCCTGGACGGCGGCACGGTAGACATCGGTGTCGAAATCAGCGCCTACTTCGACTCGATGCTGGTCAAGCTGATTTGCCGCTGCCGCGATTTCGAATCTGCGGTCACCCGGGCTCGACGTGCTTTGGCCGAGTTCCGGATTCGCGGTGTCAGCACAAATATTCCTTTTCTGCAAGCGGTTCTGGAGGATCCAGACTTCATAGCCGGCGACGTGTCGACCTCCTTCATCGAGGAGCGTCCTGATCTGCTGACCACGCATGCGCCCGCCGACCGTGGCACCAAGCTGCTGCGCTGGCTGGCCGAGGTGACGGTCAACCAGCCGCATGGCCCAGCGCCGACCCAACTTGATCCCGGCCAGAAACGGCCCACCGGCTTCGATCTCACCCTGTCCTCGCCCCAGGGCTCCCGGCAGCGGCTTGTTGATCTTGGCCCGGCTGGCTTCGCCGCGGACCTGCGGCAGCGCGTTCCGGTGGAGGTCACCGATACAACGTTCCGTGACGCACATCAGTCGCTGCTGGCCACCCGGGTGCGGACCAAGGATCTGCTGCGGATTTCGCCATACGTCGGGCGGATGACTCCGGAACTGTTCTCGGTCGAGTGCTGGGGTGGCGCGACGTACGATGTGGCGCTTCGCTTCATTGCCGAGGATCCGTGGGAGCGGCTGGCGGCGCTACGCTTCAACATGCCGGGTCTGTGCCTGCAGATGCTGCTACGCGGCCGCAACACGGTCGGCTACACCCCCTATCCCACGAAGGTCACGACCTCCTTCGTGGCCGAGGCGGCCGAGGTCGGCATCGACATCTTTCGGATCTTCGACGCGCTCAACGACGTCGAGCAGATGCGGCCGGCGATCGAGGCGGTACGCGAAACCGGCAGCACCATCGCCGAGGTCGCGCTGTGCTACACCGGCGATCTCAACTCACCGACCGAGGACCTCTACACGCTGGACTACTACCTGCGGCTGGCCGAGAAGATGGTCAATGCGGGCGCACACATCCTCGCGATCAAGGACATGGCGGGGTTGCTGCGTCCGCCTGCTGCCCGAAAGCTGGTAGCCGCAATGCGCCAGAACTTCGACCTTCCGGTGCACCTCCACACCCACGACACAGCGGGCGGCCAGCTGGCGACACTCATCGCCGCCATCGAGGTGGGTGTCGATGCGGTCGACGTGGCAAGCGCTCCGATGGCCGGCACCACGAGCCAGGTGCCCGCGTCGGCGCTGGTAGCCGCTTGTGCGAACACTGAGCGCCCAACCAATCTCGACCTGCGGGCGGTGATGGAGCTGGAGCCGTACTGGGAAGCGGTCCGCAAGGTCTACGCTCCGTTCGAGTCAGGGCTGCCCAGCCCAACCGGCCGGGTCTACGACCACGAGATCCCCGGCGGACAGCTCTCCAACCTCCGGCAACAGGCGATCGCGCTGGGGCTGGGCGAGAAGTTCGAACAGATCGAGGCGATGTACACCGCGGCCAACAAGATTCTTGGCCGGCCTCCGAAAGTCACTCCGTCATCGAAGGTCGTTGGTGACCTTGCGCTCCACCTGGTCGCGGTCGGCGCCGACCCGGCCGATTTCGCCGAGAACCCGCAGAACTACGACATCCCCGACTCGGTGATCGGTTTTCTCAATGGGGAGCTGGGTGATCCGCCGGGCGGCTGGCCGGAGCCGTTCCGAACCAAAGCGATGCAGGGGCGTACGGTGCCGGTCCGCGACATCGAGCTTTCCCCGGAGGACTCGGCCAACCTTGACGACAAAGGACGGGTGCGACAGGGCACGCTGAACCGCCTACTCTTCCCGGGGCCGACGAAGGAATTCCTGGCGAACCGGGTTACCTACGGTGATGTCGCGCGGCTCAACACCCTTGATTTTCTTTACGGATTGCAGCCCGGTCAGGAGCACGTCGCCAAGATCGGCAGGGGAGTCAGCCTGATCCTCGGGCTGTCGGCCATCGGCAATGCCGACGAGCGAGGCATGCGTACCGTGATGTGCACGATCAACGGACAACTGCGGCCGATCCGGGTGCGCGACAAGTCGATCAAGGTGGATGTCAAGACCGCCGAGCGCGCAGACTCGAACAACCCGGGACATGTCGCCGCGCCGTTCGCTGGGGTGGTGACTATCACGGTGAACGAGGGCGACCAGGTAGCGGCAGGTGTCACGGTGGCCACGATCGAGGCCATGAAGATGGAAGCGGCCATTACCTCACCCGTTTCCGGCGTCGTGCAGCGGCTCGCGCTCGCCGACGTACAGCAGGTCGAGGGCGGTGACTTGGTGGTGGTGATCGTCCCCACCTAGGCGTCGCACGATGTGCTGGCCCGAGGAACTGGCGCGATCAGACAGCCCAGAAACCGACTAGATCAGGCACTGGACGGCCCAGTGAGGCGGCCACTTGTGCCCACGGCACGAACCCGTCGAGCCAGATCGTCAGCGAGTTGATCATCGCCCGCTGCTCATCGGTCTTGATTCCCGGCATCGCCGACCGGTACGCCGCCGCCATGGCAACTGCCTTCTGGTGCGGGTGCCAACCGACGGTGAGTCCTTGGACAGGTACCAAATTGAGGCTGAGCGTGCTGTTCAGGAGGTGGTGCAGCCCCACCGCCGCCGAGGCGCCGCCGCGAGCCAACGCGAAGTCAAGATCATTGAGCTCCTGGGCTGTCAGTCTCATCCGCGTGGAGCCCCAGGCGATGCCTTGCACGAGCGTCTCGAGCAGCCGCCAGGTCGCGCCGGTCCGATCAGGTGGCACGTAGGCCCCGGCCAGCAGGACCTCGACATCGTGCGGCTCGGGTTGTGTGGGGGAGATCACAGGTGTTGCGGGTACGCGTTTGAAGATCGGTCCCAGCTTGGAAAGCAGGCCGCCCCGGCCCTCGACGCTCGGCGGAGCGAAGACCCGTTGCGCCACTTCGCGCAGGTGCTCAGCCACCCCTGGTGAGGCTCCGAACATGCCGCGAACTTCCTCGATGCCGATGGCATACAAGCGAAGTTCACCCATGACTGACACCGTAATCGAGGGCAGCGCAGGCCGGGGGCTTTCAGGCTAGCTGCGAGCGTCGGGA
>Ga0184621_10000288_pt1 | contig 10766 bp, 9 predicted proteins | sample PLM1_30_b1_FD_133144 | JGI IMG/M metagenome (GOLD analysis project Ga0184621, IMG submission 133144) | Groundwater sediment microbial communities from an aquifer in East River, Colorado, USA - PLM1_30_b1 | ecosystem: Environmental > Terrestrial > Soil > Riparian zone | place: USA: East River...
ACTGGGCAAAGTCCCGTTTTTGTGCCCAAACCTACGCGTAAAGCCCCCAACCGGGCGGTATTTCAACCACCCTCAGATAGCCGTTAGGTGTGTTTGGGAGCCCAAGGCAACCAGGTCAAGTCCCCGGGCCGGTTGCCCCTCTTTAGGGGAAAGAGGCCGGGCTCCCGGTCCCTATGTTCGGCCGTCGGTCGATTCATTCCTGCTGCACCCTTGACGGCTGTCCGTTTCTGGCGAGAGTGAGAAGTAGGGGGCGGCGCGTGCGGCAACTTGGGGGAGCAACTGCGGCTAGTGGAAATCGAAGTAAGCGACCCAACCCTGGTCGACGACTTGATCGAGTCGCTGCGAGCGGCGCAGTTTATCGTCGCACGCACCGGGACGAAGACGGTGGACGCTCGTTTCGGATGGCCGCTGCGTGAGGATGCCGCTCGCCTTGAACTCGACCTGTACCTCCGCGTCTGGTGTGCAAAGAACTGGGGAGCTCGAGCGATTCGCGTGGACTGAGGAGCAGGGAGGTGGAATCTCGGGCCGTACGCCGGCCCGGACCTGGATTCCACCTCCCTACTCGTCTGAAGTGCGGCCGGACGTCGCGAGCTTTAGCCGGCCTCTGGGCTCTCGGGCCCTACGTTGAACGGGCCAAACTCTCGCCGCGCGCAGTCGGGACAATAGACCACGATTTCTTCGTCGTCTTCGGTGTCAGATCGCTGACGAGGTAAGCCTGCCAACCGGGCGCGGCCTCTCCCGCTTCCTTGCGGCACTCGACACACTGGAGAGCACTCTTAGCTCGTTCCATGACGACGATCGCCTACCACCGAGGACTATTTGTAAACGTTCTGTCAAGACACGTAGCGTCTTGCGCTGCGCGGGACGAAACTTGGTGAGGCGGGGACGGGTCCTAGATCACGGCTTCTTGGCCGACTCGGCTACGCTTGGCGACCGGCGGCGACGGACTGATGGCGCCTTCTTTGCAGGCGGGCTGCGGCGAACGGACTGAGCATCGAGCTCATTCGCCGTCTTCAGGCGCCTCTCTGTGCGGTCGAGGATCCGCAGAAGGAGGTCCGCGAGCAGCACGACCTCGGCCGCGAGAGTGGGGTCGTCGTACTCGACCTGCCGGTGGCTCGATGGATTCTTGAACACGCCAAGCGCGCCCGAGAAGAGTGCCATCGTTGCCTTCCGCTCGCCCGGCTCCAACCTAGGGTCGGCGAGCGGTCCGCCCTCTTTGAACGCCGACTGCGTCAGGGAGACCCCGATGTCTTCCTTACCCGCTTTGGACAGCTTCCGGACACGGATCTCCACCTCGCGCATCGCGGCGAGGGCGGCGAGCTCGTACTCGCCGAGCAGGAACTGTCGCCGCACCCGCGTCGCGATGATCGGGTGGAGGTCGACGTCGATCCGCTCCTCGGCACGCAGGAGCGCGGGGCCGTCCTTCGCCGCGAGGACACGCTCGCCGCGGCGGGTGATGAACGCGAACTCGCCTTTGTCGCCCGGCCTCCGTGCGATGAGCAGGCGGGAGGCCAGCCAGTCCCACGCCTCCGCGATTGCATGGAGGAAGGCGGCTCCCTCGCCGCCGGGGTGGTTCTCCCACGACCCCACCCAGGTGGCATCGTGCCGGTTCAGGAGGTGGATCTGGCCCCCGTCATCGACCAGGTGGAGAAGCTGGAGCGCGAGGTCGTCCACGGGAAGTTCCACCGCCTCGTCGCCGGGCGGGATGTAGCTTTCGGAAACGGAGACAACCGCGCGTGACTGGACCTCAAGGCCCGGAGGTCCGAGCACGATTTCGTAGGGATCGGCGGTGACCTCGATGGATCCAGGCTTGGACATGATGGCCCCCTGTGTTGACGGCAAAGTTCAGAGGCCGCAGTGGAACGACGATATACCTTCTCCATCGAACGCTCAACGGCTCCGCCGAGCCTTCGGCTTGCGGAGATCTGCAAAACGAACCGGGGCGACCTGCCCGAAAGGGACTGGCACACAGCTCGACCTGGCCTGATTCAGGCGGCGTCCGGCGACGCCCGGCGACGATCCTGATCGGCCCTACAAGCAGAGGGTCTTTAGGCTCGAGCCCTGCTATCAGCCGCCGATTTTGCCGATGCGGTGGTGCCACGGCCGCCACCACAGGTAGAGCCCGGCATGGTCGCTGCCGCCTTCGCGAGCGATCCCGAGCACGTCCCGATGGTCCGGTTGGCCTCGTTTCTCGTGCATCCAGACCATGACGGCGTCGTCGCCTTCGAAGTAGCAGAGTTTACGGCCGCCTGGGCGGCCGGGGCCGTGCTGCCACGAGTCTTCGCCGCCCCAGCTGAGCCCGTTGCATGCTCCCTGGTCGCGGGCGATGCCGTGGGTCTCGCGGACCGTCTCGTAGGCAGCGTGGAGGCTTCTCTCGTCCGGGTAGACGGAGATCTGCCACCGGTCGGGCATCCGTTTGGTCACATCGGGGGGTTGGACGCAGACAGCGGTTTCGTCTGCGCCGGGATCGGCGACTGACTGCATCTGACAGGTGTCCCAGGCCGGTTCAGGGACGAGGGCCGCGAGCACCGGTTCCCCCGCCGGAATGGTCGGCTCGCTCTCGACCGACGCGGATGCGGTCTCCGTGTTCGTGTTCGCGGCCGCCGGGTTCACCTTGTCGTTGCCGCCGGTCAGGTAGACGACGGCTCCAGCAGTGGCGGCAGCGATCAGCGCGACTACGGCGCCGAGTCGCCATCCCATCTTCTTCGAGGCTGGTGAGCCGAAGAAGAACACCCACCGGCTCGGCTCCTTCTCGTCCTCCCACGCGACCCGCATGACGTGAGTGGGGCCGTCGATCCCTTTCAGGTTCGCCTCGCCTCGGTCGACGTAGCGGAGCCCTGGCAGCCGCCCTGCAAGGCGCGCCGTTCCGCCAGACGTGAGAACCTCGTCGCCGTGTGCGAGCGCGGAGAGACGGGCGGCTACGTTGAGGGCTGCCCCTCGGTAGCCCTCGTCCACTGGCACCGCCTCACCCGAGTCGAGCCCGATCCCAACATGCAAAGGCAGTTCGGCATCAGCGTCCGTCTCATTCGAGAACATCGCCTGCAAGTCCATTGCGGCACGGATCGCCTGTCGGGCCGACTCGAACATGGCGAGCGCTTCGTCGCCCCGGATCTCGATCAGGTTGCCGCCGCGCATCTCGACCCCGTCACGGACCAGATCGGCGAACTTCGCGGCAAGCCGCGCAGCGGCCTCATCGCCGTATTCCTCGGTGTAGCGGGTGTAGCCGCGGATGTCGGCGATCAGGAAGGTGCGGACAGGACCATGTGTCGACGCCACAGGCGGGAGTTTATCGCCGGGCGCCCTCCAATCGCTCGGCGTCGCGGCCCCGACGTGTTGAGCTCCCGACCGTCGCCGCCCAAGAGGCGAATCGACGCGGCCGCCGCCTCGCAGAGCCGGCGGGGCATACGTTCCAGCCAACCGGCGGAACGAGCTGGCTCAGGCCTCTAAGCGTCCACCGTGGAGCACCCAGGTCCAGCGCGCTAGAGTAAATGACGGGATGCGTTCTCGGGACATCGCCATCCTCGCAACAACCCTTCTCTTGGTGATCGCCGGGGGAATCGCGGCGGCCGTGACCTTCAGGGGCGACGCCAACGAGACGACCCTCAAATCGGCGGCGACGTTGCTCGCAGCAGGGGACATCGCCGAATGCGACCACCAGGGCGACGAGGCGACCTCCCGCATCCTGGCCGAGTATCCGAGCGCCACAATCGCGACGCTCGGTGACAACGCCTACCAGCACGGGACGGCTCAGGAGTTCGAGAGCTGCTACGGCCCCTCATGGGGGAAGTTCAAGGACCGGACGAGGCCGGCGACAGGCAACCACGACGAGTCGACGAAGAACGCGCAGGGCTACTGGGACTATTTCGGAGCGCGAGGCGGTCCGTACGACAAGTACTACTACAGCTTCGACCTCGGCTCGTGGCACGTGGTCGTCTTGAACAGCGACTGCTGGCGCGTGGGCGGTTGCGACCTCGACGACCCGCAGGCGCAATGGCTCCGGGAGGAGCTACGACAGAGCGCACGACGTTGCACGCTCGCGTACTGGCACCGGCCGCCGTTCAGCTCCGGTCGGTACGGCGAGCCCGAGGAGACCGGGCGCGTCCGGCCGCTCTGGCAGATCCTCTACGAAGAGGGCGCCGACCTCCTCCTGACCGGCCACGAGCACAGCTACGAGCGGTTCGCCCCCATGGACGCGGCAGGAAACCAAGACGATGCAAACGGGGTCCGCCTGATCGTTGTCGGGACGGGTGGCGGAAATCTGCGGCCGTTTGAGAACCCTCCGCTGGCGACGACGGTCGTCCGAAACGACGACACATGGGGAGTGCTGAAGCTCACGCTCTCGGTGGGGGAGTACAAGTGGAACTTCCTTCCTGTGAAGGGCTCAACCTTCACCGACTCCGGCTCGGGCACATGCCACTAGCGCCGCGGATAGCCACATGAGCCGCTATCTCGTCACCGGATGCGCCGGCTTTATCGGCTCCCACCTCGCGCACGATCTCCTCGAACGAGGCGACGACGTGATCGGCATCGACTCGTTCACCGACTATTACCCGCGGAGCTTGAAGGAATCGAACGCCGCCCGCGCGAGCGGCCGACCAGGCTTCTCGCTTCGTGAGGTCGACCTCGTCGAAGCGGAGCTCGAACCGTTGCTCGATGGAGTGGACGGCGTCTTCCACCTCGCCGCCCAGCCTGGAGTGCGCGGGAGCTGGGGAGATGGCTTCGGCGTTTATCTACGCGACAACGTCCTTGCGACGCAGCGCCTTTTCCAGGCGATCTCCGGCGCCGGGATCCGCGTCGTCATGGCCTCCACCTCCTCGATCTATGGGAACGCGGAGCGCTATCCGACGCGAGAGGACATCTCGCTCAGCCCGATCTCTCCGTACGGCGTCACGAAGCTCGCATGCGAGCGGCTCGCTCAGTGCTACGCCGAGTGCTTCGGGCTGAACGCGGTCGCGCTGCGGTACTTCACCGTTTACGGACCATCACAGCGGCCCGACATGGCGTTCGCGCGCATCACCGCTGCGCTCGTGAAGGGCGAATCCTTCACGGTCTACGGCACCGGCGAGCAGTCGCGCGACTTCACCTACGTCGGCGACGCGGTCAGCGCCACGATCGCAGCGATGGAGCACGCGGCCGCCGGCCGGGTCTACAACGTCGGTGGCGGGAGTGAGGCCTCGCTCAAGGCGGTGATCGCGATTTTCGAGCATCTGAGCAGCCGCACGCTGGATGTGCGCTACACGGAGGCCGCGGCCGGCGACGTTCGCCGGACGGCCGCCGACACGACCAGGATCCGAAGTGAAGTCGGCTGGGAGCCGAAGACGTCGCTCGAGGCCGGTCTGGCGGCGCAGCTCGCCGATGCGTTCGAGCGCGCGGGTGACGACGCCGGCAGGGCGTCTCTCCTCGAGATGCTTAGCCCGGGCGAGAACAATGCAGCCACGGGGCAGCCCCGCCGGAGCCCGGCGGAGTGATGAGGCTCTCCCTCATCGCCTGCACCCGCCGGCCTCCACGACCGAGAGGCAGGATGCTAGAGAGCCCAGTAGACCACGAGAAAGCCGAGCAGGGTCCCGACCGGAATCATCGTTCCCACGAGCGCGATCTGAAGGCGGCGATGAACGAGGAGCCGCGCGAGCGGTCCGACCGGGATCGCCGAGGGCGGTATGGCCGAAAGGCCCAGGAGGAGCAGGGAGACGGCGAGCGCGGCAAACAGAAAGGGCAGGCCCGCCTCGACAGCCTCCTTGAGCTCGGAGTAGTGGTTTCCGGCGGCGAGCATCACCGCCCGCCGGGAAATCGCTCGAGTAGAGCCTCGCTCATCTCTTCGCCAAGCTTAATCGCCCCGGCGCTCCGGACGACTCGACCGGCGAGGGAACTGCCACGCGATCGCAAAGCTATACCTAGGCTGTACTCGTGAACCACGCGGTTGCCTCACCCGATCCGGGCAGCGGGCGAGGGGCGCTCGGACGAGCTGACTTCCTCGACGCGGCCAAGCGATGGTGGTGGCTGCTCCTCGTCGCTGCCGTCCTGGCGGGCGGGATGGCGTATGTCGTCACGTCCGGCGTCCCGCCCAGGTACGAGGCTGAGACGCGTCTCCTCGTCGGGCCTGTCAGCGGGGACAAAGACACGCTGACGGCGGCCGGCCAGCTCTCCCAGACGTACGCCGCACTGGTGACGAGCGAGCTGGTACTCGCCGCCACCAAGAAGGAGACGGGCCTGACGCTCTCACTCTCCCGGCTACGGTCGAAGATCGACGTCAACGCGAACGATGTGACGCGGATCCTGACCATCCGCGTCAGCGACGGGGACCCGGACGTCGCGGCGACGCTCGCGAACACGCTCGCCAACGAACTTGCGGTCTTCGTCAAAAAGGGACTCGGGCCGTCCGCCGGCGGCGCCTCCACCGGAACGACTCCCAGTACCGACACGGGTCCGACGACGACCGGGGGACAGAACGGTGGGACACAGTCCACCAATGCTCAGGCCTCTGCGGCGCTCGCGAGCCAGGTGCAGGTCATCGACAAGGCCATTCCGGCGAGCAAGCCCGTGGGTGCCGCGACGTACCTGATCGTGCCGGGGGCCGCCATCGCCGGCGTCATCGGCGCGCTTGCGCTCCTCGTGGCGCTCGACCTGCTCGGAAGCGGCGTGCGGGACCGGGAGGAGCTCTCCCGTCTCGCCGACGTCGACGTGCTCGGCTGTGTCGACAGCCGCCGTGGGTTCTGGCGCGGAAACCGCGACGGTTCGCCGCTCATCGTCGTCCGCGAACCGGAGCAGTCAGCGGCGGTCGCGTACCGACTCCTCGCGACGACGATCGAGAGTGCCCAAGGCGATGAGCCGCTCCGTAGCTTGCTCATCGCAAACACCGAGCGCGGCGATGGCGCCGGCGAGCTCGCCGCGAACCTCGCCGCGGTCGCCGCGAGCGGAGATGCGCGCGTCACGCTCGTCGACTTCAGCGACGAGCATGAGATCGGCCGCCTCTTCGGCGTGAACGGCGCCCTCTCGAAGCGAGGGCTCACCACCAGGGCACGACCGATCCGCCATGGCAAGGACATGATCGACCGCTTCCGCCTTGTCGAGAACCGCGACATCCTGCTCGCTCTGCCGCGAGACCGCGGACGTCAGCTCGACCGGGAAGAGGCTGAAGCGCTGCTCGCCTTCCTGCTCGAGCAGACGGATCGCGTCATCCTCACGGCTCCACCCGTCGACCGCTCCCCCAACACACTGGTGTGGGCGCAGGTCGCGGACGCCACGGTGCTCGTCGCTCAGACCGGCCGCACCAACCGGAACAAGATCGGACCGGCGGTGGAGACGCTCCGCATGATCCAGGCCAACCTTCTCGGGGCGGTCCTGAGGGACCAAGGGTCGGCCTGATCCACGTCGCCAGTCCGACAGGGTCCGTGCTCGAAGGCACGCTCGGGACGAGCTTCGTGCCGGGGAGCAACCTCAAGGGCGACCTGGCCGGCGCGAACTGGTGGTACCTCCTCCCATCGCTCGAGGCAGAGCGAGTCGTTTGCCTCGGCGTTCCGTCCCGCGCTGCGCTCTCGACGCTCTCGCGCGCGTCAAAAGAGGTCGTCGTCTGCGCGACGACGAGCCGCTCTCGAGGGCTCAAGAAGCTCGAGCGCGCCTTCCCTGGTATTCGAGTGGCTCGGGTCGCCCGTGGTGAGGGCCTGCCTCTTCCCGATGGCTGCGCCGACGTTGTCGCGATTGTCGGCCGGGCGTGGGCGAGACAGATCGGCCGCAATCCGATTCTTCTCGACCACGTGGCCAGGACTCTGCGGCCCGGGGGAACGGTGTACGTCGAGCTCGATCGCGTAGCAGGCAGCCGCGGCCGGCGGGCGATCGTGGAACGCTTCGGACAGCCGCTTCTGCTCTGGCTGGGGCCGGCGACCGGCGAAGTTCGGACCGCGGCTCCCGCGGACCAGCTCTCCGCGGTTTCCTACCTCGAGCACAGGTGGCTCCGCCGTCCAGTCTCCCGGCAGATCCTCCGCCACCCTGGGCGCTTCGCGAAGCGTCACCCGCTCGCAGTACGGTTGGCCGGGCGGCGAGGCATCGTAGTCGGCGTACCGTCTGATCGGACGACCGGGCAACCGCCGCCACCCTTGCCCGGTGCGCTCGCAGGGCGCGCGGAGATCGGCCTGGACGGTCGCAACTGGGCCTTCTCGGCTCCGGGTGCGTACAACTCGCAGAAGGTCCTCTATCTCCTCTTCGACCGGCAAGGGGAGCGGCCGGAATACGTCGTGAAGATGACCCGCGATCCGGCGTTCAACGGGCGTCTCGAGAACGAGTGGCGCGCTCTGACGCTTTTGGCGGAGCAAGGCATAGGAGACGTGGAGACACTCCCACGGCCCACGTTCCTCGGCCGGAACGCGGGCCTGGCCGTGCTCGGGGAGACCGCCGTCGGCGGGGCACCGTTCCTCGAGCGGACGGAGGCGACTGCACAATGCCCTCACGCCCTCGACGCCGTCGAATGGCTCGTCGACCTCGCGGGTGCAACCGCGGGCCGGCCGGTCGGCGCCGCAGAGGCCGCGGCTGCGCTCGGGATGCTTCGCGACCGCTTCCACGAGCTCTACACCCCCGATCCCGGGCTCCGCAGCTTCCTCGGTGACCAGATCGACCACGTAGCCGCAAGCGCGTCGGAGTTCCCGCTCGTCTTCCAGCACGGCGATCCCGGGTGCTGGAACCTCGTGGTCACTCAATCGGGACGCCTGGGCTTCCTCGACTGGGAAGCCGCGGAGCCGAACGGCATGCCGCTCTGGGACCTCTTCTACTTCCTCCGGAGCTACGGCGTGGCCGTGTCGCGCGCGGCGGGCACGCACGATCCGACCGAGAGCTTCGTCCGCCACTACCTCGAAGAATCGGATCTCGGTGTGATCCTCGTCGACGCGGTCAGGTTGGTCTGCGAGCGAACGCGGTTGGACCCCGGCCTGGTCGAGCCGCTCTTCTACACCTGCTGGATGCACCGGGCGCTGAAGGAGGCCACCCGCCTACCGCCGAACCGGCTCGAGAGCGGAACCTACGTCCGTCTCCTTCGCTTGTGCGCCGCCCGTCGCGACGCCCCTGGTCTGCGGCGCCTCTTCTCACTCTCCCTCTGACGAGGCCGGAACCGTGAGGATCCTCATCTGTACGCTCGAGGCGCCGCTTCCACCACCGAACGGGCTTCGCCTCATGGTCTCCGCCCTCGTGCGGGAGCTACGGCGCGAGCACGACGTTCGTATCGTCGGCTTTCGCGCGCCCGACCAGCAGGACGGTGCTGATGATGGATTCATGCGCCTCCTACCGCGACCGAATCCGAGCCGAGTCAGCGATTTGGCCTGGCTCCTCCGGGCCGCGGCGAAGCGCCGGCCGCTCCACGCCGATCTCATCGCTGGGCGCATCGCCGGGCCGCTCTTCGAGGAGATCGAGCACTTTCGACCGGACGTCGTCCACGTCGCGTCGGGACGACTCGCTGGGCTTGGGAAGCTGCTCTCGGGGCGCCCGTCCGTGCTCGCGGCGCTCGACGCCTGGCATCTGAACGTGGAGGCCCGAGCCCTCCTCGCAGGCGGGGTCCGGCGCCGGCTGCTTCTCGGCGAAGCCGCCCGCGTCCGCCGCTTCGAGGCGGCCGAATACCCGCGCTTCCCCCGGATCGTGGTCGTCAGCGACGCCGACCGGGAGGCGCTTTTGGCGGTTGACCATCGCCTCCCGATCAGCGTCATCCCCAACGGCGTCGATGTCGAGGCTTACGCGCCGGACCCGGCGGCCGTCCGGGACCCGGACCGGATCGTGTTCACCGGGGTCATGAGCTATGCGCCGAACGTGTCGGCGGCGGAGCTTCTGGCAAAGCGCGTCTACCCGAGAGTCCGGGCCGCCCGGCCCTCTGCCCGGCTTGCGATCGTGGGTCGCTCGCCGGCGCCACGAGTGTCTGCACTCGCAGGCCCGGGAGTGGAGGTCACGGGCGCGGTTCCCGACATCCGTCCGTGGCTCACCTCGAGCCGGGTGTACGCGTGCCCGATGGTCAGCGGCACGGGTATCAAGAACAAGCTCCTCGAGGCTATGGCCAGTGGGCTTCCCTGTGTCGCCACCCCGCTGGCCTTGCAAGGGATCGACGTGGAGCCGGGCCGGGAGCTTCTCGTCGGTGCCGACGAGGAGGAGCTTGCAGCGCAGATCGTCAGGCTGCTCGACGACAACGCGCTCGCGCAAGAACTCGGCCGTGCGGCGCGCAAGTACGTCTCCGCAAACCATGACTGGGGCGCTGTGGCCCGAGCCTACGTCCGCGTGTATGGGGAAGCCGCCGAGGGTTAGCCGCTTTCGCCTCGACGCGACACGCTCACGGCGCGGATGCGACGCAGCGTCAGGAAGGAGTACGCGGCGAAGGCGAAGGCGAGGCAGAGCTCCGGCCATTCGCCGAGCTTCGTCACGGTGTAGCCCGATTCGGGGAAAAAGATGTATCGCAAGATCTTGTAGCCGAAAACGACGAAGAAGCAAGAGGTCAGGAACAGCGGCGGAATCAGGAGATCGACGTCCGGTCGCAAAGCCCATCGAGGGCGCCGTAGCCGGAGAAACCACGCGCCCACAGAGCCGTAGAGACCGACGAGGGTGAAGGCAATGTTGGCAGCATCCTGAACCGAGCCGATGTTGTGCACCGTCGTCTCTCGCTGCTCGTTGATCTCCTCGATCGACTCAGGCGTGTCGTAGCCGAAAAGGCGCTGGCCCCAGGCGATTTCCTCGCCGGCGATAGCGAAGCACCCGAGCGCGAATGCGAAGAACAGGATCGCCGGGAGACGTCGCGTTTGCCCGAG
>Ga0184621_10000289_pt1 | contig 10754 bp, 9 predicted proteins | sample PLM1_30_b1_FD_133144 | JGI IMG/M metagenome (GOLD analysis project Ga0184621, IMG submission 133144) | Groundwater sediment microbial communities from an aquifer in East River, Colorado, USA - PLM1_30_b1 | ecosystem: Environmental > Terrestrial > Soil > Riparian zone | place: USA: East River...
AGCATGATCCGGGCGGCCGCCTTGGCGAGCGGGGTCCCTGTGGCCTTGGAGACGAAGGGCACCGTACGCGAGGCGCGCGGGTTGGCCTCCAGGACGAACAGGGTGTCGCCGGCCATCGCAAACTGGATGTTGATCAAGCCGCACACCCCGACGCCCTGCGCGATCGCCTCGGTCGAGGAACGAATTCGGTCCACAACCTCGGCACCGAGAGTGATCGGCGGGAGTGCGCAGGCCGAGTCACCGGAGTGGATGCCTGCCTCCTCGATGTGCTCCATGACGCCGCCGAGGTAGAGATCGGTGCCGTCGTAGAGCGCGTCGACATCGATCTCGACCGCATCATCGAGGAAGTGGTCGACCAGCACGGGGTGGGCTGGTGAGACTTCGGTGGCGCGTTCGATGTACGCCGACAGCGTCGACTCGTCGTAGACGATTTCCATGCCGCGGCCGCCGAGCACGTAGGACGGCCGCACAAGCACGGGGTAGCCGATCTCGTCGGCGATGCTCTTCGCCTCCGCAAACGAGCGAGCCAGTCCGTGCTTGGGAGCAGGCAGGTTGGCCTCGGCCAGGACCTGACCAAAGGCCCCGCGCTCCTCCGCGAGATGGATAGCTTCGGGACTGGTGCCCACAATCGGAACGCCCGCATCCTTGAGGGCCTGAGCGAGTCGGAGCGGGGTCTGTCCGCCGAGCTGGACGATGACTCCCGCTACCGGTCCGGCTGCCTGCTCGGCGTGCACGACCTCCAGTACGTCTTCGAGCGTCAGTGGCTCGAAGTACAGCCGGTCGGCCGTGTCGTAGTCGGTTGAGACGGTCTCGGGGTTGCAGTTGACCATGATCGTCTCGTAGCCGGCTGAGGACAGCGACATCGCCGCGTGCACGCAGGAGTAGTCGAACTCGATGCCCTGGCCAATGCGGTTCGGGCCGCTGCCCAAGATCAACACCGCAGGCTTCTGGCGCGGGGCGACCTCGGTCTCCAGGTCGTAGCAGCTGTAGTGGTACGGAGTCCTGGCGGCGAACTCCGCGGCACAGGTATCGACGGTCTTGTAGACCGGACGGACGCCGAGCGCCCACCGCACGCCGCGTACCACGTCCTCACTCAGGTGCCGCAGACCGGCGATCTGGACGTCTGAGAAGCCGTGCCGTTTGGCCGTACGCAGCAGGTCCACGTCGAGCTCCGGCGCCGACTTGATCATGGTGGCGATCTCCAGCAGCAACACAAGCTGGTCGACGAACCAGGGATCGATCTTGGTCGCCTGGTGCACCTGCTCCGGGGTGGCGCCGGCGCGGAGCGCTTGCATGACGACGTTGAGCCGGCCGTCGTGCGGCCGGGCTGCCCTGGCCAGCAGCTCCTCGATCGACTCGGTGATCTCATCAGCGAAGCGGAACGGCGCCTGGGCATCCTCGAGGCTGCGCAGCGCCTTGCCCAGCGCCTCGGTGAAGTTCCGGCCGATGGCCATCGCCTCGCCGACGCTCTTCATGTGCGTGGTCAGGGTGGAGTCGGCCGAGGGGAACTTTTCGAATGCGAATCTCGGGACCTTGACCACGACGTAGTCCAGGGTCGGCTCGAAGCTGGCCGGTGTCTGCTGAGTTATGTCATTCGGGATCTCGTCGAGGGTGTAGCCAATGGCGACCTTCGCGGCGATCTTGGCAATGGGAAAGCCTGTCGCCTTCGAGGCCAAGGCCGACGACCGCGATACCCGCGGGTTCATCTCGATCACGATCATGCGCCCATCGGCTGGGTTGATCGCGAACTGGATGTTGCAGCCGCCGGTATCCACCCCAACCGCACGGATGATGCCGATCGCGACATCGCGCATCCGCTGGTATTCGCGGTCGGTGAGGGTCATTGCCGGGGCCACGGTGATCGAATCGCCGGTATGCACTCCCATCGGGTCCAGATTCTCGATGGAGCAGACGATCACCACGTTGTCGGCCTTGTCGCGCATGACCTCGAGCTCGTATTCTTTCCAGCCCAAGATCGACTCCTCGATCAGCACTTCGCTGGTGGGGCTGGCAGACAGCCCGGCACCGGCCATCCGGCGAAGATCAGCTTCGTCGTAGGCGAGGCCCGAGCCCATTCCACCCATGGTGAAGCTGGGCCGGACCACCAGCGGGTAACCAAGATCATCCGCTGCGCCCAGCACATCCTCGATGGAGTGACAGATCCGGCTACCCGCCACCTCGGCGGGACCGCCCGCAATACCAGTGAGTGCCTCGACGATCGCCTTGAACTGCTGACGGTTCTCGCCGCGCTGAATGGCCTCGATGGACGCACCGATGAGCTCCACGCCGTAGCGCTCGAGGACGCCGTTCTCATGAAGGGCGACTGCGGTGTTGAGTGCAGTTTGACCACCGAGGGTCGCCAAGAGGGCGTCTGGCTGCTCCTTGGCGATGACCATCTCGACGAACTCCGGCGTGATGGGCTCGACGTAGGTCGCGTCCGCGAATTCGGGATCGGTCATGATCGTCGCCGGGTTGGAGTTGACCAAGATCACCCGGAAGCCCTCGTCCCGCAGCACGCGGCAGGCCTGTGTACCGGAATAGTCGAACTCGCAGGCCTGCCCGATCACGATGGGACCAGAGCCGATGACGAGAATTGACTCGATATCAGTACGTCTCGGCATTACACACCCCCTTCGGGGGTGGAGAGGCGTGGAGAACGCTGCGCGTTCACGTCTTCTCTGTTCCGACCAAGCAGGCCCTCCTGCGTCGGGCGCTTGGTCGGCGAATCCTCCTGCGTCGGATTTGGCCCTTCGGGAGTGTGGGTCGCCATGAGTGCGACGAACCTGTCGAAGAGATAGCTGGCGTCATGGGGGCCGGCGGCTGCTTCTGGGTGGTACTGCACCGAAAACGCCAGCAGTCTGCCGTCCGAATCGGTGAGCTGCAAACCCTCCACGACGTCGTCGTTGAGGCAGATGTGGCTGACCTCAGCGGTGCCGTACGGCGTCTGGTGCAGTTCCCCAGGGGCGGCGGCCACGGCAAACCCGTGGTTATGCGCAGTGACCTCGACCTTGCGAGTGGTGAGATCCATCACTGGCTGGTTGATGCCGCGATGTCCGTAGCCCAGCTTGAAGGTGCCGAAGCCAAGCGCCCGACCGAAGAGTTGATTGCCGAAGCAGATGCCGAAGTAGGGGATACGGGCCGCCAGTACGGACCTGAGAACGGCAACCTGCGGATCGGCCGCTTCCGGGTCGCCGGGGCCGTTGGAGAAGAACACCCCGTCGGGACGCAGCGCTTCCAGCTCGCTCCACGAGATCGTGGACGGCACCACGTGAACCTCGAGACCGCGCTCGGCCATCCGAGCCGGAGTCATGGATTTGATGCCAAGGTCAACCGCCACTACACGGAATCGCGGTTCACCGTCTGGCCTGACGACGTACGGCTCGGTGGTGCTCACCTCATCGGCAAGATGAGCGCCCACCATCGACGGCTGGGCGTGGACACGTGCCAATAGCGCGGCAGCACTGGTCTCCACGCTCGAGACGCCCACCCGCATCGCCCCCCGCTCGCGGATGTGGCGCGTCAGGGCGCGGGTATCGACGTCACGCATCCCGACGATGCCCTGGGCCTGAAGCTCCGAATCGAGGCTCCGGCGGGAACGCCAGCTGGAAGGAACCCGAGCGGCGTCGCGGACCACGTAGCCAGCGACCCAAATTCGGTCTGACTCGCTGTCCTCGTCATTCCATCCGGTATTGCCAATGTGCGGGGCTGTCGCGATTACCACCTGGCGGTGGTAGCTGGGATCAGTCAGGGTCTCCTGATAACCAGACATGCCCGTCGCGAAGACTGCTTCACCAAAGGTCTCACCAATGGCGCCAAAGGCCCGTCCGTGGAAGGTGCGGCCGTCCTCAAGCACCAGGAGCGCTGGCGGAGGAGACTCAACCACCGAGGTTTCCGGGGGCGCTATCGGTTGCAAACATGACCGCCCTTTCGTTCCTCGGAGGACCGGACGTGGGGTTGGTAGGCCGCAACAGAGGTTACCAACGAATCCAGCATCAGCCGGACAAACGAGACGACGACCATGCGAGACCGACGCCAGGCAACGCGCTGTAAGGAGACGGCTGACCGGCTGCCGGTCAAGCCTGCGACACCCGTCGCATCAGGTATCTGCGCTCGACCGGGTTCGTGACGAGATCCAGAGCTCGTCGATACGCCAGCTTCGCCTCGGCGGTACGCCCGCTCCGGCGGAGAAGGTCAGCCCTGGCTGCGTGGTAGAGGTGATACCGGTCCAAGTCGTCGGCGAGCTGTTCCATGAGCGCGAGTCCCGCATCGGGTCCGTCGGCCATTGCGACCGCGACCGCTCGGTTCAGCTCGATCACAGGCGACGGCCACATCGCCGTCAGGCCGCGGTAGAGGGTCGCGATCTGTGGCCAGTCGGTGTCCTCGGGTCGTGGTGCCCGCGCGTGCAGCGCTGCGATCGCCGCCTGCACCTGGTAAGGGCCAGGCCGCCGGATCTCCACCGCGGTGTCGATCATGGCGAGCCCTTCGTCGATCATGTCCTGGTCCCAACGAGCGCGATCCTGGTCCTCCAGCAGCACCAGATCGCCGTGTTCGTCCACCCGAGCTTGGCGTCGGGAGTGCTGCAGCAGCATCAGCGCAAGCAAGCCCATGGTCTCGGGCTCGGCTGGCATGAGCCGATCCACGACGCGTACCAGCCAAATCGCCTCATCGCAGAGCTCAACGCGCAGCAACTCGCCCTCGGTCGAGGTGTAGCCCTCGTTGAACACCAGATACAGGACAGCCAGCACGCCGCTCAGCCGCTCGGGCAGGAGCTCCTGCGGCGGCACTCGGTACGGGATTCCGGCATCGCGGATCTTGCGCTTCGCCCGCACCAAGCGCTGCTGCACCGTCGGCTCGGTCAGCAAGAACGCGCGAGCGATCTCACGCGATGAGAGACCCCCGACTGTGCGGAGCGTCAGCGCGACCCGCGCCTCCATCGGTAGGGCGGGATGACAACAGGTGAAGATCAGTCGGAGGCGCTCGTCGGGAAATTGCTGCACGTCGTCTCCCAACCTTTCGAGCGCGCGCAACTCTTCAGCTTCTCCCGCCTTGGCAACTCCGACGCGTTCGCGTCGGAGGCGATCGATCGCCTTGTTGCGAGCCGTGAGGACGATCCACGCTGCGGGGTTGTTGGGCACTCCCCGGCCCGGCCACGTGCGCAGCGCCTGCACGAATGCGTCTTGGACTGCCTCTTCGGCCAAGTCGAAGCTGCCGGTCGCTCGGATCAGGGCGGCGACCGCCCGTCCCGCCTCACGGCGGAACAGGAGGTCGATGTCCCCATGTGTGCCTGCCGTGGTCTCAGCCCTGCGGTTGGGGCGGGAACTCCTGAATCGGACGCAGCTCGATCGTGCCGTACCTCGCTCCCGGACAACGGCTTCCCGCTTCGATCGCCTCGTCGACATTGGCGACATCAAGCACGTAATAGCCGCCAAGCTGCTCCTTCGTCTCCGCGAAGGGCCCGTCAGTCACGATGGGCTTGCCGTCGGCTGCACGGACCGACGTTGCAGTGGAAGTTGGCTGCAGTGCGTCCCCCGCTACTAACCAGCCCTTCTCGGTGAGCCAGTCGCCGTAGTCGTACCAGGGCTTTATCTGCTCAGCTTGTTGGTCGGTCGGGGGATCCGCCATCGCCGCCGCAGCTGCCTCGTCGTTGTAGATCAGCAGCAGGTACTTCATGCGCACTCCTTTGCTCCGGGCGGTCCTGTCCGCCCTCTCACCTTAGTGACGAACGCGCGAGCCATTCCTCGACCGATTGCCGCACGACGGCGGAAGTCTGCTGCGCACAACTCACGACCTGATAAAGGACTGGATCGCCGCGGCAGTTTGATCTGACCCCTCACCCAGCCACAGCAGGTGAGTAGGTGTGTGAACCTCGACAAGGGTCGAGTCGGGCAGCATCGCGGCGAGGTACTCCGCATGATCGAAGCTCACCGCGCCATCATTCCGGGTGGCCACGATCAAGGTCGGTTGCGCGACGTCACTACTGATATCAGTCGGAGCCCGAAGGTCGACCAGAAAACCGCGACCGGACTGGCAGCACAACAAGAACTCGATGACCTCCCCGACGTCAGCCCCCAACCGGCGTATCGCCACTTCCCCGTCGAGGGTGGTGAGGTTCTCAAGAATGCCGGCCAGATACTTCCCGGCGTCCTTGCGCAGTAAGTAGTGCAACGTGCCCCACGTCGCGCGTCGGACTCCCGGTGCGAATGCTGCGTATGCGAGCCGGCGCCCCCGCGGATCAGGCCATGGGCAGAAGCTCGTCGGGCACATCAAGATCACCCGCTGCACCAGCTCCGGATAGAACGCGGCCAGGGCCATCGCCGTTCGGGCGCCCAGGGAAATCCCAATGACGGTCAGGTTTCCAAGACCCAGCAGGCGACACAGTCCTGCCAGGCGAACAGCAAATTCGGGCGCCGATGGTCCGGCGCCAACGGCCGTTCGGCCGTATCCCGGGCGGGACGTGACGAGTACCGTGCAGCCGGCCTCAAGAAAGGTTTCTTCGCCGAACCGGCAACGCGCGGACATGTGCCCGCCGTGCAAGATCAACGCTGTGGCATCCCCGCGGCGCTCAAGCCGGTACTCGATCGCATGACCGTCGATGGTGATCACATTCGAGTTGGGCGCGTCGCTCACAGACCAGATTCTGCTTGCACCCAGCTAAGCTGGTCCGCTGGGAGGCGGCGGATATCATGCATAGCCCATTTGCCGAACGCGGAAGTGGCCCTCGGGTTAGCGGATTGGACGCAGTGCCCGGGCCGCGCGGGTCGCGCTGGCTGGGCATGGCTGGGCACCTGCAGCGCGATCAGCTCGGCACGTACGAGCGGGTGGTGGCCGAGTACGGCGATGTCGTACGCCTCGTCGTGGGACCGCCGGGACTGCGCCGCGAGCTCTATCTCGTGACTCACCCGGACGGCGTCGAACAAGTGCTGGCCGGCGACCCGGACGGCTACACCAAGAACACGCCCTACTACGACGAGATCGCCGCGTACCTTGGCAACGGCCTGCTCACCAGCCGCGGGCTACGTTGGCGGCAGCAGCGCCGGACGGTCGCGCCGCTGTTTTCGCATCGGCACATCAACGGTTACGTCGACGTCATGGCCGACGAGGCCGCGCGACTGGCAGATCGATTCAGCGTGGCCGCCGTAGGCGGCGGGTCCGTCGACGTCAGCGCCGCGATGATCGATTTCACGCTGCGGACCGTCGGCCGAGTGCTGTTCGGCGCCGATGTCAACGACGCCGTACCGGTGATCCGTGCGACGTTCCCAGTGCTGAACGAGCATGTGCGCCGCCGCGGCATCACCCCGCTGCGGCTCCCCCGGCGGTGGCCGACGCCGGCGCAGGTCCGAGCAGCTAAGGCCCAGCGGGCGCTGTACCGCACGGTCGACGACATCATCGAGCGGCGGTCCCGGACGTCGACGTCTGGTCCAGACCTGATCTCTCGGCTGCTCGCCGCTCGCGACCCGGAGACCGGCGCGCCGATGAGCGATCAGGAGATACGCGACCAAGTCTTGATCTTCTTGCTGGCCGGGCACGAGACGACGTCGACGGCGCTGACATTCACGATGCACCTCCTTGGTCGCCATCCCGACGTGCAAGCCGCCGTGCACCGCGAGATCGCCGATGTGCTCGGCGGCCGAGCGCCACACGCTGCCGACATTGCCCGGCTCACCCTCACCGAGATGGCCGTAAAGGAGGCGATGCGGCTTTATCCACCGGCGTACGGGCTCGGCAGGCTTGCCGAGCATGAGGTAACCATCTCGGGCTACCGCGTGCCGGCCGGGTCCATCATCCTGCTCAGCCCGTGGGCTACCCACCGGCGTCCGGACCTCTGGCCTGAACCAGAACGGTTTGATCCCGCGCGCTTCGAACCAGCTGCCGAGCAGGCCCGCCCGCGATACGCCTACTTCCCGTTCGCGGGCGGTCTCCGCGGCTGCATTGGGGGCCACTTCGCCATGACCGAGGCTGTCATCTCAATCGCCACGCTGCTCGCACGGTTTTCGGTTGCGTCCGAGTCGTCCGACATCCCCCTGCACACCAACATCACGCTACGACCCGCCGGGCCTGTACGGTGCCGGCTCGATCTCCGGCAGCCCGCTCCGGCGTCGCGGTAGCCGCCATGTTCGACCCGTCCTCGACTGATTTCACGGTCCGCCCGATAGGACGCGTAGAGAGTCCCCTCACTTCGACGGCGGACGCTCCGCGCCAGGGAGATGAAGGGGCGCCCGATGCGTACGTGATTGTGAATCCTGATGTTCAGGCAGGCTTGAACGGCCTTGCAGTCGGGGACCAGATCATGGTGTTGACCTGGTTGCATGAGGCCGACCGCACTGTCTTGAGGGTGCATCCGCGCGGAGACTTGAGTCGGCCTGAGGCGGGTGTCTTCAGCACAAGGGCATCCAGCCGGCCCAATCCGATTGGCCTGCATCGCGTAAGCGTTCTCGGCCTGGATGGCGTACGCGTCCACGTCAGCGGCCTGGAAGCGATCGACGGGACTCCCGTCGTGGACATCAAGCCCGTGCTGTCCAGCATCGAGGAGCGCTAGCCGTCGAACACTGCCCCCTCAGCCAACATTGGACGCCACTACGGCGCTCAGTACCCCGTTCACGAACGACGGCGAGTCGTCGGTCGACAGCTCGGAGACGAGCCGGACCGCTTCGGAGATGGCGACTGCATCAGGTACCTCGCCGTAGCCGATTTCGAAAACAGCGATCCGTAGCGCGTTGCGATCGACCCGAGGCATTCGTGGCAGAGTCCAGCCAGGGGCCAGGCAGGCGCTGATCCGGGCATCGATCTCGCTGGCGTGAGCGGCTACGCCGCGTACTAGCTTCGCTGTGTACTCGCGAACCGGCGGATCAGCAGCAGCCGCCCGCTCTTCCAGAGTCGCGACAGGGTCTGCTCCGCGAAGCTCAGCCTCGAACAAGATGTCCAGCGCGCGCTTGCGCGCCTTGCTGCGCGACGAGCTCTGAGCCGCCATCAGCTGCCGACGCGGCTGAGATACTCGCCCGATCGGGTGTCGACCTTGACCTTCTCGCCGGTGGTCAGGAACAGCGGAACCTGGATCTGCAAACCTGTCTCGACCGTAGCCGGCTTGGTGCCGCCGGTGCTGCGGTCACCTTGCAGGCCGGGCTCGGTGTAGGTGACCACCAGCTCGACCGACGCGGGGAGTTCAAGGTAGAGCGGGGTGCCGTCGTGGATTGCGACCGTTGCCACCTGTCCCTCGAGCAGGTAATTCCTTGCGTCCCCGACGGTCTCGTCAGCAAGGGTCATCTGGTCGTAGGTGCTGGTGTCCATGAACACGAAACCGGACCCGTCGTGGTAGAGGTATTGCATATCCCGCCGGTCGACGTTTGCCGTGTCCACCTTGGTGTCAGCGTTGAAGGTCTTGTCGACGACCTTGCCGGATAGCACATGCTTCAGCTTGGTGCGTACCACGGTGTTGCCTTTGCCCGGCTTGTGGTGCTGGAACCACACCACGGACCAGAGCTGCCCGTCCAGGTCCAAGACCATGCCGTTCTTCAGATCGTTTGTCGACGCCACCATGCTTACCCTTCTAGTTGCCGCCCGCTGATCGGCAGCGGCCCAGTCTAGACCCTGGGTGCAGATGGTCAGACGACGCTGAAACCGGGGCTCAGAGTGGCCCGGCCAGTGAGCGCGAGCAGCAGCTCGACGCCACGGCCACGCAGCACCACCGCCGTAGCGGCCACCCTGGCTACTTCGCTCAGCAACTGGTCGCTGAACTCTGGCGGTTCGATGTCTGGTACGGCAGCGGCGATGTCCAGGCTGTGCACGACCAGCTCAAAGGTGCGCGTCGAAAGGTAGTTCTCGAGGCGCATACCACCTGCCGCTGTTTGGATGAGCGGATTGCCAGCAGTGTCCACTTGTGCCAGCACGCGTTTTCGGAGCGCGTCCACGAACTCGGTGGGATTCCCACCGAGAGCTTGACCCGCCTGACGGCCGCGGTCAGCTACGGCCGCATTGTCGATATTGGCGATCGCAACGTAGTACGCCGCGGCGGTGGGCACTTCCTCGATATCGGCAGGCTGACCCAGGTATGTCTCGACTGTTATCAGCGAGCGCGAGGTATGCCCGACCAGTGAACGCAGATCCCACTCCCCCAGTCCAGGGCCGTCCCACGGGCCTGCTGGGATGCGCCGGACCAGGTCGGTGAAAGTCCGGGCCGCCTCCGCGAACGTTTGGCGGACGTTGAGCTCTCCCCAGGCTTCGATCATGCTCGACATCCTCGCCCTTTATTGCCCTGCTCGCGCATCGCGCTTGGGAATCCGCGCGCGATTCCGACGCTCGCAGCGCCTACGCCGCGACGGCGGCGTACGCGGCGCGCAGCAGGTCATGGTCCGGTGCCGCGAGGATCTCAGCGCTGGCCAGGCCATTCAAGATCACAAACCGCAGTGTCGCGCCGCGGGTTTTCTTGTCGAGGGCCATGGTGTGCAGCAGGTCGTCGAACGCGTCGGCCGGGTAGCTTGTCGGCAACCCCACGCTCGACAGCACCATCCGATGGCGCTCAGCCGTTTCCTGGTCGAGCCGGCCCGTGAGGCGGGCCAGCTCAGCAGCGAAGATCATGCCCACGCTGACGGCGTCACCATGGCGCCAGCCGAAGCCTTCTCGCCGCTCGATCGCGTGAGCCAGACTGTGGCCATAGTTGAGTAGCTCCCGGCCCACCGCAGGTCCCGTCGATGTCGTCTCCCGAAGATCGGCAGAGACAACTCGTGCCTTGACCGAGACCGCGCGCTCCACCAGATCGC
>Ga0184621_10000291_pt1 | contig 10741 bp, 11 predicted proteins | sample PLM1_30_b1_FD_133144 | JGI IMG/M metagenome (GOLD analysis project Ga0184621, IMG submission 133144) | Groundwater sediment microbial communities from an aquifer in East River, Colorado, USA - PLM1_30_b1 | ecosystem: Environmental > Terrestrial > Soil > Riparian zone | place: USA: East River...
ACGGCGACGGGCAACATCAATCCCGCGGCGATCAACAAGCTGTTCGAGAGCTGGCGCGGCCCGAACGCGGACGCGCTTCAGAAGGACATCAGCGCCACGCGCAACGTCATGCAGAAATATCCCATGATGGCGGCGCTGAAAGCGGTCATCGCGCATTTCGGGCGCGACCCGGATTGGTCGACGCTAAGGCCGCCGCTCGTCGAGCTCACGCCCGCGCAGAGCAAGTCGTTGATGGCGGAGCTAGAGGCGCGCGGCTTCGAGATGCCGGGGCTTGCGGCGCCGGCGGTGGCGACCGCCTGATCGTTCCTTCGGGGAGGCGGTCCGTGGCCTCGCGCGTCAATCACGTCGCCATCGCGTCCGACCAATATGCGTTGGACGGCCGGTTCTACGAATCCCTCTTCGGCATGAAGCCGTCGAGCAAGCCCCGGCCCGCGCGCTCGGTCGTGCTGGGCGACGGCTATGTCGGCATGAACGTAATTCCGCGCCGCGACGGGCGCACCAGCGGGCTCGATCATTTCGGCATCGAAGTCGACGATGTCGAGGACACTATTGCGTGTATCGCGAAATTCGATTCGTCTTTGAGCGCCGTAAAGCGCCCGCCCATCCGCCCCTTCGCCGCCTACAGCGCGCACGATCCCGACACCAACATCTTCGATCTGTCTCAGAAGCGTTCGGGCGGGCAGAAGGACGTCTATGCCGAGAACGAATGGGTTCAGCCACGCACGATCTCGCATATCGCGCTGCGTACGCGCCACGCCGAGCGTTGCTCGCAGTTCTACGCGGACGTGTTCGGATTGGCGCCGCTGAACCGGCCCAAGGACGGCAATTTCTATCTCTCCGACGGACGCGTGACGCTGATGATCATTCCCTGGAAGATCACCGACTATTACGCACAAGACCCCGCGCGCACGGGGCTCGATCATATCGGCTTCAAGGTGGAGTCGGTCGACCAGGTGAAGAAGGACATGGAATTCCTGATCGGCGAGAACCCGCACATGCGCACGCGTGCGCTCGGTTACGGCTCAGAAGGCGAGGCGCGCCTCAAGCTGTTCCAAAAATGCCCGCTCGGCTGCTTCCACCTCACCGACATCGAAGGCGTCCACATCGACGTGGCGGAAGAATGAACTCCATCACTCGTCGGTGATGTCGATCCAGTTCCCGTCGGGATCGGACATCTGTCATTTGCCGCTCGCCTGACCGGCGAAAAAGCGTTTGCGCACATCGGATTCCGGGCTGCCGCCGAGCGGCACGCCGGCGAGATAGGGATTCATCCCGGCCACTTCCGCGACCCGCGCCTTGAACGCGTCCAGATTCTCGACATGAAAGCCGATATGGTCCGGACCCGGGCGCTTGACCGACATGCCCTCGAACACCGGAATCGACCAGGGCAGGAAGGCGAGCGTCACCCGCCCGTCGGTTAGACAATAAGCAGCCGTGCCGGACTTGCGGTTCACCGGTTCGAGTTCGAACACGTCGCGATAGAATTCCGCGCATTCTTCCGCGTTGGGCGTGCGGATGGCGAATTTGTTGACGTAGCGGTCCTGGGCCCAGCCGCCGCCTGCGATCTCGGCATAGACTTCCTTGCGCGTGTCCTCTTTCTTCTGCGCGAGATCGAAGACATTGCCGTCGGGATCGTGGCCGCTGTAGGCGGCGAAGGGCCGCGCCGAGGGGCGCTTCACGATTGTCGCGCTCTTGTGCTTCCGCTTCATGCGCTCCAGCACCGGTTCGACGTCATCGACCACCATGCCGAAATGATCGATTCCCTCGACATAGCCGTCGCGTCGCGGAATGAGGTTCAGACCCACATAGCCGTCGCCGATGGTGATCGCCGATGCCGGACGGCCCTTGGCGGAAGACTTCAGCCCGAACACGGCCTCGTAGAACTTGCCGAGCGTGTTGTATTGGTGGCTGATGAGGGCCACGTGATTGATTTGGGCGAACATCTAATGCCTGAGTTGCTGAACGAAGACAACGCCTCGACAGAACTTGCCTTGCTGCGGCGGTTGGAATAGATTGCCCGGTAATTTACCACCAACCCGCTCCGATCGCGCTGATCGGGAAGAAGTCGTGAACCGGCTTTGCCTTCGTGTCCTCGCGGCCCTCGCCTTGGCTTCGCTGCCGCCCGGCGCCGCGGTCAGGGCGCAGGACTACCCCGCAAGGCCGATTCGCCTCATCGTCTCGTTTCCCGCGGGCAGCAGCGATGTTCTGGGCCGGGCCTTCGCGCAGCACGCGGCGCTCGGCCAGCCGGTAGTGGTCGAGAACGTACCCGGTGCGAACGGCGCGATCGGGCTCACGCGCCTGGCGAAGTCCGCTCCCGACGGCCATACCATCGCGCTCGGCGCCACCACCAACCTCGCCGTCAGTCCCCACCTCAACTCCAAGCTTCCCTACGATCCGCTCAAGGATTTCGCGCCGATCGCGCTGCTCGCGCGCGTGCCCATCGTGCTGGTGGTGAGCGCGGCCGTGCCGGCGAGATCGGTCGCCGAGCTCGTCGCCCTCGCACGCGCGCATCCCGGCAAGCTCAACTACGGCTCGATCGGCACCGGGTCCACCGGTCATCTGCTCGGCGAGGCGCTGCGGCGGAGGGCCGGCATCGACATCGTTCACGTGCCCTACAAGGGCGCCGCGCCGGGCGTGACGGCTTTGCTCGCGGGAGACGTGCAATTCCTTTTCTTCCCGGTGTTCGTCGACGCGAGGGCGCTCGTCCGCTCGGGCGCGCTGCGGCCGCTCGCGCTCGTCGATTCGCGCCGCTCCCCGGTGGCGCCGGACCTGCCGACGCTGCCGGAGCTCGGCTATCCCCTGGAAGCGGCGGCCTGGTTCGCTCTGATCGCGCCGGCCGGCACGCCGGAGACGATCGTGCAGCGGCTCGCCCGGGAGGTGCGGCGCGTCCTTTCGCTCGAAGCGATGAGGCGCTTCCTCGACGATCATGGAATCGAGGCGGGCGACCTGGGGCCGGAGGCGCTCAAGGCCTACATCGTCTCGGAGCACGCCCGCTACGGCCGCATGGTGCGCGAGACGGGCGTGCAGGTCGAGTGATCAGATTGCTTGGAATGGGTCAGTGTTGATCTGACGGGCGTGCTGCAATGTCCGAAAACGGCCAGACAAGGCCGGCCGCCGCGCTCATAATGCGCTCGTGATTCTCGACTCCCGCATCTGTTACCGAGCGCTCAAAGCGCGTGACGCCAGGTTCGACGGCCGCTTCTTCGTAGCGGTCTCGTCGACGCGTATTTATTGCCGCCCGGTCTGCACCGTCAAGCCGCCCAAGCGCGAGAACTGCTGCTTCTTTCCCAGCGCGGCGGCCGCGGAGGCTGGCGGCTACCGGCCGTGCCTGCGCTGCCGGCCGGAACTCGCGCCCGGCAACGCGAGCGTGGATGCGACCTCGCGCCTCGCCCAGGCCGCCGCGAGCATGATGGAAGACCGGACGCTGGACCAGGAGGGACTCGATACCCTCGCCGGGCGCCTGGGTATCACCGACCGGCACCTGCGTCGCGCTTTCGGCGCCGAGTTCGGCGTATCGCCGGTGGAATTCGCGCAGACGCAAAAGCTGCTGCTCGCGAAGCGTCTCCTCACCGACACGGCGCTGCCGGTAACCGAAGTGGCGTTCGCGAGCGGTTTCGGCAGCGTGCGGCGCTTCAACGCGCTCTTCAAGCAACGCTACCGGCTCAGACCCGGTCAATTGCGCGCCCCGCTGCGAGGCGCTGCACCGGTAGCCGCCGTCGCCGACGTACTCAAGTTCGAACTGAGTTTCCGGCCACCTTTCGATTGGCTGGCGGTGAGCGTGTTCCTCGGCACGCGCGCTATCGCCGGCGTCGAAGCGGTGGAGGGCGGCTGCTATCGCCGCACGGTGCGCATCCCGATCGACGGCAAGGAGCACACCGGCTGGATCGCGGTCGAGATGTCGCCCAAAAAGCCCACGCTGCGCGTCGCGGTCTCCGCATCGCTCGTCAAGGCGCTGCCGCCGGTGCTCTCGCGCGTCAAGGCGCTGATGGATCTCGCATGCCATCCCGCCGAGGTGGCGCAGGCGCTGGGTGCTCTGGCAAAGCGGCGTCCGGGCTTGCGCGTGCCCGGCGCGTTCGACGGTTTCGAAATGGCGGTGCGCGCGATCCTCGGCCAGCAGGTGACGGTGGCCGGAGCGCGCACCGTCGCCGGCCGCTTCGCCGCGACGTTCGGCGATTCGATCGAGACCCCGTTCGATTCGCTCACGACATTGTTTCCGACTGCGAAGCGCGTTGCAGCCCTGTCGCCTGGAAGCATCGCCCGCCTCGGCATGCCCGGCGCGCGCGCTCGCACCGTCGTCGCGCTCGCGCGCGCGGTGGCGGACGGACGCCTCGCTCTCGTACCGAATGCCGACATCGAGGCGACGCTAGACGCGCTGCGCGCGCTGCCGGGTGTCGGGGAATGGACCGCGCAATACATCGCGATGCGGGCGCTGTCCTGGCCCGACGCATTTCCGCACACCGATCTGGGCGTGATGAAAGCGCTCGGCGAGACCGGCGCGCGCCGGGTGCTGGCCGCAGGCGAAGCCTGGCGGCCCTGGCGCGCGTACGCCGTCATGCATTTATGGCAATCACTGACAAAGGAGTAACCATGCGCTACTACGATCTCTACGAAAGTCCCCAAGGGCAGATGCTGCTCGTCGCAGACGGCGAAGGACTTTCCGGCGTCTACTTCGACGGCCAGAAATATCATCCGCGGGTCGCGCCGGAATGGCGGCGGGATGCGCGCCACGCGCCGCTGCGCCAGGCGAAAAGCGAACTGGCCGAATATTTCGGCGGCGAGCGCGAGCGCTTCGAGACCGCGCTCGCACCCGAAGGCACGCCTTTCCAGCAGGACGTGTGGAAGGCGATCTCGACTGTTGGTTTCGGCGAGACCATCACCTACGGCGAGCTCGCGCGCCGCACCGGATGCCCGGGCAGCGCGCGCGCCGCGGGCGCCGCGACCGGACGCAATCCGATCAGCATCATCGTTCCGTGCCACCGCATCGTCGGATCGAACGGCAGCCTCACGGGTTACGCGGGCGGGCTCGAGCGCAAGCGCGCGCTGCTTGCGCTTGAATCGGGAATTCAGGAGTTGCTGGCTGCCGCCTAAACGTTTGAGTTTAGGCTGCGGCCTGTCAGGGCTGTCGCGACAACGCGATTTGCCTCCGGGCGAAAGAACACCGAGTACGGGAAACGGCGTGCCTGCGCACACCGAATTTCGAGGTGCTTGATGAGAAAACGCTCGGGATGATTCGATACAAGTTCGACGACACGGTTGATCTCCGACACGAACTGCGTCCCTAGACCAGCCTGCCGATCCTCGTACCATAGCGCAGCGGCGTCAAACTCGGCCCGCGCAGCGCGCCGAAAGACGACCCTCAGGGTCATCGCTTCAAGCGAGTGGTGATAGAGACCTTAACGTCTTCCCAGGCAACGACGTCGTTGGGGTTGGCTTTATGGTCCGCGAGACGGCGGTCTAGCTCTGCACGTTGGGCGTCATTCAGAGATGTGGCGGCGCTTTCTCCGGCAATGCTGTCCCAAAGATCTTCGACGAGCGCCAAACGTTCCTCAACGCTGAGCCGGTCAATACCTAGTGATTTAAGTGAAACGCTCATGGCGGGCCTCCATGTTCAGCGGGCATTCGCTTCTTCGCGGTCGAATTTAAAGCCGCGCGTATCGATCAGCATCGTACCCCAATAGATACGGCGCTTGCCGCGCGAAAGGCGTTGGAATTCGTGTTCCGAGATCAGGCGTGCGACGACCTCCCCGCGGCGGGTGATGCGCACTGCACCCGCGCGCTCCGCTTCGCGAACGATCGCAGGCAGCTGTTGCCGTGCTTTGGCGATTGAATACTTCTTCTCCACCGTCAGCCTCAAATGGTATCTAGGTAGCTTATCTTAGAGAACCCCGTGCCGGACGGCAAACCGGCGTGCCCAGATTCCGCTATCAATACCGCATCGACCCGCGGAATCCGACGAAGTAAACGCCGTCAGCCGGAATGCGACCGCACGACTTCGAGCAAGGCCTCCCCGTAGCGCTCGAGTTTCTTCTCTCCGACTCCGGATACGCCGCGCAGCGCTTCGCGCGTTCCCGGCCGCAGCGCGGCGATGGTCTCGAGCGTGCCGTCGTGGAACACCACGAACGCCGGCACGCCGTGCTCGCGGGCGATTCCCAGACGCCAGGCGCGCAGTGCACGGAGCAGCGCCGAGTCGGGTGCGGCTGTGCCGGCCTCTCTTGCGGCGCTTTTCTTGCCGCGCCTGACGCGGGCGGGCCGTGCGGCGTGCTCGCGCAGCATCACGCTCGTCTCGCCTTTCAGCACCTGGCGCGCGGTCTGCGTGAGTTTCAGCGCGCCGAACGCTTCGCCGTCCGCCCGCAGATGGCCGAGCGCGACGAGCTGCCGGAACACTGCGCGCCATTGTCTTTCGTCGCGGTCGGCGCCGATGCCGAAAGTGGAAAGCCGGTCGTGACCGAGTTGCGAGACGCGCCCTTCCGCGCGGCCGAGCAGCACGTCGATCACGTGCCCTGCGCCGAAGCGCTGGCCGGTGCGATAGACGCAGGACAGCGCCTGTTGCGCGGGCACGGTGCCGTCCCATACCCGCGGCGGATTCAGGCAGTTGTCGCAGTTGCCGCAAGGCCCGCTCGCTTCGCCGAAGTAGGCGAGCAGACGGACGCGGCGGCAGCCGGCGGTTTCGGCCAGTCCGACCAAGGCATCGAGCTTGCGCACCGACGCGCGCTTGAAGGCGTCGTCGGCCGTCGATTCGTCGATCATGCGCCGCTGCTGCACGATGTCGGCGAGGCCGTAGCTCATCCAGGCTTCGGCAGGCTTCCCGTCGCGTCCGGCGCGGCCGGTTTCCTGGTAGTAGGCCTCGATGGTTTTCGGAAGATCGAGATGTGCCACGAAGCGCACGTCCGGCTTGTCGATGCCCATGCCAAATGCGATCGTCGCCACCATCACCACCCCGTCCTCGTTGATGAAGCGGTCCTGGTGCGCTGCGCGCGCGCCGGCTTCCATGCCGGCGTGGTAGGGGAGCGCTTCGATGCCGTGAGCGGCGAGCCAGGCCGCGGTCTCCTCTGTCTTGGTCCGCGACAGGCAATAGACGATGCCCGATTCGCCCGCGTGCCGCGCGCGGATGAAATCGAGCAGCTGCGAGCGCGCGTTCTCCTTTTCGACGATCTCGTAACGGATGTTCGGCCGGTCGAAACTGGAGATGAAAACGCGCGCGTCGCCGAGCTTCAGGCGCGAGACAATTTCGCTCCGCGTGGCTTCGTCGGCGGTCGCGGTGAGCGCGATGCGTGGAACACCCGGATGGCGCTCGGCGAGCAGATTGAGCTCGATGTACTCCGGGCGGAAATCGTGCCCCCATTGCGACACGCAGTGCGCCTCGTCGATGGCGAAAAGCGCGAGCCGCGAGCGCTCGAGCAGACCCAGGAAGCGCGGCGTCGTCAGGCGCTCGGGCGCGACGTAGAGCAGGTCGAGCCCGCCGGCGAGCAGATCGCGCTCGACTTTTGCCGCCGCTTCCGCGCTGAGCGACGAGTTGAGGCAGGCCGCTCTCACGCCCGCTTCGCGCAGCGCCGCCACCTGGTCGTGCATCAGCGCGATCAGGGGCGAGACGACGATTCCGCAGCCCTCGCGCATCAGCGCCGGGATCTGGAAACACAACGACTTGCCCCCGCCGGTGGGCATCAGCACCAGCGCATCGCCGCCGTTCGCGACGTGCTCGATGATCTCGTCCTGCTTGCCGAGAAACGACGGGAAGCCGAAGACCGATTCGAGAATTGAGAGTGCCTGGGTCACGAGCTCTTAACGGCGGGTCGCGTTCCACGATGACAAGCAGGAACGCGATCCCGTCGGTGCGTCCGTCGCGGGTTCAGTACGTCTTGCGCCTCTTACTTTCGCAGCACGCACTTCTCGTAGAGGTTCCTGAACCTTCCCTGCGGGTCGTAACGTGCCTTGAGCGCGTCGTAGGCGGCCCGGTTGTAGAGCCGCCAGAATTCCTCTTCGGGATAGTAGGAATCCGAGTAGAGCGATTTCACTCCCCCGAGCTCCGCGACCTTGCGCTCGATCTTGCGGTTATAGTGGCCCGGCTCGCGCCGCACCGGATCCTGCACCACGTCCCAGAATCCGAAATTCACGTACACGATCCGGGGATCGACCGCGTAGAGCGGAAATCTGGCATGCGGGTCGTAGCTGCCGATAGGGCAGATCCACACCGGGAGGATGCCGACCTCCTCGAGAAAGAACTCGAGGAATTCCGGCGCCCGGGCGATGGGGATGTCCACGTCCTGGATGACCGACTCCGGGGTGTTGCCGGAGAGGCGTGACAAGGCGCGCGTGAAGCCCCACTTGCTGTTCCAGCGCATCACTTTCGCGTAGGTGGTCGAGTTCAGGCGTTCGCGCCCCATGAGCCTTCGGACCAGAGGGTTCTGCGCGAACAGGTTCTTCGAGCACCAGAACCAATCGGTGTCCCAGCGCCAGATGAAATCCTTTGTGGACAGCCAGTCGGTCTTCTTCTCGCGGATCGAGCGGTAGTAGATGTGCTCGAACGTGTAGTCGCTCGTGTACGGGGCCTGGTCCGCGAAGCGGCCAAGCGTGATGAACATCTCCTTGCCTGAGAACACGGTCCCGTCGATGAAATCGGCCTCCTTGGCGCGGCAGCGCGCTTCGAGGTCCTCGAAATAGCGCTTCGGATCGGCATGGCGAACGTGCTCGATGCGCACGTAGGGCTTCACCGGCACGGTGCGCACGGTGACCTTGAGCGCGTAGCCGAGCGTACCGTAGGAGTTCGGAAAGCCGAAGAAGAGATCGCGGTGCTCGTTTGCCGGTGTGCAGGTGACGATAGCGCCGTCGGCGAGCAGCACGTCGAGCGCGAGCAGCGTGTCGTGCACCAGGCCGTAGCGGAAGGATGAGGCCTCGATCCCGACGCCCGCCGCTGCGCCGCCGAGAGTGATCGACTTCAGCTGCGGGACCACGCAGGGCATAACCCCGTGCGTGAGCGTGGCGTCCACCAGGTCGGCGTAGGTCGTCATGCCCTCGGCCGAGACGCGCGCTCGCGCGGCGTCGACTTCCACCACCTCGTTGAAGCGCGAGAGATCGACGCGCGGGCGCGCCTGCCGCTCGCGGTCGCGGAAGAGGTTCGACGTGCTCTTTGCGAGGCCGATCCCGCCCGGGCCGCCGGCCAGCTCAGCGCGCAGCCGCGCGAGCTTGCTCTCGTGGCTGTTCACTGGTGTAGAGGAAGGCGCGGCTCATCGGATAGTTGTCGCCGATGTTGCCTTTGCTCACTACGATCTGGAAGAGGTGCGTCTTGCCATGGGGGGAGCGGAACATCTCGGCGCACGACCAGAGGTAGGTCCGCCAGATTCGGCGGAACCTCTCGTCGAATTTCCCGGGATTGAGCTTGTGCACCCGCTCCCAATTGCGGTCGAAGCGCCGCGCCCAGTCGTCGAGCGTGAGCGCGTAGTTGCGCCGCAGGTTCTCGATGTCCACGATTTCCAGCCCGCAGCGCTCGCACCAGTCGATCGCCTCGGTAAGGCTCGGGATCCAGCCGCCGGGAAAGATGTACTTGCGTATCCAGAACTCGGTGTCGCGGACGCCGACATGACCGATGAAGTGGATGACCCCGAGCCCACCGGGCTTGAGATACGCGGCGTGGGCGCGGATCACCTCCGGAAGCTGATCCCGCCCCGCGTGCTCGAGCGTCCCGATCGAGAGCAGCTTGTCGAACTGGCGCGGCACCTCGCGGAAGTCGCGCTCGAGCACCTCGATCTTGCCTTCGAGGCCGCGGCGCTTGATTTCGGCGCGCGTTTCCTGGATTTGTTCAGTGGTGGTGTTGATGCCGGTGCCGAGCGCGCCGTACTTCTCCCAGGCGTAGAACAGCAGGTTGCCCCAGCCGCTGCCGATGTCGGCGAAGGTGTCGCCTCGATTGAGCAGGACCTTGCGGCACACGTGGTCCATCTTGGCGACCTGCGCTTCCTCGAGCGTCTTGGATCCGTCGGCGAACCAGGAGCAGGTGTAGGCCATGCCCACTTCGTCGAGCCATTCCCGGTAGAAGTCCTGTCCCGGCCCGTAGTGAAAGCGGGCGTTCGCCTTCGCCTGCGCGATCGATGCGTTGCTGTACCGGAACTCGTGCCACCAGTTGCGCACCTTGACGAGGAGAGTCGGCTCGCCGTCGAAACCGGCGTCCATGCCCGCGCGGAAGGCGTGCGCAAGGCTGCCCTCGATATCGATATCGCCGTTGAAGTACGCCTCGAGAAAGCCGACATGGCCGAACAGCAGCACGCGCCACGCGGCGCGGCCGTTGCGGATGAGGATGGTGACGTCCGGCGTGCGCTGGTGGTTCTGCCAGGAAGAGCCGTCGGCGAAGACGACGCGGAAGCAGACCTCGGTCTTCGCGCCGATCTCCTCCATTGTCTTCTTGAGTTGCTTGTTCATGATCTCTCTAAATGCCGGTGTGCGAGGCGCGATCTTGACAGTTTTTTGCTTCAAATAGAAGCGGCAGGCGACGACGCGGGAAGGAGCTTACCCGTGGCGACGGCGGTTCTGCTAGTCTCTGGTGCCCGTCCGGTCCGCCCCCGCGTCGAGCTCGAATGAAAAACGCACCGCGCCCCTTCATCGCCGCGCTCGCCCTCGCTTGCGCCTGCGCGCATGCTCAGGCTCCGGCGGAGGCGCTGTTCCGCTCGATCGAGAACGGCGATTTCAACGAGTTCTCCCGCCTGGTCGATTCCGGAATCGACCTTTCGACGAATAACAAGCTGGGCGAGACGCT
>Ga0184621_10000294_pt1 | contig 10688 bp, 8 predicted proteins | sample PLM1_30_b1_FD_133144 | JGI IMG/M metagenome (GOLD analysis project Ga0184621, IMG submission 133144) | Groundwater sediment microbial communities from an aquifer in East River, Colorado, USA - PLM1_30_b1 | ecosystem: Environmental > Terrestrial > Soil > Riparian zone | place: USA: East River...
GACTGCCGGCCCGTCGTTCGGCTCGAGCTCGAGCAGGATTCCGGGCCCTGCGTTGTCCTTGATCGTGTTCCCGACGATGTGCACGTCGAGTGCCGGCTGGCCGCGGTCGTCCGGCTCGAGGTCGATTCCCGCGGCGGGCTGGCCCGGCGGAGAGTCGCGCACGCCGAAGATCGTGTTGCGCTCGATCCGCAGGCCGATCACGGCTGTGGCGGAGATCGCGTTTCGAGTTGCGCCGCCGAGTGTCGAGTCGACGATCGCGATGTCCCCTGCGTACGAGTTGCCGTTGCCGCGACCGCTGATGGTGACGTCGTCCTTCGGCGAGCCCCCGACGTCGAGATTGCTCAACGTGACCTGATGGCCGAACACCGCAACGCCGTACATCGACTGACCCTCGGGCACGACAATCCGCAGGTTCGAGATGGTGACGCCGACCGGAGCCGGCTTCGACGGCGTCGAGCGGTTCACGAAGAAGACGGCGCTCGCGGGAATCGGGTCGCCGTCGATCGAGTGCAGCCGCACCGGACCAAGCCCCAGCGAGACGATGCACGCGCCGTCGGAGGTGATGGTCGTCCCATCGTGCGAGACCCAGAGGCCGCGCGTCGCATAACACTCGCCGTTCGGCAGCCTCGGGAGGAAGATCGTTCCGCCCGTGCGATCGAGCCGGGTCTGTAGCCAGGTCGTGTCGTCACGAACCGCCGCGATCGACGCCGGCGGGACACTCCTGAGACCGAAGGACCTTGCGACGGCGCCCTGCCTGCGCAGCACGGCGGGGCCGCGATTGCCGCCGAAGACGTTCTCACGCAGGACGATCTGGCCCTTGCCGTCGTTCTGCCCGCCGGCGAGAACGATGCCGGCCCGGCCGTTCTTCGGCGCGCTGCGTGCGTTCCCCAGGATGTCATTGCGCACGACCTCGATCCCGGAGGCGAGCACGGGTAGGCCGTTCGGAGGCGCTAGATCGAGAAAGATCCCCGGACCGGCATTGACCGCGATCCTGTTCCCCGCGACGCGGACGTCGAGTGTCGGCTGGCCCCGATCCGCGGCGCGGATGTGCAAGCCCGCGGCCGTCTTGCCCCGTGCGCCCGACAGCACGTTGCCTTCGACGCGCAGGCCCACCGGCCCGAAGACGGAGAGGACGTCACGAAGCCCTCCGGAAAGAACCGAGTCCGTCACCGCGATCCGGCCGCTCATCCCTCCGGATCCCTTCGATCCGGATCCGACCAGGACGTCGGTGAGGGGAGAACCGTCGACGGTGAGGCGACTCAACGTCACTTCGTGTCCGAGGACGCTGATGCCGTGCATGCGCGTGGCAGCTGGGACGGTGATGTGGAGCCCGCTGATCGCGATGCGGACCGGCACCGGCTTCCGCAGGTTCGAGTGATCGACGAAGAAGACGGCGTTTGCCTTGACGAACGTTCCGTCTCCCCTCTGGATGCGGCCTTCTCCGGGACCGAGGGCGACGACGCAGGCACCGTCCGACGTGACGGTGGTGTCGTCGCGGGAGACCCAGAGCCCACGAGTCGCATAGCACTGACCGTCTGGAAGCCTCGGCAGGAAAACGGCGCCGCCGCCGTCGAGCTTCGCCTGCAGCCACGCCGTGTCATCGCGGATCCCGCCGCCCGCGGAGGACGCGGGGCCGAGGAGCGCTGCCACGGTGACCGCGGCCCACATCGTCCTGAGTGCTGGTCGACCCCTCATTAGCCTCGCCAACAGATCGTAGATGCGTCGCGTGGTTACCCTTGCCCAGGTGGGCCGGAAACGACCGCTGACGGGGAAGGGTGCGAAGAAACTCGGCGAGCGGGAGCGCGCCGTCGGTCTCGAGCCCGACGACGCCGCGGCACAGTGGCTCGAAGAGCATGATCCACCGCCCAAACCGCAGCCGCCGAAGGCGGCGAGCAAGTCGAAGGTGCTGCACCAATGGCGGCAACGCCAGCAGCGCGGCCGCTAGACAAGGCTCATGTAAGCGGTAATGAGTGGAGATTCCGCGCCGCGTGATGAGGAGATCATGCGGCGCCTGATGGATCTGGTGTACGGCGTGATCGGCATCATCACGATCTGTATCACGGTGTTCTTTCGACTCTTCACGGCGTTCGGCGACGCGCAGCGCTACGTCGGCGAAAAGCAGGCGGAAGAGCAGCTCGAGGCCGAAGTCGTCACGGCTTAGTCACAGTTACGTTCCGGTTCAACCCTGGGTGAGATGGTCGACGGCCAGGCCGAGCCAGGCTTGCGCGTGTTCGGACCAGACGCTCTGCTCGTGACCGCCGGGATAGATCCGGAAGACATGCGGCACTCCGCCCGCAGCCAGCTCGCGGTGGAAGAGCCGGTTCTCGTCGCGAAAGCGAGCGTCGCCACTGCCGACGTAGAAGGCGAAGAACGTCGGTCTGCGTGCGAATCCACGCTTCAGGCTCTTGACGAATGCGTGGGCGCTCGCGTTTGCATTCGCCTGCGGGGAGCCGAGATCGAGCGCGTGGTCTCCGGCCGGATCCGTCGGGTGGAAGTAACCGCTCCATGACTCCACCACCGAGAACGCCGGCAAGTGGTGGAGCGCCAGCATGACCGCGCCGTAACCGCCGGCGGAGAGACCCACGATCGCCCGGCCCTGCCGCGTGCCGATCGTCCGGAAGTGTGAGTCGACGTAGCCGACGACGTCACTGGTGATCGCGGTCTCCCAGTTTCGCCCGGGACCCCAGTCCAGATACTCGGGGTCCGAATCGTTGTCGCGGGCACCCTGAGGAGCGACGATGATCGCGCGGCGACCGCTGGACGCCAGCGCCCGTGCCAGGAAGTCGGCACCACGGAACGAGCCCGCTGCAGCCGGCAGCCCGTGCAGGAAGTAGACGACGGGAAACCGCCTGCCGCTACTCGCGTAGCCGGCCGGGAGATAGACGGCGAGGCGGAGCCTTCCCCCCACGGCCGGCGAGTAGATCGCGCGCTCGACTTTCAGCGGCCCTTCGCTGCGAGTGTGCGCGCCGCTCGTCACGGCGAGCGCGCCGAGAGTCAGGGTGACGAGGCTGTACGCGAGGACACGCACCTCGTTCGACGGTACCGATCTTCGCCGTTGCTTAACCGGCTCTTAACCAAGCATCGAGTAGAACCAGACCATGTCGGCGCGCTGGCTCACGCCGGTCGCGATCGTCGTCCTGGGGGCGTTCCTCGCGGTCGGATTCGTCGGGGTCGATCACTACGGGAGGAACTACTGGCTCTACCGCGGCTTCCCGCCTCCCCACGACCCGGCGTACGTGCAGGAGCAGGGCAGCGTTGAACAGATCAAGGTCGCGAGCCCGGCGCTCGGCGGCCGCAGTCAGAGCGTCTACGTCTACCTCCCTCCCGGCTACGCCGCCCACCCGAGCAAGCGCTACCCCGTCCTCTATCTGCTCCACGGCTTCCCCGGCCGCCCGCTCGCATTTCTCCTGACCGTGCGCATGGGCGTGGTCGAGGACGAGCTGGTAGCGAAGCACGAAGCGCAGCCGCTCATCCTCGTGATGCCGTTCGGCTCGACCGGCACGTTCACCGACAAGGAATGGGCCAACGGCATCGGGCCGTATGAGGGTTGGCGGACCTTCGTCTCGCGTGACGTCGTCCACGTAATCGATGCGCGCTACCGGACGATCGCCGCGCGCTACGGCCGTGCGATCGGCGGGTTGTCCGAGGGCGGTTACGGGGCGCTGAACATCGCCATGCATACGCCGCAGGAGTTCTCGCTCGTCGAGAGCTGGTCGGGCTACGAAAGGGCGGCGCGCAATCACTCGATCTTCGGGCGGCAGCTCGCGGGGCTCACAACGAACACGCCGCTCGACGGGCTTCGGTCGGCGGCGCCGACGCTTCGGCGCGACAAGACGTATTTCTGGTTCTACTCGGGCAGCGACGATCCGCTGCAGCAGCAGAACCGTGACTTCGCGAGGGCACTGACGGCCGCCCGCATCCCGCACATGTATCTCGATCTCCGCGGCGGGCACAACTGGGCCCTCTGGCGCGGGCTCGCGTGGCGCGCATACCTGACAGCAGCGAAGAGGCTGGCGCATGCTTAGGGTCGCGCGGCCTGTAGCCGCCTCGATCATGTCCCTGGCTGTCGTCGCGGCGGCGACCGGTTGGCTGTACCTGATTCAGCCGCGCTCCGCGCTACCGGGCCCGCCGGTGAGCGACGCGCTTCCACTCGACGAGCTCTCGCGGCGTTCCGCCGTCCCGCTGCTCGTCTTTCTCGCCGTCTGGATCAGCGCTGCTCTGTTGCTGGGGCTGATCGCGCGGGCGGGCCGCGCCGAGCGGCTCTCGGCCGGTCTGATGCTCGCGCTCGGCGTCGGCAGCTGGGCGTACATCACGACCGGGCTGTCGTTGCTGATTGTGCGTCAGGTTCCAGCGCACCAGGCCTTCCACGCCGCCGCGGGGCAAAAGGCGATCTACTTGCCCGCAACGCTCGCCGGGCTTGCAGGCGCCTTGTGCGCACGCGGCCGCACAGGCGAGCGCCCGAGAAGCCCGCTCGTGCTGGCGTGGTTCGTCGCCGCGGTCGGGCTGCTCGGCGTGCTCGACGCCGTGCTGCCGAATGAACGACCTGCCCTGATCGCCTCACTTGCCCCCGAGCATGTACACGGCGTGTCGGAAGCGCTGGTCGCGCCGCTCGGCCTCGTGCTCGTGGTTGCTGCGCGCGGGCTCGCACGTGGGAAGCAGCGCGCCTGGCAAGTGGCGCTGGCCGTCTTGCTCGGGCTCGTTGCGCTTCACCTCCAGCACCGTTTCGGTTACGGAGCAATTGCGACGGGCCTCGTCGCAGTCGCGCTGCTGGCGCGCCGATCGGATTTCGACGCGCCGGGCGATCCGGAGACCCACCCTCGCATCGTCTCGCGCGCGCTGCTTTTCGGCTCCGCGATCTTCGGCTACGCCTTCGCCGCGCTCTGGGTCAACCGCGTGATGGCGGATCAACCGTTCACCCTTTCGTTCGTCCTCCGCGAGGCAGCCCGCGGCGCGCTCGGACTGAACGCGAGCGGATCGGGCCATCTGTCAGGGACATTCGGCGACTGGTTCCCCTTGTCGATGCTGCTCCTCACCGTCAGCGCGATCGGGATCCTGCTGCTCGACTGGCTCGCACCCTGGCGCTACCGGCATGCACAGGAAGCGCGTCATCGCCGGTTGACCGGTGACCTCGTCGATGCCTGGGGCGCGGACACGCTCGCGCCCTTCGTCCTGCGGGGAGACAAGTCGTACTTCTTCGACGAGAACGAGCGGGCATTCGTCGCGTACAAGGTTGTGGGCGGAGTGGCGATCGTCTCCGGAGATCCGATCGGACCGCACGAGTGCTTCTCCGAGCTGATCGGAGCGTTTCTGCGCTTTGCGCATGCGCGCGGGTGGCGAGTTGCAATCCTCGGCGCCTCGGAAGCCGCTCTCGGCGTCTACCGCCAACACGGCCTACACGCGCTCTACCACGGCGACGAGGCGGTCGTCGACACAGCTGCGTTCTGCCTCGACGGTCGCGCCATCCGGAAGGTCAGGCAGTCGGTGCACCGTCTCGAGCGAGCCGGCTACACGGCGGCTGCAATCCACCCGAGCGAGATCGACGCGTCGCTTCGCCTCGAGCTCGAGGAGCTAGCCCAGAGCTGGCGCGGGAACCAGCCGGAGCGAGGTTTCGTGATGGCGCTCGACACCCTCTTCCGCCTTGACGACGAGCACGCCGTGTTCGTGGTGGGCCGCGCGGGCGACGGCTCGGTCGCGGGGTTCCTGCACTTCGCACTCTGCCGGCGCGGCTCCGCCTTGTCGTTGTCGTCGATGCCGCGCCTGCGCACGACGCCGAACGGGTTCAACGAATGGCTCGTGTGTGTCGCGATCGATTGGGCACGCAGCGAGGGCTTCAAGCGTGTGTCGCTGAACTTCGCACCCTTCGCGGCACTGCTGGCGCCGGAGGCGGAACTGTCGGCCCTGCAGCGGCTCGAGCGCCGGGCCCTGCTACGGCTCAAAGGACATTTCCAGCTCGACAATCTGCTGCTGTTCAATCGCAAGTTCTTCCCGGAGTGGCAGCGCCGCTTCGTCGTGTACGAGAAGCGCCTCGATCTGCCGCGCGTCGGGATCGCCGCGCTTGCCGCCGAGGCCTATCTGCCGTTCACCGGAAAGGATCGCCGGTGACCTTGGGACTGGCCGGCGGCCTGGTGCTCGCACTCGCGTCGGCGTGTGCGCTGAACTGGAGCTACTACGTCCAGCATGGAGCGGCGGCGGCCCTACCGCCGCTGTCATTGCGTCGCCCATTCCGTTCGCTCGCCGCGCTGTTCGGCAGCCGCCGCTGGCTCGTCGGCTTCTGGACCGGAATCGGCGGGTGGGTCTTCTACGTCGTCGCGCTGACGCTCGCGCCGCTCTCGCTCGTTCAGGCGTGCGCTGCCGGCGGGCTCGCCGTCCTCGCTGCACTCGCGGGCGTGCGCTCCCGCCGGGAGCGCCTGGCCGTGGCGACATCGATCGCCGGACTCGGGCTGCTCGCGATTTCGCTGGCAGGCGATGTCCGGCCGTCGCAGCACGCCAGTCTTCGCGACGCAGCAATCTGGATGCTCGCCTCGGTTGCGCTGGCTGCGCTTGCGGCCGGGCCCGCCGCCGGCCTGATCACTCGCGCTGCCGGTCTCGGCATGGCCGCCGGCGTCCTCTACGCGGCGGGTGACGTCGGCACCAAAGCGGCCGTCTCGGGTGGGTTCCATCCGGCCTTCGTTCCGGCACTGCTGGCGTGCCACGGGCTCGCCTTCGTCGCGCTGCAGCTCGGATTCCAGCGGGGCGGTGCACTGACGACCGCCGGCCTGGCGACTCTCTGGACGAACGCACTCCCCATCGCAGCGGGCATGTTCGTCTTTGGAGACCCCTTGCCCGGAGGGGTGCTCGGCGTCGCACGTGTCGCAGCCTTCGCCGCCGTCGTCGTCGGCGCGGCGCTGCTGACCCGGCCGGGCGCCGACCACACAGATCAGATCCCCGAACCACACCCGCGAGGCCCGCGGATCGTGGGCGCGGGCCTCGCGATTGCCGTACTAGTGCTGCTGGTCTCTGCCGGAGCGGTGCGGGCCTCCACCACTCCTCTGCCCGGCTACACGCTCGTCGATCAGGGCTCGGCAGGTGGGGCGGTCTGGAGCGGCCGAATCCCGAACCGCTTCGTCCCGACGGACACGCGCCAGACGGACGTGTACCTGCCGCCCGACTATTCGCCGACGAAGCGTTATCCGGTCCTCTACCTGCTCCATGGCTTCTGGGGAGCGCCGTCGTCGTTCGTCGTCAGCCTGCGACTCGCCGATGCGGCGGACTCGCTGATTCGCGACGGTGCTGCTCGTCCATTCATCGCGGTGATGCCGCCCGGCGGACTGCCGAGCGGCTCGAAGCGGCAGCGTGCGCAGAGCGAGTGGGTCGGCGTCTGGGAAGACTTCGTCGTTCGGGACGTCGTCCCCTGGGTCGATGCCCATCTGTCGACGATGCGCACGGCGCGTGGACGCGCGATCGCAGGGGTGTCCGCAGGCGCGTACGGCTCGGTCGACATTGCGCTCCGACATGTCGGTGTCTTTGGCGTGGCCGAGTCGTGGGAGGGGTACTTCCACCCTTTTCGTGACGGGCCGTTCAGGACTGCGTCTCGCGCGACGCTTGCCGCCCACGATCCCGTCCTGCTCGCCGATAAGGAAGCCGCGGCGATCCGCTCGCACGGGCTGCACTTCTTCCTGTCGACCGGCGGGAGCCACGGTTCGGTGAATCGGCGCTGGACGTTCGAGTTCGACAGGGAACTGCGCAAGCTCGGGATCGGAGCTCGCATGTGGGCGCAGCCGCCGGGCGTCCCGGGGTTCGGGCGCAATCAGCTTCCAGCCGCCGTGAAATACGCCGAGCCGCCCGGCACTGGATGAGCCGGCGACCGGCGGCGCTCGGCATCGCAACCGCCGTCGCGCTCGCCACCGCGATCGTCGCTGCGTCAACGCGGGGATCGCCGGTGCCGGTGGGCGGCATCGAGCGCGGCGACGCGGCCGCCGTCGTCTTCATCGCCGCGTTGGCGATGGCCTTCGCGTCGTACGTCGCCGGCCTTGTCGTGTTGCGGCGCGCGGGTGCCCGGCTCACGCTGGTCTGCGCCCTCGCGGTCGCGATTCAACTGATCCCGCTGGGAGGCCCGCTGCTGCTCTCCCACGACGTCTACAGCTACTGGGCGTACGGACGCATCGAGTCGCGACACGACGGCGATCCGTACACACAGCCGCCGGCGCGCTTCCCGTCGGATCCGGCCACGCGGGCCGTGGCGCCCGGCTGGCGCGAGACAACCTCTGTCTACGGTCCGGCTTTCACTGCGCTTTCGACCGGAGTCGACAAGACGACGCAGAACTCGGAGACGATTGCGCTCGTCTTTCGAACGGCTGCCGCGCTGGCCGCGATTGCCGCAACCCTGCTCGCCGCCTACATCGCGCGCCGCAAAGCCTTCGCGGCGGCCTTCGTCGGCTGGAACCCCTTGCTCGCGGTGAGCTTCGCGGGTGGCGGCCACAACGACGCGTTGATGCTCGTGCTCATGCTCGGGGCGCTGGCGCTCGCGTCGCGGAGAAGGCACGTCTCCGCCGGCGCCCTCTGGATGTTGGCGACTGCCGTCAAAGCGCCCGCGCTCTTCCTGCTTCCCCTGCAGCTGGTGCGCGTCGGCCACCGCTTCTGGGGCGCGTGCGTCGTAACGGCGATGGCGGGCTCCGTCGCCGCGACGCTCGCCTTCGGGAGCCCTTGGCTGACGGCGCTGGGCCACCTCGGCCGGAACGAGTCGCGCTTCGCGATTCCGGTCCGGCTCGAGCGGCTCGGCCTTCCCGACCCGGCCGCGCATCTGCTCGCCGTTGCCGCGCTCCTGGTGGGGGCGCTCTTGCTGTTGCACCAGGCGAGGCAGGGACGACCCCGGCTCGCACTCGGTGCGTGCCTGCTCGTCCTCACAACCCCGTGGCTCTTGCCCTGGTACGCGAGCTGGCCTGTCGCGCTCGCCGCGGTGGAGGAGGATGGGGCAGCGCAGGTCCTCGCGCTCGCAGTGGCGGCATACGTACTGACCGCGCGCGTCCCTCTTTAGGCCGTCGCGGCAACCGTCTCTCCCGTGTCGATCGTCGCGACGTCGGTGCGGCGGATGAGCGTGAGCACGACGACACCTGCGGCGAGCATCAGGAATCCGCCGGCAGTGAACGCGAGCTTGTAGCCGTCGACCTGCGCCGAGGTCTTCTCCGCGATTGTCGCCACGTGGCCGAAGCCGTTTACGACGTGGTTCGTCCTACTAGTGGCGAGGGTTGACAGGACAGCCAGACCAAGAGCACCTCCGACCTGCTGCGTCGTGTTGAGCAAGCCGGACGCGAGGCCGGCATCGTCTGCAGAGATGTTCGTCGTCGCAATCAGCGTCAGTGGAACGAAGACGAGGCCGATGCCGATCGACATCAGGAGTAGCCCGGGCAACAGGTCCGCCAGGTAGGTGCCGTGTGTCGGGACCTGCCCGAGGAGAAAGAGCCCGCCCGCCGCGAGAACGATCCCGAACAAAGGAACGCGCCTTGCGCTCATCAACCTGACTCCGGCCTGCGAGAGGCCGGCACCGATCACGATCCCCGCGGTCACGGGCAGGAATGCGAGACCGGCCTTCAGCGGGCTGTACCCGAGCACTTCCTGCACGTACAGCGAGGCGAAGTAGAACAACGCGAATAGACCGGCCGCGACAAGGAGCATCGCCCCGTTCGACGCGGTCAGCGACCGGATTCGAAAGACGCCCAGGCGGATCAGGGGCGCTCTCGAGCGGTACTCGATCACGACGAATGCGGCGAGAAGCCCGACGGCGAGCGCGGCGAGCGCAAGCGTGCGTCCCGACGTCCACCCGTATTGCTGCGCCTTCACGATGTCGTACACGAGCACGAGGAGGCCCCCGGTCACGGTGACCGCACCGGCGACGTCGACGGTCTCCGGTCGCGTTTCGGCGCGGGAGTTGGACACATAGCGGAGCGCGAGCAGAACGCCCACGATCCCGATCGGCAGATTGATGAAGAACACCCACCTCCAGGACAGCGTTTGCGTCAGTAAACCGCCGAGGACGAGGCCGACAGCACCGCCTCCTGCGGCGATCGCGCTCCAGACCCCGAGAGCTCTCGTTCGGTCGCGTCCTTCGGCAAAGGTCGTGGTCACGATCGAGAGAGCCGCCGGCGACACGAGGGCCGCACCTAGCCCCTGGAGCGCGCGGCCGCCGATCAACACGTTGGAGGTCGTTGCCAAGCCGTTCAGCAGCGAGGCGCCGGTGAAGACGACGAGGCCGGTGACAAAGAGCAGCTGCCGGCCGAAGAGGTCGGAAGCGCGACCGCCGAGCAAGAGGAATCCGCCGAAGACGAGCGTGTAGGCATTGACGATCCATTGGAGGCTCGAAGCGGAGAAGTGCAGGCTGTGCTGGATGGACGGGAGCGCGACGTTCACGATCGTCGCGTCGAGGACGACCATGAACTGCGCGACGCAGACGATGACGAGGACGAGCCAGCGGTTGGTCTGAATTCTGTCGGTCATGTGGCGGCTATGGGGGTTCAACGACGGCCACGCCGTTCGTATTCGCGGCTTGTAACCGCCGTGTAAAAGGTTCGTGGAATCCGTTGACTCTGCCCGGCGAGGGCGCAACGGTACGTGTGCCGTCATGCCGAGGTTCCTCCCAATCGGGAAGGAAGCCAAGGGCGCCGCAGGCTTTCTTCTCGCCGCTTTGCCAGCATTGGGGGCCCTGCTCACCGCAC
>Ga0184621_10000300_pt1 | contig 10553 bp, 8 predicted proteins | sample PLM1_30_b1_FD_133144 | JGI IMG/M metagenome (GOLD analysis project Ga0184621, IMG submission 133144) | Groundwater sediment microbial communities from an aquifer in East River, Colorado, USA - PLM1_30_b1 | ecosystem: Environmental > Terrestrial > Soil > Riparian zone | place: USA: East River...
CATTGCATTTGACGCCGATCCAGCTCACCGCCGTCCCTGTAAAACTGAACGTCGCGGTGGATCCGGTGACGTCGGAAGCGACCATGGTGCGACCACTGAAGAGTCCTGTGTCTGAGAAGAACGTCGCCCATGGGCCGGTTTTGGTTGCAGTGCCTTCTTCGGAGCGCGTCACCGCCAGCGGCGGAGCGAGCGGCTGGCGCGGCGTGCCGCCGCCGCCGATGTTGGTTTCGTTGTTGTTGTCGACGACGCGGAGCGCCACCATCAAGCGCTGCATATCGCGCGACCAGGGCGAGTTCTCCCCCGCGAATTGCATAATGGGGAAACCCCAATCGTTTTGAAACTGCTGCTTGAACGATAATCCGTCCGGTCCGTCCATCTCGGCGCCGATGACAAAGGAGATCATCCCCGCGCTGTCGTCGATGTAGGCGCCGTAGTTCTGCAAAGTCCAGGCGAGCTGCATCGCAGGCGGGGTCTCTAGGCCCAGCGTCGCGAGATCCACCGAGGCGGGAACGGCGAGCAGCGCGCCCATCTTCATTGCGGGATTGTCGCGGTTGTTGGGGTTGATCGTGCCGTAGCCACCCAAATGTTCCTGGGCGCGGCCGTCGGCTGTGTCCGCCGGCCAGCGGAAGCAGTCCGCGGGAGTGCGGGCGGGATCGTTGAAGGGCGAGGGCTCGCAATTGTAGAGAACGTGTGCCGAGTCGAAAGACACCTTGAGGGCGTGCCGCGGCGCCTGACTTGTCGGCCGGAGTTCTCCGACTCGGAGGGAGCCGCCGATCGCCGACAGGCCCGAGCCGCCATGCGAGCCTCGGATTCCATCGGCGTAGAGATCGACCGGAGGGAACTGGGATGGGCGCGTCAGAGTAGTCCCCGGCGTGCCGGCGACACAGCGGGCAAACGGCTGAGTCTGAATCAGGGTGCGCCAGTCCGGCTTGAGGAATGCCGTGCTGTTGTTGCCGCCTCCGTTGGGGACAATAAAGTCGTTCGGTATCGGCAACTGGAAAAGTAGGTCTGGGGGAAGGTCCGAAGGGCAGCGATTCGCTCCCTGTGTCCAGCCAGCGCTGTTGAAGTAGATATCGGTCAGCGGAGCGGTCGGCGTCAGAACGATGATGTCCCAATCCACCCACGGCAACCCCAGCCAATAGTCGGGATCAACGGAGTCACCGTCGACTTTCCACGTTCCACCCGCTGACGTCCACCCGTTCGCGAAGCCGCTATCGAAGTTCTCCGAGAACGACGCACCCGAGCTCGTATCGGTAAAAGCGACATTGTCGAACCTTCCGTCTGCGAAGGTCGTGATCAGTGCGATGTTTCCCGCGCCGAGCTCGTTCTGAACGACGTTGTCGAAGACGGTCACGCCGTTCACCTTCACCGTGGTGCTCGTTCCGCTGCGGATCACGTCCACGTCGAACCAAACGTCTTGCCCTCCCCCGTCGTAGTGGGAGTCTGGAGCTGCGGATGTCGTGGTGCCACCGATCACATTGATGAGCTGCGCGTTGTTGCCCCCTGTGGGCGCAAACTTTACGGCGTAGTAGTTGTTGGGGTCCTGATAATTGTAGACGGCGCCCATGAGATTGCCCGCGTTGCTGAATCCGTTGCTGATCCTCACGTGGTAGGTGAAGTTGGTGGCCCAGCTGCCGCCGTCGTACCTCGTGATGTCCGCCGGGCCGACCGCAGCGCTGTGGTAAGTGCCATTGAAGGGAAGGGGGGGCAGGTTCGCGGGCGCATAGACTGCGTTGGCGCCTATGGGCATGTTCCAGATGCTCGTGCCCGCGAAAGGCCACTTCATCGGGTCCCTGAGCCCGCCCGTCAACGAAACGTTGTCGAATCTTGCATCCGAGAAGCTGGTGATCAGTCCGATCTCTCCCGCGCCCAGCTCGTTTTGAGTGATGTTGTTGAAGACGGGGGTGCCATTGACCTTCACCGTGGTGCCGGTCCCGATGCGGATCACGTCCACGTCGAACCAGACGTTGGGTCCTCCTCCGCTGTAGGAAGCTTGCGCTATGGTCGTCGTCGTGCCCTGGAACACCTTTTGAAGGTATGCTTGAGGAGGAGCAGGCAGCTGTCCGACAGGCGCAAACTTCACTGCGTAATAGTTGTTCGCGTCCTGATAATTGAAGACAGCACCCACGAGATTGCCGGCGTCGTTGCCTCCATTGTTGATCTTCGCGTGGTAGATGAAATCCGTGGCCCAGCTGCCGCCGTCGTAAGCCGTGATGTCCGCCGGACCAAGCGCGGTGCTGTGGTAGGTGCCACCGTCGTCGACTGCCCAGGTTCCAACCGCTACCGTCCACCCCTGTGGCGGCGCGGTGTTGAAGGTCTCGGTGTAATCGGCCGCGAAGCTTGTCTTGAAAGGAGCGGCGAGAGCGATGAGGAGAACAAGCGGGCGAAGCTTTGTCATTTGAAATCCCCCTAAAGGATCACCCAGAGAAGCCCGCGTCACCGGATGCTCAAACGCCGACTTTCGTTGTGCGTCTATAGTCGGATTTCCTTCTAGCTAATTCATGTTGACTTACGGCAATGATCCGATATCCCGTTCGGACTATTCAAACAGGAAAGCTCTGACAGACGAGCGAGTACGGCAGCAATTCGGATGCGCCGGTCGGACTACTCAAAGATCCCCGCAATACCGCGCCACCCTGTTTGACACGGCGCCTTTCAGCAGGCCCTCGGACACTTCGGTGATGAGAAGGCCGACGAAGCCGGGCAGGAATTCCTTGCCGAACCGATTGAAGCGATCGACGTCGAATCCGGGCCGAAGCGGCATGGTCTCTCCTTGCGCGTCAGAATTTCTCGACCCAGGGCCGCAGCTCGACTTCCCAGGTCCAGGCGCTGCGGTGCTGGCGGAAAACGTGCAGGTAGTTCTTCGCGATCTCGTCGGGGAGGAGCATTCCGTCCGCGCCGCGCTCGCCCGCCCGCGGGTCGCCCGCGCCGTGGGAGATCCCGCCGTCGATGACGAAGTGCGCGACGTGGATGCCCTTGGGCGCGAGCTCCCGCGCCATGCTCTGCGCGAGGCCGCGCAGCGCGAACTTCCCCATCGCGAAAGGCGCCGATTCGGCGTAGCCCTTCACGCTCGCCGAGGCCCCGGTGAAGAAGATCGCCCCCGAGCCGCGAGGGAGCATGCGCTTCGCCGCGCTTTGAGCGACCAGAAACCCCGCATAGCCCGTCACCCTGATCGTGCGCTCGACTTCCTTCGGGTCGAGGCCGACGAAGGGCCCGCGCACGCGGTAACCCGCGTTGTAGACCACGAGGTCGGGAACGCCCCACTTCGCCTCGACCGCACCGAACATCGCCTCAACCTGAGCGGGCTCGGCGGCATCGCACGCGACCGGCAGCGCGGTCGTCTCCTTGACGAGCGAAGCGAGCTTGGAGGTATCGCGCGCGGCGAGCGCGACCCGCATGCCCTCCTTCGCGAACAAGCGCGCGAGCGAAGCGGAGAGACCGCTGCCCGCGCCGACGATGAGCGCGGTTTCGGGTTGTTTCATGCGGGATGCACTACTCCGGCATGCTCAACAGTCCGCGCCCGAGGAGCGACCGGAACGCCTCGTAGGTCTCGCGGATGCCTTCGGCGAGCGGCATGTTTCCATAGTTTCCCAGCTGGGCGCGGAGCGGCTCGTCGGGCAGGTGCATGGGAAATGCGAGAGGCTGCCCCGAAGAGGTGATCGCCGCAGAAGGCGCGAGTTGCCTGAGGATGCGAAGCCCCTCCTCGACCGGCGCATAGACGCCGTTCATGTCGAAGACGGGGGCGCCCTTGCGCTCGCGCGAGACGGCGTGGATGAACGCGCTCGCGACCTCGCCCGCGTAGAGCCAGGACACGCCGCCCGAGAAGGGCACCTCGTAGGGCTTGCCCGCTGCGGCGGCGAGAATCGCGAAAGTCGTTTTCGAGGTGAGTCCCTGGTCGCGGCCGACGCCGTAGACGACCCCCGGCCTGATGCCGACGCTTGCCACGTTCCAGTCCTCGGAATACACCTTGGCGATCTGTTCGTCGCAGTACTTGTACGCGCCGTAAAGCGTGTGCATGGCGCCGTGGCCGTCGTCCATCGCGCCGTAGGCCGCGATCGAGCTCGCGTAGGCGACGCGCCCGATCCCGAGGCGCCGCGCGGCCTCGAACACGTTGACCGTGCCGACGACGTTCACTTTCGCCCCCGCGACGGGGTCGGCCTTGCAGAAGGGAACCTGCAGGGCGGCGAGATGGATCACCGCGCAAGGACGCACCGCCTCGAGAACCTGGACGACGGTCTTGCTGTCGGCGACGTCGCCGGTGCGCCACCGGATTTTTTCCAGGTCGCTCTCTGCGATGAGCAGGCGCGGCCGCCGTTTGTCCTCCGACAAGTCGAACGCGCACGCCGGAACGCCCGCACGCGCGAGCAGCGCGAGCACCCAGCTGCCGATGCAGCCGCCCCCGCCCGTGACGAGGACGGGGCCGGGAAAGCTTGCGCGATCGATCGAAAAGCGTTCCTTCATGCGAATCCCCTTGACCGTCACAGTGGGCGCGGCTAACCTGCCCTCGCCCTCCCGAAATTTTCCCAAAAACACGGCGCCCCGGCAAATCGAGCACTCGCATGGCATCGGTGACCCTGAGCGGGGTGCGCAAGAGCTTCGGCTCGACCGAGGTCGTGCACGGCGTGGACATCGGGGTCGAGGACGGCGAGTTCTGCGTGCTGGTCGGCCCTTCGGGCTGCGGCAAGTCGACGCTCCTGCGGATGATCGCAGGGCTGGAGGAGATTTCCGGCGGCCGGATCGCGATCGGCGAGCGCGTCGTCAACGGCGTCGCGCCGAAGGAGCGGGACATCGCCATGGTGTTCCAGAACTACGCGCTCTACCCCCACATGACGGTGTACGACAACATTGCGTTCAGCCTCAAGCTCGCCGGCGTGGCGGCCGACGAGCTGCGTCGGCGCGTCGACGACGCAGCGGAAATTCTCGGCTTGAGAGATTATTTCGAACGCTTCCCGCGCCAGCTCTCGGGCGGCCAGCGCCAGCGCGTGGCAATGGGGCGCGCCATCGTCAGGAAGCCGCAGGTGTTCCTGTTCGACGAGCCGCTGTCGAACCTGGACGCGAAGCTGCGGGTGTCGATGCGCACCGAGATCAAGGCGCTGCACCAGCGCCTGAAGACCACCTCGGTCTATGTGACGCACGACCAGATCGAGGCCATGACGATGGCGGACAAGATCGTGGTCATGAACGCGGGCAAGGTCGAGCAGACCGGCTCGCCGCTGGAGCTCTACGACAACCCGGCGAATTTTTTCGTCGCCGGCTTCATCGGTTCTCCCGCGATGAATTTCGTCCCGGGCAAGGTGAACGGCAGCGGCATCGACATCGGCGCCGGCATCAACCTGCCGAACCCGACGAAAAACCTGGATGCCGGCCGCAAGGTGCTCGTGGGAGTGAGGCCGGAGCATCTGGCGGTGGATTCAAGCGGCGTTCCGGTGGAAGTCGTGGTCGTCGAGCCCACCGGCGCCGACACCCAGATCTTCTGCAAGCTCGCGGGCACCGACGTCACGGCGGTGGTGCGTGAACGCCACGCGTTTCGCCCGGGCGCGGCGGTGCGCCTCAAGCCACAATTGACCTATCTTTTCGATCCGTCGAGCGGCGCTCGACTCGCATAAGGAGGAGCCATGAGCAACAAGCGCAGGGACTTACTGAAGGCAGGAGCGGGCGTCGCCGCGGCCGCGGCGTTCCCGATGATCTGGATCAAGGACGCGCACGCCCAGTGGAACAGCCAGCCCGAGAAAGGCGCGAAGCTGCGCGTGCTGCGCTGGAGCCGCTTCGTCCAGGGCGACATCGACCAGTACATGAAGAACGTGCAGGCCTTTACCGCCCAATACGGCATCGAAGTGCGCGTCGACAGCGAGAGCTGGGAAGACGTGCGCCCGAAGGCGGCGGTCGCGGCCAACACCGGCGCCGGACCGGACATCATTCTCGGCACCTACGACGACGCCAATCTCTATCCCGAGAAGCTGGTGGACGTCACCGATCTATGCAACTACCTTGGCAAAAAGTACGGCGGCTGGTACCCGACGTGCGAGCTCTATCTCAAGCCCGACGGCAAGCGCTGGATCGGCGTTCCCCTCGGCGCGACCGGGAGCATGATCGTGTACCGCGAGAGCCACGTGAAGGCGGCCGGGTTCAACAGTTTCCCCAAGGACACCGACGGTTTCCTCAAGATGATGAAGGCGCTCAAGGACAAAGGCACGCCCGGCGGCTTCGCGCTCGGCCACGCTACGGGAGACGCCAATACCTGGTGCCACTGGCTGGTGTGGACTTTCGGCGGCAAGATGGTCGACGCGAAGAATAACGTTGTTCTCAACAGCCCGGAAACCCTAAGGGCGCTCGAGTACTCGAAGGAGCTCTACGGCACCTTCATCCCGGGCACCCTTTCGTGGCTCGATCCGAACAACAACAAGGTCTTCCTCGACGGGCAGATCTCGGTGACCAACAACGGCATCTCGATCTATTACGCGTCGAAGAACTCCAAGGACCCGAAGATCAATGCGCTGCAGACCGACATCAATCATGCGAGCTATCCGGCGGGGCCGGCAGGCGTGTCGAGCGCCTGCCACCTGTTCATGAACCAGATGATCTTCAAGTACACGAAGTATCCGAAGGCCGCCAAGGAATTCATCCGTTTCATGATGGAGGAAGAGCAATACGGAGCGTGGCTCCAGGCGGGAATCGGCTATACCGCGGGCCCTCTCGTTGCCTACGAGAAAAACCCGATCTGGACGGTGGACCCGAAGCACACAGCCTACCGCGACGCCTGCAAGCAGCTGCGCCCCGCAGGGTACGCGGGCAAGCTCGGCTACGCGTCCGCGGGCGCGCTCGCCGACTTCATCATCGTGGACATGGTCGCCGAAGCCGCCTCGGGCGATAAGTCGCCGAAGGAAGCCATCGAGCGCGCTACCAAACGGGCCGAGAGATACTACAAAGTTTGAAAAGCAGTTATTTCGACGACAAGAACACCCTCGGGCTGCTGTTCATGCTGCCCGCGGGTGTTCTGCTTCTGCTTTTCCTTACGTACCCTCTCGGGCTTGGCACCTGGCTCGGCTTCACCGACGCCAAGATCGGCCGCACCGGCCAGTGGATCGGAATCGAGAACTTCGAGTTCCTCGTCGGCGACAGCGTGGCGCGGCTGTCGCTCTTCAACACGCTTTTCTACACGATCGTGGCGAGCGTGCTCAAGTTCGTCCTCGGGCTGTGGCTGGCTCTGATTCTCAACCGCCACCTCCCGTTCAAGTCGTTCATCCGCGCGATCGTGCTGCTGCCGTTCATCGTGCCGACGGCGCTCTCCGCCATCGCCTTCTGGTGGATCTACGATTCCCAGTTCTCGGTCGTGAGCTGGACGCTTGCGAAGATGGGCCTGATCGACCGGTACATCGATTGCCTGGGCGAGCCCTGGCTCGCGCGGCTCTCGGTGACCGCGGCGAACATCTGGCGGGGCGTCCCGTTCGTGGCGATTTCCCTGCTGGCGGGCCTGCAGACCATCCCGCCGTCCCTGTACGAGGCCTCCTCGATCGACGGCGCGACGCCCTGGCAGCAGTTCTGGAACGTCACGCTGCCGCTGCTCACGCCGATCATCGCCGTGGTGATGACCTTCTCGGTGCTCTTCACGTTCACGGATTTCCAGCTCATTTACGTGCTCACGCGCGGCGGGCCGCTCAACGCAACTCACTTGATGGCGACGCTCTCGTTCCAGCGCGGCATCCCCGGCGGCGCGCTCGGCGAAGGCGCGGCGCTGGCGATGCTGATGGTGCCGTTTCTGCTGGCGGCGATTCTGTTCTCCTACTTCGGATTGCAGCGCCGTGCCTGGCAGCAGGGTGGCAGCGACAAATGAGCGATAAAGCCGACGCCGCGGGAATGGAGTACCTGCAATCCTTGCCGCGACGCTGGGTGACGCTTTACGTCCCGATCGGGGTATTCCTGCTCGTGCTGCTGTTCCCGTTCTACTGGATGGTGATGACCTCGTTCAAGTCGAACGAGGAGCTGGTATCGAAGGCGGCGAACCCCTTCTGGATCGTCAGGCCGACGCTCGATCATTTCGAGAAGCTGCTGTTGCGCACCGAGTATCCGCAGTGGCTGTGGAACACGATCCTAGTGTCGGTGGTGGCGACCTTCATTTCGCTATTCGCGGCAGTGCTCGCCGCCTACGCCATCGAGCGGCTGCGGTTCAGGGGCTCGCGCCAGGTCGGGCTGTCGATCTTCTTCGCCTACCTCGTCCCGCCGTCGATCCTGTTCATCCCGCTCGCGCTCATCGTGTTCAAGCTGGGGCTGTTCGACTCGGTGTGGGCACTCATCCTCACCTATCCCACGTTCCTGATACCGTTCTGCACCTGGCTGCTCATGGGCTATTTCCGCACCATTCCGTACGAGCTGGAAGAATGCGCCCTCATCGACGGGGCGACGCGCTGGCAGATCCTGGTGAAGATCATGCTGCCGCTGGCGGTGCCGGGACTGATCTCGGCCGGGATCTTCGCCTTCACGCTGTCGTGGAACGAGTTCATCTACGCGCTCACCTTCATCTCGTCATCGGAGAACAAGACGGTGCCGGTCGGTGTGATCACCGAGCTCGTCGAAGGCGACGTCTACCACTGGGGCGCGCTGATGGCGGGCGCGCTGCTCGGCTCGCTGCCGGTCGCGATCCTGTATTCCTTCTTCGTCGAGTATTACGTCTCGGGCATGACTGGAGCGGTCAAAGAATGAACCACCTGGATTTCAAGGGACGTACGGCGATCGTTACCGGCGGCTTACAAGGCATAGGCGCGGCGATTGCGAAGCGCCTCAGGGCCTCCGGCGCGAGGATTCGCGTGTGGGACGCGGCCGCGAAGACCGGCGCCGTCGACGTCTCGGATGCCGCGGCGGTCGAGGGCGCGACGGCAAAGGCGCTCGCCGACCTCGGCAAGATCGACGTCCTCGTCAACAACGCGGGCATCGCGGGCCTCAACGTGCCCACTGCCGAGTATCCCGTCGAGGAATGGGAGCGCGTGCTGAGGGTCAATCTCACGAGCCAGTTCCTGTGCTGCCGCGCGGTTGCTCCGCACATGGTGAAGCGCAAGTACGGGCGCATCGTCAACATCGCCTCGATCGCGGGGAAGGAAGGCAACCCGAACGCGGTCGCCTACAGCGCGTCCAAGGCGGGGGTTATCGCGCTCACCAAATCGCTCGGGAAAGAGCTTGCGCAAACGGGCGTCCTCGTGAACTGCGTCACTCCGGCGGCAGCGAAGACCGCGATCTTCGACCAGATGACCCAGGAGCACATCGACTACATGCTCTCGAAAATCCCCATGAACCGCTTCGTCACGGTCGACGAGATCGCGGCGCTCGTGTGCTGGCTCGCGTCCGAGGACTGCTCGTTTTCCACCGGCGCGGTATTCGATATCTCGGGCGGCAGGGCGACTTACTGACATGGCCAGGAAGAAGACGCCTGCGCTTCGCAGCCAATCCTGGTTCGGGCGACAGGACATCTACGGTTTCATCTACCGCGGCTGGGTGAAGAACCGCGGGGTGCCGCAGGACCAGTTCGACGGGCGCCCGGTGATCGGCATCTGCAACACCTGGTCGGAGCTCACGCCCTGCAACACGCATTTCCGCACGCTCGCCGAGCACGTCCGGAACGGCGTGCTCGAGGCGGGCGGGTTTCCGATGGAATTCCCGGTGATGTCGCTCGGCGAAACGCTCTTGCGGCCCACCGCGATGCTCTACCGCAATCTCGCGAGCATGGACGTCGAGGAATCGATCCGCGCCAATCCGCTCGACGGCGTGGTGCTCCTCATGGGCTGCGACAAGACCACGCCGGCGCTCCTGATGGGCGCGGCGAGCGTCGACATCCCGGCGATCGGCGTGTCCGGCGGCCCGATGCTCTCGGGCAAGTACCGCGGCACCGACATCGGCTCGGGCACGAACACCTGGTCGATGTCCGAGGACCTGCGCGCCGGAAAAATCACACTCTCGGAGTTCCACGAGGCCGAGTCCTGCATGAACCGCTCGCACGGCCATTGCATGACCATGGGCACGGCGTCCACGATGGCCTCGATGGTGGAAGCGCTCGGCGTCGGCATGCCCGGCAACGCGGCGATCCCCGCGGTGGATGCGCGCCGCTACGTGCTCGCCCGCAGCGCGGGCCGGCGCATCGTCGAAATCGTGAGGGAAAAGCTGACGCTCTCGAAAATCCTCACGCGCGCGGCCTTCGAGAACGCGATCCGGGTGAATGCCGCGATCGGCGGCTCGACCAACGCCGTGATCCATCTCATCGCGATCGCACGGCGCATCGGCGTCGACCTCGCGCTCGACGACTTCGACCGCATCGGCCGCGGCGTGCACTGTCTGGTGAACCTCATGCCCTCGGGCAAACACCTGATGGAGGATTTCTACTACGCGGGAGGGCTGCCCGCGGTGATCCGCGAGCTCGGCGCGAACGGGCTCCTGCACAAGGACGCGCTCACCGTGAACGGCAAGAGCCTCTGGGAGAACAACAAGAGCGCCCCCTGCTGGAACCGCGACGTGATCTTCCCGATGGAAAAGCCGTTCAAGAAGAACACCGGCCTCACCGTGCTGCGCGG
>Ga0184621_10000301_pt1 | contig 10553 bp, 9 predicted proteins | sample PLM1_30_b1_FD_133144 | JGI IMG/M metagenome (GOLD analysis project Ga0184621, IMG submission 133144) | Groundwater sediment microbial communities from an aquifer in East River, Colorado, USA - PLM1_30_b1 | ecosystem: Environmental > Terrestrial > Soil > Riparian zone | place: USA: East River...
CGACTACGACCTGAAGGCGCACGAGCGGCATTCGGGCGAGGACCTCACGTACTTCGATCCCGAAACCGAGGAGCGCTACCACCCGTACGTCATCGAACCGGCCGTCGGCGTGGACCGAGCGATCCTCACGTTCCTCCTCGACGCGTATCGCGTCGAGGAGGCTCCGACCGCGAAGGGTGGCACCGAGAAGCGCACCCTCCTCGCGTTGCACAAGGACCTGGCCCCGATCAAGGCGGCCGTGCTTCCGCTCTCCCGGAACGAGCGGCTCGTCCCCGCCGCCAGGGAGGTGTTCGACCTCCTGAAGCCTCACTGGATGTGTGACTACGACGACGCCGGCTCGATCGGGCGCCGGTACCGCCGTCAGGACGAGGTCGGCACCCCGTTCTGTGTCACGGTCGACTTCGACACGCTCGACGATCGTGCGGTCACGATCCGCGACCGAGACTCTATGACGCAGGAGCGCATCCCGGTCGGGTCATTGGTGGAGCACCTGCGGGATCGTCTGTGAGGACGCCCTCGGGGGATGCCCGGCTCTGGTTGTACATCGTCGCGTTCCTCCTGATGGCGGCTGCAGGGTTCACGCTGGCCGTGGCCGCGCGGGGCTTCCTGGCCTCGACCCGGCTCCTGTGGTTCTCCGCCGGGATGTCTGCTGCGGCGATCGTCGCTGCTGTGGCGAGCATCGTGTGGCCGGCGGTCCGTCCGGAGCCGTGATCGTCCCCTCAGGTTGGGTTCCATCAGGCCGAAACCTGGGGGTAGGGTTAGGTCCCCATGCAGAGGCCATCCAACGAACGTGTGCGATCGATCGGTTCGGCTGCTGCATGGGTGTTCGCGCCGTTGCTCGCGACCCTCGTCGCCGTCGCCGCCGTCCCCGCGATGTTCCATGCCCAACTTCCCGACGCGCCGCCGTTGCGCCAACGATGGATGGCGACGCCGACGACGATCGAGCGCCTGCGTGCGATCGACCCGGCGATCGCCGCGCTCTACTTCGACCGACGCGGGTCCTACGTGCTCGGTGGGGGACTCGACGCGGCCACCGCGACCGACGTGTGGGCGAGCGAGCGGCAGTTCGAGCTCGATCTGGCTGCTGGAGCGATCGATCCGTCGGTCCGGTACGTGATGTACGACCCTGAGTGGTGGACCGCGACCCCGCTTGAGGAGCAGCGGCACCCGGTGGCCGCGATGGAAGCGTTCGCCGACGCCGCGCGTTCGGCCGGATACGGCGTCATCATCACCCCGCACCCCAGCCTGGTCGAAGTCCCCGGGGGGGACTGCACACGAGGGGTGACCGAGACGATGGCGGCAGCCTACCTCCGCTGCGGCATCGAGGCGGCGGCCGCCCGCCTGTCAGACGTGGTCGAGATCCAAGGGCAGTTGCTGGAAGCGGACCCGGCGATCTACCGGTCCTTCGTGGAGAGCGAAACCGCGCAGGCGCGTCGCGCGAACCCGGACGTCGTGGTGCTTGCCGGTCTCTCGACACGCTTCGCGACCGGCCCGGAGACGCTGCTGAACGCGTGGGACTCGGTCACCGACATCGTCGACGGGCACTACATGGCGGTCCCGGAGGGGATCCGCCCCGACATCGCGGTCGCGTTCCTGCGGATGCTGGCCCAGCAGCGCGGCTGAACGTCACTCGCCGAGCGTTCGTTCCCGCGCGTCCTTCTTCATCTTCTTCTCGACGCGCTTCTCCTTGACGCTCTTCTGGGCCTTCTTCTTCACGTTCTTCGAAGCGCCCTTGTCCTTCGCGTGAGCCATGGCCGGTTCCTTCCGTCGAAGCCTGCAAGGCAGCGTACACCGGCGGCACGCCGCAAGAGTGGATGGCTCGAGACCACTATCCTCGAGCGGTGATCCGGAGGAGATCTCGGATCGAGCCGCGGCCTCGGGCCTCCAGGGCATTGGCGGCCACCAAGAAGAGCTCCGCCGTCATGAAGGCGTCATCGAGCGCGTGGTGCGTCTGTTCGACCGGCACCCCGAACCTCGTTGCTGCCGCGGACAGCGCGTAGTAGCCGGGCCAGCGGCCGGCATCGCCCGACGGGCGTTCGACGGCCATGATCAGCGTTCGCACGTCGATCGTGCGTCTGCGCCAGGCGCGTCTCCCGCCGCCGAACACCTTCCGCAGGAACGCGATCTCGACCTCGGCCGCCCACGCGAGGATGAACCTTCCGCTGAGCGCGCCCCGGAGCGCGTCGGCCACCTCCTGCATCGCGGGCGCGGTCGCGAGGTCCTGTGCGCGGAGGTGGTGGATCGGGATCGAGGAGCGGCTCGGTTCCACGCCGGGCGCCACCTCTTGATAGAGCTGACCCGACAGATCGATGCGGCCACCGAGGACGGGGATCAGGCCGAACGAGATCACCTCGTCCCGGTCAAGGTCCAGTCCCGTGGTCTCGAAGTCCAGGGCTACCAGCTCGGCGCTTCGCCAATCCCCGCGGCGTGACCGACGTTCCGGAGCGTTGGGGCGGGCCGAGGTCATCCCAGGCCCAGGTCGAGATGGAGCGCTCGCTGTTCGGCCGCGATGATCCTGAAAGCCTCCTTGAGCGCGCGGCGTCGAACCGGCCCCAGCTCCTGCGGGTCGACGAAGTCATCCGTGGTAGCCCCGGCGCGATGTTGCGTCACCTGATGCTCCAGCCGGATCGCCCACAGGAGGCGGAACGTCTCCTCGAGCCCTTCCCGAGACCCGTCGGAGATCTGGCCGGATTCGGACGCAGCGCGCAGCCGCTCCAACGTGCCCTTGTCGCTCCGCCCCGTCCGGATGTCGTAGGCGCGGGCGAGGTTGGTGACGATCGTGATGCCGCCGTGCTTGATGTCGAGTCGGCCCGCGTGTTCGCCTTTCGCTTCCACGACCAAGTCCCGGAAGAACCCGGTCGGCGGTTTCAGGTCGAGGGCTCGCCGAGAGAGATGCCGGACGAACATCGGATACGCCTGCGGTGCGCTCCGCACGACCTCGTCGAGGGCGGGTTCCGTCTCGAGGGGCCCGGCGATCTGGCGGTAGTCGAAAACGATCGACGACAGGATGCTGCCTTCGGCGCCCGGATCCTGCATCCATCCCCGGAACGCCTCGACCCAGCCGTCGAGCGACCGCCGGAGCGGCGGGTGTTCGGCCATCGCGTTCCCGTGGCACCGATGGATGCCCGCCTCCTCGAGTCCGTCCGTGACCGACCGTGCGAGCTCCGCGAAGTACGGGTCGACGTCCTCGTCCGCAGGATCGCCGGATTCGAGCGCCAGCGCGTGATCCTGATCGGTGAACATGGCCTGCTCTCGACGCGCTTCGCTCCCCAACGCGAGCCACGCCCACCGGACCGGCGGCTCGCCCAGCCGAGCGATGCCGAGCTCGAGGAACCGCCGAGTGAGGGCGTCGATCGTCACCGCGATCACGTGCCCGATGTCGACCGGGTCCACACTCGAGTCGACGAGCGCGGCGACCACGTCGGGGAGGTCGCGCCCCAGCGCGACGACCGCAGCGTGGTCCGCCGCGCGCTCGATCGCGCTCTTGAGGGCGAACGGGGACTGCCGGGCGAGGCCGAGCAGGTCGGTGTCGGTGACCATGCCGACCACGGTGCCGGTGCCGTCGGTCACGGGGAGATGGTGGATACCCCGTTCGAGCATCCCGAGGAGCACGTCCCCGACCCGGGTCTCAGCCGACACCGTTACGATCGGGCTCGTCACGATCTCCGCAACGAGGGCGTCGGCGCTGCGTCCGGCGGCTAGGACCCGCGAGCGCAGATCGCGGTCGGTCACGATCCCCCAGTCATCGCCGACCTTGATGAGGAGCGAGGACACCCGCTGTTCGGTCATCAGGGACGCGACCTCGGCGACCGTCGAGTCGGGCGGCGCGGTGACGGGGGGACGGCGCACCTGCGCTCCCACCGTGGCGAGCATGTCCGGCATCTCGCTCGGGGTTCGCTTCGCGTCCAGGCGTCGACGCGCGACCGACGCGAGGAATCGGGTACCGCTGGCGCTCTGGAGCAACTCCTCCGCGAGGCTCCGTGGGATCAAGTAGCAGAGGGTGTCCTCGGCAGCGCGGACGCTCGCGACGGGTCCCTGCCCCGAAACGAGAGAGAGCTCACCGAAGGTCTCTCCCTCACCGATGAGATCGAGCAGCCGCCCGTCATCGAGGATCTCGACCGCCCCTTTCCGGACCACGTAGAGGGAGGCCGCAGGCTCGCCGGCGCGCTCGAGGATCGTGGTGCCCGCCGGGAAGAACTCCACCTGGGCGGCGGACGCGATCCGGTCGAGCTGGCCGTCATCGAGCCCGTCGAAGGGTGGGAACGCGGCCAGGAACCCGGCGATATCCATCGCCCCGGATTATGCGCTCGGAGCTCAGGTCGAAGGCTCGCCGTAGACTGACGCTTCCGTTCCGATCGACCTCGCCGGAGGCGCGCCGTGACCAAGTACGTCTACGACTTCTCCGAAGGCAACAAGGACATGAAGGACCTCCTCGGCGGCAAGGGCGCCAACCTCGCCGAGATGACGAACATGGCTCTCCCCGTCCCCCCCGGGTTCACGATCACGACCGAGGCCTGCCTCCGGTTCCTTCGGGACGGTGGTCCGCCGCCCGAGATGCTGCAGGAGGCCGGCGAGCACCTCGCCCGGCTCGAGGAGACGATGGGCAAGCAGCTCGGCGATCCCGACGACCCGCTCCTCGTCTCGGTCCGGTCCGGCGCGAAGTTCTCGATGCCCGGGATGATGGATACGGTTCTCAACCTCGGGCTGAACGATCGGTCGGTGGAGGGTCTCGCGAAGCAGACCGAGGGCGATGTGCGGTTCGCCCGCGACGCCTACCGCCGGTTCATCCAGATGTTCGGCAAGATCGTGATGGACGTTCCGGCCGACGCCTTCGAGCGAGCGCTCGACGAGGCGAAGGACGCGAAGTTCGCCGGCGCCCAGGACACGGACCTCGACGCCGACGACCTCGCGACGCTGATCGAGCGGTTCAAGGCGATCTACCGCGAGCACACGAACGAAAAGTTCCCGCAGGACCCGAAGGACCAGCTCCGGCTGTCGATCGACGCGGTCTTCCGTTCGTGGAACGGCAAGCGCGCTCGAGACTATCGCCGCCAGAACAAGATCAGCGACGACCTGGGGACGGCGGTCAACGTCGTGGCGATGGTGTTCGGCAACCGCGGGGATGACTCGGGCACGGGCGTGGCCTTCACCCGCGATCCCTCGACGGGCGAGAAGGTCCCGTACGGGGACTACCTGCCGAACGCGCAGGGCGAGGACGTCGTCGCCGGTATCCGCAACACGCTGAAGCTCGAGGAGCTCCAGAACCTCGACCCGACGTCGTACGAGGGACTGATCCAGGTGATGGACACCCTCGAAGGTCATTACCGGGACATGTGCGACATCGAGTTCACGATCGAGAAGGGGAAGCTCTGGATCCTCCAGACCCGGATCGGGAAGCGGACCGCCTTCGCCGAATGGGTGATGTCCTCCGACATGCTCGAGGAGCAACTGATCGACGAGAGCACCGCGCTGCTCCGCGTCAACGCCGATCGGTTGGAGGAGCTGTTCAAGCGGCGGGCGAGGACCGACGGCGCCACGCCGATCGCGCGTGGCCTGAACGCTTCGCCCGGCGCCGCGACCGGCGCGGTGGTGTTCTCGGCCGACGATGCCGAGGCACGAGCGAAGGAGAGCGGCGAGAGGGTGATCCTGGTGCGCCGCGAGACCACCCCCGACGACTATCACGGGATGATCGCCTCGCAGGGGATCTTGACGTCGGCCGGCGGCACGAACTCGCATGCGGCCGTCGTCGCCCGCGGCGAGGGGATCCCCGCCGTCTGCGGCGCCGACCAGATCAAGATCGACCTCGGGTCGCGCTCGTTCACCGCGAACGGGACGACCGTGAAGGAAGGCGACACGATCACGATCGATGGCTTCACCGGCAACGTCTTCGTCGGCGAGCTGCCCCTCGAGGAGTCGGTGCTCGAGAAGGCTCGCGCCGGCGACGCCGAAGCCCGCCGGGAGAAGATCTGGAAGGCGTTCGAGCGGCTGATGGCGATCGCGGACGAGCGGCGGCGTCTCCGCGTGCGCGCCAACGCGGACACCCCCGACCAGTCCGCGAACGCGCGCGCCCGCGGCGCGGAGGGCATCGGCCTGTGCCGCACCGAGCACATGTTCCTCGGCGAGGAACGCGTCGACGCCGTGCGCCAGATGATCTTTGCGGAGAGCGAGGCTGAGGAACAGGCCGCGTATCAGCGGCTCCTGCCGCTGCAGAAGGGCGACTTCATCGGCATCTTCGAAGCGATGGACGGGCTGCCGGTCACCGTCCGGCTCCTCGACCCCCCGCTGCACGAGTTCCTGCCGGACCTCACGACGCTGTCCGTCGAAGTGGCGCTCGGGGAGGAGCGTGGTGAGGACGTCTCTGACAAGGAGCGCGAGCTCGCCAAGGTTCGGCAGCTGCACGAGACGAACCCGATGCTCGGGTTGCGGGGTGTCCGGCTCGGCATCCTCAAGCCGGGGCTCTACGCGATGCAGGTGCGCGCGATCGTCGAGGCCGCCTGCGAAGCCAAGGCGGCGGGTGGGGACCCGAAGGTCGAGATCATGATCCCCTTGGTCGCAACGGCTCCCGAACTCATCCAGATGCGCGCGGAGTTGGAGCCCATTGCGAACGAGATCCAGGCGCGTGAGAGCGTGTCGCTCGAGCATCTCGAGTGGGGGACCATGATCGAGCTGCCACGCGCCGCGGTCACGGCCGCCGAGATCGCCGAGGCCGCCGACTTCTTCTCGTTCGGCACGAACGATCTGACCCAGACCGCGTTCGGGTTCAGCCGCGACGACATCGGCAAGTTCGTCGGGCTCTACGAGGAGCGCAAGCTGGTTCCCGCGAACCCGTTCGTGACGATCGACGTGGACGGTGTCGGGCGGTTGATGCGGATCGCATCCGACGAGGGACGCGCGGCCAGCGCGGAACTGCACATCGGCATCTGCGGTGAGCACGGCGGCGACCCGGCGAGCGTCGTGTTCTGCCATCAGCTGGGGCTGGACTACGTCAGCTGTTCCCCGTTCCGCGTGGAGACGGATCGCCTGGCGGCCGGCCAAGCCGCCGTAGGGGAGTACGCGTCGACATCCGCATGACGGATCCGTGAGCCCGGCGTGACCGGCGTCACGGAGTCGCGCTTCCCGAGGGGATAGCCTCCTCGACCGTCCCGGTCAGAGCTTCCTCCCCCAGAGGAGGTGAGGTCCTTTGGCACTCGGCATCTTCGCGCGCAGGCTCGCCATGGCCGTCGCGCTCGCGGCGGCCTTCGCAGGCCCCACGGTTGCGTATGCCGTGGTGATCGACCCTTGGGTCCACGATCACAGCGACGCGGGCGTTCCGCCCCGGCCTTCCGGATACACCCACCTGGTGCAGACGTTCGGGCAACCGTGCAGCGACCGGGCGAACAACTCTCGGTCGTGGTGGCCGTCACAGTCCGCGCGGAACGTCGCGGGGTACGTCTACTACCACCCCTACATCGCGCGAGACGTGGGCTACAACATCCGGAACCACGTCGCGCACGACCACAATGATGGGGCGGTCGACTACCTGGTCGGAGCGTACAACTGCCGCACGATCCGCGGGTCGACATCATGGTCGGTGCACGCCTTCGGGGCGGCCATCGACACCAACTCTGCTCGCAATCCGCTCGGTCAATCCGTCTGGAACGGCAAGGGTGCCGACGGCTACGACTACGGCCGGTACCTCCCCAACGTGTGGCGAGGCCCCTTCCCGGGCCACGGGTTCTTCTGGGGGATCAACTGGGGCTCGCGGCCCGATCCCATGCACTTCCAGTACGTGACCGACTACTGATGAGGGAGGGCTCATGAAGAAGGTCATCACGTTCGTGATTGCAGTCGCGGTCGGGGCGCTCGGGGTGGCGTCCCGGCCCGGTGGGGCCGCGCCCCCCGCGTCCGCCGTCGCTCGTTGCGGCGGCGGAGGACCGGCCCGTTGGGACATGCACAGCCTGGCCGTCGGCGCCGGCTTCGCCGGCGCCGACGGCCCCGCGATCTCACAGACGAGCCCGGCTGGGACCGAGGTGGTCGTCCCGCCGGACGGCGGCCGGGGCGTCATTCGACACGTCTCGTCACGTCCGGGCGTCGGCACGGCGTACGTTCGCGACCGGAAGGGTGGCGACATGGTCGTCTCGGTCACCGGCCGCGGCATCCGGCGCTTCGCCACCCGAGACGAGGCGCTCCAGCCGTCGTTGTCGGCGCAGGGCGACCTCGTCTGGGCCGAGCGGGCCGGGCTGCGGCTGGTTCCGGCCGGCTCGCGGACCCCCACGAGGATCGCTGGGCCGACACGCGAGGGGATGACGTTCTCGCCCGTCTTCGCGTCCCGCAGCAACATCGTCGTCGGCGTTGCGGCGCCGCCGACCACGGCGGTTCCGGAGGACGAGTACCTCAGTAACCTCTGGCGCTACGACCTCCGCTCGTCTCGGTGGGTCCGATCGACGCACTTTCGCGGTGGTCCCGACCGGTGGTCGATCGTTCGCACGCCGTTCCTTGCGCCCGACGGGTCGATCCAGTTCGTGCGGGTGAGCGGCCGAGCGTCCATCGATCGCGCGCCGCGGTACGAGCTCTGGCAGCTCCGAGGAGATATCGCGTGGAGGCTGCGCGCGCTTCCGGGCGAGATGTACCTCGCCGGTTTCGACGGCGACGCTCGGCTGTGGAACCTGCGCGAGGGCGCGACGGGAGGGTGGCTGATCCGGCGTGAGCGAGCCGATGGCAGTTTGGAAGGTGCCGGTTGCGGTGCCGTCATGGTCGACCCGCTCGAGCGCGCGGATCCCGACGTCCGGTCGGGGAGCCGAAGCTCGTCGATCGGCAGAGCCGACACGACGACCTCCTCGCCGGCGGGCGATGCGATCCTGGTAGGCGACTTCTCGAGCGTCGCCGCCGCGAGTGACGCGTCGGCGACGATCGGATCCGCGCTCGGTTCGACCCCGAGCATCATCGATGCGAAGACCCAGCCGGCGGTCGTTCGGCCCGGTGTGTGGGCCGTGCTGATCCCGGTGGCCGCCGGCGTCGACTCCGAGGCCGAGCTCGCTCGGTTCCGCGCGACCGTGCCGGCGTTCGCGGGATGGAGCTGGATTGTCTCCGTCTGAGGGCAGGCTGGTGGGCCGGCTCGGGCCAGTTCTGCTCATCTGCGCGATGGCCGTATCCACAGCGTGCTCGAGCGGATCACCGGCCGTCACCACGTCCGCTTCCGCTCCGACCACGTCTCCCGGACAGGTGTGGCTCGCCGTCATCGCCTCGGCCGAAGATCCCAACGACCTGGACGCGCCGTACGCTGGGCTCGTCGATTCCCTCGCTGAGGGTTCCGTCACGCACGTGGTGGTGTCGCCGTCGGCGTGCTACTCGGCGCTCCCGTCCCGATACGACGGCAGGTACGTGCTCGGCGTCTGGCACGACACTCGCGATGCGGTTCGAGCGATGCTCGATCCGGTGGGCGCCCACCCGGGATGGATAGGAGCGGTGGCATCGACGTGCGTTGACTAGCGCGTGCCGGGGACGCGGCTGGTCGAACACAGGCGCTGTTAGCCTTCAGCGGTGCGCCTGGTTCGCAGGCACCCGATCCTCACCCTCCTCGCCCTCGGGCTGGTCCTGGCTCTCATCGCGATCGGCGCGTCCGGCGTCGTCGTGTGGCGCGCGGCGCACCACGACGACGCCAGCGATGTCGGGCGGGCCGACGCGATCGTTGTCCTGGGCGCGGCCCAGTACAACGGCAGACCGTCACCGCTGTTCAAGGGCAGGCTCGACCATGCGCTCCTGCTCTGGCAGCAAGGTCGCGCCGATCTCGTGCTGACCGTCGGGTCCAACCAGCCGGGCGACGTGACGACCGAGGCGCAGGCGGGCCGTGACTACCTCGTGAGCCATGGGGTGCCGTCCTCTGCGGTCCTCGCCCTCCCGGTCGGGCACACCACCTTCGACAGCTTGCAGGCGGCCGCCGGAGCGCTCCACGACCGCGGTCTCACGAGCGCGTTCCTCGTCTCGGATCCGTGGCACAACGCGCGGATCGAGGCGATCGCGAGCGACGTGGGCATCACCGGCTACGCGTCCGCCACCTGGACCTCGGCGGATACCACCGAGGAGACCCGGGGGAGGGCATACCTCCGCGAGACGTTCGCGTACCTCCACTACCGGGTGTTCGGTTCGTGAGCGAACGCGTCGGAGCCCGCCGCTACCATGGGGAACATGGTGACCCCCCGTGAACGCTCGGAGCAGATCGAACGCGACACGCTCTCGCCGCACGCGGTGCTGGCCGCCGAGAGTCGCGGCCGCGAACGGTCCGAGCCACCCGACGCGATCCGCACGTGCTTCCAGCGCGACCGCGACCGGATCGTGCACTCCAAGGCGTTCCGCCGCCTCAAGCACAAGACCCAGGTGTTCCTCGCGCCGGAAGGCGATCACTACCGGGTGCGACTCACCCACACGCTGGACGTCAGTCACATCGCGCGCACGGTCGCCCGCGCACTGCGGCTGAACGAGGATCTGACCGAGGCCATCGCGCTCGGGCACGATCTCGGCCACACACCGTTCGGACACCTCGGGGAGCAGGCGCTCACCCCGTTCCTCGGCCGGCC
>Ga0184621_10000306_pt1 | contig 10510 bp, 13 predicted proteins | sample PLM1_30_b1_FD_133144 | JGI IMG/M metagenome (GOLD analysis project Ga0184621, IMG submission 133144) | Groundwater sediment microbial communities from an aquifer in East River, Colorado, USA - PLM1_30_b1 | ecosystem: Environmental > Terrestrial > Soil > Riparian zone | place: USA: East River...
ACGTGGAGCGTTACCTTCGCGGGTTCATGCGGATTCACACCCCCGGCGGGCTTTCGAACGTCGATGCCCGCGACGTGGCGGCCGGTCTCGTGGCGTTGGCCGAGCGCGGGCGAAGCGGCGAGCGCTACATCCTGACGAGCCGCGAGGGCAACCTGAGCCATGAGAAGCTGTTCCGCCGCCTGGGGGACGTGACCGGAGTTCGACGACGGATGATCGGCCTCCCGCCCCGCGTCGCAGCCCTGAGCGCGACCCTTCTACCCTGGCCGGTCCGGCCGGGTGAGGTGCGGGCCGCCGCAAACTGGTGGTTCTACGACCCGACGAAGGCCGAGCGCGAGCTCGGATTCACGGTCCGGCCGCTCGACGAGACGCTCGCAGCAACCGCGGCCCAGTACCTGAGCGGCCACAGGCCGGACACGTACGGCCGGTAGAACTTCTACGACATCGGGATCTGGCGCAGCACCTTCGGCTCGATCCGGTCGAGAATCTCGGGAAGACTCTCCCCGGTTGCCGTGATGCCGTGGTTCCGCAGGCCGATGACCGCGTGTGACGGGTCCGGCTCGAGCGCCAAGAGGTCGGCGACGCTCGTCGCCAGCTCCGCCGTCCCGCAGGGGTAGTTCACGTCGGTGGCCGGGATCCCCTCCACCCAGGCGTGTACGTGGAGGATCGCCCCGACGTCGGGATGGGCCTGGTAGATCATCCAGTGCTCGATCGCATCCACCGACACCCGCCGCGGCTCGACGTTCGGGGGCACGCTCAGGATCATCTTGTTGTCAACGGGGTCGTAGCCCGAGACGAGCAGGATGTCCCGCCCCGGAATGTCGAGCTTCGTCTTGTCGACGCCGCTCGCGCTCATCCAGAAGCGGGTGTCGTCCTTCCGAGCGGACACGTTCCCATACGAGAGTCCGCCGATCCCGTAGAGCCGCTTAACGTGCCGGAGATCCTGCTCGTCGAGAAGTTGCTCGATCGGGAAGGGGGCCGGGAGCAGGTCGAGATCGCCCATCCTGACGCCGGCCTCGCGGATCGTCTCCGTGATCTCGTCGCCCTCCCAGAGCTCCTCCTCGAGGTCGGTGCGGAACTCGTTCTCGATCACGAGCTTCGACTCGGCGAGGGGAATGAGGCGCTCCACGACTCCCTCGGCGAGCGACGAAGAGCCGTTGGTCGCCTCGACGCCGTAGTGGCCGCGCTCCATGGTCGTGAACCAGACCCCGCGGTCGGGGACGAAGCAGAGGACGATGTTCGCGAGCGCCCGCACGAGGAGCGGGTAGTTCGTCTTCAAGATGTCCTCAGGTACCTCCGGCTGCTCGTGGATCGCGGCGGCGAATGTGCCGCGCGACCGGCGGCGGAAGGGCTTCGGCTCGTTCGCGTCGATGAAGTTCAGGACCAGGTCGGCCTCGGTCGCATCGTCGGCCCGCTCGTAGCCGCGGCGATCGAGCGCAGCCGCGAGGTCGTCCGCGAAGCGCTCGAACGACTGCGAGGTGGGAATGCCTGCGAAGGAATAATTCATCCACGGGCCCCGGTCAGGCCCACTCGGAGTCTAACGGGCGCCTACGGCCCCCCGTCGATTGGGGATCAGGCCGGGGTGTCCGGCGCGCCGAGTCCGAAGGGGCTTCCCTCCGAGTCCCGGCAGATCGCCCAGCGCTTCCCCGGGTGGATCACGGAGCCGCCGAGCTCCACGACCCGCTCGAGTGCGGCCGCGAGGTCGGGCACGTCGAAATAGGGGAGCGACACCGTGTCCCCGGGGCCCCGGCCTCGAGGGTGGACTCCGAGCTCTGTCCCACCCGTGTGCGTCTGGCGCCCGACGCCCTCCCCCTCCACCCGTGAGTCAAGAGCGACGCCCAGCACGCCCTCCCAGAAGCGGACCGCGCGCTCCTGGTCGTCTGCGGGGAACTCGACGAGCGATACCGGACCGCTCACGTTGGGCTCCTTTGCCGGCGGAGCCATTCGGCGCCGCGGGCCGTCCAGGTCGGGCGCGCAGGGTCGAAGTGCCCGGCGACAGCGCGCAGGTACGGCCCGGAGACACGGCGGGCGTAGGCCGCGAAGCCCTCGCGCCTGAGCGGCTTCCAGTCCTCCCGGTACGGAATGACCAGGTGCTCGCGCGAAACCGTCCGCGCAGACGTGAGGAATGCAAGGCCGACTTCCGCGGAGACCTCGAGCAGTGGCCGCTCCTCGGCGGCCGCGGTCCTTCGGAGGGCGTCGAAGAGCCTTGCCAGATCTGATGGGGCAGGCAGGCTCGCAGCGTCGGCCCAAAGCTCCTTGAGAGACGTGCGGAGACCCTCGAGCTCGACCGGCGGCACGTCGATGAGCCCCGCGGTGCGGCCCGAGCCGCGCTCCAGCGCATTGAGTAGCTCGTCGACCGAGCTCACGTCCAGGTCGTCGCGCACGAGGTGGGCCCGCCGGAGCTCCTCGACGAGCGCTTCGAGGTAGACGCGCGAGCCGCGCAGAACGTCGGAGGCACCCGCCAGGAGCCAGAGCGGGGAGAAGCCGAAGGCTGCGATCGAACCGAGCTCGACGACGTTCCCGGCCCCCTTCCGGACCGCGATCTTCCCCACGTCCTCGCTCCGCGCGGTCGGAGCCCCCTCCACGCCCCCGACAAGCTCGACCGTGATTCGAAGAAGGTTGGCGGCGGTTGCCTCGTAGAGCTTCGAGCGGCGTACGAGCCGGGGCAGGAGGAGCGCGCCTGTTTCGTGGATCGAGCCGCCGAGCAGGGCGGCGCCGGCGCGAAAGACTCGCTCCGGGATGGAGATGAGAAAGGCGCGCGAGCGTCTGCTTCGGGTCACGTTCGGAATCGTACGGTGGCCTGTCATTGGTCTGCTACCGTTCGCATCTATATGCAGAGAACATATAGCTATGCGAGGAGCTAGGCACCGCCGCCGCAGTCGCGGCCGCTGGGCGGTTCGCGCCCGCGTCGAGCGGTTCGTGGAGCCTGCCATTCTGCTCCTCCTGCGCGAGCGGCCAATGCATGGGTACGAGCTCTTGGAGCTCGTCCCGGAGCTGACTCGGAACGAGCGGGTCGACGTTGGGGGCCTCTACCGGATCCTCCGCGCCCTCGAGGACGAGTCCGTCGTGACCTCCGAATGGAGCGCCGAGCTACCCGGCCCGGCCAAGCGGACGTACACGCTGACCGACTCCGGCCGCCGTTTGCTCGACCAGTGGGCGGAGGCCCTCCGCGAAACCGAGAGCGTGGTCGCCGCCTTTCTCGAGCGCTACGAGGGCGAAAGGAGGTGATTCGATGCATCGGAGACACATGCGCGGACGTTGCGGCCCTGGAGGTCGCCGCCGCTACCCGAACCGGGAGGAGTGGCTTCGCTCCCTCGAGGAGTACCAGAAGGATCTGGAGCAGGAAGTCGCGGACGTCGCGGACCTGATCCGCCGCCTGAAGGAGGAGCGAGCCGAGACCACGACGGTCTAGCGTCTGGGGCGCGCGAAGGGCCCCCGCGTTGCCGGGGTCCTTCGCCCGCCGCGACCGTGGCTGTGGTACCCGCGACCTACGCTTAATCAGGCGTTAACGCTGCTCAATGGTCGGTTAAGCACGTGATGGCTATAACCAGCGCCATGAAATCATTCCTCGCTCTCGTAGCCGCGGCGCTCCTCGGTGGCGGCGCTGCTCTCGGCGTCGGCACGGCCATCTGGGACGGCGGCACCACCACCGTCATCAACTCACCCGCCGCAAGCGACTCATCTCTGACCTCCCAGCCCGAGCCCGTGGCCAGCTCCGACACTGCGGGCATCGCGCAGCGCATCTACAAGACGGCCGCACCGGGTGTCGTCCAGGTGACCTCGAACGTCGTCGCCACGGATCCGGTCTTCGGCCAGCCGCAGCGCGGGCAGGCGCTCGGCTCCGGCTTCGTGATCGACAAGGCCGGGCACATCCTCACGAACTTCCACGTCGTCGAAGGCGCCAGAGAAGTCTTCATCAACTTCACGGGCGACGACAGGTACAAGGCCAAGATCGTCGGTACCGACCCCTCGACGGACCTGGCCGTCCTCCAGATCGACGCACAGTCTCGGGCTCTCACGCCTCTTCCTCTTGGAAACTCCGACGAGCTCCAGGTCGGCGCGCCGGTCGTGGCGATCGGGAACCCGTTCGGCCTCGACCGCACGGAGACCGCCGGGATCGTGAGCGCGCTCCAGCGTGAGATCCAGGCTCCGAACGGCTTCACGATCGACAAGGTGATCCAGACCGATGCAGCCATCAACAAGGGCAACTCGGGCGGGCCGCTCCTCGATGCCAACGGCAAGGTAATCGGCATCAACTCACAGATCGAGACCGGCGACAGCGGGACGGGCAACGTCGGCATCGGCTTCGCAGTCCCGATCAACACTGTGCGGGAGGTCGCCTCCGAAATCATCAAAACCGGCAAGGTCGAGCACGCGTATCTCGGGGTCAAGATGCAGACGATCGACGACACGCTCGCCAAGACCGCTCGCCTCCCCGCCCAGAAGGGCGTCATCCTGACGACCGTGCAGGCGGGCAGTCCGGCTGCCGAGGCAGGTTTGAAGGGCGGCACCCGGTCAGTGGTCGTTGACGGCACCACCTACACCGTCGGCGGAGACGTGATCACGAAGGCCAACGGTCGCGAGCTCGAGTCGGCCGATGAGCTCCGCGAGATCGTCACCTCGAAGGATCCCGGCGACAAGTTGTCTCTCGAAGTCCACCGTGACGGCTCGACGGAGACCGTCACCGTAACGCTTGGCTCCCAGCCGCCCAACGCGAGCTAGGGCAGCCTAGGGCCCCCTCCCCTCGGGGCCCGAACCTTCCGTCGAGCCTGACACGAGTCGGCTCGACGGAAGCATAGGTCGGGGGCCCGTCTCGCCTGCCCGGGCCTCCGACCTTCTCTCCCACGCTCGTAGACTAGGAGCGTGATTCCGCACGCCTTCGGCTGTTCGTCGCCGTGGTCGGTGGGCGTCGAGGAGGAGCTCTTCGTTGTCGACACGGCGACGCTCGCGCCGGTACCGGCGCCGCCCGAGGCGCTCGACGGTCGCCGGCTGAAGCGGGAGCTCTTCGCCGCCGTTCTCGAGCTGAACACGGAGCCGTGCGCCACCGTCGCCGAGGCGGCGGAGGAGCTCGAGCAGCTGCGCCGCGAAGCACGGCAGCATGCGAGGGAGGCGGGGCTCGCCGTCGCCGCCTGTGCGACCTGGCCCACGGCTCGTCCCGAGGAGCAGGCGATCACGTCTGACGAGGGCTATCTCCAGTTCGTCGAGTACGCGGGGCCGACTGCCCGCCGCCAGCTCTGCTCGGGGCTCCATGTTCACGTCGGGGTGGAGAGCCCGGAGGCGTGCATGGCCGCGCTCGAGGCCGTGCTCCCCTGGCTTCCGCTCGTCCTCGCCCTCTCGGCGAACTCGCCCTACGTTGGCTCGGAGGAGACCGGGCTCGCCTCGGCGCGGGCCGAGATCCTGAGCCTCCTCCCGCGTTCGGGGGCGCCGCCGGTCTTCGAGAGCTACCGCGCGTGGGAGCACTTCGCTGAGACGCTCGTCCGGCTCGAGCTCGCGGATCAGATCACCCGCATCTGGTGGGACGTCCGCCCGCATCCGCGTTTCGGCACCCTCGAGCTCCGCATGCCGGACCAGCCGACCCGGCTCGACGTGACGGTCGCCTTCGCCGCGCTCCTGCAGGCGCTCGTCGCCGGAGCGCGACCGGGGCCCCCGGCGGACAGGGGGTTCTACGCCCAGAACCGGTGGGCAGCCCTTCGCTTCGGACGCGACGCGCGCCTCGTTCACCCGGACGGGGACCGGCTCAGCACGGTGGAGGAGCTCTTCGATGAGCTGACAGGCGTCCTGGGACCTACCTTCGATGAGCTCGGAACGGCCGCGCTCCTCGAGCCGCTGCGCGGTCTCGACCAGGCAGGGGCTCAACTCGAGCTCGGACGCGGCGAAGGCCTCGAAGCCCTGTGCCGCAGCCTCGTCGACCTCACGTAACCTGACATAGCTTATGCCCGTCCAGTCGGAGACCCTGCAGGTGACCGGCATCCGCTGCGAGCGCTGTGTCATGCGCCTCGGCGCCGTCCTCGAGCCGGTCGAGGGAATCGAGTCCGCGAGCGCCACCCTCATGGGCGAGGTAACCCTCGCGTGGGACGACGAGCGTGTCCGGCGCGAGGAGATCATCGCCACCATGACCGGCGCCGGCTTCCGCCCGCTGGAGTGACGCGGAATGATGCGCCTCGGCTTTCCGTTTGAGCTTGTAGTGTCGGCGCATGAGCGAAACCCATCCGGAGGGAGAGCCGCGCCGCCTCGCGGAGGAGGCGCGCGACCGCGTTCGCTTCGAGGAGGAGGCACTCGAGCTGGCGGATCAGATGTACAGGGTCGCCCGGCGGCTCGTCGGCTCGCGGGAGGAGGCGGAGGATCTGGTCCAGGACGCCTACGCGCGCGCCTTCCGAAGTTGGCGCTCCTTCCGGCCGGGTACGAACTTGCGGGCTTGGCTCTTCCGGATCCTCACGAACCTGAACATCGACCGGGGTCGCCGCGAACAGCGCGCGCCGGACACGCAGCCGATCGAGGAAGGCGACTACTACCTCTACAACCGGCTCGAGGAGAACGGCGGCGCCACCGACGTGGACGAGGTCGTGGAGCGCCTCTCCCAGGATTCGATCGTGCAGGCTCTGTCTGCCGTCCCGCATGACTTCCGTGACGTGATCGTTCTCGTGGACATCGGCGACTTCAGCTATCAGGACGCGGCGCAGATCCTGGACATCCCTGTCGGTACCGTGATGTCGCGCCTCCATCGCGGGCGGCGCCTGCTGAAGCAGGCGCTCGCCGAGTCGGCAGTTGGAGACCGCGCATGATGGATCCGTGCGCCAAGTGCGAGGAGGTGCTGCAGCCGTTCCTCGACCGGGACCTGACCGACGCGGAGAGGTTCGAGGCCGAAGCGCACCTCTCCCTGTGCGAGTACTGCGGGAAGCGGTATCGGTTCGAGGCGTCGCTGCGGCGCTACGTTCGCGAAGCGACGATCGAGACGATGCCGCCGGAGCTGAAGCAGCGGCTCGCCGCGCTCCGCACGCCCCTCATCTAGCCGCGCGATGTGCGGACGCTGGAGCGAAAGCCCGTCGCCCTCTCCTGAGACGAGCTACGTTCCCCGCGCGCGGTCGGAGCCGACGATCACGACGAGGCGGTTTCGGTCTCCCCCGGACGGGAGCGCCGTGACCCCGACACCGAGTTGGTGGGCGAGCCGCTCCGCGATCTCGGCGGCACCAGGGGGGTAGTAGACGCGTGTGACGATGTAGTCGGTGCGCTTTGCATTCTTGACCGTGCCGATGCGATAGGCGAGAGGCCCGCCGACCTCGTTGGCGACCTTCGTGGCGGCGTTCGGGATCCCGGTTCCGTTGTAGACGTCGACGCGGATCTCCCAGGGCGGGGGAAGCTTCGGGGGTGCTTGCGCCGGACTGTCGGCAGTCGGCGCAATGCCGTAGGGGACGAGGCCCGGGCTCAAGGCGAAGATGAAGAGGGCTGCGACGGCGAGCGACAGCACGGCCGCCACGATCCAGCGCTTGACGTTCCACCGGGCCCGCGTGGGAACCGGCATGCCGGCGAGCTCCAGGGCCTCGCGCTCGGAGACGCCGAGAGCCGTCGCGTAGACGAGGGTGGTGGCGAGAGCTTCGTCGACCGAGGGGAAGCGGTAGATCCGGTTCTCCTCGAGCGCCCTGACATCGTCCACCTCGAGGTGCGCGCGGGCAGCCGCCTCCTCGAGTGTGAGGCGGCGCTTCTTCCGAACTGTTCCGAGCGGGGACGTGATCTCCATGCAACCCTCAGGATTCTGCGGCTGGGTCCGGCAACCTTCCGAATAGGTCATCGGCACGATCCACGTCTCCTGGAGACCCGAGGTCGTCGCAGGGCACGAGCACCGGCTGGAGTGCACGTGCACCCTCGCTCGGAACCTCGCCCCAGACCTCCCGCGCCAGGAGCACCGGGTGACCTCGCTCGCCGTCGTAGGAAGCAGCCAGGAGCGTGCCGGCGCCCGCCCGCCAGGTGGCGATCACGCGGTCGATTGCCCGTGGCTCGAGGGTCGGCCCGTCCGCCAGGCAGACGACTGCGGCTTTGGCCGATGCGGGAAGGGCCGCGAGGCCGCAGCGAAGTGACGCCCCCGGCCCGCGCGCCCAGTCGGGGCATTCGACGATCCGGGCTCCTTCGGCTTCGAGGGGATGCGCGCCGGCGACCACGACGATCTCGTCGACTGCGCTCGCTTGCACGCGCTCGAGCACGCCCGGGAGGAGGAGGCGCTGCTTCGGGGCGCCGAAGCGCGAGGCGGCGCCGGCGGCCAGGACGACCGCGGCGATCACGAGAGCTGGTCGAGCGCGCGGCGGACCAGAGCCCGTGCGATCTCGAGCTTGTATTCGTTTCCTGGCAGAGGCGTCGCTCCGTCCAGGTCGGCGGGTGACTCGAGAGCCCAGGGGATCGGCGCGACGCCGGCGAGCGCGAGCCGGGTTCGATCGGAGAAACGGGCGGCCGCGACACCGACGAGCGCAAACGAGAACCTGCGGCGGTCCATCGCCTTCAGGTAGACGCTTGCATTCGGCTCCGGCACGTGGAGTGCGAGGATGAGCTCGCCCGGCTCGAGCGTCGTCAGGCTCCGGTCGGCGGCCGTCGGAAGCCGGTAGAGCTCGCCGAGAGGAAAGCGCCGAACCGTCGTCTCCACCTCCGCACCTAGAGCCAAAAGCGCTGCCGCCGGGTCGGACGGGTGGGCCGAGGCGCAGGGCTCGTTCGCGAAGATCGCGTGCTCGCGGTGCTCCCCCTCGCGCGCGTGGCAGCGGTCTCCTCCGTGGAGATAGCAGGGGAAGGCGAGGCGCCAGTACCAACAGCGGGTGGCCTGGAGGAGGTTGCCCCCGATCGTTCCCATGTTCCGAAGCTGGGGAGACGCGGTGAGGCGGCATGCCTCCCGGAGGGCAACAGGCACCGTTTCCGAGCTCTCGATCTCCGAGAGGGTCGTACCGGCGCCGATTCGTTCGCTCTCGATCCCGCGTGGCAGAAGCCCCCGGACGTCGACCAGTTCATCGGTCGCGACCAGACGGTCCCGGACGAGCTGAACGAGGTCTGTGCCACCTGCCAGCGGCCGGGCGCCGTTCCCGAGCGCTCCAGCGGCCTCGTCGAGGCTAGCCGGCCTGGCCAGCGAGGGATCGCCCGCGCTCACGCGCCTCCTTCAGCGCCCGGAGCATCTCCTCCCGGGTCGCTTCGCTCCCGTGGGGGAACCATGTTCCCCCACGGACCCCTTCTTTTCCATTACGGCGCGCTTCGCGCGCATTCCGGCGTGAAACCTCCCGGTTTCCCGAGCCCTTCCCCGCCGGAGGAGATGCTGCGCTCACGCTGGAACGTGAGCTTGCTTCCGCTCACGCGCCTCCTTCAGCGCCCGGAGCATCTCCTCCCGCGTGATCGGGAGAGATCTCACGTTCGCGCCCGTCGCGTCGCGGATCGCGTTGGCGATCGCGGCCGCGGTCGGGACGATCGGCGGCTCGCCGAGCCCCTTGGCCCCCAGGCTCGTCAGGTGGGGATCCGGGATGTCGAGGAGCTCCGTCACGATCTCCGGAACGTCCGCGATTGTCGGCAGCTTGTAAGCGTCCAGGGATTGCGTCAGGACGGCGCCTGACGTGGGGTCGAGCAGCCGCTGTTCCGAGAGGGTGTGCCCGAGGCCCTGGATGATGCCGCCTTCGACCTGGCTCGACGCGCCGAGCGGGTTGATGATGCGCCCGACGTCGTGGATCGCGGCGATGCGGTCGACCCGCACCTCGCCGGTCTCGACGTCGACCGCAACCTCCGCCACCTGGATTCCGAAGGTGAGGATCCGCATCCCGGCGGGGTTCGGGCCGCGCGAGCCCTGTCCGAGGATCTGGCCGTCCTCGAGCAGGCCGGTGACCTCCTCGAGTGGCCACGAGCCGCCGTCGGAGGAGAGCACCTTGCCATTCTCGAGGCGCAGCACCCGCTCCTCGACCTGGTAGCGCTGCGCAGCGATCTCGATCAACTGGCGAGCCGCGTCCGCAGCAGCCGCGCGCACCGCCGGGCCCATGCTCGGGGTGGTGGAGGAGCCGGCCGAGTAGGAGGCGTACGGGCCCCGGTCGGAGTCGCCGAAGGAGATCTCGACCCGGTCGAACGGGAGCCCGAGCTCCTCGGCAGCGATCTGGGCGAGCGCCGTCGAGGTGCCCGTGCCGATGTCCTGGTGGCCCGTGATCACATGGGCGCGGCCGTCGGCACCCATCCGCACCCAGGCGTAGGAGGGTGGGCCGCCGCCGCCGTACCAGATCTGGCTGGCGAGGCCGACGCCGCGCTTCCAGACCCCGTCCGAGCGCGCCCGGACCTCGTCGCGGCGTGCCCAGTGCGGATCGGCGCGCCGGTAGCACTCGAGCAGGTTCTTGGAGGAGAACGGGCGGCCGTCGACCAGGTCCGAGTCGGCATGGTTCTTCCGCCTGAGCTCGAGCGGGTCGAGGTCGAGCTTCGCCGCCAGCTCGTCGAGGAGACATTCGAGGCCGAACGTGCCCTCGACGAAGCCGGGAGCGCGGAAGGCGTCGTTCGGGCCCGTGTTGATCTTGGC
>Ga0184621_10000307_pt1 | contig 10509 bp, 9 predicted proteins | sample PLM1_30_b1_FD_133144 | JGI IMG/M metagenome (GOLD analysis project Ga0184621, IMG submission 133144) | Groundwater sediment microbial communities from an aquifer in East River, Colorado, USA - PLM1_30_b1 | ecosystem: Environmental > Terrestrial > Soil > Riparian zone | place: USA: East River...
CCGAACCGGTCCACGTTGACGTAGACCTTGTCCATCGGGACGCCGGCGTGCTTCGCGGTCGCCTCGATGATGCGAATGTTCGCCTGGTGGGGAATGAGGAGATCGAGATCACCGGCCTTGAGGCCGGCGCGTTGCAGGGCGTGGTCGCAGGCATCAGCCATCGACAGGACGGCGGCCTTGAACACTTCGCGACCAGCCATCTTGATGTAGTAGCTGTGATCCTTGAGCAGCTCATCGCTCGGCGGATGCGCCGCGCCGCCCCCGGGACGGTACAGCAGCTCCGCCAGCGTTCCGTCCGATTTCATGTACGAGGAGAGGACGCCCCGCGTCCCGGTGGCCCGGCGCATCAGCGTGGCCCCCGCCCCGTCGCCGAACAGCACCGCCGTCGTGCGATCGGTCCAATCCATGATGCTGGTGAGCTTCTCCGCCGCCACGACCAGCACGCGCTCGCCTTGTTCGGACGCGATGAGCCCCTCGGCGACGTTCAAGGCGTATACGAATCCCGCGCAGGCGGCTCCAACGTCGAACGCGGCCGCGTTCTTGGCGCCGAGGATCGCCTGGAGGTCGCAGGCGGCCGAGGGGAGCAGCCGGTCGGGCGAGGCCGTCGCGTACACGATCGCGTCGAGGTCGAGCGGCGTCAGGCCGTTCTGCTCGAGCACCTGCAACGCCGCCGCCTTGCCCATGCAGGCGTTGCTCTCTTCCTTGCTCGAGACGCGCCGCTCGCGGATACCGGTGCGCTCGCGGATCCATTGGTCCGACGTCTCGAGGATTTTGGAGAACTCGTCGTTGGTCATCACGCGCTTGGGCGCGTAACTGCCGGTCCCGGACAGCTCGGCGAACGGGCGCTTCATGCCGGCACCCCACCCTGAGCGAACTCGGCGGCGATGTCGTCGCTCAGGTGGCTCTGCACCGCCTGGGCCGCCACTCGAATCGCGTTTCGGATCGCCTTGGCGGGGGACGAACCGTGGCAGATGATGACGACGCCCCGGACCCCGAGCAGCGGCGCGCCGCCGTACGTCGCGTAGTCGAGGACCTTGAGGACGTTGCTCATCTCTGGGCGCTGCAGCACGTCGGGAGCCTCACGCTTCATCAGGGCCACGAACACGCGCGCGGCTGATTCATAGAACTTGAGCACGATGTTGCCGACGAACCCGTCGCAGACCACCACGTCGAGGGGCTGGCCGCGGCACTCCCCGGCGGGGATGTCGCGTCCTTCCACGTTGCCGATGTAACGGATCCCCGGCGTCTGCTTCAGGAGCAGATGGGCCTCCTTCACGACGGCCCCACCCTTTTCGTCCTCCTCACCGATGTTGAGGAGCCCGACCGTGGGACCGGGGCGGCCCAGCACGTCGCGCGCGTACACCGACCCCAGATGGGCGAACCCGACCAGCTCGCGGGCATCGCAGTCCACGTTGGCACCGACGTCGAGGACGAGGACGGGCTGGCTCGCCGTCGGCAGCAAGGCGGCGATCGCGGCGCGCTGCACGCCCGGATGGAGCCGCAGCAGCAGGGTGCTCGCCGCCATCACGGCGCCCGTGTTGCCGGCCGAGATGAAGGCGTCCGATTTGCCCTGTTTTTGCAGCGTCAGGCCCACCGCGATCGAGGAGCGGGGCTTGCCGCGGATCGCCGCGAGCGGCTTCTCCCCCATTCCCACGACGTCGGGTGCCTCGACGAGGTCGATGCGGGCCCGATCCACGCCCGGCGTCTTGCCGAGCGCAGCCTCGATGTCGGCGCCGCGGCCGACCAACTGGACGCGAAACTCCGGCGGCAGTTCCTTGAGCGCTTGTGCCGCGCCTTCGACCTCCGCCCGCGGGGCGTTGTCCCCACCCATCGCGTCCAGCGCGATGCGGATCACGTCAATCCTCGACGGTCACTCGCTGCTCGCCTTTGTAATAGCCGCACGTCGGACAGACGCGGTGCGGCTGTTTCATGTCTCCGCAGCGCGGGCAGGGCTGCAGGGTGGGCAGCACCGCCTTGTAGTGCGTGCGGCGCGCGCGCTTCTTGCGCTTGGATGTTCTACGCTTGGGGACGGCCATGTTACGATTGTCCTCGTTGCTTCAAGGATTCGAGCGCCTGCCACCGCGGATCGGTGGCGGGTGCGCAGCCACAGGGGCCGGCGTTCAGGTCCTGACCACACCGCGGACAGAGGCCGCGGCAGTCCTCGCGGCACTGCAGAAACCGCGGCACGGCGAGTAGCACCTCTTCCCGGACGGCCGGTGCCAGATCGATTGCCGTCGCGTCCGGCGCCAGCGGATAGGAGTCCGGGTCCTCCTCCGCGTCCGCATCCTGCGTGAAAAGGGCGGAGGCGTCCGCGCTCACGGCGGCCGACACGGGGGTCAAACAGCGCCGGCACTCCCCGGTGACCGTCGTGCGCACGGTGCCGTGCCAGTAGAATCGCCCCTCCCCCGTCGCCTGCAACCGGCCCGTCACCACCACGGGGCCGCCCAGGGCGACATCAAGCCCCTCGAGCAGGGGGTCGGCCTGTCCGAGCTCGCCCCGGGTTTCCACCGGGCCCCGGGCCACCTCCCGCAGGTCAACGCGCAGCATGGTGAGCGAAGCTAAACCCTTGTGGGACTTGCGTCAACAGAGCGCGGCCAGCTCCCCTTCGGGGAAGAAAAACGCCACTTCCCGCGCCGCATTCTCCGCGGAGTCGGAGGCATGGATCGCGTTCCGTTCCTTCGATTGCGCGTAGAGCTTCCGGATCGTGCCCGCCTTCGCTTCGGCGGGATCGGTCGCGCCGATGACCTCGCGTAGGTGGGCCACCGCGTTGTCGCGTTCCAGCGCGAGCGGCAGCGCCGGCCCCGACGTCATGAAGGTCACGAGGGACCGGAAAAAGGGCCGCTCGCGGTGGACCGCGTAGAACGCCTCAGCCTGGGCTTGCGACATGCGCACCAACCGTGCGGAGCGGATCTTGAAGCCCTGTCCTTCCAGCAGAGCAAGGATCTTGCCCGCATGCCCCGCGGCGACCGCATCAGGTTTGATGATTGCGAGTGTAAGCATGTTTCCTTTGGAGTCTTGGCGTCTTGGCGTCTTGGCGTCCTGGCGTCCTGGCGTCTGTTCAGGGCGCCGCGACGAGGCGGCGAATGAGGTCGGCGCGCGTCAAGAACCCTACGACCACGCCCTCGCGCACCACCGGGAAGCGGTCCACATCCTTGTTGTTCATCAGGTTTGCCACGTCGGACAGGGTCTGGTCTTCCGACAGGCACAGCACCGTCCGCGCCATGACGTCTTTCACGGGCAGCGCGCGCGGATCGGAGCTGCCGCGCTGCAGCTGCGTCTTGCTCACTGCGCGGAACTCGCCACTCTTCGTCTTCTGGATGTAGTCGGGGATCAGGTAGCGCAGCAACTCGCGGTGCGTCACCATCCCCATCAGCGCTCCGCCCTCGTCCACGACGGGGATGGCGCGCACGTCCTTCTCGATCATCAGGCGCGCCACGTCGCCGAGGGTCTGCTCGGGGTGCGCCGCGAGCACGTCCGGCGTCATCAGGTCGCGCACCGTGAGGTGGCTCGGCAGGTCGACAGCATCGAGGGCGCCGATCTGCGACACCTGGTCCGGCGTTTTGGCGGCGAGCAGCGCCAGGACCGTCTCCGGATCGGACAGGATGCGCGCGAAGCCGCCCACCACCTGCAGGTACGTCGGCGTCTCGCGCGGCGGCGCCACGATCAGGATCACGATCCGCGCCGCCCGGTGCGGATCCTTCTCCCAGCGGATCGGCGTCGTCGAGATCCCGATGGCGGTCACGAGCTTGCGCACCGCCTCAGTGCGAAAATGCGGTAGGAAAGCGTGCTCACCCACGCTCACCATGTCTTCCGGCCAGGCGTTCCGGATGACGGCGTTGAGCCGGTTGGCCTCCCCTTCCCCCACGGCACCGGTCGCAATCAGCCGTTCCGCGAGCCGCTCCGTCGCTTCTTTCACGGTCTGGGCGATGAGAGGCACGATGACGTGCTGGGGGTCGACGACCTCCTTCAGTTTCACAGCCGCTCCTTGAGCAGCGGGACGACGTCGGCGGGGCGCTTCATGACGCTGATGCCGGCGCGCTCCAGCGCCGCCATCTTCTCGGCCGCCGTCCCCGACGAGCCGGAGATGATCGCACCCGCGTGCCCCATGCGGCGGCCCGGCGGCGCCGTCTGACCGGCGATGAAGCCGATCACCGGCTTCGTGACCCCATGCCCCACGAACTCCGCGGCCTGCTGTTCGTCGGTGCCGCCGATCTCCCCGATCATCACGATCGCCTCGGTCTCGGCATCCGTCTGGAACGCAGACAGACAATGGATGAAGTTCGTGCCGATGAGCGGGTCGCCACCGATGCCGACGCAGGTGGATTGCCCGTACCCCTGCGTGGACAGCTGGTGAATGATCTCGTAGGTCAACGTGCCGCTGCGTGACACGACGCCGATTTTCCCTGGCTTGCAGATGTTGCCGGGAATGATGCCCACCTTGCTCTTCCCCGGCGAGATGAGTCCGGGGCAATTTGGCCCAATCAACCGCGCGCCGCGCTCCGTCACGAACGGCAGCACGCGGGTCATGTCGAGCACCGGGATTCCCTCGGTGATGCAGACGATCAGCCCGATGCCGGCGTCCGCCGCCTCAAACACCGCCGAGGCGGCGAAGGGCGGGGGCACGTAGATCACCGCCGCGTTCGCCTGGGTCTCGCGCACGGCGTCGGCGACGGTGTTGAACACCGGAACGACTCCCTCGAACAGCTGACCGCCCTTCCCCGGCGTCACGCCCGCCACGACCTTCGTGCCGTAGGAGATCATCTGCTTCGTGTGGAACGAGCCGTCGCGGCCGGTGATCCCCTGGACGACGAGGCGCGTGGACTGATCGATGAAGACGCTCACGCGGCCCCCTTTGCCTTCGCGACCGCCTGCTTCACGGCTTCGTCCATGTCCGCGAGCGCCGAGAACCCGGCTTTCCTCAGGATCTCGATCCCTTCCCGCTCGTTCGTCCCGGTGAGACGAATCACGATCGGCACCTTCAGAGGGACCTGCTGCGTCGCCTGCACGATCCCGTTGGCGACATCGTCGCCCCGGGTGATGCCGCCGAAGATATTGAACAGGATCGTCTTGACGTTCGGATCGCCCGTGATGATACGCAGCGCGGCCATGACCTTCTGCGGGTTCGAGCTGCCGCCAATGTCGAGGAAATTCGCCGGTTCGCCGCCGTAGTACTTCACGAGGTCCATCGTCGCCATCGCGAGGCCGGCCCCGTTCACGCAGCACCCGACCGTGCCGTCGAGCTTGATAAAGGTGAGCCCCGCCTCGCGCGCCAACACCTCAGCGGGCGCCTCGGCGCTCGGGTCGCGCAGCGCCGCGATCTCGGGCCGCCGGTCGAGCTCGTTGTCGTCCACGACGATCTTCGCGTCGAGCGCCTGGACCTGCCCGTCTGGCGTGGTGACCAGTGGGTTGATCTCGGCGAGCGAGGCGCCGACGGCGTACACCGCGGCGTACAGCTTCTGCATGATGTCGGCCGCGGCGCGCGCCTGTGCCACGTCCGCGTACAGCGCGAATCCGAGACCGAGCGCCTGGTGCGGCAACAGCCCGTACCGCGGGTCTACCGCGAGACGGTGGATCTTCCCGGGCGTCTTCGCCGCCACCTCTTCGATGTCGATGCCGCCCGCCGGACTCACCATCAGGACCGGCCGCTGCGAGGCGCGGTCCACGATGATCCCGACGTAGCTCTCCGACGCGATCTCGGCGGCAGGCGCCACGAGGACCTTCTGCACCGTGAAGCCCTTGATCGTCATCCCGAGGATGGCGCGGGCGTGCGTCTCTGCCTCGGCCGCGGTCTTTGCGAGCTTCACGCCCCCCGCCTTGCCGCGGCCGCCGGCGTGGACCTGGGCCTTCACGACGACTTTACCGCCCAGCCGCTCCGCGATTGCCTTCACCTCGGCCGGGGTCGACGCGACGTCACCCGCCGGGACGGGGATGCCGTGCTCCCTCAGGATTTGGCGCGCCTGATACTCGTGCAGGTTCACCCGTGCTCCTTCGTGATGGTCGTGCCCGCCTCACCCTGTAACGCCGCGAGGCCGTGCGCCAGCTCGGCGATGATGGCCCGCTCGCCGCCTCCCCCCCCCCGGGTGCGCACGAAATCGGCGGCCGCTTCGACCTTGGGCCGCATGCTCCCGGCGCCGAGCTCTTTACCGGCGAGGAGGTGATCGGCCTGCGCGAGCGAAAGCCGCCGGATCGCCTCCTGCCGCGGGGTCCCGTAGCCGCGATACACGGCGTCGACGTTCGTCAGGATCAGCAGCACCTGCGCGTCGATCTCCAGGCCGAGAATCGCCGCCACGCGGTCTTTGTCGGCCACGGCGTCGATCCCCTCGAGGCCGAGGTGGGGCTCCTTCTCCTTGAAGACGGGCGGTCCCCCGCCGCCGCAGGCGATCACGATGTGCCCGGCGGTCACCAACTGGCGCACCATGTCGCGCTCCACGATCCCGATGGGCCGTGGACTGGGCGCGAGACGTCGCCACTGGCCGGGCTTCTCTTCGCGTACCGGCACGCCACGCGCCTGGAGCCGCGCGACGCGCACCGCGTCGAGGGCATGCCCGATCGGCTTCGACGGCGTGCGCAGGTTCGGGTCGTCGGCGTCACACAGGGTCTGTGTGATCAGGGTGACCACGGTGCGCTGCACCCCGGCGTGCGCCAACGCGTTTTGCAGGGACTGCTGGATCATGTAGCCCATCCATCCCGCTGTCCCTGCCACCAAGACGCCGAGCGGCAACGGCTCCACCTGGTCCGCGGCGATCTCGTTGCGCGCCAGCTCGTCCCCGACCTGGGGGCCGTTGCCGTGCACCAGGACGATGTGCCACCCTGCGCGCGCCAGGTCCACGATCGGGGCCAGACTCTCGCGCGTATGGCGGAACTGGTTGCCGATCGTCGGCCGCTCGCCTTGTGGGGCGACCGCGTTGCCACCCAACGCGACGACGATGCTCTCGGACCGGGAGGGCGGGTGGGTCACGGCGGCGCAACCTAGCGGGGCCGCGGGGCGGGAGCAAGCAGGCGGCGGACGTCCTTCCAGATCTGCCCGAAGCGCTCGAGGTTTCCCGCCGTGAGCGCCGAGTCGGCGCGACCGATCAGACGACGGACCTCTTCCCAGCGACCGATGAGCGTCGTATCGCGCGCTACCCCGCTCTCACCGGTCAGCAGCGCTCGCACGGCCGCGGCCCGGGTCGCCCCGCGGCCCGCACGAGCACCGAGTGTGACGTAGACATCGGCGATGCCGCGCGGCGCCGCGCCGCTGGCCTGGTGGAACCGCGCCTGCAGCGTCACGATCGACCCACCCGCAAGCCAGATGCGCAGCTGGCCGGGGCTCGTTTCCGCTGCCCCGACTAGATCGGGAGGCAGCCGCTCGAGGGTCCCCTCCCCCGGACGCCAGAGGTGCAAGACCGGGCCCGACGGCCCCACTCTCCCGGCCAGCAGCGCTACGAAGGGGGGAGGCAGGGGGGGGGGCGTGACTGAATCGAAAGCGATCCCCGTCCACAGCTCTCCCCCCCCCCCGGGTGCCACCTGAAATGGCTCACGGGGCCGCGGCGTCCACACGGTCGAGTCACTCGTCACGTTCGCGCGCGACAGTTGCAAGGCCGAGAGCCGGAACAGTTCGGCCGGATAGGCGAGCTGACTGCGCAGCGCCGCCGGGATTCGCTGCGCCGGTTCGATGAGCGGCTTGAAATGGCGCGCCCAGGCGGCGGTGAGAGAGTCGTAGCCGGGAGCGAGCCAGACATGCGTCTCCCCGGTCGTCGCGCGCACCGCGCCGACGAGTCCAGCGCGCAGGTAGCGCACCGACTGGTCGCGCCACGGCAGCGCGCGGGCGAGCGGAAACTGTTCGCTGGCCACGTACCCCCAACTCACCCACCACAGCGCGCTGTCCGCCAGAGCCGGGGACGGCTCGCCGAAGTCCGCAAACGGGGCGAGCCGCTCCAGGCGGTCGGCGACGTCGCGCCGCCACAGCAGCAGCTTGCCGTCGGTTTCGGCTCGGGTCAGTTGCGCTCCTTGCAAAGCCCACGCGAGCGCGGCGCGCTGCAGCGAACCGCGCAGCGGTATTCCCGTAGCCCGCAGCGCGGGCCAGCTGTCGGGCGACGCCACCGCGAACTCACCGGCGCGGGGACCGAACCACGCCGTCGTGTCGCCGGCGCGAATCGGCGCGCGCACGAGGGTGAGGCCCGTGTCGGACTCGAGGGCGATGCGCGGCGCTCCCCGCCCCCTCCCCCCCATGAGCGGAACGACCAGCCACCCTGGGGGTGATGCGGAGAACGCCACCGCCGTCGTTCCCTTCCCCTCGCCCACGACCATCGCGACCCGCCCGGTGTCCCACAGCGGCAGGCCGGGGGCTTGGACACTTGGGACGCTCGGTGGAGGCCCGCGCTCGATCGGCGTGAGCCCGAACGCGAGCCGCTCGACGGCCGCACGGCGCCCAAGGAGCAACGTCTCGTCTGCGGTGCGCGACGCGCGCACGAACCCCGGGACGATCGCGTAGCACGCCGCCACCGCGAGGATCAGCGCCGCCCAGCTGCCCATCACCAGATTGGGGTGGTCGCGCCAGCCCCAGATGAGGCTCGCCAGAGCCGTCGCGACGCCCACCGCGGCGAGAAAGGCCGCCGCCGGGACCCGTACGTCGAGGGTCGTCTGATCGACGGTGCCGTGGAGGCCGGCCACGACTTCCGCCGGATCGAGCGCCGCGCCCCAGGCCAGGGCGAGGGCCAGGCAAGCGAGGAGGACGGCGAGGTGGGCGCGGGCGTGGTCGCTCGCCTGGAGACGGCCCTGGCGGACGCGCAGCGAGCCGATCCCGACGTAGAGCAATCCCACCACGACAGCGGCGCTCACCGTCCAGGCCAGGGCGTGGGCCTGGAGGGTGGACTGCCACGGCAGCACGGCGACGTAGTACCCGAGGTCGCGGAGCAGGATCTCGTCGGTGATGCCGAAGTGCGGCGGCGCCGAGGCGAGGAGCGCGCTGCGCCACCAGTCGCCCGTTCCGAGCGAGAGGAGCAGCCCGCCCACGATGCCGGTGCCGAGCGTGAGCGCGAACAGGACGCGTTGGGGAACCGCCTCGACGATCTCGAGGTCGCCCAGACGGCGCGGCAGCTGCACCGAGCCGATGGCGCGGTACACCACGAAAACGTTGCCCGTCGCCCAGGTGATGGCGAACAGCAGGACGAAGATCTGCATCAGGCGGGCGAGCGCCCGCGCTTCCAGGAGGACGGCACCGCCGGGGAAGGTCGCGGCCCACGCCCGCTCCGCGGTCTCGAGCGCCAGCCATCGCCCGCCTACCAGGCCGACGACGAGCAGCGCGGCAAACGTGACGAGCCACGAGCGCCGGCTCACAGCTGAACTCCGCTGCGGGAGAGCCAACCCTCCACTTCTGCGCGGTAGGCGCCCAGCGCGGCCTCCGTGGCCGCCTCGAAGCGGAGCACCAGAACCGGTTGCGTGTTGGAGGCGCGGAGCAGGCCCCACCCCTCCGGGAAGGTGATGCGCACCCCGTCGAGGGTCGCGACGGGATAGCGCGCGGCGAAGTGCTCGGCGGCGCGTTGCACCACGTCGAACTTGCGCTCGTCGGCGCAGTCCACGCGCAGCTCGGGGGTCGCGAAGGTTCGCGGGATGTCGGCGAGGAGGCGCGAGAGCGGGCCGCCTTCGCGCGCGACGTAGGCGAGCAGGCGCGCGGCGGCGAACAGCGCGTCGTCGAACCCGTACCAATCGCCGCCGAAGAACATGTGGCCGCTCATCTCGCCGGCGAGCGGCGCGCCCAAGTCCTTCATCTTCTGTTTGATGAACGAATGCCCCGTCTTCCACATGATCGGCTCGAGCCCGGCGCGCCGCAGCATCTGCGGCAACACTTCCGAGCATTTCACGTCGAAGATCACGGCCTTCCCTGGTCCGAAGCGTTGCACCAGATCGCGCCCGAAGAGAATGAGCAGCTGGTCGCCGACCACCACGGCACCGCGCTCGTCCACCGCACCGATGCGGTCGCCGTCGCCATCGAACGCGATCCCCAGCTCGGCGCCCTCCCGCGCGACCGCTGCTTGGAGATCGCGCAGGTTCTCGACCACCGTCGGATCGGGGTGGTGGTTCGGGAACGTGCCGTCCGAATCGGCGAACAGAGGGACGACCTGCGCCCCCACCCCGCGCAGCGTCTCGATCGCGATGAGGCTCGTCACGCCGTTGCCGCAGTCCACCACGACCTTCACCGGGCGAGCGAGCGGCCCGTTGTGGCGGACGATGGCGTCCTTGTACGCCGTGAGCAGTGCGCCGTGCGCCGTGTGGCTGCCCCCTGCCCTCGTCAGCAGCTTGTCGTCTTCAATGAGTCGATACAGCCGCTGGATGTCGTCCCCGAACACGGCATTGTGCTCGAGGACCATCTTGAAGCCGTTGAACTCGGGCGGGTTGTGCGAACCCGTGACCTGAATCCCGCCATCCACATCGAGTGTGTGGGTGGCGAAGGAGAGCGCGGGAGTCGGCACCTCCCCTACATCGAGCGCGGTACCCCCGGCCGTGACGATCCCGTCCCGCACGCCCGCG
>Ga0184621_10000308_pt1 | contig 10508 bp, 11 predicted proteins | sample PLM1_30_b1_FD_133144 | JGI IMG/M metagenome (GOLD analysis project Ga0184621, IMG submission 133144) | Groundwater sediment microbial communities from an aquifer in East River, Colorado, USA - PLM1_30_b1 | ecosystem: Environmental > Terrestrial > Soil > Riparian zone | place: USA: East River...
AGTCCAGGCCGTGCTGATGATCTACGACAAGCCGCCGTTCGCGATCGCGACCACCGCCAAGACCGGCATCGCCAAGCCCAAGGACCTCGAGGGCAAGGTGCTCGGCGCGCCGGCGGCCGACGGCGCGTTCGCGCAGTGGAAGGCGTTCGTGAAGGAGAACGGGATCGACGAGTCCAAGGTCAAGGTCGAGAACGTCGGCTTTCCCGTGCGTGAGCCGATGCTGGCCGACGGCAAGGTCGATGCCATCACCGGGTTCTCGTTCTCGATGCACTACAACCTGCTGCAGAAGGGCCTCAAGCCCGAAGACATCAAGACCATGCTGATGGCGGATCACGGTCTCGTGCTCTACGGCAACGCCATCATGGTCAATCCGGATTACGCCAAGGCCAATCCGAAGGTGGTGGCGGGCTTCGTGCGCGCGACCATCAAGGGCGTGCTCGAGACCATCAAGGACCCGGACGCAGCGATCAAATCCGTGATGGCGCGCAACGAAACCGGCGATCCGAAGATCGAGCTCGACCGTTTGAAGATGTCATTGCGCGACAATTTCGTGACGCCGTGGGTGCGGGCCAACGGTTTCGGCGATGTCGACATGGCGCGGCTGGCCAAATCGATCGACCAGATCGCACTGACCTACGATTTCAAGAACCGGCCCAAGGCTGAAGACATCTTCACCAGCCAGTATCTGCCGCCGGCGGCCGATCGGAAGCTGTGACGCTCTCGTGTCCCGGATGCGCTGCAGAGCGTAGCGATGCGCCGCGCCCGGGACACAACCTAAGTTCGATCCTGCCCCCATGACCGCCTCCGTCGATATCGGGAATGTCACCCTGACCTATCGCGGCGGGTCCGGTGGCGTTCTAGCCTTGAAGGACACGAGCCTCACCGTTGGCCGCGGAGAATTCGCCGCGGTGGTCGGTCCGTCCGGCTGCGGCAAATCGTCGTTGATGAAGCTGGTGACCGGGCTCGTTCCGCCCGATTCCGGCGACATCGTCATTTTCGGCGACCGGGTGCGCGGACCCGTGAAGATCGCCGGCATGGCGTTCCAGAATCCGAATCTCCTGCCGTGGCGCAAGGTCATCGACAATGTGCTGCTCCCGCTCGAGATCGTGCAGCCGCATCGGCAGAAATTTCGCCGCGAGAAGGAGCAGTATCGCGCGCAGGCCAACGCGCTGCTCAAGACGGTCGGGCTCGACGGATTCGACGACCGGTTTCCCTGGGAGCTGTCGGGCGGCATGCAGCAGCGGGTGTCGCTCTGCCGCGCCCTCATCCACCAGCCCGCTTTGTTGATGCTCGATGAGCCGTTCGCCGCGCTCGATGCCTTCACCCGCGAGGAACTATGGTGCGTGCTTCGCGACCTCTGGCAGAAGCTCGGCTTCACCGTGATCCTGGTGACGCACGACCTGCGCGAAGCGGCGTTCCTGGCGGACAAGATCCACGTCATGAGCGCACGGCCCGGGCACGTCGTCATGAGCAAGACGGTCGATCTGCCGCGCCCGCGCGATCTCGACATCTGCTTCGAGCCGCGCTTCACCGATATCGTGCACGAGCTGCGCGCCAAGATCGCCGAGGTGCGCAAGGCATGAACACGACGCTGGAAAAGTTGTCACCCTGGCTGTTCACCATCGCCCTGTTCGTGCTGTGGGAGCTCGCTTGCCGCATTTTCAAGGTCGATACCTTCGTTCTTCCCGCGCCGTCGCAGATCTTCGAAGCGGCCGTCAGGTATTGGCTGCCGCTCGCCAAGAATTCCTTTGTCACGCTGTGGACGACGCTCGCGGGCTTTGCGCTCGCCGTCGCCTTCGGCATCGTGCTCGGCATCGTCGTCGGCTGGTCGCGCGCGATCTATCGCGGGCTCTATCCCGTCATGATCGGCTTCAACTCCATCCCGAAGGTTGCGGTGGTCCCGATCCTGATCATCTGGTTCGGGATCGGCGTGGTGCCGGCGATCCTCACCGCCTTTCTGATCTCGTTCTTTCCGATCGTGGTGAACGTCGCAACCGGGCTTGCCACCATGGAGCCCGAGCTCGAGGACGTGCTGCGCGCGCTCGGCGCCAAGAAGCTCGACATCATGCTCAAGGTCGGGATTCCGCGCACCCAGCCCTATCTGTTCGCCTCGTTCAAAGTCGCGATCACCCTTGCCTTCATCGGCGCCGTGATGTCCGAGACCATCGGCGCCAATGCCGGACTCGGTCATCTGATGGTGCAGGCCGGATCGAATTTCCAGATGCCGCTGGTGTTCGCCTGCCTGCTCGGCCTCGCGATCGAAGGCATCGCGATGTACGCCGTATTCGCGTATGTCGAGTCCTATTTCACGCGTTGGGCATTCCGCTCGTCCATGAGCGCGGGTGCTTGAGCGCCTTCGCTCTTGACGCCCGAATTCAATCCCGCTCGACTGCCGCACGGCCTCGGGTGACGCGCGCACGGCAAGCGAGCGCCGGCAAGCGATTGCGACCTTTGTGATGGCTTCCTTGCGTGCATCGAGCACGAACGGATAAACGGCCAAGACCCCTTGGCTTCACGGCACTGATGACAGAGCGAACACCAGGAGCAACCATGCGCATACGCCAGGCCATCGTCGCAACCGGAATCGTCCTGTTGGCAGCCCTGTCCGGCATCGCGCCCGCGGCGGCGCAAGCCACCGACGTCCGCTTCGTGCTGGACTTCCTGCTGCAGGGCCAGCAATCGCCATTCGTGCTCGGCCGCGAGCGCGGCTATTACGCCGCGCAGAAGGTCAACCTCGCGGCCTTCGATCCCGGCCGTGGCGGCGCCGACTCCATCACCAAGGTCGCGAGCGGCACTCACGATATCGGTTTCGGCGATCTCAGCGCCATGATCGAGTTCAACGCCAAGAACCCGGGCCGCGAGTTGATCGCCGTCCTTCTGGTCTACGACCAGGCGCCGCTGAGCCTGATCTCGCTCAAGAAGGCCGGCATCGAAAAGCCCGCGGATCTCATAGGACGCAAAGGCGGCGCCCCGACGGTCGACGCGACCTATCGCTTGTTCAACGTCTTCGCACGGGTCAACGGGATCGATCCGGCGCGCGTGCAATGGTCGAACGTGCAGCCGCAAATCCGCGAGCCGATGCTGGTCCGCGGCGAGATCGATTTCGCCGCCGCCTGGGTGATGACGGCAGTCCCCTCGCTGCTCGGGCTTGGCGTCAAGCGCGACGACATCAACGTCATCATGCTGCGCGATTACGGCGTCGATCTCTACGCCAATGTGGTGTTCACCACGCCCGCCTTTGCCAGGCAGCATCCGGACGCGGTGCGCGGATTCGTCAAGGCCACCATCCAGTCCTGGCAGAATGCCGCCGCAGATCCCGACGCCGCGATTGCGGCGCTCAAGAAGGCCGAAGCGCTGTCAGACCCCGCGGTCGAGCTCGTGCGCCTCAAATGGGCGCTCGACTTCGTTGTCACGCCCGCCGTGCGGCAATCCGGCATCGGCAAGGTCGACCCCGCGCGCCTGGGCAAGCACATCGACATCGTCACCGAGGGATTTCAACTCCCCCGCAAGCTGCCGTCGGAGGCGGTGTTCGATCCGCAGTTTCTGCCGCCGGCGGCCGAGCGTCAGATCAAGGGACTGTGATCCCCCTGCCCGCGGCAACTCGATCGCACGCCGGCGGTCATGGACGCCAATCTGTTCGACATGAAATATGCCGACGTGGTCGCGCTCGGCGAGGCCACGGACTACTTGAACAGCTTCGCGCTCAAGAACTGAACTGACGCCGAGCTTTCGATCGCGCAGGCGCGGGGTGCGACCGTTCGCGGTCGTGCTTCTCACTGAGCGGACGATTGGCTAACGTGTCGCCGCGATGAAAACAATAATGGGAGGATTCTTTGATCACGAACGGACGCAACGCACGCTGGACCGGTCTTGTTGCCGCAACCGCGGCTCTCTGCTGGCTGCTGCCGGGCGGATTGGCCGCCCAGGACAAGCCGCTGACGCCCGTGCGCGCGGCATATGTCCCGGTCGCGACCTGGCTTCCCGCCTGGGTTGCGCTCGACAAGGGCATCTTCGCCAAGCACGGTCTCGCGGTCACATTGACTCAGATCCAAAACCTGTCGCTCCTGCCCGGCACCGTCGGAAGGCAATTCGAATTCGCGGCATCAACTCCCACGGATCTCATCAAGGCGGTTGCGGGGGGCCTCGACGTGGTGGCGACCGCGGGCGAGGCGATCGAGGTCAAGAGCAACCCGACCACGCAAGTGATCGTTCGTAAGGACTCCGGGATCAAAAGCGTCGCTGATCTCAAGGGCAAGGCGATCGCGGCACCCACCCTCGGGGCGGTGATCCATGTGGCGACGCTGTATTGGCTCAAGAAGAACGGCGTCGATCCGGCGTCGATCCGTGGTGTCGAGGTGCCGTTTCCCAACATGGGCGACCAGCTCAAGGCCGGCAATGTCGATGCGGTCGAGGCGCTCGAGCCGTTCGCCGGCGCGCTGCTCGCGGCGGGCAACGTCTCGCTCGGCGATCCGCTGTTGGCGGCGGGCGATGAGGTCTTGTTCCCCTTCTGGATATCCGACGGCGCATGGGCGCGCGCCAATCGTCCCGTCATCAAGGCCTGGATCGACGCCCTGACCGAAGCGCACACCTACATGGACGCCAATCCCGCCGACACCCGTGCGATCCTCGCCAAGTATTCGCGCCTGCCGCCGGAGATCGTCGCCAAGGTGCCGCTGCCGACCTACCGGTTCACGATCAAGCCGGACGAGCTCGGGGTCTGGATCGATGTGCTGAAGGACCTCGGACAATTATCGGTGCCGATCGACAAGGCCAAAATCGTGGTGACGGCCCCGTGAATGCAGCGGGTCCTGGTGGTCCTACGGGAGCAGCGCCTGATCTCGTTTTCTCTTGCCGGGATGTGTCGGTTGAATTGCCGCACCAAGGCGGGGTGCGCCGAATCCTTGCGGATGTTTCGCTAGAGCTGCGCCGCGGCGAGTTCTTGACCGTTGTCGGGCCTTCCGGCACCGGCAAGACGACGCTGTTGCGAGTGCTCGGCGGACTGACTGCCAGCACGCGCGGCGCGGTATATGTGAACGGGCGGCTGATCGACGGACCGCCAGCGGACGTCGTCATCGTCTTTCAGGACTATTCCCACGCTTTGCTGCAGTGGCGGACGGTGGCCCGCAACGTCGCCTTCGGATTGGAAGGCAAGCTGCCGCGGAGCGAAATCAACGAGCGGGTGCACGAGGCGTTGCGGCTCGTCCGCCTGGACCGGCACGTCGACGACTACCCGTGGCAGCTTTCCGGCGGCATGCAGCAGCGCGTGCAGATCGCGCGCGCGCTGGCTTTGCGCCCCGCCGTTCTGCTCATGGACGAACCGTTTGCCGCACTCGATGCCATGACCAAGGCGCAGTTGCAGGACGAGTTGCACCGGCTTCGTGACGCGACCGGATCGAGCTTTGTATTCGTCACCCACGATATCGAGGAGGCGGTCTATCTCGGCGATCGCGTCGCCGTGATCACCGGCGCGCCCGGACGCATCGAGCGAACAGTCGCGGTCGAGCTGCCCAAGCCGCGCGACCAGGTCGTCACAAGGCAGATGCCAAAATTCCTGGAGCTGCGCTACCTGCTCCATCAGGCGATCGGACAAAGTGAGCATGCGTGACCTGGGACGCGTCGTCGGCCGCATAAATTGGTTGGGCCTAGCAACCATCACGCTCGGCTTCGCGCTCTGGGAGCTCCTGTTGCGCGCCGGCTTCGCGCAGTACCAGAACCTGCCGGCGCCGTCCGCGATCGCGAATGGGCTCGTGGAGATCACAAGCAGCGGTCAACTCCTCGCTGACACGCGGCATACGCTGCTGTCGGTACTGGTCGGCTGGACGGCGGCGCTTGTCCTCGGGGTCGTATCGGGCTTGCTGCTCGGCGCCTCAAGCACGCTGCGGCGCTATTCGCTGGCCTCGATCGAGGTTTTGCGCCCGATGCCGGGCATCGCGTTCGCGCCGGTGGCGCTCCTGCTGTTCGGCTTCTCGCTGCAGATGGAATTGATGGTCATCATTCTACCCGCACTCTGGCCGGTGCTCATCAACACCATGGGCGCGGTGCTGGGCGTTCATGCCCGTCTGTTCGAAGTCGGACGGACGTTTCGGCTCTCGCAGGGCGAGATCTTGCGAAAGATCATGCTGCCCGCGGCGCTGCCGGGTGTCCTCGTCGGCGCGAGGTTGAGCATGACGTTGGCGCTCGTGCTCGCGATCGTGGCCGAGATGGTCGGCAATCCCGCCGGACTGGGTTACGCGGTGGTGCGCGAGCAGCAGGCCATGCGTCCTGAACTGGTCTTCGCCTATGTGGTCGTCATCGGCGCGCTTGGCGTGATCTTGAACGCCGCGCTTACCGGAGCTGTCGCCGTCTTGTTCCCCGCCGCGTCCGGTCGGTTGCGCGAGGCGGGCTGATGGATCGCCAGCCGAGCAACCGGGGGATCGCCGGACAGCTGCGTTCCGTGCTTGCGAGCCTTCCGCCCGCGCGCGGATTGCTGCCCCTGATCGTGCTGCTGCTGGTTTGGCAGATGCTGCAGCCCGGTCCGTCACCCTATTTCCCGGGCCCATTGCAGTGGTGGACCGCCACAGTGACAATGTTCGGCCGCGAACATCTCATCGCCGCCTTCGGAGCGACGACCTGGACCTTCCTCGAGGGCCTTCTGCTGGCGATCGTCGCCGGCACTAGTCTCGGCCTGCTGGTCGGGATATCGGACCGCGCCGCGCGCGCGCTGCAGCCGCTACTCGAATTCATGCGCGCGATCCCGCCGCCCGTGACGGTTCCGGTCGCCTCGCTCCTGATCGGTTACAGCGAGAGCATGAAATTGACGGTCGTCGTTCTGTCGGCGCTTTGGCCGATCCTGTTGAATGCCACATCGGCGGTGCGTCAGATCGATCCGTTGCTGCTCGACGTCGCGCGCTCGTTCCGGCTGACGGCGTGGCAGCGCATGCGGCGGATCATTCTTCCGGCGATTGTGCCGTCGCTGCTGCTTGGGATACGCATCGCGATCCCGCTAGCCATCGTGGTGACGCTCCTGGTCGAGATGCTCACGTCCCTGCCGGGGATCGGCGCGCTGATGATCAGGTCGCAGCGCAATTTTCAGTCCAGCGAGGTCTACGCCTTGCTGGTGCTGGTGGGATTGTTCGGCTTCGTGGTCAACGACTTGTTCGCGGTCATTGAAGGCGTGATCATGCGCCGCTGGCCACCGCGGTCCTGAATTCAACGCCGAGAGAGTGAACATGGAAGTTGGTTTCTTTTTCTGGCCTTATACGCTCGATCTCTGCGAAAAGCTGGCGGAGCGCGCGGACCGCTACGGCTATGCCATGATCGGCATCGCCGACACGCCGGGCAACGCGATGGATCCATGGGTGTCGGCCGCGATTGTGGCCCGCGCCTCGCGGCGCACGCGGGTCGCGCTCTGCGTCACCAATCTGCTGACCCGGCATCCCGCGGTGAGCGCGGCCGCGATCGCATCGCTCGACCACGTCTCGAACGGTCGCGCGGTGCTCGGCATCGGCGCCGGCCACAGCGGCACCAAGAATGTGGGACTGCCGAAGTCCCGCGCCAAGGATCTCGCGGACGGGGTGACATTCATCAAGACGCTGCTGAAGGGCGCGCCGGCAAGTCTCGGCGCAGCCAATGCGCATCTGCCGTGGATCAAGCGCGCGCCTCCGGTGTTTCTCGCCGCTTCCCATCCCAGGCCGCTGCAGGCCGCGGGGCAGACCGCGGACGGAGTATTCGCCAACTTTGGCCTGGCCGCGGAGAATATCAGCGACTCGGAAGCGCACATCTTCGCCGGCGCAAGGGACGCGGGCCGCACGCCTGACGAGATCGAGATTTGGCAGATCGGAGCGCTCGACTGCAACGAGGACCGCGATGCCGCCCGTGCGAAAGTGGGCGCGATGCTCGCGTTTCTGGCCGGCTACGTCATCGGCGACAAGCATCTGGAGACCCGCGGGGTTCCCGAGCCGCTGCGCGAACCGTTGCTGGAACTGCGCCGGCGCTACAGCACGCGGCCGGGCGAAGCCGACATCAAGCTCGTGCAGGAACTCGGCCTGTTCGATTATTTGTCCCGGCGCCTGTCGATCTGCGGCAATCCGCAGGACTGCCTTGCCCAGGCGCTCGCCGCCAAGGCCGCCGGCGCCAAACGGTTGATGCTCACGGTCAGTCTCGCCTCCGATCCCGTGCGCACCGTCGAACTGTTCGGCGAGCACGTGCTTCCGAAGCTGTAAATTCCGGGGGGATTGTCGTGCCCGATATCAAAATTGACGGAGCGACGACGCTTCACTACGCGACATCAGGCGCAGGAGAGCCGATCCTGCTGATCCCGGGCCTCGGGTTGGACCACAGCTATTACCGCTTTGGCATTCCACTGCTGTCGCGGCATCTGCAGGTGCTGGCGGTCGACCCGCGCGGCATCGGCCGTTCGACCAAGTCCCCGCCGCCTTACACCGTGGAGGCCTGGGCGGACGACTTCGCGGTCATGATCGACACGCTCGCCTTCGGGCCGATCCACGTCCTGGGCTCCTCGCTCGGCGGTTCGATGGCGTTGGCGCTGGCGCAAGGCCATCCCGGCAAATTGAAATCGCTGATCGTGGTCGGCGGATTCAGCGAGCTCGATCGCGCCACCGAGCTCAATTTCCGCCTTCGCCTGCGCTTGATCGAGAAGCTCGGCATGAGCGACGAGGTCGCCGACTACATGGGTCTATGGACATTGACCCGCAAATTCATCAACTCCGACGCCGGCTTTGCGACCATGCGGGCCAACCAGGCGAACATCCGGGCCAACTCGGCGCAAAGCTACAGCGCATTCGTGGAGGCGCTGCTCAAATGGGGCCGTTGCCAGCCGGGACAGGAACGGGAGCCGAAATTCACCGCGCTGCTGGATTCGATCAAGACGCCGACGCTGGTGGTGACGTCGGACAACGATCACCTTATCCCCAAGGAGCTGAGCGATCTGATCGCCGCCCGCATTGCGGGCGCGAAACTCGTCGTCATGCCGGCTGCCGGCCACATTCCCTTCATGGAGCAGCCGGACGAAGTGGTGCGCATCGTGCTCCAGTTTCTCGCCGGCCTGGACGGCTGATGTTTCTTCCATGAGCTGGTGTTGAAGCAGATTGTGCGGCCGTCGGCCTCCCGCCACAATGGTCGCGAATACGAGCTTCGGCTCGGCCCGACATGCGGCTCACCCGTTCTCGCGTACGCATCTTCCAGGGCCCTGTCTCCCGTGCGAGTTTTCTCCGATGCCGATTCCGATTCCACCGCTGCCGCCGCTCCGGCTGTTTGAAGCCGCTGCCCGGCACGAAAGTTTTACCAAGGCCGCGGACGAGCTCGGATTGACCGCGAGCGCGGTCAGCCACGGCATCGACTCGCTCGAGAAATGGCTCGGCGTCGAGTTGTTCCACCGCCGGCCCCGCGGCGTGACGCTCACGCCCGCGGGCCACCACCTGCTGCCCTACGTCTCCGAGGCGCTGGCGATGGTCGCCTTGGGCGTGCAGCGGTTGCCGGGACGCCGAGGAGAACGGCGTGTCGTCCTCAGTGTGGCACCGACCTTCGCGCAGCGCTTTCTGGTTCCGAGGCTGCCGCGATTTCGGGCCCTGCACCCAGGGATACGTCTCGCCATCGATACGTCACACCGGCAGGCGCTGTTTCCGATGGAGGGCGTCGACCTGTCGATCCGAATGGGCAAAGGAGCTTGGCCAGGCGTCAAATCCGACCTTCTGTTCCGCGAACAACTGGTGCCGGTGGCAACGTCGGATTACCTCGCGTCCGTCCGCCGCGACGGCGCGATCAACTGGGCGAAGGTCACGTTCCTGCGCGTGTCTTCGCTCGAACTTGATTGGGGTGCGTGGATCGAAGGCGCCGGTGCCCAGATCGAGATCGGAGAGGACCTGCATTTCGACACTGTGTCGCTCGCCACGGACGCCGCGGCGACCGGCATGGGAATCGCGATCGGCCGCGCGCCGCTGATATCTCCGGATCTCGCCGCCGGCCGGCTGGTCAAGGCCGACACCAGGGTGATCGACATCGAAACCGGCTATTGGCTGGTCGGCCCCGACGGGCAGGAGACGCGCCCAGCCATCCGGTCGTTCCGCCGATGGGTGCTGGAGGAAGCGAAGGAATACTGCGCGCAGAACGGTTTGCGCTGACGTCGCATCATCCGCGCGCGTCGATCTCATGCATGAATCGATTTCACTCGCGAGGCGAAACTATTCATTTGAGTCGGCACGGAAGGAGGACGACATAAGGTTCGCAAGTCATGCTCAGCGAGCCAAAGATGAATCAGATTTCTTTTCGGCTGACGGCACGCCACCTCGCCCACGGACCGGCCGATATCGGCTGGCATCCGTTCCGGTTCGATCGAATCGCCGGCACGATGCTGACGGCGCTGCGGGCAACGCTCCAAGGCGGATGGCATCGGCTGCAGCAGGCTTGGCGATACTCCGCAGCATTGCGGGAATTGCACGCGCTCGACGCCCGCACGCTGAAGGATCTCGGGCTCCACCGCGGCGACCTGCATGGGATTGCCGACGCCTACG
>Ga0184621_10000309_pt1 | contig 10506 bp, 12 predicted proteins | sample PLM1_30_b1_FD_133144 | JGI IMG/M metagenome (GOLD analysis project Ga0184621, IMG submission 133144) | Groundwater sediment microbial communities from an aquifer in East River, Colorado, USA - PLM1_30_b1 | ecosystem: Environmental > Terrestrial > Soil > Riparian zone | place: USA: East River...
CTGGTGATGGGCATATTCTGGAAGCGCGCCAGCAAGTGGGGAGCGATCATCGGCATGGGCGCGGGGCTTGGGATTTGCGTGTACTACATGGTTACGCGCTACCCGTTCTTCGGCATCAATATGCCTCTTTGGTTCGGTTTGAGCCCGGTGTCGGCGGGCATGTTCGGCCTGCCGGTAAGCATGATCACGATCTACATCGTGAGCTGGCTGACCCCCGAGCCGTCGAAAGAGGTGCAGGAACTGGTCGAGCACGTGCGCTACCCGAACCTGGTGGGCGATACGATGGTCACCGAAGGCAGATAGCCGCGGGCGCCTGAGTCAGACAAGGCCCGCTTCGGCGGGCCTTGTCTTTTTTGTAGAATCTGTTTTTCTCTGGGAGATTGGAGATGAAAGCATTCATGGTTGCCGCGGCTTGCGGCATCGTGCTGGCCCTGAGTAGTTGCTCCGGCCAGGTCAGCGGCACGGCGCGCGGCCTGTTTCTCGGCTACGTGACGGACAAGACCGAGGAGGAGGTGATCGCCAAGGTCGGCAAGCCCGAATCCGTCGCCCCCGCGACACCGACTACGCTGCGCTGGACCTACAAGAAAAAGACCTTCGACCCGGACAATCAGAGCCTGGTCGACAACGAGACCATCCTGATCTTCCAGAAGGATGCCAACGGCAAGTTCAAGGTCGTCCAGGTAATTTTCGGCTGACCGCGTCGCTGGCGGCCGGGACGGTCAGACCCGCTGGTCAGACTACAAGGTGCTGCACCAAGTGGGCGAGGTCGCTGCGCCCGGTATCCACGATCAGCCGGCGCGTCATTCTTGGATCGAAGCGCAGCAGGTGCATGACGACCTGCTCGAATCGGTCGGGATTGCCCGTCGCGTGGAGCGCCATGCCCAGCTGGTACCAGGCGTGGGGGTTCATGGGCTGGAGCGTCGCCGCTTTCTCCAGCGCCACGGCAGCTTCGCGATGCTGCCCGAGCGCCGCGTGGGCGAGGCCCAGGCCATACCAGGCGCGGTCGATCTTGGGATTGAGGCGAGTGGCTTCGCGGAACTCGTGGACAGCCTTGTCGTAGTGCCCGCGCTTGTCGAGCGTGAAGCCGAGGTTGAAGTGCGCCACCGCGTTGCCGGGGTCCGCGCGCAACACCGCCTGGAAATAAGGCTCGGCATCGGCGAAGCGGTCCTGCAACGCCAGCAGGTAGGCAATGCGGTTCGCAGGCCTGAGGAAGTCCGGCCTTACGCGCATCGCCGCGCTGTAGGCGGCAATCGCCTGCGGCTTGCGCCCGAACAGTTCGAGCAGGCGGCCACGCAGGTAATATTGCCAATGTTCCATGGAAGGCTGACGGGTTGAGCGGATGTACGAGCTTATCGTAATTCTGAAGGCGCTGACCGAGGTGGCGGGTGTCGCATTTCTCGGTCAAGGCGTGCTCTGGGTGATTGCGGGATCCAAGCGCGATCAGAACGTAGTCTACAACCTGTTCCGGATCATCACCTCGCCGATCACGATGGTTACGCGTGCCATCACGCCGCGCGTCGTCATCGACCGGCACATCGGCCTGGTAGCATTTTTCCTGCTGATGGTGCTGTGGGTCGCGTTGACGGCATTCAAGATCAAGCTGGTACTCGATCAGGCCGCTGCCGCCGCCTGACTGCTGGAATTCGCGTTTTATTCGGGTTGACCGGGCCGAATTAGGCACCACTCGTTGTCGCACTTAAGGCAGCGCACCCGCGAGGGCGAGATCAGCCTGAAGCGCGCGTAGGCGCCGCAGGCGCCGCAGGTGGCATGCTCGCCGAGCTGCTCGGCCTCGGTCAGGATCTTCTGGTAACGCAGCATGCCGTAGATCCCGATCGCGACCGAGGCTGCCACCAGCGTGACGTAGGCGAGCAGGCGCGCAACCGAGCCGCGAAAGGTCAACTCCTCCATGCAAGCTGCGATCGCGATCATGCAGAAAACAACGCTGATGAACCAGGCATGGCCCTCGATCAGGCGGCGCTCGTACCAGCGCGCGAAGCCGAGACGGCGAATGCTGTCGGCGGGTTCCATGCAACGATGATGATCTGCCCAACGGAGGGCAATCTCAAGGCCGGTTGACTTACAATGGGCGCGGCGGCTCCCCATTGCAGCCTGGTGACCGGTTCAGTTTCCGGGAAGGAAGCAGCCAGAGCTGGACTCTGCAAGTGCCAGGTCAGGCACGTCTTTTCCTCGCAGGTGGACATGGATACAGAGCTGCTTATCGTCACTGTCGTAAAGGCGCTGATCGAGCTGGCAGGCTTCTTCCTGCTGAGTCAGGGCCTGCTCTACCTGCTCGCGGGCGAGAAGCGGGAGCAGAATCTCGCTTACCAGATCGTGTGCGTGCTGACCGGCCCTGTCACCAGATTCACCCGGCGCATCGCTCCCAAGGCCGTGGTCGACCGTCATATTCCGGTGGTGGCTTTCCTCATCCTGTTTTGGATCTGGGTGCTGGTAAGTTGGGCGAAAGGCCAGATTTGCAGCACGGTCGAAAACCGCTGTAAGTCTGACGAGAGTCCGGCTGCAACGACGGAGCGCGGCGTCGTGTCGGGCGTGGCCGGTCAGGGCGTTTCCCCCTATAATTCGCGCTCCGTTTCGGCGCGCTTGATCGTGGCGCGCCCCGAAAGGCCAAGTAGCTCAGTTGGTAGAGCAGCGGACTGAAAATCCGTGTGTCGCTGGTTCAATTCCGGCCTTGGCCACCAGATTTTGCGCTTGGCAAAGCCAAGCGCAAAATCTACCCGATGGCGATGTCCATCCGGTTCAGCGCTGCTGGGTTTTGGATTCTTCCGCGGCAATGAGCGGGTCGAAAAAACTCACGCGGCTCGCGGCGACCGATCGTCGGAAATCTTCGTAACCGACCTTGCGCTGCTGCTGAAGGGTTTCGATTTCGTGCCTGAATTCTTCGGTTCGGCCCAGCGAGGCGATTTTTTCCAGCACCTCGCTCACGGTGCCATACGGCCGCAAGGAATCGCGGTCGTAACGCTTGAGGAGCAGATCGAACACGGTTTCGATGCCGGCGGCACGGTCGCAGAGGTCGAACGAGAGATGCAGGGAATAGTCGCCGACCGTTTCGACCTGGTGGGGCGTGCCGCTGCGCAGGAACAACACGTCTCCGGCGTGCATGACTACCTCGGCTTCGAGCGGCCCCATTTCCGATTCCCCCAGCTCGACCAAGTGGGTGCGTCGCGGCGATTGGCGTCCGTACAGGCGCCACCTTTTCGCCCCCGCAAGATGAATCGCGAGCACGTCATCCGTATCAAGATGACCCCGGTATGCTTCGCTGCCACGCTGGGAAAAGAACACCACAGCATTGCTGAACGTGCACGAATGCGCCCGATCCAAGCTGGCCGCGAGCAGGTTGACCTGCGGCTCCAGGATGTCGACGCCCTCGAGCAGACAGGCAGCTCCGTTTTCCAGATGCTTCTGAAGGACAATTCGGTTGACGAATTCGATCTGACGGCGTTGCACGACCTTGAAGCAGCGTGCCGCGCGCAAGTCGACCAGTTGACCGCGGTCGATGATCTGCACGAAGTCCAGATCCAGGAAGGGATTGTTGAGGTGCTTGCGGAGATCCTCAAGCCGGAAGATCGTCTGGTTCTTGATGAGCTCCGGCTGGTGAAGGCAGGTACGCTCCGGTGAAAGCGCCAGGGCCTGTTTGAAGAAAAAGTCCCGTACCTGTCGCAGCTGAGGGGGAAGCTCGGTCATAGTCGCTGCTCCCAACGCAAATTGTTTGGGCCGAACACCTTGGCTGCAGTCACTCCTGCTGGCCTCCGAACTTGCTAGCTTATAATAGCAGGTCACGTAGACCGCTCTCGCAATGCAGCTATTCACGCTCGGACTGAATCACCAGACCGCTCCCCTTGCGATACGCGAGCGAGTGGCGTTTCACGCCGAGCGCCTTCGATCGGCGCTTGCGGAGCTGACTCTGCGCGAGCCAGTCGGGGAGGCTGCGATCCTTTCGACATGCAATCGCACCGAGCTCTACTGCGCACTCGGCGAACCGCAGGCCGCACTCGAATGGCTCGCCGGCTATCACCGCGTCCAGCCTCAGGAGCTGAAGCCCTACCTCTATACCCTCCCGCAGGGCGAAGCGGTTCGGCACGCGTTTCGCGTCGCCTCCGGCCTCGATTCCATGGTGGTCGGCGAGCCGCAGATCCTCGGGCAGATGAAAGAGGCGGTTCGCGTCGCCGAGTCCGCCGGTACGCTCGGGACGCTTCTCAACAAGCTTTTCCAGCGTTCTTTCGCGGTGGCGAAGGAAGTGCGCAGCAATACCGGCATCGGCGCCAACGTCGTCTCGATGGCGGCTGCCGCAGTGAAGCTCGCCGGCCGGATATTTCCGAGCCTCGCCGAGCAGAAAGTGCTGCTGGTGGGCGCGGGCGAGATGATCGAGCTCGCCGCGACTCACTTCGCCGCGCAGCGGCCGCGCGGCATGGCGGTGGCGAACCGCACGCTGGATCGCGCCGAATCGCTCGCGCGCCGCTTCAACGCGGAGTCGATCGAGCTTCGCGATCTGCCCGAGCGCTTGCCGGAATACGACATCATCATTTCTTGCACCGCGAGTTCGCTTCCGATCATCGGCAAGGGCACGATGGAGCGTACGATCCGTGCTCGCCGCCACCGCCCGGTATTCATGGTCGACCTCGCCGTGCCCCGGGACATCGAAGCCGAGGTGGCGGAGATGGACGACGTGTTTCTCTATACCATCGATGACCTCGCGGCGACAGTGCGCGAGGGCATCGATGCGCGCCAATCGGCGGTTGCGCAGGCCGAAGTAATCATTGAATCCCAAGTCGGCTCTTTCCTGCATTGGATGAAGACGCGCGAAATGGTGCCGCTCATCCGCCAGCTGCGCGAATCCGCGGAGGAGGCGCGGTGCCTCGAGGTCGAGCGCGCGGTGCGCATGCTCGCCCGCGGCGACGACCCCAAGACGGTGCTGGACGCGCTTTCCCGCGGCCTCACCAACAAGCTGATGCATGCACCCACCGAAGCGCTCAACCAGGGCGGTGAAGTGGACGAACCGCTCAAGGCGCTCGTTGCACGCTTGTATCAGCTTCGCGCGCGCGATTAGCTCGGGCGTCCGCTCGTGAGTCGATGAAGACCAGTATCGCGGCCAAGCTCGATCAGACGCGCCAGCGGCTCCAGGAGATCGGCGCGCTCCTTTCTTCCGAGAACGCGACCCGAGACCTGGAGCAGTTTCGCAAGCTTTCGCGCGAGCATGCGGAGCTCGAGCCCATCGTCGAGCTTTTCAACAAGTATCGCGACGCCGAGCAGCATGTAGCCGAAGCGCAAGCGATGCTCGACGATCCCGAAATGAGAAGCTACGCGGAAAGCGAGATTAAAGCGGGCCGCGAGCGGCTCGCCGCGCTCGAATCGGAGTTGCAGAAGCTGCTCCTGCCGAAGGACCCCAACGATGAGCGCAACATCTTCCTCGAGATCCGGGCCGGGACCGGCGGGGACGAATCGGCGCTCTTCGCGGGCGCCCTGTTTCGCATGTATTCGCGCTACGCGGAACGCCAGGGCTGGCAGGTGGAGGTGATATCGGAGTCGCCGGGCGATGCCGGCGGGTACAAGGAGATCATCGCGCGCGTGATCGGGCAGGGTGCCTACTCCAAGCTCAAATTCGAGTCCGGCGGCCACCGCGTCCAGAGAGTGCCCGCCACCGAGACGCAAGGCCGCATCCACACCTCCGCCTGCACCGTCGCCGTCCTGCCCGAGGCCAGTGCGATCGGCGATGTCGTACTGAATCCCTCTGACCTTCGCATCGACACTTACCGCGCTTCGGGCGCCGGCGGCCAGCACGTCAACAAGACCGACTCCGCCGTGCGAGTGACGCATCTACCGACCGGCATCGTCGTGGAATGCCAGGACGCGCGCTCGCAACACAAGAACAAGGAAAAGGCGCTCGCGGTGCTCGCGGCGCGCATCAAAGACAAGCAGCGGCGCGAGCAGCAGGCGAAGGAAGCCGCGACGCGCAAATCCTTGATCGGCTCGGGCGACCGTTCCGAGCGCATCCGCACATACAATTTTCCGCAGGGTAGGGTTACCGACCACCGCATCGGTCTCACCCTCTACAAGATCAACGACATCATGGATGGCGATCTTTCCCAGCTGACTCAGGCGCTGCTCGCGGAGCACCAGACCGAGCAGCTCGCAGTGTTCGCCGAAGAGCGCTGATGCAAGAGCCCGCAGTGAACGCGGTCGAAACCGGCGCAACGGTAGGCGGCTTGCTGCGCGAGTGCGGATTGCCGCGATTGGAAGCGGAGTTGTTGCTTTGCTCCATTCTGGGCTGCGAGCGCGTCTGGCTCGTCGCCCACACCGAAGAGACGATCGATTCGTCCACAGCGCGCTCTGCGCAAGCTCGGTTCGCACGGCGACGCGCGGGCGAACCTGTTTCCTACATTACGGGCTGGCGGGAGTTCTACGGACGGACACTGCGGGTGGCCCCGGCGGTCCTGATCCCCCGCCCGGAAACCGAGCTCGTAGTGGAGCTTGCACTCGAGCGCCTTTGCCCCGGTGCCCCGGCGCGCGTGCTGGAGCTAGGAACGGGCAGCGGGGCGATCGCCATCGCTCTTGCGAGCGAGCGGCCGGGACTCGCGATCGTCGCCTCGGATGTTTCCAAGGCAGCCCTTGCCCTCGCGCGGCGGAACGCGCGCGACCACGGGGCCGAAATCGACTTCGTCCTCAGCGACTGGTTTGACGCGCTAAAGCCTGGGCAATTTGATCTGATAGTGTCCAACCCGCCGTACGTCGCGGCGGGAGATGCACATCTGGAGCGGAGCGACGTGCGCTTCGAGCCTCGTCTTGCTCTTGTCGGCGGCGAGGATGGCCTCGATTGCATCCGCAGGATCGCCGCGGACGCGCGAACCCGGCTCCAGTCCGGTGGCTGGCTGCTCTTGGAACACGGGTACGATCAGAAAGATCGCTGCGTCGAGCTGCTTCTCGAACTGGGCTACGCGGACGTCGGTGACTTTCAGGATCTCGCTGGATGGCCGCGCGTGTGCGCGGGTGTTTGGCGCGGTTGACCGCGTTTACTGCGAGCGGTACAATTCCCGACGATTTTTATCAGGTATTTGAGGGTTCAACATGAACGCACAAGAACGCATCAAACAGCAAGTCACCGGAAATCCGGTCGTTCTCTATATGAAGGGGACTCCTCAATTTCCGCAGTGCGGGTTCTCCGCCAACGCGATGCAGATCCTGAAGGCCTGCGGGGTCGAGCAAGTCTTTACGGTCAATGTGCTCGAAGAGCCGGAAATCCGCCAGGGCATCAAGGAATACGCCAACTGGCCCACCATCCCCCAGCTCTACGTCAACGGAGAGTTCGTGGGCGGCTCCGACATCATGCGCGAGATGTACCAGTCCGGGGAGCTGCAGAAGCTCCTCACCGGAGAGAAGACCACCTCTTAGTCGGTGGACCTATCGGCTTATCGCAGTTCCGCAAGGAGGCGCTCGATCATCCGCTCGGCCTGCGCCGGGTAGCCGCCGCCGAAAAGATTCGCGTGGTTGAGCACGTGGTACAGGTTGTACAGCGTCTTCCTGACTGCGTAGTCTTGAGCGAGGGGCGCCGCTTCCGCGTAAGCGGAATAGAAAGCCCGCGGAAATCCGCCGAAAAGCTCGGTCATGGCAAGGTCCGTTTCGCGGTCTCCCCAATAGACTGCCGGATCGAAAAGCACCGGCGCGCCGCCGGCGAGAAAGCCCGCATTTCCACTCCATAGATCCCCGTGCAGGAGCGATGCAGGGGGCGCATGCTGCGAAAGCAGTCGGGGCAGTGCTTCGGCGAGCCGCTCTCCCTTTTCCAGAAGATCCCTTCCGAGGCCGTTTTTCATCGCGAGCTCGAGCTGAGGTTCCAGTCGCGCTTCGCGCCAGAAGTCGCTCCAGGAAGGTGATCGCCGGTTGAGCTGCGCCGTTCTTCCAATGTAATTGTCCCGGTGCCAGCCGAAAGCTTCGCCATGAACCGCGTGAACCGCGGCGAGCGAGCGCCCCAGCGCGGCGTAATCCCCGTTTCCGCGCAGTTCCAGGTGCTCGAGTACGAGAAACGCGTGCTCGTCCGCTTGTCCTCGGCACAGAGGGACGGGAACCCGGGCACCGGCTGCGGCGAGCGCCGCGAGGCCGTCGGCCTCCGCGGCGAAACTGTCGAGTGCCGAGCGGTCGTTTGTCTTGGCGAAGTATCTGCGCCCGCCGCCTTCGAGTATGAAGCAGCGGTGGATGCAACCTCCCGCGACAGGTGTCGTGCGCTCGATTCGGAACGAGCCCGCGGCATCTGAAACCGATGTCTGCAGTGCGGCGAGAAGCTCTCCCGATGGGCCTCCCATCACTGCGGGATCACGGTGCCGGGTCGGCCTTCAGCAATTTGCGCGCGCGACTGATCGCGGCACGCACTTGCGCCGGCGCGGTGCCGCCGATGTGCGAGCGGCTCGCGACCGAGCCCTCGAGCGTGGGGACACGGTAGACGTCTTTTTCCACTTTGGAGGAGAAGCGGCGCATCTCCGCAAGCGGCAGCTGCTCCAGACCCAGCCCCGATTTTTCGGCGAAGCGCACCGCCCGCGCGACCGCTTCGTGAGCATCGCGAAACGCGAGCCCCTTTCTTACCAGGTAGTCGGCAAAGTCTGTCGCCGTGGCGAAGCCTTCATTGGCGGCAGCCCGCATCGCATCGACATTGACCTGGATGCCGGCGATCAACTCGGCGAAAACGGAAAGCGTATCGCGCAGAGTATCCGCCGCGTCGAACAGCGGCTCCTTGTCCTCCTGATTGTCCTTGTTGTAAGCAAGAGCTTGTCCCTTCATCAAAGTGAGCAGCGCGACGAGATCGCCGGCGACCCTTCCCGTCTTGCCGCGCGCGAGCTCCGGAACGTCGGGATTTTTCTTCTGGGGCATGATCGACGATCCGGTACAAAAACGATCCGGCAAGCTGACGAAGGCGAAGCGCGGATTGCTCCAGAGAATCAGTTCCTCGGACAGGCGCGAGAGATGGACCATCGCAATCGCCGCACAGGCGCAGAATTCGATCGCAAAGTCGCGATCGGAGACCGCGTCCAGGGAGTTTTCGCTCACCGTTTCGAACCCCAACTCGCGCGCGACCTTCGCGCGGTCGATCGGGAAGGAGGTGCCGGCGAGCGCCGCCGCCCCGAGCGGGAGGCAGTTAACGCGCTGCCGGCAGTCGGCAAGGCGCGAGCGGTCTCGCTCGAGCATCTCGAAATACGCGAGCAGGTGATGCCCGAAAGTCACCGGTTGAGCGACCTGCAGGTGGGTGAACCCCGGCATCACGGTGGCAGCATGTTTTTCGGCCTGATCGAGGAGCTCCTGCTGCACTTTTCGCAGGAGTCCCCTGATTTGGTCGATCGCCTCGCGCAGCCACAGACGCAGGTCGGTTGCGACCTGGTCGTTGCGCGAGCGGGCGGTGTGCAGGCGCTTTCCTGCCTCCCCGACGAGGGCGATCAGCCGCCGCTCGATGTTGACGTGGACGTCCTCGGCCGCGAGCGACCAGCGAAACCGTCCCGTATCGATTTCGCGGGAGATCCTGGAGAGGCCGCGCTCGATCGACTTGAGATCCGACGCCGTCAAGATCCTAACGGCGCGGAGCATGCGCGCGTGTGCAAGGGACGCCCGGATGTCGTGAGGCGCGAGGCGCCGGTCAAAACGGACCGAGGCGGTGTAGCGCTTGACGAGCTCGGATACCGGTTCGGCGAACCGCCCGGACCAGAGTTTCTTGCCGGGTTTGGGTTTCGCTGCCATGGTTGCCTGTAAAATGCACCGAAGTCGTGAAGCGCGCGGTTCATCGCCGCAAGCGGCGACTTTTGCGTCCGCACAAAAGTGCAAAGTATACGGCAAAACGACCCGCCCGACGCCCTGCCGGACTTCCGCAATCTGGGCGTGATATCGCGCATCCTGCTTTCGGTCAACGCGCTCGCCCTGCTTTTCGCCATGGCGCGCTCGCGGGAAATCGGCGAGTTCGCCGCAAAGGTCACCGAGATCGCCGGGTCGCTCGAACCGATATTGCTCGTCGTGGTGATCTTGCTTTACGCGGGGTCCACGCTGCTCGAGCGGCTCGCGTACGTTCATGGTCTGCTGGCAGTCCTTGCGGTCGTGCTTGCGGTAACCACCGCGCTCTTCCCGTTCCAAACCCTGCTCGGCGGAAGCGGTGAGTGGCGCGAACTCGCGTGGAGTCTCGGCCACGCGGCGCTTGGGACAGGAGCGATCGCTTGGTATTTTCACCTTCGCAACCGGGCATTCTCGCCGGCGATTTCCGAGGCGCGGCTGCAGGCCCTTCAGGCTCGCATCCGGCCGCATTTCCTTTTCAACACTCTGAACGCCGTGCTTTCGCTGATTCGCAAGGATCCGAAGCGAGCCGAGGGCGCTCTGGAGGACCTGGCGGCGCTGTTCCGCACCGTCATGGTGGACAACCGGCAGCTGATCGCTCTCGGAGACGAGCTCTCGCTGTGCCGCCAATATCTCAACCTGGAGCAGCTGCGCTTGGGTGAGCGCCTCAGAGTCGATTGGTGGGTGGATCCGGCC
>Ga0184621_10000310_pt1 | contig 10499 bp, 11 predicted proteins | sample PLM1_30_b1_FD_133144 | JGI IMG/M metagenome (GOLD analysis project Ga0184621, IMG submission 133144) | Groundwater sediment microbial communities from an aquifer in East River, Colorado, USA - PLM1_30_b1 | ecosystem: Environmental > Terrestrial > Soil > Riparian zone | place: USA: East River...
CACGCAGGTGCTCGCCGCATCGCTGCGTCACCCGATGCACATCGTCGAGTCGGCGCTCGCGGGCGCCGACATCGCGACGATGCCGTTCGCGGTGTTCAAGCAGTTGGTGAAGCACCCGCTCACGGACGCAGGATTGGAGAAGTTCCTCGGGGACTGGAAGGCCCTCAAGCAGGAACTTGAGAAAGGAGCATGAGTGGCCACCACGGATAAGCGTGTCCTCGAAGGAAAGGTCGCCGCGGAGCTACACCAGATCGCGGCGGACCTCGGTATCGAGGGGCACAAGGGATTGAAGAAGGCCGACCTCGTCGACCGGATCGTCGCACACACCAACGGCGGCACCGCGACCGAGGGTCCGCCTCGGGGCGGGGCCTCCGACGAGGAACGCTCCGCCGCCGGTGACGCCACCGACGGCAACGGCTCGTCGGGCGGCGCGCGCGCCGACACCACCAGGGAGACGTCGCCGCCGAGGCCGGAGCGGTTCGAACGCCGCGACGAGCGAGACGGCGGCCGCCGAGAGGGCGGCCGTCCCGAAGGAGGCCGTCCCGAAGGAGGCCGCCCGGACACCGGCCGTTCCGACGGCGGACAGCAGCAGCGCGACCGCGAGGGCGGGCCTCGCAGGCGCCCGTCTCGGGAGGAGCGCCGGCGCCAGCGCGAGGAGCGCCGCCAGCGCGAGGTCGAGATGCAGAAGGAGGAGCTGCAGACCGCGCCGACGGCGACGGGCCTGCTCGACATCCTGCCGGAGGGCTACGGGTTCCTGCGCACCTCCGGCTACCTGCCCGGACAGCAGGACATCTACGTGTCCCTCTCGCAGGTTCGTCGCTTCATGCTGCGCAAGGGTGACACGGTCACCGGCAAGGTGCGGCAGCCGAAGGACAGCGAGAAGTACTTCGCCCTGCTGCAGATCGACTCGGTGAACGGCATGGATCCGGAGGAGGCCAAACAGCGGCCGAACTTCGACAAGCTCACGCCACTGTTCCCGAACGAGCGATTCCACCTGGAGACCGGTCCGACCGACGTGACCGGACGGATCATGGACATGGTCGCGCCGATCGGCAAGGGGCAGCGCGGCATGGTGGTCTCGCCGCCGAAGGCGGGGAAGACGACCGTGCTGAAGAACATCGCGAGCGGCATCATCCAGTCGAGTCCCGACACCCACCTGATGGTCCTGCTCGTCGACGAGCGGCCCGAGGAGGTCACGGACTGGCAGCGGACGGTGCAGGCGGCCGAGGTCGTCTACTCGACGTTCGACAAGCCGCCGGACCAGCACATCCAGGTGACCGAGCTCGTCTTGGAGCGGGCCAAACGCCTGGCCGAGATGGGGCAGGACGTCGCGATCATCCTCGACTCGATCACCAGGCTGGCTCGCGCGTACAACCTCGCGGCGCCGGCCTCGGGCAAGATCCTGTCGGGCGGCATCGACTCCACCGCGCTGTACCCGCCGCGACGGTTCTTCGGAGCCGCCAGGAACATCGAGGAGGGGGGCAGCGTTACCATCATCGCGAGCGCCCTCGTCGAGACCGGGTCGCGGATGGACGAGGGGATCTTCGAGGAGTTCAAGGGCACCGGGAACATGGAACTCCGACTCGATCGCCAGCTCGCCGAGAAGCGGCTGTTCCCCGCGATCAACGTCGAGGCGAGCAGCACCCGTAAGGAGGAGCTGCTGATGCCGACCGAGGAGCTCGCGCTCGTCTGGCGCCTGCGTCGTGTGCTGCACGCGCTCGAGCCGGGAGCCGCGCTCGAGCTGCTCACCGACAAGATCCGAGCCACCAAGTCCAACGAGCAGTTCCTGAGGGAGATCGCGAAGGCCCCGGCCTCGTAAGCTGGGACGGAGCAGGCCCCCGAGAAGAGCGAACGAGAGACGGATCACGAAAGAGAGCGTGCGCATCATGAAACAGGACATCCACCCCGACTACGTGGTCGCGACCGTGCACTGTTCCTGCGGGAACACGTTCACGACCCGGAGCACCAAGTCCGAGCTGCGCGTGGAGATCTGCTCCAACTGCCACCCGTTCTACACGGGCAAGCAGAAGCTGGTCGACACGGGCGGGCGGGTCGAACGGTTCCAGCGCCGCTACGCGAAGCAGCAGGCCGAGCAGGCGGCGGCGGTCCGGCAACGAGCGACGCGCCCCGCTCCCGCCGTTCCCGCTCCCGAGCAGCCCGCCGAAGCGCCGCCGGTCGAGCCAGAGCAGGGCTGACCCGGCCAGGATGGCCGACGAGGCGACGCAACCGGCCCACTTCTACGGCGGTCAGGCCGTGGTCGAGGGCGTCATGATGCGTGGCCGCGACGTGTGGGCGGTCGCCGTCCGCAAACCGGCCGGGGACGTCCACATCGAGTCGCACGACATCGACTCGGTCGCCAAGCGCCATCCGATCCTGGGGAAGCCGTTCATCCGCGGGGTCATCGCGCTCGGGCAGGCCCTCGCGATCGGGTTCCGAGCGCTGTCGGTCTCGGCCCGAGAGTCGGTGCCCGAGGACGAACGCCTGTCGTCGCGCGAGATGGGCCTGTCCATGGCGATCGCCGCCGTGATCTTCATCGGACTGTTCATCGTCCTGCCGGCGGTCGCGTTCCGATGGGTCGGACGGTCGGTCGACTCGAGCATCCTGGTGAACGCGCTCGAAGGCGTCTTCCGGGTCGCGCTCTTCCTCGGCTACCTCTTGCTGATCGGGCGTACGAAGGACATCCGCCGCGTCTTCCAGTACCACGGTGCGGAGCACAAGACGATCGCCGCGTACGAGCACGACGAGCCGCTCGTCGCCGAGCGCGTCGACGGCTATTCCACGCTGCACGTCCGCTGCGGGACGAACTTCCTGCTGCTCGTGATGGTCATCACGATCTTCGTGTTCGCGTTGTTCGGCAACCCGGGGCTCTGGTGGCGCATCGGGTCGCGGATCGTGGCGATCCCGATCATCGCGGGGATCGCGTTCGAGCTGCTGCGTCTGGGGGCGAGGTTCCCGCGCTCGAAGGTCATCCACGCGCTGATGGTGCCCGGCCTGTGGCTGCAGAAGATCACCACGAAGCCCCCGGATCGCGGTCAGATCGAGGTCGCGATCGCCTCGTTCAACGAGGTGCTTCGCCGCGAGTCGGAGCTGACGCCGGGCACGTGACGCCGGGTTCCGGCGGAGGCCAGACCCGTCCGGCTCGGATGGCCGGACATGCTTGCATCGGGCCCTCACGGGTGTAGCCTCCGGAACCCACCGAGCGTTCGAGGAGGCTTCCCCCATGTCCGCGACGAACCTCGACCTCCCCGTGCTGATTTCCGCCGGGCAGATCCGGCGACGGGAATTCGTCACGATCAGGCGCGGCTACGATCCGGATCAGGTCCGCGCCTACCTGGAGCAGCTCGCCGATCAGATCGAGCTGATGCGGGTGCTGCTCCGAGACGCACAGGCCGAGGCCGAGACCGCGTTCCGGACGACCTCGCAGCCCCGGCAAGACCCGTACGAGCAGCTCGGGGAGCGTGTGGCGAGCGTGATCCGCGAGGCGGACCACATCGCCGAGACGATCCGGGGCGAGGCCCACCGCGACGCCGAGAAGGCGACACGCGAGGCCCGGGCCGACGCCGACCGGATCCGAACCGACGCGCAGTCCACGGCCGAGGAGGCGCGAGCCCGGGTGGACGCCGCGGTGCGCACCGCACGCCAGGAGGCCGACCGGACGATCGCAGGTCTCGCCACCCGCCGAGACGCGCTCGTCGATCAGCTCGCCTCGATGCAGGAGCGGTTGATCGGTGTCGCCCACGACCTGGAGAGCGCGATGGACGTGAAGGTCTCGCTGCCCGACATCACGTCGATCAGGGACCTGCTCGAAGGGTCGGACGAGCGCGATGGCTCGAACGTGAACGAGGCCGGCACGCCGCACGCGCCCGAGACGCCGGATACGCTCGATGTGTCGGACGCGCCCGCCGACCCGGCCTGGGCGCCGATCGAAGGCGGAAGCCGTATCGGCCTCCGGGAGCCGACGGTCGTCGTCGGCGAGGCCGGGGACGACGACGATGACGACGGGCCGAGCATCCTCGACCCCTCCTACGAGGAGCTGTGGGACGGGACCGACGCGATGAAGCTCGATCTCCCCGAGATCCCCGCCTTGGACCTCGACTGGGGCGACGCCGAGGGCGACGAGGATCACCCCTACGCCTGAGGGCTCGAACCGATCACGGCGTCGTAGTCGTCGCTCCATGTCTGGATAATCCGGGCATGGACCTTTCGGAACGGCTCTCCGACATCGAGGAGCGCTTCGAGCGACTCCAGGGCGAGATGGCGTCGCCGGACGTCGCGAGGGACCCCGACCGGCTCCGCCGACTCGGCAAGGACCTGTCCGAGCTCGGTGAGATCGTCACGCCCTTCCGCGAGTACCGCGCGGCGCTGCAACAGGCGCAGGAGGCGCGCACCCTCGCCAAGGACGAGTCCGACCCCGAGATGGCGGCGTTCCTGCGGGAGGAGGCCGAGGCCGCCGAGGCGCAGGCTGCCGAGCTCCGCGCGCGTCTGGAGGCGCTCCTCGTGCCCAAGGATCCGAACGACGGCAAGGACGTCGTCGTGGAGATCCGGGCCGGGGCGGGGGGCGACGAGGCGGCGCTGTGGGCGGGCACCCTCTACGAGATGTATCAGCATGCCGCGGAGCGGCAGCGGTGGAAGACCGAGGTGCTCTCGGCGTCGCCCTCGGACCTCGGGGGGTTCAAGGAGGTCGTCCTCGAGGTGAAGGGGAAGGATGCCTACTCGCGCCTCAAGCACGAGTCCGGCGTTCACCGTGTGCAACGGGTCCCGGTCACGGAGTCCTCGGGCCGGATCCACACGTCCACGGCGACGGTCGCGGTCCTGCCCGAGGCCAAGGACGTCGAGGTGGAGATCAGGCCCGAAGACCTCAAGATCGACGTGTTCCGTTCGGCCGGGCCGGGCGGCCAGTCGGTGAACACCACCGACTCCGCCGTCCGGATCACGCACAAGCCGACCGGGATCGTGGTCGGCAGCCAGGAGGAGCGATCGCAGCTGCAGAACCGCGAGAAGGCGATGCGCTACCTGCGCGCCCGTCTCCTGCACCGAGCACAGGAGGAGGCGGCGGCCAAGGAAGCGGCCGCGCGACGCTCCCAGGTCGGGACCGGCGAGCGGGCCGAGAAGATCCGCACGTACAACTTCCCCGAGAACCGCGTGACGGATCATCGCGTCAAGCTCACGGTCCATCGGCTCCCCGACGTGCTCGCGGGGGACCTCGATGCGTTCGTGGATGCCCTGCACGCCGCCGAGCGAGCGGAGCAGCTCGCCGGCCCAGACGAGGACGGCTCGGACGAGGAGCGGTGACGTGCGGCCCTCCGAGGTCCTGTTACGCGCGACGAACTACCTGGATCGACACGGCGTCGAGAGCCCCAAGGCGACGGCCGAGATCCTGCTGATGCACGTGCTCGGTACCGACCGGGCCGGCGTGTACGCGCGCGCGGCAGGTCTGGACATGCGCGAGGCGCGGATGTTCGGCCGTGCGATCTGCCAGCGTTGCGCCGGAACGCCGGTGCAGCACCTGACCGGCGAGCAGGCGTTCCGCGGGATCACGCTCGAGGTTCGACCCGGCGTGTTCGTGCCGAGACCCGAGACCGAGCTCCTCGTCGAACACGCGCTCTCGACGGTCGGGGACCGAGAGGACCCCGTCGTCGTCGACGCCGGGACCGGAACCGGAGCGATCGCGTTGGCCGTGAAGGACGAACGTCCCGACTCGACGGTCTTCGCGACCGATGTGTCGGGCGAGGCCGTCGAGCTCGCGAGGTCGAACGCGTCTCGGCTCGGCCTGGATGTGACCGTGCTCGAAGGAGACCTGCTCGAACCGCTCCCCGGCGATCTGCGGGGGTGGGTGGACCTCGTCGCGAGCAACCCACCCTACGTGCCGGCCGAGGAGATCGACGACCTGCCCGCCGAGGTGCGCGCAGACCCCGTGTTTGCGCTCGCCGGCGGGGTCGAGCTCTACCAGCGACTCGCCGCGCAGGCGTCCCGATGGTTGCGCGACGGCGGGACCCTCGCCGTCGAGGTCGACGCGAGGTTGGGCGACGACGTGGCAGGCGTGTTCGCGGAGACGTTCGTCGACGTCCGCGTCCTGCGTGATCTCGCGGGCCGCGATCGCGTCGTCCTCGCTCGAGCACCGTGACCCTGCGCGCGCATCCGATCGTGGTAGCGGCTCAGGCGGCTCACGCCGGCCGGCTGGTCGTTCTGCCCACCGATACGGTCTACGGGATCGGGACCCGGCCCGACGATCCCTCGGCGACGGCCCGGCTCTTCGACGCGAAGGGGCGGCCCCGGGACCTCGAGCTGCCGGTGCTCGTGCCGTCCACGGAAGCGGCGCGCCGGATCGCCGCCTTCGATGAACGCGCGAGGGCGCTGTCGCTCCGCTTTTGGGCCGGGCCCCTTACGATCGTCCTGCCGAGGACGCCTTCCAGCCGGGGATGGGAGCTGGGCGGCGATCCCGAAACCATCGGTGTTCGCATGCCTCATCACCCGCTCGCTCTCGCGGTGCTGGCGCTCACGGGACCGCTCGCCGTCACCAGCGCCAACCGCAGCGGCGAGCCGACGCCGGAGAACTGCGCCGGGGTCACGGAGGTGTTCGCGCAGGCGGTGGACATCTACCTCTGTGCCGGCGAACCCCTCGTCGGCCAGCCGTCCACGGTGGTCGATCTGGTGAGCGAGCCGGGCCGCGTGATCCGCGTCGGGGCGGTTCCGCAGGACGAGGTCGCCGACGCCCTCCGTGGCGTGGGCTGACCTCCGCGAGGCCGAACCGCGTGGGTAGACTCTCGCCACCCATGACCGCGATCCTGGTCGTTTGCACCGGCAACATCTGCCGCTCGCCGATCGCCGAGGGCCTGCTTCGCGTCGCGCTGGAGGCCCGGCTCGGCGCGGAGGCTCCCGACGTCGCTTCGGCGGGGACGATGGGTTGGGCCGGCTCTGGCGCGGATCCCAACTCCGTCGCGGCGGCCGCCGAACGCGGCGTCGACATCTCGAGCCATCGCGCCCGCGAGCTCGAGCCGGCGGAGATCGCCCGCTCGGCGCTGATCCTGGGGATGGCTACCGAGCACGCGCACGCCGTCGTCGCCGAGGTCCCCGAGGCCCGTTCGCGCACCTTCACGCTGAAGGAGCTCGTCCGTGTGGTGGAGTCGCTGCCCGAGGTCGACGGGGCGACACCCGAACGCCGGCTGTCCGAACGCGTGGCCGCGGCCGATCGGCTACGGGCACACGGGTTCGCCGGCGACCCGCGCGATGACGGGATCATGGATCCGCTCGGGATGCCCCTCGATGCCTTCCGGGCCGTCGCCACCGAGCTCGACGGATGGTGCTCGAGGCTGGCCGTCGGGCTCTTCGGCCGAGCCGAGGCACCGGCCGCGACCGGCACGTCGCGGAGCTAGCCGTGCGGATCGCGATGGGATGCGATCACGCCGGGTATCCCCTCAAGGTGTCGTTGAAGGCCTTCCTCGCCGAACGCGGACACGAGGTGCTCGACTTCGGGACCGACTCGGAGGAGATGGTCGACTATCCGGACTTCTGCGCGGCCACCGCCCGAGCGGTGGTCGACGGGCGTGCCGAACGAGGGATCGTGCTCGGCGGCTCGGGACAGGGCGAGCAGCTGGCGGCCAACAAGGTGAGGGGCACCCGCGCCGCGCTCTGCAACGACCTGCACCTCGCGGAGCTGTCCCGCCGTCACAACGACGCGAACGTGCTCGCGATGGGCGGACGGATCGTGGCCGTCCAGCTCGCCGAGGAGATCGTGCAGCTCTGGCTGGCCACGCCGTTCGAGGGCGGGCGCCACGAACGACGCCTGCTCCAGGTAGCCGAGATCGAACGAGGAGAACGCTGACATGCCCGAACACCGGTCGACCGCACGCGACGGCTTCGTCGCGGATTGGGACGCGCTGCGCGAGTCGGACCCGGAGGTCGCGGACGCGATCGCCGGCGAGCTGCAGCGGGAGCGAAGCACCCTTCGGCTGATCGCGTCCGAGAACTACGCGAGCCCGGCCGTCCTCGCCGCGCAGGCGTCCACGATGAACAACAAGTACGCCGAGGGCTATCCGGGACGGCGCTATTACGGCGGCTGTCGGTTCGTCGACGTCACCGAGCAGCTCGCGATCGATCGCGCCAAGGAGCTGTTCGGCGCCGACCACGCCAACGTGCAACCGCACGCCGGCGCCCAGGCGAACCTGGCGGTGTTCGGAGCGTTCCTCGAGCCGCGTTCGCAGGACAAGGTGCTCGGACTGGTGCTCGCGCACGGCGGCCACCTCACGCACGGGTCGCCCGTCAACGTGTCCGGCAAGTGGTTCACGTTCGTCGGCTACGAGGTCGATCGCGAGACCGAGCAGCTCGACTACGACCGCATCCGCGAGCTGGCGATGGAGCACCGTCCCAAGATCGTGCTCGCCGGGTACACCGCCTACCCGAGGCTGATCGATTGGGCTGCGTTCAGGAGCATCGCCGACGAGGTCGGCGCGATCCTGTGGGTCGACGCATCGCATTTCATCGGCCTGTGCGCGGGCGGGGCGTACCCGAGCCCGGTGCCGTTCGCCGACGTCGTGACCTTCACGACGCACAAGACACTCCGCGGTCCGCGGGGCGCGATCATCCTGTCCCGCGAGGAGCACGCCAAGGCGATCGACAAGGCGGTCTTCCCGATGATGCAGGGCGGACCGCTCGAGCACGTGATCGCGGCGAAGGCCGTGTGCTTGAAGGAAGCGATGGATCCCTCCTTCGGCGAGTACGCCGCTCGGGTCGTCCGAACGTCTCGAGCGCTCGCCCAGGGTTTGGCCGACGAAGGGGTTCGGATCGTCTCGGGGGGGACGGACTCGCACCTGTCGCTCTGCGACGTGCGGCCGCTCGGGATCGGGGGCAAGCAGGCGGAGGCCGTCTGCGACGAGATCGGCATCGCGATCAACAAGAACGGCATCCCGTTCGACCCGCAGCCGCCTATGGATCCTTCTGGGATCCGGGTGGGGACGCCGGGGCCGGCCACGCTGGGGATGGACGAACCCGAGATGAAGGAGGTCTCGAGCATCATCGGCGCGACGCTCCGGGACCCGGGCGACCCCGAGGTCGAGGCCGCCAGCCGAGCTCGCGTCGCCGAGCTCATGGGTCGCTTCCCCGCGTACGCCGGCTGACGGCTCGCCGGGCCTGAACCGCCGCCTGCCACCCGGCAGGGAGTAGCATCGCCTGACAGCGTGCGTCCGTATCTCCTGGTGTTCGCGGCGAGTGCCGGTGTGACCTTCCTGGTCACGCCCGTCGTGCGTCGGCTCTCGCTGTGGCGCGGCTGGATCGACCAGCCGTCCGACCGCAAGGTGCATCCGAGGCCCACACCCACCGCCGGAGGTCTGGCGATGTACGTGGGCGTCGCGGCCGGTCTCCTCGCAGCGCGAGCGATCCCGTTCCTGTCCGACCTGCGCGAGACGTCCTCAGAGCTCGACGCGGCGTTCGTCGCCGCGACCGTGGTCGTCGTGCTGGGGATGGTCGACGACACACGCGGCGTGTCGGCGTTCGGGAAGCTCGCGGGTCAGGTGCTGGCCGCGGGGATCGTCGTACTCCTCGGCGTGCAGCTCCTGTACTTCTACTTCCCGGGTCAGGACGTGCTCGCGCTTCCGCCAGACCTCGCCGTCCCGCTCACCGTTCTGTGGATCGTGGCGCTCATGAACGCCGTGAACCTCGTCGACGGTCTCGACGGTCTCGCGGCCGGCATGGTCGCGATCGCGGCGATCGCCTTCTTCGCCTACTTCCGAACGCCGGACGGCGGCGATCAGGCCAGCGTGGCGGCGCTGATGTCGACGATCGTCGCCGGGGTCGCGCTCGGCTTCCTGCCGTGGAACTTCTACCCCGCGAAGATCTTCATGGGCGACTCGGGTGCGCTCCTGCTCGGACTCCTCATGGCGGTGGCGACGATCTCGGGGGTAGGGCAGAACCTCGAAGGACCGAGCGGCGGCGACCTCGCGGCGATCGCCATCCCGATCGTCATCCCGTTGCTCGTCCTGGCCGTTCCCCTCCTGGACGTCGTGCTCGCGATCGTGCGGCGGATGCGGAAGGGGATCGGCATCGCGCACGCCGACAAGGAGCACATCCACCACCGGTTGATGGACATCGGCCACTCCCACCGGCAGGACGTCCTGCTCATGTACCTGTGGAGCGCGCTGATCGCGGGCGCGGCGCTGGTGGTCGCCTACGTCGACGGGCGCGTGCTGGTCGGCGTGATCCTCGTGTCGGCCGTCCTCGTCGCGACCGTCCTGCCTCGGCTCATCCGGGACCGGACCCCGCGTGGGAGCGACCGGCCTGCCCGGGCCGAGCCCTCGGGTCGTCGTGCCGGAAGGCATCGGCGGGGCGCCACGGCGGACGGTCCACGAGCGGTCGAAACGCCGGTCGCAGCCTCGAACGAGACCTCCGCACCGGCCAGCCCGGATGGCGTCCCGTTGCGTCCGGAGTCGACGTCCGCGCTCTCGGATGCCCCCGCCTCGTCGAGGACCCGGGACACCGCTTGACCTCGGCGCGCGGCGTGGGTGTCC
>Ga0184621_10000311_pt1 | contig 10491 bp, 14 predicted proteins | sample PLM1_30_b1_FD_133144 | JGI IMG/M metagenome (GOLD analysis project Ga0184621, IMG submission 133144) | Groundwater sediment microbial communities from an aquifer in East River, Colorado, USA - PLM1_30_b1 | ecosystem: Environmental > Terrestrial > Soil > Riparian zone | place: USA: East River...
AAGCTCTGGAACATTACGCCTCCGCCCATACGACTGAAAGATTCCAGCGCTGATCAACGTCACCGACAGCGGTTCGCATGACCATTCCCTCGCCTGGCACCAGAAGGAATGGTCCGGTACCGCCGGGTACCGGCACTGCGTGCACCGGCGTAACACCGGTGGTTGCGCTGATTGCGGGAGGAGAGTTGAACATAGCCCCGTCCAGCGTAGCGGCGGGGTTGCCGGTTCTGATTTCCGCAACGGGATCGGGGTTGGCGGTAACGAACTTGGCCGAAGCGCTGTCCGCCTGAAGGACTCCGCCAGAGATGAGCGTGGCCCTGAAGCCACGCATCGGGTCGGTGATGGTGCTGCCGGATGCCGAGGTGGACGAGATGAACGCCCCACCGAAGATGACGTTCTTCCCGGAGCCGATCGGATTGAACAGCGCCAGGTGATTGGTTGCTGCGACCACACCCGGGATCTCGGCGAGGCTGAATACATACACCCCGGTAACGCTAGGATCCTTGACGAGAGAGGCAGTGATGAAGCCGCTCACGGTCTGAGTTCCGCTCGGCGTCGTCGTTACGGTTCCATTGATGGTGAGCGGGGTTGTAGAATCTATTCGTACTGTCTGTTCGGCCGACATTTAAGCCCCCATGATTGTCGCGGTGAGTGTTCCCGTACCACCCTGACCTGAAAGGGTGGCTCGCGCGTATCTGGCGGGCCTGCCGACGCTGTGTCCGGCAAGAACGCTGGCGGCAGTGACGGCAATGGTGACTGTACTGGAGACCCAGTCGGTGCCGTTCAGTGACAGTTCGATGGTCGCCGTTCCCGTAAGGGTCCCAGTGCCTACGGTCACGCAAGTGACGTCGGACTTGGCTGCACCGAAATCAATCGTAGTCCCAGTCGTATTCACGGCCACAGCGGCGAGCGTAGTGCCAGCCGACTGGGTTCCCGTGGTGACCAGGAGGGCGTTGCCTAAGGCGGATGTGGTGACCGGAGAGATATCCACCCCATCCGTAATTCGCATGTTCCACGAGTTGGCCACCGTAGGGCCTGCTCCCGCGTTTACGCCGCCATCGATTCGGACGGCATTCTCTGCTCCCATCTCTTCTCCTTAATCAAGCCTGGTAGGCAACTCCCGTCGCCTCGCTGGTACGCATGGCTTCATCGACCAGCTTCTGGCTGGTCCCGCGAGGCTCTACGCCTTGCCTGCGTGCCGCTTCATAGCTGTCCAGCTCCTTGTCCCACGACTTCTGGGCGTTGGTGTCGGACAGGTTGGGGTTGAGGCGCAGGCTCTTGCCTCGAACGCACTCACCCCAGCTTGCATGATAACCGGTAACGCAACCGGAAGAGCAGTTCTTAAACTTCCCGCGCCTCATCGATTCTCCAAGTAGTTGATCGCCGATACTAGATTCCTGGTGCTGTCGCGGAACATGCCAAGCCCCGCATTGCAAAGATTACATAGAAGCCCCCGCACGCACTTACCGCAGGACTTCTTTTCCGGACAGCAATTGTGGTCGTGGTCTATTGCCCAATCCTGATGCCCGGGATCACTCGTGCCACAGATTGCACACCGAAATCCCTGCGATGCGAGCAGCTCCTCGTATTGCTCCAGCGTGATTCCGTAGTAGTGCTTAACGCGATTCTCTCTGGCGTTCGCGTAAATGCAATCCTTGCACGGAGTTATGCGTTTACCTTGCCGAGATCCCGACTTGCGGTAATTATACTTACTCTCCGGTTGGCTGACTTTACAGCGCGGGCACTTGTTCACGTCTTGTGGCCGCCGGTAAGGCAGCCACTGGAACAGTTCTTCCGGCTCTTCATCCTCGGAGCGGAGCCCCGAGTCTTTTCGCTAGCGGCTTCGCCGCTTGCTATCCTCGGCACGTGCACCCCTCAAATGTTCCGCCACACTTGGGACAGCGGGGCTCACTCACGCTCAAGGCCGATCGCCTCGATCTTCTCGTAGGGGATGAGGACGATCTCTTTCTGCGGAGCTACGTGGATGTTGCCACGGAACTTCACGAAGTGCTCGTCCTTGCCGAGGACTTCATAGCCCTCAAGCGTGCGTCCGCCACTAACGATGGACACGATGGCACCAATCTTCAGGTAACTTTCCGGGGCCGCCTTTGGGGCGGCCTTCTGAATCGGGGGCATGTTAGTCGTTGTCTCCCATAGAATTCGTGGTGTACACACCCTGGCGGTACGAGTCATGGTCGGAACCAAGCTCGGCCTGCTGGTGCAGTGCGATGGTCTCGAAGAGATTGCTTTCGAGAATGCCCTTTTCATTGTTCTCGGTCAGGATGCTGCTGCCACCAGGACCGTCAATCGAATAGCACTTCGGGTCGGTGTACCACAGCGGGGAGCAGGGCTCCTTGGCGGGGTCGTAATTGTGAGCCATTACTTGGCCTTCTTCCTGCCAGCTGCGGACATCTTCGCCATCTTCGCAGCGCCATACTTCTTACGGCCTGCGGCTGCGGCGATAGCCGCACCCTTCTTGCCACCACCGGCAGCCTTGGCGACCGCAGCAAAGCGGCCACCCTGACCCAGCGGGGCATTCTTGTTCGGCTTAGCCATAATTCCTCCTAGGAAAGAACGATCGGAGTGATTGCGTCAGCGATGAACTGGTGACCAAGGTTCGAGGGGTGAACGCTATTGGTTCCGGAAGCTCCGGCGGGAGACGTTCCAGTACCCCAATACCCAAGGGAATTCCAATAGTCCCAGCTATTCCGGCCGATGGTCCACATGTTCACCAGTGCGGCGTTGTAGTTGTCCGCCAGGTCGCGAATTCGGGCGGAGTACTGGGTGTAGAGGCCCGATCCTGTCAGGCTGCCGAAGTGCTGGTTTACCAGGATGATGTCCGTGGCCCCGTTGTTGGCTAGCTTGATGGTATTGAGCACAGTGGCCATGCCATTGAGCCACACGTCTGGAGCCTCGGCGATAAGGGTGGCATCATTTACTCCTAGCGCGACGATCGCCAGGTCGGTAGGGTTACTGACACCCCCGTTCCATGGAATGGTGAGCGCCGACGTATTACCCCACTGGGCAGTGGACACGTTGGTACCAGACCGGCCCATGTTGTCGACGACGACCCCCGTGGCCTTGAACCCCGCCACACCGATGAAGTCCAGCACGTCGGCAGGTGCGCCATTCCAGGTGATTACCACGGTGTGCGTGGTATCCGCCAGGCCCGTGACGTCGATGTTCGCAATTGTCGTGGCGCCGACTACGGCGGATACGTTGACTGCCGCTCCGCCATCGATGGAGTACTGCCAGGCGGCGCGTGGTGCGCCGCCCGTGATATACCAGAGGCGGACACTGGTGCCTCGCACGCCGGTAAACGTAATGGTTCCAGCGGCCGTGAATCGCAGGTGGCTGATGCCCGGACCGAAGGCGATGCCCGTAGTCGGAGAGCCGGTCGTGGTGGCCAGGGAGCCGTTGGCAGTCCAGTCGGCAGCGACGCCAGCGTCCACAGCCAGGATTGCCTGAGTGCTGGAGACGCTGAACATCCCGGTTCCGCCATCGCCGTGAGCGGCCTGAAGGCTGGTCCGCATGCGTCCGACCCAGCTGGTCGTCTTCAGGTTGGAGCAGTAGTATCCCTGGGTGATTGAGTCACCAATAGCCATGACCTTGGCCGCGACAGCCCCGGCGTTGTCCCGTTTCGGGCGCCAGAACTGTCCCCAGTTGGGCGGAACGTGAGCGCCGAGGGATGTCGAGCCCTGGGCCTGGAGTGCGGTGATGTCGTCTCGGTTCGTGGTGATCTCGAACCACTGCTGGCCATTGACCACGTCGGCCGCGCTGATGCGGTCATCCTGGTCGACGAATGCGGCATTGACAGGAACGTCCCAGTCGGACGTTCCCTTTGGAATTGGGGTGTATGCCATTACGGTCCTCCGAAGGGTCCTTCACCGAACCCGCCAATGCCGAAGCCTGAGGCGATGGTGAAATTGGATTCAGTGGCAACGCCGGAGGAGATCAGGCATGCCTTTACTTCTTCACTTACTTCGTGTTCATATCCGCCACGGAAGAAGTTCAAGCCCGCCGAGGGGGCGGGCCAGAAGTCCGTGTTCTGATTGGGGTTCTGGGGCAGGTTCTCTGCCCCGAGCTCTTCGGTGTACGCATAAAAGCGCACGGGTTCATACACGCATGGACTGACCTCTTGTATCGAGATGCCTCTTGGGATTCTGTATCTGATCATGAGGTCATTCCATGCGAACGGGGCCTCTTCGGTCGTTGGCGTGGTAAAGATATACGTGGCCACGAGAGGCCCCCTTCTCGGGCTAGAGGTAATTCTGGGTCGACTGGCCAAGGCCGTACAGGGTGACGATGGCGCCGTTATTGAAATAGATCAAGTCAATCCTTCCGATCAGGAGCAGACGAGCCAGGTCGCGCCATTGTTCACGACACTGACAGAGCTGGCAGCGCCAGCCGAGCCAACGGCAACCGTGGCTGCACCAGTGCCGTTGATGTTGCCGGTGATGTTCACGACGTTGGTTGCCGTAGCATCGCGCCGGATGACGTAGACGCGACCCGGGATGGCCGTAGCCGGGGCGGGCAGCGCGACGTTTGTCGGGTTAGTGCTCGGCGAAACCGCGACGTAGTAATCATTGTCGGTCGCAGTGGTCGCCACAGTGACGGATCGCAGGGTGTAGCTGGTGTTGTCGAAACCGGACATGCAAGTTCCTCCTTCTGGGAAAGTTTGCAGGAAACGGGGACTTTCCTTACTCAAGAAAGTCCCCGAATCAAGCAAGTTCTTAGGCGTTCAGGCGAGCCGAAGAGGTGGACTGGGCCACAATCAGGGCCTCGGGGCGGTACAGCGCCCAGCCAGCAACGCCGTACCAGCCGAAGGGCTGGAAGCGAGTCAGCTTGTCGACGACCGGACCGCGAACGGTGTGGAACTCCTCCGCGACGGCCTCAGCGAGAGCCTGCTGGCCGGTGTAGTAGGTGTTGAACACACGCGTCTGAGTTCCGCCAGCGCCAGCACCGGACTGAACGTTCTGTGCGCGAGGGGTCTCAATGTAGGCAGCACCCTCGTACGAGCCGATCTCGCCAGCCCAGATGTTGTCAGCCGCGCTGTAGTTGTGCGGGTCACGCCAAGCAGCAGCGCCAGTCTCCCGACGCAGGTCATAAGAGACCTGCGGGTGGATGTAGGCGGTGTACAGGGAGCCCTTGTTCGGGTGAACAGCGTTCGTCCGAAGCTGGGTCGTCGCAAGACGAGCCATGTCGGAGGTGAAGAACGAGTCCGAGTCGATGGCGGTAAGCGCAACCGGGTTGGTCGGCGTGGTGCCGAATCCATAGCCCACAACGCCACCACCGCTGGTGCGGATGGTCTGCGTGCCAGCGGCCAGGATGTTCTGGACGATCAGGTCAACAGAGTCGATGAGGTTCCATGCGACCTGGTTGACGAGACCCTCGGTCACGTCGGTGAACGAGAACAGGTCCAGCTTGTTGCTGACCAGAATGGCGTTACCGTACTCGTTGAGAGTAACGGAGACCGTGGTCGGGTTACCGCCCGCAACGGCGTCCGGGTCGACCAGTTCGTTCAGGGGCGTAATGTTCTGGGCAAGGTCCTGGTACAGCGAGAAGACGACGGACGAACCCGGCATCGACTGCTGGACGGGTCGCTTGTCGGCGACCTGGCGGAACATGGGCTGCTTGCGAAGCGCGAACTCGAGCGCCTGGTCATAGGCGGTCTGGACGAGATTGCTCATCGCTCCAGTGCCCGTAAATGCGTTAGCCACTAAGAATCACTCCTTTAGGAAGGGAGCATCACGTAGACATGTGTGCCTGCGCCTGCTGCATAGCAGCCATGATGCTCTTGAAGTCGGTTGCGTTGCCGACAGCAGCCTCAGCAGCCTGGAAGTTCCCGAGGGGAGCTCCGGACGTGCCTGCTTCTGTCATCTGCTGATACTGCTGCTGAACCTGCGCATCAAGCGCAGGCTCTGTCGACGGAACGACAGGGGCTTCGCCCTGAGCGTTACCGGTTCCGAATGCGGCCTTCATGGACGTAGCCCATGCCTTAGCCTTCTCCGGATCGGGCTCACCCGTGTACAGACTTGCTGCACCCGGAACACCCAGCTCGCTGAAGACGGACGACAGCTTCTCCCTCCGCTGCTCCTCAATGAAGCCCGTCAGCTTCGTGTTGAGGTCACCAACTTCGGTTTCGTACTTGTTCTTGAGAGCGTTGTACGCATCTCGAAGAGCCTTAGGAGACCCATCGTTGTGGCCAGGCTCGATCTGCGCGTTGTCGTCGTAACCCCATGCGTCGTTCATTTACTGCCTCCCAAAGTGTGGCGCCAAGTAATCCCTTCAGGGGAGAAGGGGCCCGCTCGCCGATTGAATGATCCCGGACTTGAGTTACAGAACATGAGGCCGGTCGATTCATGTTCCGGCGGAGCGGCAGGACTCGAACCTGCCCGTATGCCATTGCCCCTTTTACTACTTCTGCCCGCCGTAACTCGACAGGCCACCTCGTGCCCCACCAGCGGCGCCACTGAAGGCGCCGCGTTCCTGTGAAGCCAGACGCTTCTTCTTGCCAAGCGCTCCAGCGTTGCCTTCGAACACGCCCTGCTCGGCTTCTCGCTGAGAGTAGGTCGTGCCGTAGATGCCAGCCAGGTCCTGCATGTTGCCCTGCTCAAGAGCGATCTGAGCATAACCCTGAGCCGCCTGGTCTGCAGTAATGCCCTGAGTTGCTAGGGTCTCTGCGTACTGCTGGTCGAACTGCATGTTCTGAGCCAGAGCCTGAGCGCCAATGGCAGCCGTAGCGGCTGCCTTCTGGATGTACGGGAGCGACTTGGTCCGATCCAGGAAGTAGGCAGTCAGTTCCGAATCAGCAATGCCCATCGCATTCAGGGCCTTCTTGTAATTCGGATTAGCCAGAACCGTAGCCTGAGTAGCCAGATCCACCCGGGTCTGAACTTCGGACGGACTGACATTCCCTCCGATCCATGCATTGAAATCGGAGTGCTGGTCGTAGAATCCACTGGGAAGTCCGGCGGATTCCATGATCTGGCGATAGCTTGCTTCTGTCGATAGGTACTCGCCCGCTGACAGGACAGGCAGGCCAGCACCCTTACGTGCCTCATTGCCTGCGAATCGTTCTTTGTATTCCTTGGAGTCCTGAAGCAGGATTGAAATTGTGTCAGAGCTATAGCCGTTCTTGATGTAGTCGTAAATCTTACCCGCCAAGGATTCAAGGCCGTAGCTCTTGAATAGAGAAGTGACGGCCGCAAAGGCGTCACGCTCAGTCCCCGCAAGAAGCTTCTCGTACTGACCGGTGTTCTGCCAGAGAGTGTTCTGCTTCTTGGTCCAGGACTCCTTGGTGAAGTCGAGTTGCTTGTCAGCCTTTCCAATGCGGAATTCGAGGATCGCCCTTGAGCGAGCCGACAGCTTCTTGTCCTTGAGTCGGCTCTTCCAGGAGTTGATCTGAAGGTTAAGACCCTTCTCCTTGGCCTTCAATGCCGCGATCTGGGCCTCAAGGGTTCTATTCGGGTCTACCGGCGTAGGCATGCCCGGCTGGCGGCCGGGCAGTCGCCCCGGATCTACAATGACTGGCGGTGTGGACACCGAACCTCCCTCAATACTTCAGGCCGAAATCAGCTAGCACCTGGTGCGCTACCTGCATCATGGAATTCTGTGCGTTCTGAGTTCCCTTCCAGCGCTCATCTGAGCGAAGGTCGTTCTCGAACTGCCAGATAGGCTTCACGGAATTGGATCCCGTCTGGGGATCCTTGTACTGCAATGCCTTCTTGATGGTCTTGTCGAACAGATTGACACTGCCATCAGGCAGTTCAAGGATCTGAGCCATCGACTGGAAGTAGGGGGAAGCGATGTCGGCCACGGACTGACCGGCGTCGATCTGCTTCTTCCATTGCGGGAACATGGTGGCAGCGGACTTGCGGATCTTGTCCTCGTAGTCCTGGCTGGTGCCCATGCCGCTCACAATCTTCCGTGCAGCCAGGTCGTACCACTGATCGGACATGGTGACTCCCATGCCGTAGGCGTACTCACTGAGCTTGTCGATAGCCTCTCCGGCCTCTCCGGGCCGGATGTCACCCTTGAGCGGAAGAACCCTGCCGATCTGATAGCGGAGCATTCCGTCATCCCATCCATTCATTATGGCCTTCAAAGCTAGAGCCTTCATCTTCTTGCCGCTCGCATCTCCGCCGATAGCCTTGGTCATCTGTGCGACCTTGACCTGCATCTGGCTGAGCTGCTGCTTGGCTGTGGCGGGGTCGCCGTACTGGAGGGTCAGGAATTTCTTGGCGGATTCGGGATTGGACTTCCACCATTTGGTGTCACGGAGTTCAGCCTGAAACTTCGCGACGGACCAGTCACCATCAATGGCCTGCTGGAACTTCTTCTTCAGCTCAGGAATGGAATCGAACATCTCAAGAACAAAGCCATACTGCTCCGCCTGCTCGTTCTTGTCGAGCTTCTTGGCTTCCGGCGTGACGCCCTTGGAGCCGCCACCAGAGGACTTACCTCCGCCACTCGGGTACTTGTACGCCTTGGCGATAACCGAGTCGACGTAGCCCTTAATGGAAGGGCCGCCAGGCTGAGAACTGGTGGAGTTGTAGAGATTAGGGTTACCCGAATACCACGCTGAAGCGGCGCCCTTAGCGCCGTACTTGTTGTAGTACGACTTCAGCTTTCCCTTGGCCACCTTCTCCTGGGCGGAGGGTGAATTGAGGAACTGCTGGGGAGTCATCGAGTAGCCGAGGTACGCCTTGGTCCAGGAGGCAATGTTGGCGCCCATGATCTGGTAAGTACTTGCCGTAAGCTCTATCTCCGTTGACCATGACGCCCTTGGCGCCGTAATTGCCCCCAGATTCCTGTTCGGCAATTGCTGAGTAGAACTGTTCGAACGTTGGCTGCGACATGGCATCACCTCCCTTCTGTGGTATACTGGAGTTATGGATAACACACTCGAACGCTTCTGGTCCAAGGTCACCATAACCCCCGGCTGCTGGGTCAGGTCTGGCAGTCCCATCGGTGCTGGGTACACAATGATCAGAGTCGAGGGAAGGAAGACCCTCGCTCACCGATTCTCTTTCGAGCTGCACGTCAGGCTGCTCGGGGTGGGGGAAAAGGTTCTCCACTCCTGCGACAATCCGCCCTGCGTCAACCCCGATCACTTGAGTGCGGGGAGTCAGTTCGACAATATCCGCGACATGAATACCAAGGGGCGCAACGGACACAAGGCCAAGACCCACTGCCCACACGGACACGAGTACGGCGACGACAATACGTACGTTGCGCCGAATGGGGCTAGGCACTGCAAGGAATGCCGAAGGGCGCGCGATAGGGCGCGCCACTAGGCATCCTACTCACCTCCCGGAGCGATAAGTCCCATGTCTGTGAGTACCTTGCGTCCGACTGACATTGCCTGGTCCTGGGCTCCGGAGGTCTTGGCCCATCGGGGATCGTTCCGAACAGTAGACTGGAAGTCAGTGAGAGACATGCCCACAGGCTTACCATCCTTGTTCAGTCCATTCAGTGCGGTCCGAATCAGCTGGTCATTGAGGCCAGCCGGATTAGCCGGAAGCTCTAGCTCCTTGGCCATCATCTGTTCATACGGTGAGGCGATATCCTTCATCGTCGCACCAGCATCAAGCTGGTCGGCGTATCCGGGGAAAGCGGAGATTGCCTGCTGACGAATCTGGTCCTCGAAGTCCTGCGTGGTAGCCATCTTCCTGACCACCAGCTGAGCCTGGTTCTTGATCGCCTGATCCCCGATCTCTACGCCCATCTCTGCGGCGTACTGCTTCATGGTGTATTCGTGCATACCGGCTTCACCCTTGAGCGTGCCGTCCTTGGCGAACGTCACGTACTTACCAAGGACATTCCGAAGGCCGTCCTCTTCCAGGCCGGTCCTGAGGACCGTCTCGGCGATAGACTTCAGCTTTGCCTTTGGAATAGCTGCACCGATCTCAGCAGCAAGCTGCTGGACCTGTACGGTAGTGGCTTCCATTGAAGCCTTCCAGGTGGCGGGGTCGGTAGTCTCCATGACCTTCGCCTGACGTGCGGTATCGGAAGTCTTCTTCCACCACTTGGTGTCGCGAAGCTCTGCCTGGAACTTTTCCGCAGTCCAGGTGCCACCAATGGCCTGATCGAAGAGCTTCTTCAGTTCAGGGATTCCGTTGAGGAATCCAAAGGACCAGCCGTAGTTGGAAGCAAGCTCCTCGGGGCTCATGGGGACATCCTGCGGAGCCTCCAGATCGCCGGAGGAGCTGCCAGGGGTCACGACACCGGCGATACGACGGCCACCCATGAAGCGGTCCATGTAGTACCCCTGGGTGATGTCCGTAACCTCGGCCGACTTGCCCGGCCTCGGAGTGTGGAACATCTTGCCATTGCCCATGTAGATACCTACGTGGTCAGGGCCGCCAGTGCTCTTATCGGTGTCGAAGAAGACGAGATCCCCAACGCGGAGACCCTTCATGGACACCGAATCGCCCTGGCCGATCTGGCTGTAGGTCGTCCGGGTGATATCGATGCCGAACTTCTTGA
>Ga0184621_10000313_pt1 | contig 10458 bp, 10 predicted proteins | sample PLM1_30_b1_FD_133144 | JGI IMG/M metagenome (GOLD analysis project Ga0184621, IMG submission 133144) | Groundwater sediment microbial communities from an aquifer in East River, Colorado, USA - PLM1_30_b1 | ecosystem: Environmental > Terrestrial > Soil > Riparian zone | place: USA: East River...
ATTCAGGTGTCGCTAGTCTGGAAACCATATTCATCGAGCCACGTCCGCTACTGCAAATCGTGCTGACCGATGCAAATGGTGGGAGGCAGGTAATCGCATCGGTGGCTGGCGAATGGCCGGTTATTGTCCCGCATTGAAGGAGCACACCATGCAATTCAAAAACGCCAATGCATTACCCAACATCGTGCAGGACGCTTCCCTGCGTATCCTGAACGAACTCGACGAGGACTCGCAGGCGCTGATAATCGGAGCGCGAACGACATCGATCGAGATTGTCTTGGCGCAGGGGAGTTCTCAACTTCTCGTCAGCACGGTCGATTCAGGAGGCACACCCCATTCCTTTTCGACGCCCTTGCGAAAGGATTGACCTTCGACTATTCTCTGAGCGTGGGTCGGCGGCAAGGTTTGAACGCATCTTGCTGCCCGACTGAACCACTTCGACGTGCAGGCGCCTGACTGGCGCTGTAGACAGGTTCGAAACACCTGGCCTACTGCCCGCAACAGCGGGGCTCGACGGGACACCGAACACCCCCTGCGGAAATCTCCGCACCCTCTACATTTCCGGGAGTCAGTCATGGCCGAAACCGCCGATGAAATCAAACTTGCTTTGGCGAGCATCAAAGCTCAGGTCAACGCCGCAACGCAGGCAAACAAAGGACGCACCGACGAGCTTGCGACAAAGCAAAGCGAGTATCTTGCGCGCTTGAATGAGCTTGAAATGCGGGCCGCCCGGAGAGGTATTCCTGACCTCCCGTCCGGATCGCCTCACGCCCTTCGCGCAGCACTCGAAGCCGTGGATACCGCTGCCGAGATTCAGGCCGTTGCGAACAAGAAAACTCGCAGGGCGGTTTTTGAGATGCCTGCGGGTCAAGGTTTTCTCGCGCCGCGTGCCGAAATCAGCACCACCAGCGGCGCCACGCTACCCGACACATACTCACCTATCGTCGGACTACCCGAGCAGGCCCTCATGATTCGAGACCTGCTGCCTACGGTGCAGGTGAACAGCTCTTCGGTTCAATATGTTCGGGAGGTTTCCTTCACGAACAGCGCAGCGCCGGTAACCGAAAGCAATTTGAAACCGATGTCCGACATAACCTTCGAAACGAAGGATTGCCGCATCGTCGTGTTTGCTTCGCTTTTGGTCATAACTTTGCAGGCCCTGGCCGACACACCCCAACTTTCTGGGTTTATCGATCGACGTTTGAGGTACGGCCTGCGGGCTGCTGTTGATCAGCAGTTGCTGATGGGGTCCGGTGTCGGTGAGAACCTCGAAGGTCTGTACAACACTGCTGCCTCGTACCTGGGCAGCACGGCCGGGACGCCGATCGATGTTCTACGCAGGGCTATCACGCAATTGCAAGTTGCGAACTACGCGCCCTCGGGGGTAATTCTCAGCCCCAGCGACTGGGAAGCAATTGCCTTGGTCAAGTCGACCACCAACGAGTACGTTTTCGCGGACCCTGGCGCAAAGACTCCCCCCTCGGTCTGGGGTGTCCCTGTCGTCGTTTCGCAGGCGATGACCGCCGGCCATTTTTTGCTGGGCCAGTTCGATCGTGCGGCGGTCCTGTTCCTGCGTGAAGGCGACAACGTTACTGTCAGTACGGAGGACGAGTCGAATTTTCGTTACAACCGCGCGACGTTGAGGGCGGAGGGGCGCCTCGGGCTGGCGACGATGAGCAGCACGGCGATGCTGAAAGGTGCGCTGTCGTGAACGACATCACGACGCCCGATGCCTTGATCCGGTTTTTGATCGCCCGCGGCCAGGACCCGGACGAATCGCACAGAGTCGTTATGGCCTGGGTCAACAGCTGGTGCGACGTCGACGACGATCCGCCCGAGCGCATGCCGGGCGACATCGTCAGCGTGTTGCGCCAGTTCAGCTTGAGGCCATGAACCAACCCATCGGCCACACCGTGCCACGGACGGGCGGCGGCTGCTTCACACACCTTGGAGGTAGACCATGAGCGAAGGTGTCGGTCGATTGGATGTTGAGTTAGGCCTCAATTCCGCCCAGTTCACCGATGGGCTGACGCGAGCCGAAAGGCAAGCCCAGCAGTTCGGCGCGAACATGCGCGGCTACGCGAGCACAGCGGCTGCTGGACTGGCTGTGGCCGGCACCGCGGCGATCGCGGCGGCGGCTGCGTTGAAGCAGATGGTCGACGTGCAATCGAGCGCCATTGCGAAGATGGCCGACCTCGCCGCGTCCACGGGTGTGAGCGTCGAGAAAATCAGCGCCTTGGACAGCATTGCAAGGCGGACGGGCTCATCGTTCGCCGATGTCGGCGCCGCACTCGCGAAGATCAACACCGCGTTGAACTCGGCGAAGGCAAACAGTCCCGCATCATTAGCCCTCGACGCCATCGGACTGTCTGCCGCGAAGCTCAAGCAACTGTCCCCCGACGAGGCTTTGCTGTCGATCGGTCGAGCACTCGACAAGTTTGCCGACACCGGCTCGAAGGCACGCGCCGGAACGATGCTGCTGGGCGACTCGTATGCCCGGCTCGCGCCGCTGATGAAAGACATCGTTGCGCAAGGTGATCTTGTTGCCAAGGTGACATCCGATCAGGCGGCGATGGCGAAGAAATATCAGGACCAACTTCGCGAACTGGACGCATCGATCACCGATGTCGCAAGGTCGCTGACCCTGAGGTTGTTGCCCGCCTTGTTGAGCGTGTCCGCCGAATTCAAAGCCCTTGTGAGCGGCACCAAGACATCGGACACGCTGCAGACAGAGGTGCGCAACATCGAGAGCGAGATTGCGAAGCTGGAAGCGCTCAAGGGCAAAGGTTTCACTATTGCTGGGTTCTTTGGCAGCGAGGCGGCGCGCGATGCCGAGATTGCGAAACTGCAAGCCCAGGCGCTCAAGGTCAAGAGCGCACTCGCCTTGATGACGCCATTCGAGGGTGACTTCAAGGGTAGCGATGCCATCAAGCCGGTGGTCAAGACCATCGGCGATCCGGCCGAGTTTGAAGCATTGCTCAAGAAGCGCCTGGATGCGCAATTGAAAGTCATTCAGCAATTCGCAAAAGACCAGGCCGCGGGCTTCCGGTTCGCTGAACAGTACACCCAGCAAGTTCGCGCCGCGGGCTTGATGTCGCTGCAACAAAGCTTCGACGTTGAGACCCGTGTCCGCCACGCCGCATCGGATGCGGCTATCTCAGAGCAACTCAAGATCGCATCCGCTCAAGAGGCATTTGCTGCTGCAGCAAACAGCGCAGCCGATCGTGCTGGCGGACTCACTGCCGCACAGGTGGCACGGCGGGCAGCTACCGAACTTGGCGTGCAGGCGACACGCGATGACGCCCTTGCCACTGGCGCTCTTGCCGATGCCTTGGCGCGGGTCCGGCAGGCTAGTCGCGATGCAGCCGCTGCTAGCGGGGACTATCTGGCCAATCTGGAGCGTGACCAGGCGCGCGGACTCGCGGCGCTTCCCCGAGGCGACGCCGAGAATGCGCGCATCGCAGGCAGAAATCAAATCCTCGATAAATACGCTGCCGATACGCGGCTGAATGAAAAGCTGAAGCGCGACGCCGAGGCGGAAGGTGCATACAACAGCGATCGACAGCGGCTGTACGAAGAGACTGCGGCACGCATCGCCGATGCGCAGGACAAAGCCTTGCAGGGCTATGACGCCAACGTCCAGGCGCGGATTGCATTGGAAGGCGACTGGGTAACTGGCGCGAAGAAGGCCATTGCCGATTACAACGAATCGGTGCGCGATAGTGCGGCACAGACGCGCGAACTGTTCAGAAAATCATTTCAGGGTGCCGAGGACGCGCTCGTGAAATTTGTTAAAACAGGCAAGCTGGATTTCAAGGCCCTGGCCGAATCCATCATTGAGGACTTGATACGAATCGAAATCCGGGCTGTCATTACTGCGGCAATTCAAGCGGCAGTTGGGCAAGGCGGCGGAAAGTCATCGGGTGGGGGCAGCTTGCTGTCCACCCTCTTCGGCGGCGGAGCAAGTGCGGGGGGCGCAGCGGCTGCTGGCACCGAGGCTGACGTGCTTGCGATGTTTGTGCCGTTGGCCACCGGCATGGACCGTGTGCCGCATGATGGTTTCCGGGCCAGCCTTCACGCCGGTGAGCGTGTGTTGAGCGCACAGCAGGCGCGTGCCGCCGACAAGGGTTTGACGGTGAACATCCACAATTCGGCTGGCGCCGAGGTGTCCACACAGCGCGGTGACGATGGAAACCTGGAGGTGTTCGTGCGGGCCGCGGTTGCTGCCGTTGACTGGAACATCTCGAGTGGCACCGGGTCGACGGCCAGTGCTCTGAAGTCGCGCGGTGTGGGGCTTGACGGTCGACTACCGCGCAGGGCATGAGCGACACCGTCACCGTGAGCATCAAGGGCCTGGCCGAGCTTGGCCAGCAGCTTCGCGCTCTGGGCGCCGACGTGGAACGCCGGGTTGCTCGAGACGCGGTTCGCGCTGGTGCTGCTGTGATCGCCAAGCGCGCCCGCGAGATCGCGTTGACACTGCGGGCGCGGCGCCCGTTCTGGTTCTATCCCGGCAAGGGCAAGCCGCGCGAACTGATCTTCCCTGGCCACGTCGGCAGGTCCATCACCGTCAAGGCGATGCGCAGTCCGCGTCCAGGGTTGGCGAGGTGCAAGGTCACAGTGGGCAAGGGTAAAGGACGGCCGTATCTTGTCGGTATCCAGATGGAGCATGGGAACAGCAAGCGGGCCGCGACCCCGTTCATGCGCCCGGCGTGGGACCAGTCGAAGCGACAGGCGCTCGACGTGATCGTTGCGCGCATCCGGGCGAGGGTAGAGGCGGCGAACAAACGGGCGTGAATTCGTAGGACAGTAGAGCGATAGCTAACTTTCTTACAACGTGGGGACAGTCCTACGAATCTGGGGAGCAGGTGTCATGGGGGCATGTCTGGGGGCATGTCATCCGTGACGCAGTGTGCGAAGCCAGCATCGGCGCGCATTTCCGCCGATGATGCGGACGACGCTCTCTCCGCCAGGGATACATATCAGACAGCATCAGGAAAGCGCAGCAAACTCACTCTACGCCCCGTAAACCGGGGCTTTTTTGTGTCTGGAAGGTGCAGGTCGTGTTTTGACATGTCACACACTCTGGGGGCACATTTGGGGGCATGTCTCCCGTTTCGCTGGGGGCATCTTTTTGGAAGCACCCAATGCCCCTCACCGACACCGCTTGCCGCAATGCCAAGTGCCCACCGGACAAGCCGCGGATCCGCCTGGCCGACGCGCAAGGCCTCTACCTGGAAGTCTGCGCAGCAGGGAAGTATTGGCGGCTGAAGTACCGGCACGCCGGCAAGGAAAAGCGGATCAGCCTGGGCGTGTACCCCGAGGTGTCGCTGAAGGACGCACGCGCCAAGCGTGACGAAGCCCGGCAGAAGCTCGCCAGTGGCGTCGACCCCTCGGCGGCAAGGCAGGAGGCCCGGCAGGCGCTGCGCGTCGCCCTGGACAACTCTTTCGAGAACGTGGCTCGTGCATGGCATACCCAGTGGAAGGCGGCACGCACCGATCACCACGCCGACTACGTGCTGCGGCGCCTGGAGGCCGACGTGTTCCCCGTCATCGGTGCGCTGCCGGTGGCGGACATCACCGCGCCCAAGCTGGTCGCGATGGCCAAGCGGATCGAGGCTCGAGGTGCACTCGACATTGCGAAGCGATCGCTGCAAACGTGTGGACAGGTCCTGCGCTACGCGGTGGCGCATGGCCTGATCGAGCGCAACCCAGGTGCCGACGTGAAGCCCGGCGACGTGCTCAAGAGCCGCAAGAAGGAGAACTACGCGCGCCTGGACGCGAAGGAGCTGCCTGAGCTGCTGCGCCGGATGCAGGCGTATGACGGCAGTCCGACCACGCGCTTTGCGTTGACGCTGATCGCCTTGACCTTCGTCAGAACGTCGGAGCTGATCGAGGCCCGCTGGTCCGAGTTCGACCTTGATGCAGCGGAGTGGCGGATTCCGGCCGAGCGAATGAAGATGAGGTCGCCGCACATCGTGCCGCTGTCCTCGCAGGCCGTGGACGCGCTGCGCTGCCTGCACGAGCTGCGCGGCTTGTCGGACATGGTGTTCCCCGGCGAGCGGGACCACGACAGGGCGATGAGCAACAACACGATTCTCAAAGCGTTGGAAAGGTTGGGCTACAAGCATCGGATGACGGGTCACGGCTTCAGGGGCGTCGCGAGCACCGTGCTGCACGAGAGCGGCTTCGAGCATGCGCACATCGAGTTGCAGCTGGCTCACCAGGAGCGCAACCAGGTCAGCGCGTCATACAACCACGCGACCTATCTGCAGGAGCGGACCAGGATGATGCAGTGGTGGGGCGATCACCTCGACCAGCTACGCAAGGGCGCCAAGGTCATTCCACTCAAGACTGCGTGACATGTAACGGTTCGTGCATCTTGCTCGTAACAGCCGATTTTCTGATATCCTCCCAGAACGGGGTTGTGCAACGGCGTATGTTGTGCCCTAATGAAACATCCAATGGAGGTTTCATATGAACGCGACGCCCAAACGCTTCCTTCGTCCCGCCCAAGTCGCGGCAAAGCTCGGATGCAGCTTGCCCAGCGTGTGGCGATTCGTGCGGACGATTCCCGCGTTTCCCAAACCTCTCAAACTCAGCCCGCGGGTCACGGTTTTTGTCGACCAGGAGCTTGACGACTACGCGTCAAATTGCCCGAGGGTGACCACGCCGGTCTTCGAGGACACGCTGTGAGCGCGGTTCTCAAGGCGCAGGCCCTCACGGCCATCGCTCACGAAATCAAGTTGGAGTGGTCCAAAGGGCTGGAGCACTTCAAGCGTGTGGGGGAGATGCTCCGCGGGGTCAAGAGCAAGCTCGACCACGGTGAGTTCACGGCCTGGGTAGAAGCCAACTTCGAGTTTTCAAGCTGTACCGCTCGACGCTATATGCGCATCGCCGACGGCCGGTATCCCTTGACCAAAACGGTCACGGATGACCGTTTTGCAGTGAGCACCGACAAGAACGGCAACCGGGCAGAGACCACCTCGGGGACGGTCTCTGTGCAGTTCCCGGACGGTTCTGTCGGCACCCTGCCGACCACGTCGACCGCGACATATGTGCGCCTGCCGACGCCTCAAGTTGTCACAGAAGAGCCACCACCACCAGCGGGCGGTGTCACACCTCTGCGACCAGTCGAAAAACCCAAAGTCTGCGCAGGGGCGATGGCTGCGCTTGCTGCTGACATGCGGCCCTTCTTCGCGGGTGTCGCCCAGGCAACCGCCCAGCGCGTGCCATTCAAGCGCATGGGGGCAGTTGCGGAAGATGGAACCGTGCCTGCCGGCATACCGCCGGCGAACATCGTCCAGCAAGCGCTCAACTCTCTCAGCAATTTCCTCGACGGCATGACTGAAGCTCAGCGCGAAGACTACGCGCGCCGCGCTCGCCTGATTTTCAAAAGGCACGGACTATGAGCCGCGCCCCTTCACCTATCGCGTGGATGCTTCGGCGCCCGCGCGGCACGTGGGTGCGCTGCTGCGATAGCGTCACGTCGCCCCATGACAGGCAGTTGTGGATTCCACGGTGGCCATCATGATGCCCGCAGCCCGTAGCCTGTCGCACGAACCATCTATCGACGTGTTGCGCCAGCGTGCGGCAAAGGCCGGCTATGAACTCAACCCGCTCAAAGGCTCGCGGGGCTACATCGTTCGATCGTTCGGCCGTGTCGCCCGCCTGGGTGATCTTTCGGCGGTGCGCGCCTACCTCGATGCGCTGGGTGCACCTCGTGTGAGTCCACCGTAGATTGCCACTCGCAAAAACGCCCGGCGGTTTGACGGCCGGGCGCTTTGCAGAAGGAAGGTTTCACCTGGCTGTGGTTCTCAAGTCACAGCGCCCGCCACTCGGAGGAACGATGGCACGCAACACGAGTTTAGGCGCAGAAGAAGGCGCTTGTCCACCTGATGACGACGACGGCCTGAGCTTTAGGCCTGATCGCCCGATAGCGCCTGAGCCCATTTGGGACGCTTGTCCGCCGGCTCTGCGCGCTCTGCCCATCTGGACGATGTGGCGTTACGAGCGCAAAGGTGCAGGCTGGACCAAGCCACCGTACCGACCGGACGGGTGGAAGGCCTCTCTCACAAGAGGGGAAGTCTTTTCGTTCGACAAGGTGCGCGCAGCGTATGGGCGCGGCGGGTACAAGGGTTTTGGTGTCAGGTTCGACGGTGTCGGGTTCGTGCTGCCATCGGGGGTCGACGGCCTGGACATCGACGGCGCCACGACGGCCCCGCTGGACCTGAAGCAATGGGCCATCGACGCGCTGGATCCGTTCCGTGACAGTGGCGCCTACATCGAGTGGTCGGTCGGTCGCAACGGGATTCATGTCCTGGGTCGTTGCACATGGAAGTACCTGAACAAGGCGCCCGTGCCTGGCGACCCCGACGGCGCGCACATCGAGCGATACCAGGGTGGCAAGCCGGGAGGCACGCGCTACTTCACGTTTAGCGGCCACGTTGTTGACCCCGATGGGGAGAACGACCCTCAGGCGGACGTGCAGGACGCTGCAGATGCCCTCGATGCGGCGATCCCCGGCAAGACCCTGGCCGACGATGGCGAGCCCACTGGAGAGGCGCCAGAGGCCGCAGCGGACGCGCCTGACAGCGGCGACGATCTCCTCCTTGTGAAACAAGCCCGGGAGGTCAATCCAAATTTCAGCCGGTGGCACGACAAGGGCCACGACAGGGCGCTCGATGGCGAGTCGCAGAACGAGATCGACATGGATTACATGACTGTCCTGGCGCGTGCCGGGTGTCGCAGTCTGGAACAAATGTGTCGCATCTTCGATTCATCCGTGTTGCACCGTGACGTCGGCAAGTCGCGCAACTACACCAAGACGACGGCCGCCAAGGTGATCGAGCGTGCGGTGCGCACCGACAAGATTCTGGCCGACATGCTTGAAGACCTGGGCGGCGAGGCGCGGCCGCCGAATCCGTTCACGGAGGAGAAGAAGGCAGGGACACCGTTCTTCAAGCTGGTTGATCTGCGCGGCCTTGCAACACTCAAGTCTGAGTTACCGCGCTGGTGGTGGGACCTCTATGTTCCTGAGGGCGAGGTAACGCTACTCGGTGGCCATGGCGGCACAGGAAAATCGTTTCTCGCCGGCATGCTTGCCGTGTGCGTGGCTGCAGGGAAGCCATGTCTGGGAAGAATGGTCCAGCGCGGCACCGTCGGGATTTTCAGTGCTGAAGATCCGGGCAAGCGGGTGAAGCAGCGACTCGCGACCATTTGCCGATGCCTGGAGATTGATCCGGACGAGGTGTGGCCGCGCCTGCATGTCATCGATGCCACCGACGACGATGACCATGAGCCAATCCTGTTCGGGGAGCAGCGTATCGGCGGCATCGCCAAGGGCGTGACCACGCCGGTCTACGACGCGATGGCTCGCTGGGTCGCGGACAAGCAGATAGAACTCCTCGTCATCGACAACTGCTCCGACGTGTATGCGGGCGACGAGATCGCGCGTGCCCAGGTTCGCGCCTTCGTCCGCAAGCTGGTGGCGCTGGTGCGAGGTCGCGGCGGTGCGGTGCTGCTGCTTGGCCACGTCGACAAGTCAACAAGCAGGAGCGGCGGCAAGCCGACCAACGACGAGACCTACAGCGGTTCGACCGCATGGCACAACTCTGTGAGATCGAGGCTGTTCCTGACCGGCACCGGCGACGGCACTTTCGACCTGCACCATCACAAAAGCAATCTCGGCCGGAAGCGCGACGTGTTGCATCTGGTGTGGCCTGAGCACGGGGTGTTTCTACATGCCGCAGATGCGGGCGGGCCGACGAAGCAGGACATGGACGAGGCGGATACCGTGGCGCTGCTGGGTCTGATTGAGGAGTTCACAAGAAGAGGTGAATTCATCGCGACAGCCCCGACCAGCAAATCAGGTATCTGCCTGTTGAAGCACGAGGAGGGCTATCCGGCTGGACGCAAGCCCGACGAGCTGCACGCCCTGCTGCGCGAAGCCGAACGGGCTGGACGGATTGCGCGCGTCGCCTACCGGAATGCTGAGCGCAAACCGGCTCAGCGTTGGGAGGTTCAATGACTTGCGCTATCTCTGCGCTATCTCTGCGCTATCTCATAGATGGCGCACATAGCGCAGGGGGTGCGCTATCTCCCCTGCGCGCAGTGGGGGGGTATGGGGGGACAGCGCAGCGCACAAACACAGCGCAGGGGATGGCGCAACGGAGGCCGGTTTTGCGCTATCTCTCCCCCCTTTCTTTGTGAGCAACATTAAATCAGCAGGAGTGACATGTCATGCGAAGTACAGCAAGAGGCAATCGGTGGTTCGACGGACCTCCACATCATCTTCACTTGGACGGTCACGGTAGATCGTGGCTGGCATGGACCCGCCAGACACCCACGGGCTTGGGTGTGCGGCTCTTCGCTGTGCAGAGTGGGCCCTTGCCGCTCGACTTCCCACTCCTGCATTGGAACGGCCTGCGGTTGTCAGGGCCAGACGCCAAGCGCTTGAAG
>Ga0184621_10000314_pt1 | contig 10458 bp, 7 predicted proteins | sample PLM1_30_b1_FD_133144 | JGI IMG/M metagenome (GOLD analysis project Ga0184621, IMG submission 133144) | Groundwater sediment microbial communities from an aquifer in East River, Colorado, USA - PLM1_30_b1 | ecosystem: Environmental > Terrestrial > Soil > Riparian zone | place: USA: East River...
CACGGCGATCGCGAGCGGGAGGCAGGCGATGAGCGGTGAGGCCGTGCGGGCGGTGAAGGAGGACTGGTGAGGTTCGCGCTCGCGCTGGTGCTCGCCTCGTGCCCCGTCTTCGTTCAGGCGCAGGGTGGGTATCCGCCGGTGCGCCAGGGCGCGGCGCTGCAGTTCCCGCGCGACCACGGCAGCCATCCCCAGTTCCGCAGCGAATGGTGGTACATCACCGGCTGGCTCAAGGCGGCGGGCGGCAGGGAGCTCGGCGTGCAGATCACTTTTTTCCGCAACCGGCCGCGCGTCGCCGAAGACGTTGCCAGCCGGTTCGCGCCGCGGCAGCTGCTCTTCGCGCATGCGGCGCTCGCCGATCCGCTCGCCGCAGGGCTGCTGCACGATCAGCGCGCCGCGCGCGCGGGGTTCGGGCTCGCCCAGGCCGAAGAGGGCCGCACCGAGATCGCGATCGAAGACTGGTCGCTCAGGCAAACCGGGAGCGGCTACGCGGCGGAGGTCGCGGCGCGCGATTTCCGCTACAGCCTACGCTTCGACGCGAAACAGGCGGTGCTGCTCCAGGGCGAGCGCGGCTTCAGCCGCAAGGGGCCGAACCCGGCGCAGGCGAGCTACTACTACAGCCTTCCGCATCTCGCAGTCACGGGCAGCGTCGTCATCGGCGGCAGCGAGCTGGAGGTCTCGGGCGAAGCCTGGCTCGATCACGAATGGTCGAGCGAGGCTCTTGCCGGAGAGGCGGTCGGCTGGGACTGGATCGGAATCAATCTTGCCGACGGCGGTGCGCTCATGGCGTTTCGCGTGCGCTCCGGGGACGGCGGCAGTTTCTGGGCGGGCGGAACCTTGCGGGGCGCAGACGGCCGCGTGCGAAGCTTCAAGCCGGGAGAGGTCCGGTTCGAGCCGCTCAGGCGCTGGCGCTCGCCGCGGACCGGAACCGAGTATCCAGTTTCGGTGCGCGTCGAGGCGGGCGCCCTGAACCTGGAGATCGAGCCGCTCATGGAAGACCAGGAGCTCGACGCGCGCGCGAGCACCGGCACCGTCTACTGGGAGGGCGCGGTGCGTGCCAAGCAAGGGGAAACCATGCTTGGGCGCGGCTATCTCGAGCTGACCGGATATTGGAAACCGCTCAAGCTGTGAATAGCAGCAAAAAAGGGTTTGTCGAGATCTATCGAGTACGATAGGCCCACTGCGTTCTCATTTATTCCTGCCCGGCCGTCTTGCTCCGGGGGTGTCGCGGGGATGACGGTATCGGCGCCACCGGACGTCGCCTGGTCGCGTCGGTGGTGCCGGTGCCGGTTTTGCACCACCGCAACGCCGGTATAGAGGGTGATGTAGAGCGATGTGCCGCTGACCGCCACCCCGGGCGGGCGCCTCAGCAGCCCCGGCAGCGCCCCGCGCGTAAAGCCCTGCTGCCCCGCCATCCCCGCGAGCGCGCTTACCGCCCCGGCAGACGTGATTTTTCGGATGGTGCTGTTGCCGAAATCAGCCACATAGATATTGCCCGCGCTGTCGACAGCAACGCCTACCGGGAAACGAAAGCTCGCCGCGGCCCCGGTTGCATCGGTGCTGCCGAAGACGCCCGCCGTACCGGCGAGCGTGCTCACGTCGCCCGCGGGCGTGATCTTGCGGACGGTGAAGTTATTGGTATCGGCCACATAGACATTGCCCGCGCTGTCGGTGGCAACGCCTTGCGGGAAATTAAAACTCGCTGCGGCCCCGGTCGCGTCGGTGCTGCCCCTGACGCGCGCAGTCCCGGCGAGCGTGGTGACCACGCCTGAGGGCGTGATCTTGCGGATGGCGTTGTTGACGGTATCGGCGACGTAGACATTGCCCGCGCCGTCGGTGGCGACGCTCATCGGGAAATCAAAGCTCGCCGCGGCCCCGGTCGCGTCGGTGCTGCCGATAACGCCGGCCGTACCGGCGAGCGTGCTCACGTCGCCCGCGGGCGTGATCTTGCGGAGAGTGCTGTTGCCGCTGTCGGCCACATAGACGTTGCCCGAGCTATCGGTGGCGACGGCGTACGGCTGATTGAAGCTCGCCGCGGCCCCGGTCGCGTCGGTGCTACCCCTGACGCCCGCAGTCCCCGCGAGCGTGGTGACCACGCCTGTGGGCGTGATCTTGCGGATGGTGTTGTTGTCGGTATCGGCCACATAGACGTTGCCCGAGCAATCGGTGGCGACGCCGGTCGGGAAATTGAAGCTCGCCGCAGCCCCGGTTGCGTCAGTGCCGCCGGTGACGCGCGCAGCACCGACGAACGTCGTGACCGCGCCTGCGGGCGTGATTTTTCGGAGGGTGCTGTTAAGGACAAGCAAATCAGCCTCGTCGCTGATGACATCGCTGTCGGCCACATAGACATTACCCGCGCTGTCGGAGGCAACGCCGAGCGGGAGACCAAATCGCGCCGCTGCCCCGGTCGCGTCGGTGTTGCCGGTGACGCCCGCAGTCCCTGCGAGCGTGGTGACCACGCCCGCGGGCGCGATCTTGCGGATGGTGCTGTTGCCGCCGTCGGCCACATAGACGTTGCCAGCGCTGTCGGTGGCAACGCCGAACGGGCCATTGAAGCTCGCCGCGGCCCCGGTCGCGTCGGTGCTGCCCCTGACGCCCGCAGTCCCTGCGAGCGTGGTGACCACGCCCGCAGGAGTGATTTTGCGGACGGTGTTGTTGTTGGTATCGGCCACATAGACATTGCCCGCGCCGTCGGTGGCGACGCCGAACGGACCATTGAAGCTCGCCGTGGCGCCGGTTGCGTCGATGCTGCCGAAAACGCCCGCCGTCCCCGCGAGCGTGGTGACTACGCCTGCGGGGGTGATTTTGCGCAGGGTGCTGTTGCCTCTGTCCGCCACATAGATATTGCCCGCGCCGTCGGTGGCGACGCCGATCGGGAAACTGAAACGCGCTGCGGCCCCGGTCGCGTCGGTGCTGCCGAAGACTCCCGCCGTCCCGGCGAACGTGGTGACCACGCCGGCGGGCGTGATCTTGCGGATCGTGCCGTTGAAGGTATCGGCGACATAGGCATTGCCCGCGCTGTCGATGGCGACGCCTTCCGGGCGATCAAAGCTCGCCCCGGCCCCGGTCGCGTCGGTGCTGCCCCTGACGCCCGCAGTACCGGCGAGCGTGGTGACCACGCCGGCGGGCGTGATCTTGCGGATCGTGCCGTTGAGGGTATCGGCCACATAGACATTGCCTGCGGTGTCGGTGGCGACGCCGAACGGCTGATTGAAGCTCGCCGCGGCCCCGGTGCCATCGGAGTCACCCACGCCCCCCATATTCCCGGCAAAGAGCGCGAGCGAGGATGCCGGCTCACCTTTGTCCCCGCTCCCGCAATCGCCGCCACAGAGCGCCGCAGTCCTGAGACCATCGACGCTACCAACGCCCCCCTTATCCTTGGCAAAGAGCGCGGCCGAGGATATCGGACGACCCTCGTTCTCGCCCCCGCCGCCGCACGCAGCAAGGAACAAGGCGAACGCGAACACACAAGACCCGCAAATCCTCCTGACGGATATGCCTGCAGCGTCCATGACGAACCTCCCCGGATTCTTCGTTGGCGGATGTGCCTTCCAGCGATATCCGGTCCACCCTACCCAAAAAACGTTACGGTTCTAGGCAAAGCAAGTCCTCTTTCCTGATCCCAATGAGCTACGAGCGGCGTTCGAGGGAAGGAGCGAGGACGGCGTCCCCTTTGCTGCGGCGGCGCCAGAACTGCGGATACCGCGGGCTCCGCCCGCGCTTCGGGTAAACTCGCGAACAGAAATTCCTTTCAAAGAAAGCCGAGTCCAGTTTGTCCGCGCAGGTCGATCTTTCCTTCGTTGCCGTTCACGGTCATCGACTCGAAGTCCTCAGGATCGCCGGCGCAAACGGCGACGTGCCCACGCTCTTGTTTCTGCACGAAGGTCTCGGCTCGGTCGCGATGTGGCGCGATTTTCCGCAGAAGGCGGCTGCAGCGACCGGCTGCGCCGCAGTGGTCTACTCGCGCTACGGCTACGGTCAGTCAGAAGTGCTGCGCGGGCCGCGCGCGGTCGACTACATGCACGTCGAGGCGCTCGAGGTCCTGCCGGAGCTGCTCGAGCGGCTCGGCGTCGGCGAGCCGGTCCTCGTGGGCCATTCCGACGGCGGGTCGATCGCGCTCATCCACGCGGCGACGAGCGACCGCGTCAAGGGGCTGGTGGTCATGGCGCCGCATGTCTTCGTCGAGGACATCAGCGTGAGGAGCATCGCCGAGGCGAAGAGCGCCTTCGAGGACACCGATCTCGCGCAGAAACTCGGCCGCTATCACGCCGACGCGGCGAAGACCTTCCGGGGGTGGAACGACATCTGGCTGCACCCGGACTTCAGGAGCTGGAACATCGAGGAGGTCCTGCCGCGGATACATTGCCCGGTGCTCGCCATCCAGGGTTTCGACGACGAATACGGGACGATGGCGCAGCTCGAGGCGATCGCGAGGCAGACCGGCGGTCCGATCGAGCTCCTGCGCCTCGCCGACTGCCGGCACTCCCCGCACCGCGACCAGCCCGGCGTGGTGCTCGAGGCGATGGCCAGCTTCATCGCGCGGCTCGACGGCGGAGCCTAGGCGCAATCTGGAACAGTTGGATTTCAGGCACAATACCGCGCGAATTCCGAATCCATCCCCTTCAGGCGCTCATGAACCCGAATCTCAAGCTCGACATCTTCCCGCACATCTTCCCGCAGGCATTTTTCGAGCGGGTGAAGGCGATCGCGGGGGAGAGTCCCTCGCTCGCTGCGCAGATCAAGCGCTGGCTGCACATCCCGGTGCTGTGGGACCTGGAAGCGCGCCTGCGCATGATGGAGCGCTTTCCGGGGTACAAGCAGATCCTCACCTTGTCGCTTCCGGCGATCGAGTTCCTCGCTCCGCACGACCAGTCGCCTGTGCTCGCGCGCCTGGCGAACGACGGCATGGCGGAGATCGTCGCCAGGCATCCGGACCATTTCCCTGCCTTCGTCGCCTCGCTTCCGATGAACAACGTCCCCGAGGCGCTGCGCGAGATCGACCGCGCGATCGAGAAGCTCGGCGCGAAAGGAATCCAGATCTTCACCAACGTGAACGGGCGGCCGCTCGACGATCCGGAGTTCTATCCGATCTTCGAGCGCATGGCGAACAGGTACGACCTGCCGGTCTGGGTGCACCCGACGCGCACCGCGAAATTCGCCGATTACGTCAGCGAGAGCAAATCCAAGTACGAGATCTACTGGCTGTTCGGCTGGCCCTACGAGACGAGCGTTTTCATGGCGCGCCTGGTGTTCTCGGGGATGATGGAGAAGCTCCCCGGACTCAAGATCATCACGCACCACCTGGGCGCGATGGCGCCGTTCTTCGACGCGAGGATCGGCTACGGGATGGATCAGCTGGGAACGCGGACTTCCGACGAGGACTACACCGTCATCCTGAAGCGCATGGCCAAGCGCCCGGTCGATTACTTCAGGATGTTCTACGCGGACACCTCGGTGAACGGATCGGCATCGGCCACGCGCTGCGGCCTGGATTTCTTCGGCGCGGATCACGTGCTCTTTGGCACCGATTGCCCCTTCGATCCGGAGGGCGGGCCGCTTTTCGTCCGCGAGATCATCAAGACGATCGATTCGCTGAAGCTGAAGGACGACGACCGGCGCAAAGTCTATTTCGGCAACGCCATCCGCATGCTGAAGCTGGAGCTGCCGGGCGCGGCGACACCGAAGTCTTCCGCATCGAAGGCAAAACCCGGCAAGGCGAAGAAGGCGAGGAAGCGGAAATGACGCTGCCGCGGGACCGCGTCAAGTATTCCGCGATCGTCGACCGGCCGAAGCTCAGGCTTCCCGCCGGCAAGCGCATCGTCGTCTGGACCATCGTCAATCTCGAAGTCTGGGATATCGCGAAGCCCATGGCGCGGCAGGTGCTGCCTGCGCCGACCGGCGTTTCGCTCCTCCCCGACGTGCCGAACTGGAGCTGGCACGAGTACGGCATGCGCGTGGGCTTCTGGCGCTTTCACGCGCTCTACCAGCGGCTGCGCATCAAACCGACCGTGGCGATCAACGCGCGCGTGTGCGTGGATTACCCGCGCGTCGCGCAGGCGTGCAAGGACGCGGGCTGGGAGTTCATGGGCCACAGCTACGAGCAGGGCCCCATTCACAACGAAAAGGACCAGCCGGAGATGATCCGGCGCTCCCTCGATACGATCGAGAAGTTCACCGGCAAGCGGCCGGTGGGCTGGCTTGGGCCAGGGCTGACGGAGACTTACGATACGCCCGAACACCTGACTGCCGCTGGGATCAAATACATCGGCGACTGGGTGTACGACGACGAACCGACGGAGATTTCGACCGCGAACGGGCCGCTCGTAACGCTGCCCTACACGGTGGAGTGCAACGACATCCCGATGATGATCGTGCAGCACCACGAGGCCGCATACTGGACGCGGAAGTGCATCGACTGCTTCGAGCGGCTGTACAAGGAAGGCGCGGAGCGCCCGAAGATCATGGCGATCGCCATCCATCCCTACATCAGCGGCCAGCCTTTCCGCATCAAGTACTTGGAGGACGTATACAGCGCCATCGCCAAGTTCAAGGGCGTGCTGCACTGGAACGGCGAGCAGATCCTCGACTGGTACCTGAAGGCGAGAAAGGAAGCGAAGTAAACCGGCGAGTCAAGGCGCTGGAAAGAGCTCTGTTCCCATTGCGGCCGCCGTGCTGGACGGATTACGCGCCACGCCGGCGCGCAGCCCCCGTCTGTCATAAATCTCCGGCATTTTAAGAGGCACGTTGAGAGCGTTGCGTGCTGCCGGGGAGCGCGCGCTTCGCCGCATCGCCGCCCGGCTGTTGGTCCATCCGATAGGGGAGGGCTGGCCATGTACGACTCCGCGACGATCGCGTCTCGCAGCATGCTCGCGTTGTTCACATTCCTGGCCTTCGCCTTGCCAGCGGTTGCGGCTACGAACGCCAACGCTCGCCTGGGCGAGAGCTACGGCAAGTTGCCGCTTCAGTTCGAGGCGAATCGCGGCCAGACGCACAAGGACGTGCATTTCCTCTCGCGCGGTCCCGGCTACAGCCTCTATCTGACCGCGGGCGAAGCCGTACTGGTGCTGACCGAGCCCAACGCGGATGCAAAACGCACCGCACGCACGAAAGTGCAAACGAATCCGGTCGCGTTGCGCATGCGCCTCGTGGGCGCCGCGAGCAAGCCGCAGGTAACGGGGCTCGACGAGCTCCCCGGTAAAGGGAACTACTTCATCGGCAGGGATCGCTCGAAGTGGCGCACCAATGTGCCGACTTACGCGAAAGTGCACTACCGCGAAGTCTATCCCGGGATCGACCTCGTCTACTACGGCAACCAGCGCCAGCTCGAGTACGACTTCGTCGTCGCACCGGGTGCGAATCCGAAGAAGATCGTGCTCGGTTTCAGGGGCGCGGACAAGTTGGAGATCGACGCCGAAGGCAATCTCGTGCTGCACACGGCCGGACGCGATATACACCAGCACAAGCCAGTCATCTACCAGGAGATCGACGGAGTGCGGCGCGAGATCGCCGGAAGCTACGTACGCAAAGGCGCCAATCGGGTCGGATTTGAGGTAGCTGCCTATGATACGAGGCAGCCGCTGGTGATCGATCCGGTGGTGCTCTCTTACTCGACTTTCTTGGGAGGGAGTTCGAATGGCCCCACCTGCGGGTGTGGCCACGATCAGGCCTCGGCCGTTGCAGCGGATAGCGACGGTAATGCCTACGTAACTGGAAAGACCGATTCACTCGACTTCCCGATAACCTCGGGCGCATTCCGGACTGTCCGCTCCTTCGGCAAAGACGTCTTCGTCACCAAGCTCAACTCTATCGGCTCCGCCCTCGTTTACTCCACCTACCTCGGCGGCAATGACTTTGACGCGGGCAACGGAATTGCCGTAGACACCGATGGCAACGCCTACGTGACAGGGCTCACACGATCGACCAACTTCCCGACGACAGCTGGAGCCTTCCAGCCCGCCCTAGGAAACGGTTTTGGTTTTGTCACGAAGCTCGACGCCACGGGCTCGACCCTCGTCTACTCCACTTACTTAGGCGCAGGTGCGCAAGGCGCCGGAATCGCCGTGGATCCCCAAGGCAACGCCTACGTGACAGGGCAAACCGGTTCCACCACCTTCCCGACAACGCCGGGAGCGTTCCAGCCGGTTTTCGGCGGTGGCCCAGTGGATGCTTTCGTGATGAAGCTCAATCCCGCTGGTTCCGGATTGGTTTACTCCACCTACCTCGGCAGCAGCGACATCGACTTCGGCAGCGGAATTGCGGTGGACACGAGCGGCAACGCCTACGTGACGGGCGTCGCCAACTCCACCGACTTCCCGACCACGCCTGGAGCCTTCCAGCCCGCCAGCCGCGGCTCGAATGACGCCTTCGTGACGAAGCTCAATCCCGACGGCTCCGCCCTCGTCTACTCCACCTACCTCGGCGGCAATGGCGGTGACTCGGGTGCCGGTATCGCCGTGGATGCCGACGGCAACGCTTACGTGACCGGCGGAACGACTTCAACCGACTTCCCGACCACGCTGGGGGCTTTCCAGCCGGTCGTCACCGGCGGCTTCGGCTACGCCTTTGTGACGAAGCTCAATCCCGCCGGTTCCGCACTGGTCTACTCCACCTACCTCGGGGGCAGCGACGTTTCAGGGATGGGAATCAACAATAGTGGGGCGGGAATCGCGATCTCCGCCGCGGGCAGCACCTACGTGACAGGCTCCACCTTCTCCAACAACTTCCCGACAACACCCGACGCCGTCCAGCCGGCCCTCGCGGGCAACTGGGACGCATTCGTGACGATACTGAATCCCACCGGCTCCGCTCTCGTCTACTCGACCTACCTCGGTGGCAGCAACGGGGATAGCGGGACAGGAATCGCGGTGGATGCTGCGGGCAACGCTTACGTGGCTGGCGAAACCGGCTCCGGCAACTTTCCAACAACACCTGGAGCGTTCCAGCCGTTCTTCCGCGGCGGCGGCGGGCCCTTCCGCAGCGACGGTGACGCCTTCGTAGTGAAGTTCGCCGGCATTGTGCTCCTGGTGATCGACAGGGACGGCATCGACGACAAGAAGCCGCCGAACTTCTTCTCCGGGCTTCAGGTCAATGACGACGTCGCCGCAATAGGAGTGCGGGCCCAGCTGCGCTTCTTCCGGGACCATGTCGGTCAAACGATCACCCTGCGTTCCGGAGCAGCCGGCGATGAAGGCTGGTTCGCGCTCAAGACGATCCCGCAATCCTGGGCGCAGGCAGGAGGCGCGGCAGGCTACGTGGGCAACCCGGCTGCGAATCCGGAAGACCCGGCGCCGCAAGGCACCGGACCGGGGCTGGGTGCGCCGGACGCGAACGGCGATCCCGTTTCGCTCTTGAGGAACGTGCCGGACGTGACTCCGCTCCGGGCGACCGCGCTCAACAACTTGATCGGTCGCGAGGTCTGCGCCGTCGTCTACGACAAGCAGGTGGGCATCAACCCATATCGGCGCACCGGCGACTTGAGGGGCGCCAACCTGGGCACGGTGGCGTTTCAGGTGGTAGCGCTCGCGCTGTCGGGCGATGCGGCTTCTTCTTCGCTGCCAAACGTACAAGTGAGGATTCGAGACGCCAGGACCGTCTGCCGGGGACCGTTCGCGCTGCTCACCGACGCGGAGGCTCCCGCGGGCGCGCCATAGGAACGTGACGCCCGCGCGCTAGGGCGAGGCCGCTGCGCCTCGCCCTGGCGACGCGCGCGCTCGCGTTCTACCGCCCCACGACGATCAAGACACCGGCTGCGATGGCGAGGATCGCCATCACCGTGCCCAGTCCCGAGAAGCTGAGATTGAGCAGCGGTATCAGCCCGGTCAGGATGAGCCAGGCGGCCAGCAACAGCATTCCGAGGTTTCGTATCACTTTCATTGGCGGACTCCCTTGAACACCCGCTGGTGAGCTACGGAAAAAACTCAGCTCTTGGAAACCCTACACTTCCCTTTTTCGCAGATTATCCTGGAATCGCGCTTCAGTTTCGGCATCCACGCGGCCGCTTTGTGGCGGATCTGCTCGCGGCGTTCGGACGACAGGCTCCGGATGTATGCGGAGTCGGCCTTGAACCAGATTCCCTGGTAGCGCCTCATCTCCGTGATCGCCGCGTCGCGGCTCAGGCCTTCGACGATCACCCGGTAGGCGGCGACCATCACGCCCGTGCGGTTCTGTCCCGAGCGGCAGTGGACGTAGACGGGTTTCGGTTGCTTGTCGACGACCGCGAGGAAATGAGCGACGTGGTCGTCCAGAAGATCCGGAGCGAGCACCGCGTTCGGCTCCCAATCGGATATGCGAAAGTAACCGAGCTCGTGCCTTCCCGCGATTGCGGGCCTGGACTCGCCAAGCACGCGCCGATCGTCGTGGAGCAGCTCGAGGTTCACAATCGTCCGTACGCCGCGTTGAATGAGCCACGCGGCGCCGTCCTGCGCGGGCTTCGCTCCGCGCCACAGCACGTTCGCCGTCACC
>Ga0184621_10000315_pt1 | contig 10457 bp, 7 predicted proteins | sample PLM1_30_b1_FD_133144 | JGI IMG/M metagenome (GOLD analysis project Ga0184621, IMG submission 133144) | Groundwater sediment microbial communities from an aquifer in East River, Colorado, USA - PLM1_30_b1 | ecosystem: Environmental > Terrestrial > Soil > Riparian zone | place: USA: East River...
ACCAGGGCGGTGCGGCTCGATGTTACCCAGCACGGCGCAGCTGCGGCAGACCGGAGGGCGTGAGCTCAAGCGCATCGTCTTCGACGAGGAGACGATCGCCGCCCGGGTGCGCGAGCTGGGCCGGGAGATCACCCAGGCATATCCCGAGGGCGATCTGCTGGTGCTGGGACTCTTGAAAGGGAGCTTCATTTTCCTGAGCGATCTGGTGCGGCGCATCGAGCGGCCGCTGCAGGTGGATTTTCTGGTGGCGGCGAGCTACGGCGAGAGCACCGTCTCGAGCGGCAACGTACGGTTGTTGTACGATCCCGAGACCGAGCTCGAGGGCAAGCACATCCTGCTGGTCGAGGACATCATCGACACCGGCAAGACCCTGAACCGCCTGGTCGCGCTGCTACGGCAGCGCGGGCCGAAGAGTCTCAGTATTTGCGCGCTGTTGCATAAGCACATTGCGGAACACTTGGAGCTGGAAGCGGCGTTCGTGGGATTCGACGCCCCCACGCTATTCCTGGTGGGGTATGGTCTCGATCACGCGGAAAACTTCCGGCACCTTCCTTATATTGCGAGTCTGACGTAAATGGCCGACCGTATCCCCCCGCCACCGCGGGAATTCAACTGGGGCCGCATGCTGCGGACGCTCTCGTTCTGGGCGCTCCTCATCGTGGGCACCATCGCCCTCGTCCAGGTCGCCTCCAAGGGGCGCCGGGAGGAGGCGGAAATCAGCTTCTCGCAGTTCGAGGACGAGCTGGCCGCCGGAAACATCCAGACGGTCGAAATTGCCGAGCGCCAGAAGGTCAAAGGCACGTTCCGGCGCGCCGTCACCGTCAAGCGGCAGACGGTCGAGCGCTTCAACGTGTTGCTCCCGTTCGAAGCCCGCGCGGAGTGGATCGCGTCGCTCAGCGAAAAGGGCGTCGAGGTGCGGGCGCGCGAGTCGGGGCAGTCGTTCGGCGTCGTGCTGCTGACGTTCCTGCCCTACCTCCTGATCTTCGGTCTGGTGATCTTCATGCTGCGTCAGATGCAGCAGGGCGGGAACCGCGCCTTTGCCTTCGGCAAGTCCAAGGCGAAACTGCTGGCGGGCGACACGCCCAAGATCACCTTCGCCGACGTCGCGGGATGCGATGAAGCGAAGCAGGAGCTCGAGGAGATCATCGATTTCCTGAAAGACCCGCAGAAATTCCAGCGCCTGGGCGGCCGCCTGCCCAAGGGCGCGCTGCTCGTCGGGCCGCCGGGAACCGGTAAGACCCTCCTGGCCAAGGCCGTCGCGGGCGAGGCGGGGCGGCCCTTCTTCTCTATGTCGGGGTCCGATTTCGTCGAGATGTTCGTCGGCGTGGGCGCCTCGCGTGTGCGCGACTTGTTCGAGCAGGGGAAGGCGCATGCGCCCTGCATCATCTTCATCGACGAGATCGACGCCGTCGGCCGCCACCGCGGGGCGGGGTTGGGCGGCGGCCACGACGAGCGCGAGCAGACCCTCAATCAGCTGCTCGTGGAGATGGACGGGTTCGAGTCGAACGACGGGGTGATTTTGCTAGCCGCGACAAATCGACCGGACATCCTCGACCCGGCGCTGCTGCGGCCCGGCAGGTTCGATCGGCAGATCGTCGTGGACATGCCCGACCTGAAGGGCCGGGAGCAGATCCTGCGCGTGCACACGCGCAAGATCCCGCTCGCCCCCAATGTGACGCTCGAGCCTATCGCCAAGGGGACTCCGGGGCTCGCCGGCGCGGAGCTCGCCAACATCGTCAACGAGGCGGCGTTGCTCGCCGCCCGGCGCAATAAGCCGCAGGTCGACCAGCAGGATCTCGAGGACGCGAAGGACAAGGTGATGCTCGGCCTCGAGCGGAAGAGCCGCGTGCTCTCCGACGAAGAGCGCCGCCTTGTTGCCTATCACGAGGCGGGCCACGCCCTCGTCGCGCTCAGTGTCCCCGGCGCCGATCCGCTGCACAAAGTGACGATCATTCCGCGCGGCCGGTCCCTCGGCTTAACAGCGTATCTGCCCGAGGAGGAACTGCACAAGTACACCAAGCAATCCATCCTCTCACGGCTGGCGATGGCGTACGGCGGCCGCGTCGCCGAGCAGCTGGTCTTCGGCGCGGACAAGGTCACGCCGGGCGCGGCTCAGGATATCCAGCAGGCGACCAACATCGCCCGGCGCATGGTGACGCAGTTCGGGATGAGCGACGCGATCGGGCCGATCGCCGTGGGCGATCGCGAGCAGGAGATCTTCCTCGGGCGCGAGGTGGTGCAGCGCCGGGAGATTTCCGACCGGACGGCGCAGCTGGTGGACGAAGAAGTGAAGCGCATCCTCACCAACGCCTTCTCGGACGCGACGCGCATTCTCAGCGAGCGGCGCCAGGCGCTCGACTGGCTTGCCGCGGCGCTGCTGGAGCGCGAGACGCTCGATCGTGACGAGGTCGAGCTGGTGGTGGCGGGCAAACGGCTGCCGCCGCAGGCCCGGGCCGCGCCGCTCGGCGGCGATGCGCCCGTGAAGGAAAAGGACAAGCCCCAGGCGGCGCGCGGTGCCGGCCCCGTGCTGGGGAATCCGCCGCCCGAGCCCGCGGGCGCGTGAGGGTCACCGCGCTCGCCACGCACACCACTCCCCCCGAGGCGGTGCGCGCGGCGCTCGCGGCTCGCGGTTGGGAACCACAGCCGGCCTGGTTCGCGGCCACCGGTCTCCAGTCGCTCGTCGTCCTCCTCGAAGAGATCACCGAATCCGAGCGCGAAGCGCTCGTGCACTGGGCCGCGAAGAGCGGCGCCGACGTGCTCACCGGCGACGGCTGGGCGCTCGTCGCCGCAGCGGCGAGCCGGCTCGCGCCGCTAGCCCGTTACGACCGCGCGCCACCGGCATTGGCACGCCTCGCGCCCGAGCTGGGCCGCTTCCTCGCCGCGCACGCCGAGCCCTCGCGCGCCTGGGCCATCCGCGACGTCGAGTTGGCGCTCGACCAGCCCGTCATCATCGGCATCATCAACGTCACCCCTGACTCTTTCTCCGACGGTGGCCGTTTGACAACCGTGGAAGCCGCGGTCGAACACGGCGCACAGCTCACGGCGCACGGGGCACGCCTCTTGGACGTCGGCGGCGAGTCCACGCGTCCCGGCGCGGCGCCCGTCGCTGCCCGGGAAGAGATCGACCGCGTCGTTCCGGTAATCCGCGAGCTGGTGCGCCGCGGCCTCGGCCCGGTCTCAGTCGACACCCGCAAGGCCGAGGTGGCGCGCGCCGCGCTCGACGCCGGGGCGGCCGTCGTGAACGACGTGTCGGGGCTTGCGTTCGACGAGGGCGTCGCCGGGGTCGTCGCGGCGGCAGCAGCGGGATTGATCGTCATGCACATGCGCGGCACGCCGGACACGATGGACGACCTGTCGCACTACCGGGGGGGGCACGTGGCGCCAGAGGTCGCCGCCGAGTTGGATGCGGCGGCCGCGCGCGCCCAACAGGCGGGGGTGGCGAGGGAGCGGATCGTCGTCGACCCCGGCCTCGGGTTTGCCAAGGCGGTGCCGCAGAACTTTCGCCTGCTCGATGAGCTGGCAACGATCGTCGCGTTGGGCTATCCTGTAGCCGTCGGCCCGTCGCGCAAGCGGTTCCTGGGCGCCGTCACCGGGCGGCCGGTCGAGGACCGAGACCGCGCGACCGCTGTGGCCTGCGCCCTCGCCTGGGAGCGAGGGGCGCGGCTGTTCCGGGTGCACGACGTCGCCCTGACGCGCGAGGCCCTCACCTTGGCAAGCGCTACGACGAACCCAACGTGAACTTCGACGCCTTCAAGTTTCTCGCCCCGCGGCTCTGGCCGGACGCCTTCGAGATCCTGCTCGTGGCGTTCGTCATCTACCGCTTCCTGCTGTTCCTCGTGGGCACGCGGGCGCTGCAGATCGTCGTCGGCCTCGTGATTCTCTCCATGGCGTACTTTGTGGCCGTGTTCGCCAAGTTCACGATGATCAGCTCGCTGCTCGGCGTCGTCTTCACGTACGGCGCGTTCGCCGCGGTGGTCGTCTTCCAGCCCGAGCTGCGCAACGCCCTCGCGCGGCTGGGCCAGTCACGCTTCATGCGGGTGTTCTCGAAGGGCGATCGCCAATCGGTGGCCGAGGAGATCGCCGAGGCGCTCGATCGTTTGTCGCGCGCCGGCACCGGTGCGATCATCGCGATCGAAGGCGACATCGGCCTCGAGGAATTCATCACCACCGGGGTCCCGATGGAGGCGAAGGTGTCGGCCGACCTCCTGACCACGATCTTCACGCCCTACTCGCCGCTGCACGACGGCGCCGTCCTGGTCCGCGGCGACCAGATCATCGGCGCGGGCTGCGTGCTGCCCCTCACGCAATTCAAGGTGAGCGACAAGTCGCTCGGCACCCGGCACCGGGCCGCCCTGGGATTGTCGGAAGAGACCGATGCCACGGTGCTCGTCGTCTCGGAGGAGACGTCGACGATTTCGATCGCCAGTCACGGCCTGCTGTACCGCCACCTCACGCCGCCAACGGTGCGCGACCTCCTCTCGGGCGTGATCTCGCACCTCGAAGGCGGCGAGCGGGTGACCGCACCTGTTACCTGAAAGGCCTCCTTACCGGGCGGCGGCTGGCGTCGCCGCCCTGGTCCTCCTCGGCTACCTGATCACGCTCGCACCCACGGTCACCTTGTGGGACGCGGGAGAATTCATCACCGCCGCGAAAGTGCTCGGGATCCCCCACCCGCCGGGCACGCCGCTGTTCGTGATGCTCGGCCACGTATGGGGAGAGGTCGTGCACCTGGGGGGGTACGCGTGGCGTCTGAACCTGATGAGCGCCTGCTTCTCGGCGGCGGGGGCGGGGTGCTTTTTCCTGGTCGCGCATCGCTTGCTCGCCGGTGAGGATGTGCTGCGCCGCGTCGGTGGCGCCGCGGCCGCGGCGCTGCTCTCGGCGTTCACGTTCACCGGGTGGCAGAACAGCAACGAGACCGAGGTCTATACTGTCGCGACGTTTAGTATCGCCGCGATTTGTTGGTTGTGTTTGCGGTGGCGAGATATGAGGGGAACGCCTCGCGCGGCGCACTACCTGCTCCTCATCGTCTACCTCGGCGCGTTATCGATCGGGAACCACTTGCTGACGCTACTCGTGGGTCCGGCCGTGTCGGTGTTCGTGTTCGTCACGCTGCGCGCGGCGCCGGCCGCCGATCCCGGCGAGCGGCGTGTCGAATGGGCGGAATGGGCTGCGGTGAGCGCCCTCTGGATCGTGTTGATCGCGGTGGGCCTCGGCAGCACACCACTCCTCTACATGGCGGGAGTGCTGTTCGCCGCGGCGCTCGCGGCGTGCCTCGTGGCAGGGTCGCTCTTCTTTCCGCTGGCGGCGCTTGCGGTCGCGGCCGTGGGGGTCTCGACCTACGCGTTCCTGTACATCCGCTCCGGCCTCCAGCCCCTCCTCGATGAGGCCGATCCCGAAACCTGGCGCAACCTGCTCGCCGTGATTCGGCGCGAGCAGTACGGCGCGCGCGGTCCGCTCGACAACCCGCTGTTCCAGTCGGGCCCCGACAATCCGGGTCGCACGGCTACGCTGTTCGCGCAGCAGCTCGTCAACTACGGCCAGTACTTCGCGTGGCAATGGGGACGCAGTCTCAAGAACCTCGCCCTCATCCCGATGCTGCTCTACGCTGCGCTCGGCCTGCTCGGGTGGAACGAGGCGTACCGGCGCGATCGCGGCGCGGCGTTCCTGCTGGGCACGCTGTGGTTCGTCACCGGCCTCGGGCTCGTCGTGTACATGAACTTCAAGCCCGGGTTCTCGCTGTTCTGGGACCAGTACAAGAGCATCGAGCAACACGAAGTGCGGGAGCGCGACTACTTCTTCACGGTGAGCTTTCAGGTGTGGGGGTTCGTGGCCGGCATCGGCCTCGCCCATCTCGCGCGCGCGTGGCAGCGGGCGGGACGCTGGGCGCTCGTGACGCTCGGCACGTGCGCGCTCCTCCCCTTCGCGCTCAATTTCACCGCCGCCTCCCGCCGTCATGGTCCCGACGCCACGATCGCGCGCGATTTCGCCTACAACCTGCTGCAGTCGGTCGAGCCCTACGGCGTGCTCTTCTCCTTCGGAGACAACGACACGTTCCCCGTGTGGTATCTCCAGGAGGTCGAGGGGGTGCGGCAGGACGTCACCCTCGTCAACCTGTCGCTCGCGAACCTCGACTGGTACGTGCGCCAGGTCGCGTCACGGCCGACGAGGGCCTTCGATCCCGCCGGCGCGCCGGCCGTGTACCGCGCACTCGCCCCTGCGGGCCGGCCGATTCCGGGTCCGGCGTTGCGCCTGACGCGCCAGGAAATCGACGAGCTGCAGCCGTTCCGCGCGAGCGATGGCGGCATCTTCCGCGCCGGCGGTCTCGAGCTGCCGATCCGCGCGGGCCAGGCGTTCCTCGTGCGTGACCAAGTGATCCTGTTCACGATCGCGAACGCGTTGCCTGGGCGCACCGTGACGTTCGGCGTGTCGTCGGGGCGCGGCTCGTGGCTCGGTCTCGATCCGCACCTCGTGCTGCAGGGACTCGCGTACAGCGTTTTTCCCGGACGGCCCGACACGCTGAAGCGCTTCGTGCCGGGGATTCAGGGGACGATGGTCGACACCGCGCGCACCGCGCTGCTCGCGGACTCTGTGTTTCGCTACGGCCGATTGTTCGCCGCCGACCTGCGGGACCTGGACCCCGCGGCGCGCCAGGTCACGACCTCGCTGTCGATCCCCCTTCTGGAGCTCGGGAATGCCGCGGCGACGCGGCGCGATCAGGCCGGGGCCCTGGCCTACTTCCGCCGTGCCTACCACTTGAACCCCAGCGAGGCCCTCGCGGGCATCATCCGCCGGGTCGATTCCGCAGGTGTGGAGAGCCTTTTCCGCCCGTAAGTTGCGGCGCGAGTATATTCTACGGCCATGAGTTTCGCGGCCCTCCCGGAGCGGTTGGCCCAGGTGAGGGCCGAGATCGCGCGGCAGCAGGCCGCCGGCGGGTGGACGCACGCCGTCACGATCGTCGCGGTGACGAAAGGCTTCGGTCCCGAGGCCGTGACCGCGGCGCTCGAGGCGGGGCTCGCCGATATCGGCGAGAACCGCGTGCAGGAAGCGCTCGAGAAGATGGACCGTGTGGCCGCACCGGGTGTCCGCTGGCACTTGATCGGTCACGTGCAGCGCAACAAGGCCAAGCTCGTGCCCGGACGATTCGCGTTGGTGCAATCCGTGGACTCGCTCGAGTTGGCGGAGGAGCTGAACCGGCGATCGCGCGAGCGCCTGCGAGTGCTGTTGCAGGTGAATGTGGCGCGCGAGCCGCAGAAGAGCGGCTGTACGCCGGAGGAGGCGCCGGGGCTCGCGCGGCAGATCGCCGGGCTCGGGCAACTCCAGCTGGATGGGCTGATGACGATGGCACCGTTTACCGATGACGAGGATGTGCAGCGCCGGACCTTCCGGAGCCTGCGCGCCCTGCGGGATACGATCAAGGAGGATGGGGTATGGCTGCCGACCCTCTCGATGGGGATGTCCGCCGATTACGCTACAGCAGTCGCGGAGGGAGCAACGGCGATCCGCTTGGGTACCGTCCTGTTCGGGCCACGGGGGAAGGAGACGACGCCATGAGCGACGACGCCTTCAATCTCACGCCCCTGGACATTCGCAAGCAGGAGTTCCGCAAGACGCTGCGGGGCTACGAAACCCTCGGCGTCGAAGACTTTCAGATGCGCGTCGCGGACGCGCTCGAGCGCGCGATCCGCGAGCGCTCGGTGCTCGAGGAGCGCTTGGCGGCGCTGACCGAGCAGCTGCGCGTCTTCCGCGAGCGCGAGAAGGCGATGAACGAGGCGCTGGTCGCGGCGCAACAGCTGCGCGAGGCGACCCGCACCGCCGCCGAACGCGAAGCGCAAGTGATCGTGCGCGAGGCCGAAGCCGAAGCGAAGCGCCTCGTGGACGAGGCCAAGCGCGCCGAGGCGGCGGTGCAGGTGCGCATGGCCGAGGCGGAGCGTCAGTTCCAGGGGTACCTCGGTGGGTTCCGCGCGCTGCTGGAACGGCAGATGGCGGAGCTGCGCGCGCTCGACGGACAGCGCGGGTGACGACGGTAGCTGAGGCGGTTCGCGCGATCCACACGAAGGCGAAGGCGCGAACCCCGTTCGTCCCCGAGGTCGCCGTGATCCTGGGGACGGGACTCGGTGCGTTGGCCGAGGCGGTCCAGGCGGAGGCGCGGATTCCCTACGGGGACATTCCGGGCTTCCCGCTCTCGACCGTCGAGACGCACGCCGGCCGCTTGCTCCTCGGCATGCTGTCGGGCCGCCGCGTGGCGCTGATGCAAGGGCGGTTCCACAAGTACGAGGGGTACACCCTCCAACAGATCGGCTTCCCCGTGCGCGTGCTCAAGGCCCTCGGCGCGCGCACCCTGGTCGTGTCGAACGTCTCGGGCGGCATGCATCCGCTGTGGGACACGGGGGACCTGGTCGTCCTCTCCGACCACATCAACTTGTTGGGCGACAACCCGCTCGTCGGACCGAACGACGATGCCGACGGTCCTCGCTTTCCCGACATGTCGGCGGCCTACGATGGGGAGCTGCGCGCCCTGGCCCGCGCCGTGGCCCTCGAGCTGAAGATCCCGCTGCGGGAGGGCGTGTACGCCGCCGTGGCGGGGCCGAACCTCGAGACGCGCGCCGAGTACCGCATGCTGCGGGCGGTCGGCGCGGACCTCGTGGGGATGAGCACCGTCCCCGAGGTCATCGTCGCCGTGCATCAGGGGATGCGTGTGCTGGGCTTTTCCATCATCACCGACATGTGTCTCCCCGATGCGCTCGAGCCCACGTCGGTCGAAAAGATCATCGCCGTCGCGCGCGAGGCGGAGCCGCGGCTCGCCGCCGTGGTGCGCGGCGTGTTGGAGCGCCTGGCGTGAAGCCTCTGCCGATCGATCCCTCGCAGCCCGTCGACGCGCTCGAGAAGCAGCTGCTCGCGGCGTGGAAACAGGAGCGGCTGTTCGCGCAGGTGAGCGAGGCGACGCGGTACGGTCCGCCCTTCGTCTTTTTCGAAGGGCCTCCCACGGCCAACGGGCGGCCCGGGATCCACCACGTCTTCTCGCGCACCATCAAAGATCTGGTGTGCCGTTTCCACACGATGCTGGGGCAGGGCGTGACCCGCATCGCCGGGTGGGACACGCACGGACTGCCGGTCGAGATCGAAGTCGAGAAGCATCTCAAGATCAACGGCAAACGCGAGATCGAAGCCTACGGCGTCGACAAGTTCAACCAGCTGTGCCGCGAGAGCGTCTTCACCTACAAGACCGACTGGGAGGCGCTCTCCGACCGCATCGGGTACTGGCTCGACTACGAGCACCCGTACATCACGTACGAGAACTCGTACATCGAGACGGTGTGGTGGCTCCTCAAGCGGCTGTACGACAAGGCGCTGCTCTACCGCGGCCACAAGGTGCTGCCGTACTGCCCGCGCTGCGGCACGGCGCTGTCGTCGCATGAGTTGGCGCAGGGCTACGAGACGGTCCAGACCAATTCCGTCTTCGTCACCTTCCCGCTCCAGAGCGATTCCAAACGGCAGCTCGTCGTCTGGACCACGACGCCGTGGACGCTGCTCTCGAACGTGGCGGTGGCCGTGCACCCCGATCTCGAATACGGGGAGTGGGCGGTCGACGGAGTGCGTTACATCGCCGCGGTGGCGCGCGCCGGCGACGTCCACGTGCACGGCAAACCCCTGGCCCAGTCCGAGCGCGTGGCGGGGTACGCCGGCCGCGACCTGGTGGGCCAGAAGTACGTGCGTCCCCTCGAGGTCGTGCCGCTGCCGCAGGAGGGCCAACGCGCCGTCGTCGTGGCGGGCACGTTCGTGTCGGCGGACGAGGGCACCGGCCTGGTCCACATGGCGCCGGCGTTCGGCGCCGACGACTATGCGGCGGCGCAGCAGCATGGGCTCGCGTTCGTGAATCCCGTCGCCGCCGATGGGACCTTCCAGGGTACGCGGTGGCCGGAGATCGAAGGGAAGCTCGTCACCGACAAGGAGACGAACCGGCTCATCATCGAGCGGTTGAAGGACGAAGGGCGCTGGCTCGAGACGCGGCCCTACAGCCACTCCTATCCCTTCTGCTGGCGCTGCGACTCGGCTCTCATCTATTATGCGCGCACCTCGTGGTTCATCCGCACCACGGCGATCAAGGTGCGGATGCTCGAAGTGAACCGCGAGGTGGATTGGCACTCACCCGAAATGGGGACCGGCCGCTTCGGCGAATGGCTCGAGAACAACGTCGACTGGGCCCTGTCCCGCGACCGCTACTGGGGCACGCCCCTCAACGTCTGGGAATGCGATCGCGACCGCGAGCATCGCGAAGTGATCGGCTCCTACGAAGAGCTGTCGCAGCGCTGGGGCCAGCCGCTCCCGCCGACCTTCGATCCGCACAAGCCGGGGATCGACGGCTACGACTGGCCGTGCCGTCAGTGCGCCGGCACGATGCATCGCGTCCCCGAGGTGATCGATGCCTGGTTCGACTCGGGCGCGATGCCGTACGCCCA
>Ga0184621_10000318_pt1 | contig 10438 bp, 7 predicted proteins | sample PLM1_30_b1_FD_133144 | JGI IMG/M metagenome (GOLD analysis project Ga0184621, IMG submission 133144) | Groundwater sediment microbial communities from an aquifer in East River, Colorado, USA - PLM1_30_b1 | ecosystem: Environmental > Terrestrial > Soil > Riparian zone | place: USA: East River...
CGTGGTACAGCGGGACCGATTCGCGCGTCGCCCCGGAGTCTATGCCAACGCGCACATGGCGCCGCGCGATATCCGGGCGCACTGCCGCGTCTCCGACGGCGCCGACGCGCTGCTCAAGACGGCGATCACTCGTCTCGGGCTCTCGGCGCGCGCGTACCATCGGATCTTGAAGATCGCGCGCACCGTCGCCGACTTGGATGGCGCGCCGGGTCTGCAGCCAAAACACGTGAGCGAGGCGATTCAGTACCGGAGCCTCGACCGGCGGGGAGTCGGCTAACCACGCGCCTACCGCTGCAGCCGTGGCTCTCCGATCATGCCCATTGGCTCTCCCTGTGACATGGCGGGAGTGCCCACCACGTACAGCACGATCCCGCCAAACGGCGCCCGGATCTCGGCCTGTGTCACGCCAAAGAAATCGGTGAGCACGCCGATCAGCGCCCCCTTCTGCACGCTCTGCCCGCGTTCGACCTTCGGATGCCACACGCCCGTTCCCGGGCTGCGGAGCACCTCGGTCCGGTCGAAGAACAGGGGCTGGCGCACCAGTTCCACATCGCCTGGGAGCATCCGTAGGTAGCGCAGCATTCGGAACACGCCGTCCACGTTGCGCTGCACCATGTCCTCGGCCGCCAGGCCGAGAGACCCCGCCTCGGTCGTCAGCGCCGGCTTCCCGCGGATCTGCGCCGTGTTCTGCGTATACACCGACGCCAGGCGGTCACGCGGCCGCATCGTATCGATCACGATGTGATCGCTTCCCCACGCCAGAGCCATCTCGCGTGAGATGGAATCGGCACGCGCGTCGAGGCCAAGCGGACTCCAATACGTGTAGGGGCGGAGCGATTCGTTGCCGTCGCCCGAGTGAATGTCCACCAGATAGTCGGCGCGCTCGATGATGTCGCGCGTGATGGCGAACGCGATACGCTCGGACACGGTACCGTCGGCCTTGCCGGGATAGACCCGGTTAAGGTTCTTGCCGTCGATCGGGCTGTAGTACACGGTCCGGCCCAGGAACGACGGCATGTTCGCCACGTGCACGATGAGCACCGTCCCGCGCAGGCCGGCGGGGTCGAGCGCCGCACGCACGCGCTGTAGCGCGACGATCGGCGCGACCTCGGAGCCGTGCGTGCCCGCGATCAGCGCGAGCGTCGGGCCGGGCTGCGTGCCGCGCACGATCGTGATGGGAATGCGCGTGGCGGAATCCACGCCCGCCGGCACTGCGATGAAGCCGGACGCCGCCTGACCGGGGCGGGCGACGACCGTTCCGATGGTGACGGCCGTCGGTTGCTGCGCGGCCACCAGAAGGCCGGTGATGAGTGCGATCATGTTGTGTCCTCGGGGAACGAGACCGGTTGATTCTAGCCCTTGATCACCTTGTCCGCCCCCACTCGAGCAGGCTATCCTGGCGGTCATGCCCGACGTCCACGAATTCCTCCGGTCGCTGACCGTCGTCCTCGCCGTCGCGGCGATCACGACGGTCGTCTTCCAGCGGCTGCGCCAGCCCGTCGTGCTCGGCTATATCATCGCGGGCCTGATCGTTGGGCCGCACGTACCCATCCCGCTCGTGGCCGACCCGGCGATCGTGCGGACCCTCTCCGAGCTGGGCGTGATTCTGGTGATGTTCTCCCTCGGCCTGGAATTCAGTCTCCCCAAGCTCCTGCGGGTCGCGCCTACGGCCGGCGTCACGGCCGTGATCGAGTGCAGCCTGATGGCCTGGCTCGGCTTCCTCACCGGTCGGCTCTTCGGCTGGACATTGCTCGAGAGCGTGTTCGCCGGCGCGATCGTCGCGATTTCGAGCACCACGATCATCGCCAAGGTGTTCGATGAGCAGCGGGTCGGCATGCGTTTGCGGGAGTTCGTCGTCGGGATCCTGCTGATCGAGGACCTGATTGCGATCGTGTTCATGGCCGTGCTCACCGCGGTCGCTACCGGCGCGGCTCTCACCACGGGGGCGTTGACCGGCACGATTGGTCGCCTGGCGATGTTCCTCGTCGCGCTGCTCGGCGTGGGGATCCTGGTCGTTCCGCGCTTCATCCGGTTCGTGACCCGGATCGGGCGGTCCGAGACGACCCTCGTCGCGAGTGTCGGCGTCTGCTTCGCGATGGCCTACGTGGCGCAGCAGGCGGGGTATTCCGTCGCGCTCGGCGCCTTTCTCGCTGGCTCCCTGGTGGCGGAGTCGGGGCACAGTGAGGAGGTCGGCCACCTCGTGGAACCGCTGCGTGACGTGTTCGCCGCCATCTTTTTCGTATCGGTGGGCATGCTCATCGAGCCCGCGCTCGTGGCGCAGCACTGGAGCGCGGTTGTCGTCCTCACCCTCGTCGTGCTCCTGGGAAAGGTCGTCGGCGTGTCGGTCGGCGCGTTCCTCACCGGGACGGGCACGCGCACCGCCGTGCAGGCCGGGATGAGTATGGCGCAGATCGGGGAGTTCTCGTTCATCATCGCCGGACTCGGGCTGGCGCTGGGCGCGACCCGCACGTTCCTCTATCCGGTGGCGGTGACCGTCTCTGCGGTCACGGCGCTCACGACGCCTTGGCTGATCCGAGCGGCTACACCCGCCGCGGAATGGATCGACCGCAAGCTCCCACGTCCGCTGCAGACGTTCGCCGCGCTGTACGGCGCGTGGCTGGAGCGGCTCCAGGCGGCCTCGACGGCGCGCCGCGCGCACGGCATCGGACGGCTGGTGCGGTTGTTGATCCTCGATGCGGCGGTCCTGAGCGCTCTGATCATCGGCGTCGCTCTCCAGCTCGACGGCGCGACCCGCTGGCTACAAGGGGCGTTCGGGCTGGCGGCGGGAATCGCCCGCGCGCTGGTCGTCGTCGTCGCCGCCGTGGCGTCATTCCCCCTCGTCCTGGGCATCGGTCGGCTGTCGCGCGGGCTGGGCCGCGCGCTGGCGGAGAGCGCCCTCCCGCGGGCTTCCGGCAAAGCGGACATGGATCTCGCGCCCCGGCGGACCCTCGGCGTCACCCTCCAACTCGGCGTCGTCCTCATCACCGGGATGGTCGTCCTGGCGCTCACGCAGATCTTTCTACCCAGCTATTCCGGCCCGCTCGTGCTCGCGTTGGTGCTCGCGGCATTTGCCGTAGCGATTTGGCGCAGCGTGCGCGACCTCGAAGGCCACGTTCGCGCCGGCGCCCAAGCCGTCGTCGCAGCCCTCGGCACGTACGCCCGGGCGGGGAGTCCCGCGCCCGACGACCGCGCGCTCGCGGACGTGGATCGCTTGATGCCCGGCCTCGGTACCCCGGTCGCGATCCGTATCGACCCGGCAAGTGCGTGCGTCGGGCGGAGTCTCGCCGAGCTGAACCTGCGCGGGCGGAGCGGCGCCACGGTGTTGGCGATTTCCCGGAGCGGCGAGTCGATCGCGGTGCCGGGGGCGGGAGAGCGGCTTCAGGGGGGAGACGTGTTGGCGCTGGCGGGGACGCACGAGGCGATCGAGGTCGCCCTGACGCTGCTCAGGCCGGCTCAGTCCCGATGAGGAGTTTGTAGGCCCCCCGCGGACCTCCGTTGCGGCCGGTGCGGCGGCGTCTTCGCCGTGGCGTGGGATGACCCGTACTGACGTCGACGCGGATTGTGACGTCGACCCGTATTGTGAAGTAGGGGCACGGCAGTGCCGTGCCCCTACGAACACCGTTCTCCCTGGGCCCGTGACCTAGTTGTGAATCACGATACTTCCACCGCCCAGGACCGTCGTCGCCGGCGCACCGTCGCCGTGCCCCATCTCACTGTCGTACACGACGCGGCCCGTGCTGCTGTCCCAAATCTTGATCCGGAACGTGTCGATACCGTCCCCGCTGATGTCGCCGTCGACGGCCGAGACCAGGAACGCGAAGTCACCGGCGCCGTTAATCGTCCCTGACCCTTTGAATCGCACCTTGGAGCCCGAGACCACCAACCAGTCGTGGCTCGTGCTGTGGAACTGCAGGTCAGCAATCCGGAAATTGAATTCCAGGTTGCCGCTCGGTACCGTCGCGCCTTTGTGATAGCGGGACACGAACCCGAACGTCGCCTTCCCTGCGCGACCCGGGTCGGCAGCGTATGCGCCGGCCGGTGAGTCGATCCAGCCGCCACCGGTGACGAACCCCGCCACGACGTCGAACACTACGACGAACTCGAAGGCGGACTGGCCGGCCCCGCCATCCTTGTCGGTCACGGTGAGTGCCACCGTGTACACCCCCGCCGACGCATACGCGTGGCTGGCGCTTGCCGAGCCCGAACCGTCGGTCTCGGCGACCGTGGCGCTCGATGAGGTGCCGTCGCCCCAGTCGATCGTCCCGGTATGCGTGTCGAGCACGCCGGGGTCGCTGAAGCTCGCCGTGACTGGCACGGGCGTGCCGACCTCGAGAGGTTCGATGGGGGCGGTAATCGGGCCGACAGTCGGCGCGACGTTCTCAACATTGGCCGCAGCGCTCGCCGTGCCGACCAAGCCACGCCCGTCGCCGACGGTAAGAGTGACGAGATAGCCGTCGGTGCGGTTGTCCGCGTACGTATGGCTTGGCGTGGCGCCTGTGCCGTGCAGCGTGCCATCGCCGAAGTCCCAGTCATAGGTCAGCTGATCGCCGTCCGGATCTGAGGACGCGGTGCCGTCGAACGACACGGCCGATCCCTCATGACTCGAGTACGGGCCGGCGGCGCTCGCCGTCGGGGAATGGTTGATCGGCGGAACGACTCCCCCGCCGAACGCGATGTTGTCGACACCTTCGGCTCGCCCGGTGGGCGCAAAGATGCGGATCCGGGTGATGACCTCGGAAGTGCTGACGCCCCAGAACGCCCCGTCGCCGGTGCACGGCGCCATCGTGGAGATCATGAGGCCGCTCAGCCCGAAGACGTCGATCTGACAGATGTCACTGGCGTACGCGACGAGGTCCATCCCCGCGGCGGTGACGTTCCCGCCGGTGAAGTCGATAATGAAGGCATCGGTGAATTGACCGGCGACGATTGTTTTCGACAGAGCGCCGCCGAAGCCGGGCCCCACCAGCGCGAGCTCGTCTCCACCCGCCGGAAGTTCGGAGTTGAATCGCACACCGGGCTGGATCTCCCCCGGGTGGAAGCAGGCATTGTCGCTCGTCGCGTCCAGCGGCCCCGGACAGCCCACGGCGTCGCGGTCGGCCACCCGGCCTTCCTCGAAATCTTCGAGTGGGAGGTCAGGAAACTGCGCGAGGAAGGTGGCACGGTCGTCGAACACGGCCGTCAGCTCAGCCTGAATGGACAGCACCGGGGTTTCGGTCGGCGTTTCGCAGCTGATGAATGAGAGAGCGAGCAGCGAGCCGACGGCAGCGAGGCGAGACGAGCGTTTCATAGCCCCCCTTTGTAAGGACGCGTGCTTGGGACCGCTTTGATACGTCTGCTGGGGGCGCTGCCTCACTCAATTCGCTGTGCGAACGACCGGGGGGCGGTGACGGCTATCACCCCCGTTGGCACGTCTCGCGGAGGATGTTGAGGATGAAGGAGTTGGGGTTCGTCGCAGTTACGCCGGCTCTGTTCCCGTCAGCAGCTTGTACGCTCCTTTGAGCTGCTGCTTCTGACCCACCACGACGAGCACGTCACCGGCGGCGAGTCGGTACGTCGCCGGGGGAGTGGCGATGTCGCTCTCGCCGCGGCGCACCGAGAGCACCAGCGCACCGGTGCGCGACCGCAGGCCCGTGTCGGCCAGCGTTTGTCCCACCGCGGGGGCGCTCGCGGCGAGCGGGATCCGCTCCACGTGCATCTGCGGCATCGCGCCGAGCATGCCCGACAGCGTGATGCGCGGCTTCGCACCCGGGCGCAGGGCCTCATAGTGTGACGCCCGGATCTCCGCGACGAGCCGGTCGATCTCGTCGCGCGGGACGTTGTAGTGCGCCAGCACCCGGGCGAAGATCTCGATCGACGTCTCGAACTCTTCGGGGATCACGACGTCGGCGCCGAGCCGCGTGAGCTCGGGAATCTCGGCGACGTACCGGGTCCGCGCGATGATGTGCAGCTTCGGGTTCATGCCGCGCGCCACCCGCACCATGCTGCGGGTGGCGGCCGGGTCGGAAATGGCGATCACGAACAGACGCGCGCGGTCAATGCCGAGCGCGCGCAGGATCTCCTCGCGTGTCGCATCACCGTAGAAGGCCGGCTCTCCCTCCGCCCGGGCGCGGCGCACGGTTTGGGCGTTCAACTCCACGATCAAGTAGGGCGCGTTGATCGAGCGGAGCGCGGCGGCGAGGTTGCGGCCGTTTAGGCCGTAGCCCGCGACCACGACGTGGTCCGACACGGGGTCCTCGACGGGGGCGAACCCCTTCGGCCGGAAGCCCGGAAGGATGCGGTCGAGCGGGACGATCCCCTCCAGACGGTCGAGCAGCGCCGGGCCGCTCTGCAGCAGGAACGGCGTCACGAGCATCGTCACGACTGCGACGCCGAGGAACTGCTGGTACACGCCGTTCGGCAGCAGATTCGCCGACCGCCCCTGTTCGGCCAGGACGAACGAGAACTCCCCGATCTGCGACACCGCGACGCCGGCGAGGAGCGCGACGCGGCCAGCGTAGCCCATGAGGGCGGGACCGACCGCGGCCGAGAGCGACTTGCCTCCCATGATCACCGCAACCCCGCCGAAGGTGACCCACGGATGCGCCCGGACCGTGTCGAGCTGGACCAGCATCCCGACGGCGACGAAAAAGAGCGAGATGAAGATGTCGCGGAACGGCATCAGCTCGGCGAGCGCCTGGTGCGCATAGTCGGATTCCGAGATCACGAGGCCGGCGAGGAAGGCGCCGAGCGCGAGCGACGCGCCGGCGGCCGCGGTGCCGAGCGCCGTGAGCGTGCCGATCAAAATGACGGCGATCAAGAACAGCTCGCGGCTGCGGGTCTTGACGATCTCGGCGAGCGCGCGGGGCACCAGGGTGCGCGCCGCGACGAGCACGCCGACCACCACCAGCACCGCCTTCCCGAGCGCGATCGCCAGCCCCAGGGCGCCGCCCGCCGCGGTTCCCGCCAGGAACGGCAGCAGCAGCATGATCGGCACGACGCACAGGTCCTGGAAGATGAGGATCCCGGTCGCCAGGCGACCGTGCGGCGCGTCGATCTCTCCCTTGTCGGTCAAGCCCTTGAGCACGATCGCCGTGCTCGACAGCGCGATCAGGAAACCGAGGAAGAGCGCCACACGCCAGCTCGGCAGAAACGCGATGCCGGCCGCCACGGTGGCGACAACGGTAAAGCCCATCTGCCCGAGTCCGCCGACCAGCACCTGGCGTCCCATTTCCTTGAGGCGGCTGAGTGAGAACTCTATCCCAATCGTGAACAGCAGCAGGATGACGCCGACCTCGGCCAGACTCTCGACCCGGTGCGGATCGGAGACGAGCCCCAGGGCGTTGGGCCCGAGAATCATCCCGGCCACGATGAATCCCGGGAGCGCCGGCAGCTTGAGTCGGTGGAACAGCAGAATCACCAGCAGGGAGCCGGCGAAGATGACGGCGAGGTCGCGGAGGACGAGGAGTTGTTCCACGGTCGCCTAACATAAGGGACGCACTGCTGGCGAGGGGAGGGGGCGCTTCGTACTTTGCAGGCCGTGAGCGACTGGTTACAGCAACACCTCGGTCTCAGCCCCGCCGTGCAGATGCACTTGCTCGTCTCGGCGGTGGCCATCGCCGGACTGTGGCTCTTCCAGAAGATCGTCCTCGCCGTCGTCTACCGCCGCGTCACCGATCCCTGGACCCGTTACCGCTGGCGCAAGGCGACTACCTACGTCTTCATTGCGGCCGGCGTGCTGGTGGTCGGCCGGGAATGGCTGGAGGGCTTCAAAGCGCTCGCCACCTTCCTGGGCCTCGTCTCGGCGGGCATCGCGATTGCGCTCAAGGATCCGCTGACCAACCTCGCCGGGTGGGCGTTCATCGTGTCGCGGCGGCCGTTCGATGTGGGCGACCGCATCGAGATCGCCGGCCACAAGGGCGACGTCATCGACCAGCGGCTCTTCCAGTTCACCCTGAACGAGATCGGCGGTTGGGTGGATGCCGAACAGAGCACCGGCCGCATCATCCACATCCCGAACGGGCGGATTTTCACAGAACCCATCGCGAACTACGACAAGGGCTTCAAGTACATCTGGAATGAAGTCCCCGTCGTCATCACGTTCGAGAGCAACTGGAAGAGAGCCAAGGAGGTTCTCACGGCGATCGCGTTCAAGCACGCCGAGCACCTGACCGCGGAGGCGGAGCGGGATCTGCTCACGGCCTCACGGCAGTACTTCATCAACTACAAGAAGTTGACGCCGATCGTGTACACCAACACCGTAACTTCCGGCGTTCAGCTCACGATGCGCTACTTGATCGAGCCGCGCCGTCGGCGCGGCACGGTTTCGGCGATCTGGGAGGAGATCCTCACCGAGTTCGCGAAGGCACCCGACATCGATCTGGCCTACCCGACGTCGCGGCCGTTTCACCACACCCTCGAGGGCAAACCGGCGCTACGGCCGAAGCAGCCCTAGGCCGGTTTCTACGACGGCCTTTGCCAGCAGGTCGAAATCCTCCCGCCGGCTCCGATGATTGGTGATCGCCACTCGAATCGCAAAGCGCCCACCTAGCACCGTGTGCGACGGCACCGCCAGGCCGCTCTCTTGGATCCGCAGCAGGATCTCCTGATTCATGGCATTGAGCGCGTCCTCATCGATGCCAGGGGCCGCGTAGCGGAAGCACACGACGTTGAGCGGGGCCGGCGCGAGCAGCTCGAGCCGCGGATGCGCGGTAATCAAGTCGACGAGGTACGCCGCCTGCCGCACGTTCTGCTCGATCAGCCGGGCGAACGCCTCGACCCCGTGCGCCTTGAGGGACATCCACACCTTGAGCGCGCGGAAACCGCGCGACAGCTGCACGCCGCGCTCCGCGAAGGGGAAGCCGCCCGCGGCGATGCCACGATCGAATGACGCGAGGTAGGCGGGCGACACGTTGAAGGTCCCGCGGTGCGCGACCTGGTCGCGGACCAGCGTGCAACCGACCTCGTAGGGGAGGTACATCCACTTATGCAGATCGAAGGCCACCGAGTCGGCCAGCTCGATGCCCTTGACCAGGGGGCGGAGCGCGGGGGAGATCGCCGCCAGCGCCCCGAAGGCGCCGTCGACGTGCAGCCACAGGCTTTCTTCGCGGCACAGCGTCGCGAGGGCGGGGAGGTCGTCGGTCGCGCCCGTGTTGACCGTCCCGGCGTTACCGACGACGCAGATCGGCCGGTATCCGGCGGCCCGGTCAGCGGCGATCGCCTGGCGCAACGCCGGCACGTCGATGGCGTAGTCGGGTCCGACGCGGACTCGGCGCAGTGCCTGGTTGCCGAGTCCGAGCAGCTCCACGGCTTTGCGCACCGAGGAGTGGGTCTCGCTCGAGGCGTAGACGATGAGGCGAGGCAGGTCCGACCCGTGCACGCCGCGCTCGCGCACGTCGTATCCGGCGCGGGCGTTCCGTGCCACGGCGAGGCCGACGAAGTTGGCCATCGAGCCGCCGGAGACGAGCAGCCCGTGGGTGCCGGCGGGCATGCCAAGCAGCTCGACCAGCCAGCCGATCACCTGATTCTCGACCACTGCCGAGGCGTCGTCGAATTCGGCCACCTGGGGATTCATTCCCGAGGCCAGCATGTCCGCGAGCATCGCCAGCGGTGTCCCGGTCCCGATCACCCAGCCCCAGAAGCGCGGGTGGACGTTCCCCGTTGGGTACGGCAGGACGTCGCGCTGGAACTGCTCGTACACGGCCGTGGCGGGGGTCGGCGCCCGGGGCAGGGGCTCAGCGAGGTTCGCACGCACGGCGGCCGGCACCGGACGCCACGCCGCCCGCTCGCGCACCGAGCGCAGGTAGTCCAGCATGTCATCGACCATCCGGTGGCCCAGCGCGCGCAGCTCGTCCCACTCGTGCGCGTTGGCGGGATCGAGCGTCAGCTCTACGTCGTTAGAGTCGCTCGAGGTCGGGGACGGTGCGTTCATTCCGGATGTTTCCCGTGTTGAGAGTGGACTTGGGTTCGAGGAGCAGCACGTGCGTCTCTTCGTCGGCCACGGGCAGGTGCTCGACGCCGTGCGGGATGATCGCGAACTCCCCCGGACCGAGCACGAGATCCCGGTCCCGGAGCTTCAGGACCAGGCGTCCTTTCACCACCAAGAACAGCTCGTCTTCTCGGTCGTGATGATGCCACACGAACTCGCCCTTGAGCTTCACGAGTTTCACGTGGGCGTCGTTCACGTCGCCCACGATCTTCGGCTTCCAATGATCCGCAAAGCGATCAAACGTTTGGGCCAGATTCACGACGCGGAGCGCGGTCACGCGGTCACTCGTTTCGGGGCAGGGACCTTGCTGCGTCCGAACTTCACCTTGTGCGAGAGCTGGATCCAGACGACCGCGACAAGAATGAGGGCCATCGCGACCACGGTACGGGCGGTGATCGGCTCGGCGAGCAGGAGCCAGCCGAGCAGGACGGCGATCACCGGGTTCACGTACGCGTACGTGCCCACGACCGTCGC
>Ga0184621_10000321_pt1 | contig 10361 bp, 6 predicted proteins | sample PLM1_30_b1_FD_133144 | JGI IMG/M metagenome (GOLD analysis project Ga0184621, IMG submission 133144) | Groundwater sediment microbial communities from an aquifer in East River, Colorado, USA - PLM1_30_b1 | ecosystem: Environmental > Terrestrial > Soil > Riparian zone | place: USA: East River...
CACCGTGAAATGATTTTTTCCCGGGCAAGGTATGTCCCTCCTGCGCACCTTGCCCCATTTTTCCCCGATGAGTCTGTTCTGGATGTGGAATCCCTCGTTTTCCCCGCCGCCTACCGCGGTGTAGAGGGGAGCGTCGGTGGCGGGCGGAAGAAACGCCGGACTTACTTTCAGCGCGGATCTCTCGTCGAGGCGCACGTCGCAATTCACCGAAGGTACCCTGACGATCTCCATCAGGTCGTACAAGCCGCTGATCGACATCGCGGCAGCGACCACCTTCTTCGGCAAGTCCGGCGAGTAGTCCGGCCAGCGGCAGGAAAGCATCATGGCGGCGAGATGCCCTCCCGCGGAATGCCCGCACAGGGTGAGTCGGTTTGCGGGTGCGCCGAAGTTGCCGCCGTTGCGATACAGCCACGCGCAGGCCTGAACCATCTGCATCACGATGTTTGCGACTTGCACCGCGGGGCAAAGAGCGTAGTCGGGCACCGCGACCGTGATCCCGGCCTCGGCGAGCGCCGGGGCGACGAACGAGAAACGTTTCTTGTCGAGCGAACGCCAATATCCGCCGTGGATGTACATCAAAAGTCCGCGGCTTTTTCCTTGCGCGCGAAAGATGTCCATTGTTTCCGTTTCGTCTGGGCCGTAAGGCACGTCCAAATAGCAATCGAGGCCGGCGCGGGCCCGCTCCGAGTGTTTTTCCCAGCGGTCGAAGATTTCCTGATAGCCCTTGACTAGGAGTCGCGGATTGTAAAGAAGGTCGTAATTTGTTTTGTCCGCGTTCATCCTATTGTTCCGGAAAGAGGGTCTCGCCGCGGTTCGGGGGCGCAAAGACGCCACCGCCCCACGGGATTGGAAAGGGCGGGCGTGGATCTCGCTACGTCGAGCGGATTAGAACGCCTCGCGCCAAAGATCGAGTGCCTGTTGCACCGGGCGGTCCGAAAAACTGAACAGCACCGCCTGTTCGTCGGCTTCGAGACGGTATGGCAGCCACGACGGGCAGACGAATACATCCCTGGGTCCAAAGACCAGCGTCTCGCTTCCGAGGCGGCAGCGGCCTTTGCCTTCGACGACCGCATATACCGTGGAGTCGGTCGAACAGTAGTCCTTTCCCTTGAATCCCTTCGGTAGGAGCTGCATGAAGGTACCGATGGTAGGCATAGCCCAATCGCCCGTCACGGGGTTCGTATATTGCAGCTTGTGGCCCCAGCAGGGGTGCGCGTCGTGAGCCTGCCTCAGCATCTCGAGCGCTTCACGGGTGCGCTCGTACGGATACCAGAAAAGTGGCGAGGTGCGGCTCTTCGCCCTGTACTCCACCGGTTTCATGGTGTTGCCGAATTGCGCGAGGTTGTCGCCTTCGGTGCGGCTGGTGTGCTGAGCTTCCTGCGGCCCCTTTTCCATGAACTGGGCATCGAGCAATTCGACGAGCGGGACGTCGAGGCCATCCATCCATACCATCGGTTCTTCTGACGGGTTGCCATGGTCGTGGAAAGTCCACGACGGCGTGATGACGAAATCTCCCACGCTCATCGTCACTTTCTCGCCGTCCACCGCGGTGTAGGCGCCCTTGCCGAGCAGGATGAAGCGCAGGGCGGATTGCGAGTGTCGATGCGAGGGAGCAACTTCCCCGGGTAGTATCAGCTGCAGCCCGGCGTAGAGGCTGTGGGTAACGCTAGAGCGGCCCCTCAGCCCGGGGTTTTCAAGGACCAAAACGCGCCGCTCGGCCTCCTTGGCGCTGATCAAGCGGCCGGCCTCCTGGATCCAGGGCCACATCTGATCCCATTTCCAAAGATGGGGCTCGCACGGCGTGCTGGGCGTCGCGGTGATGATGCTGTGCAGCACCTCCCACAAAGGCGTGACATTGGCTTTGTCGATCTTGTCGTAGAACGCCTTGCGATCTGCAGCAAGGTCGGTTTGCAGAACGGCGGCCATCCGCTTCTCCAGAGACCCAGACGGGTTTGAGAAACGATTTTCCGCCAAAGGTGGCGATCGCGGCAACCTCGCTCGCCGGCCCGGGCGATGAGGCCGAGAGAAGGAGGTAGGCATCTTCGAAAAGTGGGCAATAGCCCACTTTTCGCGCATAGGTGTGCAGCGACACCTGCATATTGATGCCTCCTGCTTTTACGCGTTCAATAGGACTCGATCGGAAGGTCCTGAAGGAAGTTATATTAACTATATGATAATACAAACTTTAGTTGATGCTTTACTGTGGAGTGTTCGCTCACATATGAATCATGAGCGAGGCGCTGGGTTGAGGGGATTCATCCCACTATGGTTCCCACTTTCACGATGGGCAAAATTGTGGTTGACCCTCGTCGCGGGGGCATCTTGTAATAACGCCGAGGGGGTCGGTCGCTCATCGGGAGGGACTGAGGAGGAAATGACGTGACGGCTGAGCAGTTGTTGAGCGAAATTGCGGATTACTGCAGGCGCGTCGGCATGGCTGAGTCGACCTTCGGGCGGCGCGCCGTAAACGACGGGAAGCTCGTGGGAAGGCTTCGGATCGGCGGACGCGTGACCATGGAAACCGTGGAGCGCGTGCGGACATTCATGTCGGAGCATCGATCGGTCGAGAGCCGTGGTTTGGTGCGGCTGCGGTCCTCGCCCGGAAGCCTGGCCGGCGGCGGGGGCGCGGTCCCGGATCAACCCAAGATCGCCGTGCCCTCCGAGGCGAAGGACGAGTCGAAGAGCAACTTCCGTTTCTACGACAACCGCCAGAAGTATTTGCTGTTCGTCAGCACCTGCAGCGAGAAGTGGGTGGTCGCGCAGCGCGTCGGCATGGAACTCGCCAATATTCATCCACGGCCTCCCGCGGTCAGAGTGTTCGATGCCGGCGTCGGCGACGGCACGGTCCTCGCCCGCGTCATGCGCGCCATGCACCAGCGCTATCCGACGATGCCTTTCTACATCGTGGGTAAGGAAATCAGCCTGGAGGACGTGCGGCTCGCGCTCGATCGCATGCCGGACCGTTTCTTCGAGCACCCGTCGACGGTGCTCGTCATGACCAATCTTTACTACTCGGAAGCTCCGTGGCTCACGCCGAAATCGGTCACCGCTGCTACGAGTCTCGTCTGGAAAGAGGTTGCGCTTGCCGGAGCGACCTCTAGCGAGTTCGAACAGCAGATCATCGACCTGCAGCCGTTCCTGAACGAGCACTGGCGCGCGTCGGTGAGCAAGACGAGCGGCAATCCCGCCTATGCGAAGCCGGTGGTGCTGGTGTTCTACCGGGAAGATCACAAGTTTCTGCTCGACCAGGTGTTACCGCGCCGCGGCGCCGCTCGCGCCGACTACGACCTCGTCATCGCGTCGCAGCCGTACCGTGCCCGCGCTTCGGCCGAGTTCAAGGCGTCCAAGGTCCTGGCGCCGCTCGCGCGGAGCCTTGCGCCGGGCGGGCGGATGATCGCGATCCATTCCCACGGCAGGGACCCGGGGCTGGAGATCGTGCAGCGTGTCTGGCCGGGAGAAAATCCTTTCCAGACCGATCGCCACGGGCTCCTTAAAGCGACCCGCGCTGCGCTCGGAGCAGACGGCCGCGACCTCAACTTCAACGCCTACGCCGACAACCGCTCGATCTTCCGCTACGAGATGCACACGCTCCCGGAGGAAATCAGCGACGCAATCGGCACCTCGACCCTTCTGGCCGCATGGAACGCCGCCGTTTACGTGGCGCAGATCGAGGATCAGCGCCTGGGCGAGGTCATGGGAGACCGCAGATATCTCGAGGCCACGCAGGAGGTGCTTCGTCGCCACAAGGGCCTCTGGTTCCTCGACGAGTCCTACGTGATCTCGCGCAAGCGCGACTGAGGCGCATGCGATCGACAGTGGAGCCTACTGCCGCCCCCGCGCTCCTCGGGGCATCGCCGGATGACGAAAGGCGGAACATTCAAGCTTTGCTTGCAGGGGCTTCGCTCGAGTTGTCGTCGCGGGATCCGTCGGAGATCGACGCGTGCGCCGAATTTTTGGGACCGGGGGCGGCAGTTTACATCAGCATGCCGCCTGGACAGACCTACCACGGAACCGTGGCGCTGGCCACGCGCCTGAGACGGGCCGGCCTTCGCCCGGTTCCCCACGTCGCGGCGCGTCGGATCGCCAGCCGCGATGCGCTCGATGAGTACCTTGCGCGCGCAGCAGGCGAGGCGGGAGTGGACAGCGTCCTTGTGATTGCCGGTGACAACGGCCGGCCGAGCGGGCCGTTCGATTCGAGCCGCGCTCTGCTCGAAACCGGCCTGTTCCAGCGCCACGGGATCATGCGCATCGGGGTAGCGGGCTACCCCGAAGGTCATTCCAAGATAGCGGAAACGGATCTTGAGACTGCGCTGGCCGCGAAGAAAGTCCTCGCCCGACGGGCGGGTCTCGATCTGCAGGTCGTGACGCAGTTCTGTTTCGAATCCGGGCCGGTGCTCGCGTGGGCGGCGAAGATGAAAGGGCACGGGCTGCCGGTGCACGTCGGGCTCGCGGGGCCTGCGAGCCTGCCCCGACTGCTCCGATTCGCGATGTTGTGCGGAATCGGGAAGTCGGTCCGCGCCCTCAAGGCGCAGCCCCGGGCGATCACGCGTCTCGTGGTGGAAGCCGGCCCGGAGGCCGTTGTGAGGGACATTGCGCGTCCGGGCGGGGCGCCGATCGCCGGAGTCCATTTTTTCTGTTTCGGAGGCCTTGTGCGCACCGCGCGCTGGCTGCGAGCGGTGCGGGAAGGGCGGTTCGAACTGACTCCCGACGGCGGTTTTCGGGTCGGGGCCGCCTAGGGTTGCGAATTCCATCGCGTCGAGCGCCGCCCCACGCTCGGCGGGTGAGGCAGAATACGGGCGATGGAAACACAGGTACTCGTCGTCGGCGGCGGTCCGGTCGGTCTTACGCTCGCGATCGATCTCGGCAGGCGCGGCGTGCGCTGCACGTTGATCGAGCAGAAGGAAGCGCCGCAGTTCCTGCCGAAGATGGAACGATGCAATGCGCGCACCATGGAAATCTTCCGGCGCATGGGAATCGCCGACAAAGTCCGCGCTGCCGGCCTGCGCGAGGACATCCCGATGGACGTGTTCATCATCCTGTCGCTGGCCGAGCCGCCGCTCCTGCACCTGCCCTACCCTTCGGTGAAGAGGGCGCGCGCCGAGATCCGCGCCTGCAGCGACGGGAGCATGCCGCTGGAACCGTACCAGCTCATCTCGCAGTACACGCTGGAGCCGCTGCTGAAGTCGATCGCCGAGGAGCTGCCCGCGGTGACGGTACGCTACGGTTGCCAGCTCGAGTCGTTTACCCAGGATGAATCCGGGGTCACCGCGCACGTGAAGCACGCGAACGGCACGGGCGGCGCGATCGGCGCGTCGTACATGGTGGGCTGCGACGGCGGTGCGAGCACCGTGCGCAAGCAGCTCGGCATCAAGCTGCGCGGCGAGTACAACATACTCGAGTTGCGCCAAGCGCTGTATCGCTGCGACGAGCTGTTCGAGCGCATCCCCATCGGCAACGGCCCCGGCAGGGGGCGCCACTATCACGTGGCCGACGGCAACAGCACTTTTCTCATAATGCAGGACTCGACGAAGCACTTCACCTTGCACGCCTTGGTCGAGAAGGACGACGACATGAAGGCGATGTTCGAGCGCACCGTCGCAATTCCGGTGAAGTACGAGATGCTCACCTGCGCCCCGTGGCGGCAGAACCTGGTGCTGGCGGACCGTTATCGCGATGGCCGCGTGTTCCTCGCCGGCGACGCCGTGCACCTTGTCATACCTACCGGGGGTCTCGGCATGAACTCCGGCGTCGGCGACGCGATCGATCTTTCCTGGAAGCTCGCGGCGACCCTGCAGGGCTGGGGTGGTCCCGCGCTGCTCGACTCGTACGAATCCGAGCGGCGGCAGGTCGGAGAGCGCAACGTCGGCGCCTCGCGCTACGCTTCGCTCGGGCGGCGCAAGTGGCACGCGCAATACCGGCCGAACATTCGCGAGAACACTCCCGAGGGCGCGGCGGCGCGTGAGAACCTCGTGCGCGTCGCCAGCGTCGAGCAGCCCAAATCGAACGAGATGATCGGGGCCGAACTCGGCTACCGCTACGTCGATTCCCCGATTGTGTGCGTCATTCCCGGCGGGCCCGAGCACCGCTTCCGCGTCTATGAGCCGAGCACGTGGCCGGGAGCCCGCCTGCCGCACGTGTGGCTCGCCGACGGCACGCCGATGCAGGACCACATTCCGTACGAGGGCTACACGCTGCTGCGCCTCGGTCGCACGAACGCCGACACGTCAGCGCTGGAAAAAGCGCTGCGGACCTTAGGCGCGCCGCTCGCCGTGTTCGACATGCCGGACGACGCGCCGCGCAAGGTGTACGGCCACGACCTCCTGCTGCTCCGGCCCGACCTGCACGTCGTCTGGCGCGGCAATCGGCCGCCGGAGGATCCGGGAAACGTAGCGGCAACTGTGACCGGATACGGGGAATCCGATCGAGTTGCTCAGGCGACTCGGCGACCTTCCGGTTGAGGCCGGCGCATGAACTTTACCGGCTTCGGCTTGGGGGGGAGTGGCGCGATGCCGTGCGTCTCCAGGGAGAGCTCGAGCTTGCGCCCGTCCGGGTCGGCAAGCGCCGCCTCGCGCGCCTTGCGGATCGCGTCGATCCGGGCGCGGTCGTCCGGCACTGCGTCGCCCTCGACGAGCGTGTCGAGGATCCTCAGGAAGTTGCCCCTGCCGCGCTGGTGCGTGTCACCGTAGCCCTTGATCAGCCTGCCGCACAGGGCAATTTCGAGGGCGAGCCCTGCGTCCCGCTTCGCCGCCGCGGCGATCGCGACCAGCCAGCGGCCGATCAGGGACTGCTCCTCGTGCCAGCGCGAGGTGAGAGGCCGCAGCGGCCGCAGCCAAGCGAGGAAACGCAGCACGAGAAATCCGCTCACGCTGGTCGTCTTGACGTGCATGCCGATGTTGAGCTTCCTGGCGAGACCGCTCGCCTCGGCCAAGGCCTTCAACGGCCGGGCGAGAAAGCGCGGGAGCACCGCGGTGAACTCGTCCACGCCGGGTTTCAGGAATTCGACGATGTGCACCGGCTCGTGCGGCTTCGCCTGCACTTCCTCGCGCACGCGTTCGAAGCGGCTTCTGCGCGTCTTCAGGTCGGCGACGCGGATCACGTCTTCGTAGCACATCCACAGTGCGAGAAAACGCCCGGTTTCGTTGGTGAGCCTGTATTCGTCTGCAGCGTGGTCGAGATTCACGATCGGCTCGAGGCGGTCCAGGTAGAGCCTCGCGTAGCCGCGGTCCTGAAAGCCGGCGCAGCGCGCCGCGCCCTCTTCGAGCATGGCGCGAGTTTCCTCTGGGAAGGTCTGCCTGACGCGTTCCGAGCCGCTCAGGCGCTTCTTTTCTGCAGGTGTCACAGTCTCACCCGACGCCGATCCGGCCGCGGCATCGAAGCCCGCCGCAAAACCTCTCAGGCTCGCCTCGGCGCCCTTGCCGCCCGAGCGGATCGCCGTCTCGCAATCGCTGCGCGACAGCGGCAGTGTTCCCGAGCCGGCCAGCGCCCCGAACATCACCGCGCTGATCACGGTGCCTGCCGCTTTCGCCTGCGCCTGCATGTCGAACAGGATCGCGCGCTTCGCGAGCGCGCGTGCCGCCTTGAGCACGACCTCGCTGTCGAATCGCCCGTCGCCCATCTGCATCTTCTCGGCGACGGTGTAGATGCGGTGCGTCGAGGCGATCAACGTGGTCCGGTCGCGCGTCACGAAGCCGTTTTGCATCGCGCGCCCGGCCTCGAGGAGCTCGGAGGCGACCATGACGTCCACGTAGCACGGCGCGGGCGTGAGCGTCATCACCGGTCGCCCGGCACCGAGCTCGGAGATCGTCGCCGGATAGATCTCGACGTAATAGGTGGTGGCGCCGGTGCGCTGCGCCACACCGGGAATCGAGGTGCTCTGCACCGGATAGTCGCGCGCGGTCGCGGCTGCGATGATCCAGTCGGCGAGCACGCCGCCGCCTTCGCCGCCGAGAGCGGCGATCAGGATGGTGATGGGGCGTTCGGGTAGCACGATTACCTTCCTCCTTCGGCCGGCTGGAGCCAGCCGATGACGGTGTTGCGCAGTCGCGCGGCGAATCGGTCCAGGACGTTCGGGTTCTGCACGATCTCGGCGCGGAAGAACGAAGGGCACAGGATCGCCGCGTGGGCGACCTCGCCGCACAGCCCGCAACCGACGCAGTCGTTGTTCACGTGCGCGACCGGGTCCACTTTGAGCGGATCGCTGGCCGCCTTGACGGTGAGCGAGGGGCAGCCGGAGAGGCGGATGCAGGAATGGTGCCCCGAGCACACGTCCTCGTCCACGCCGAAGCGCGTGCGCACCACGCGCCTGCCCGCCTTGAGGGCCGCGGCGATCTGCGGGCGGATACGCCGCTGGCGCTCAAGCTGGCACTCGGCATCGGCGATGATGACCTTCAGCCCCTTGTACGCGGAGCTCATGGCTTCGCGCAGCGTCTTCGCCATTTCGCTGACGCGGTAGGTGTACACCGGCTTGATCCACTCGACACCGACACCCTTCAAGGCACGCTCGATGCTCATGTCGCCCGATTTCCATTCGGTCTGGTGCAGGGAGGAGGGAATGTTCTGCGTGCCCGTCGCCGAGGTGTAGCCGTTCTTCATGATGACGAGGATACCGTCGCTCTTGTTGAACACCGCGTTGGCGATGCCCGAGGTGAGACCGTTGTGCCAGAAACCGCCGTCGCCCATGATGGTGACGGTGCGCCCGGAGAACATCGGTGCGATGCCGGAGTTCGAGGCGAGCCCCAGGCCGTAGCCGAGCACGGTGTTGCCGATGTTGAACGGAGGCAGGGTGGAAAAGGTGTGGCAGCCGATGTCGGCCGAGATGTGAAACGCCCCCGACTCGCGCTCGATCAGCTTCATCGCCGAGAACACCGGCCGCTCCGGGCAGCCGATGCAGAATCCCGGCGGGCGCGCGGGCACGGCCCCACCGAGCAGCTCGGCGGCGCGCCGCTTCGTTGCGCTGAGCTCGTCCAGTACGCGATGAATGCTGCCGGAATCGACATCCGTAGACGTCATGGCTTCGAGCCATTTCGCGACACCGGTGAGCACGGTTTCGCCGGTATACTCGCCCGCCATCGGCAGGAAATCCTTGCCGCATACCTTCGTCTGGCTCAACTCGCGCAGACCGGGCTGCTCGGCGGCGCGGCGCAGGATCGCGTGCAGCGCGTCCTCGATGTACGCGGGTTGTCCTTCCTCGATCATCAGAACGGCGCGCTTGCCTGTGCAGAAGGCCGTGACCTCCTCGGGGATGAGGGGGTAAGTGACGTTCAGGACGTAGATCGGAATCTTTGAAACTCCGAAGGTATCGGCGAGCCCCAGCTGCTGCAGCGCGCGCACGGCGGCGTTGTACATGCCACCCTGGCAGATGATGCCCAATTCGCCGATCGGTCCCTCGAAGACTTCGTTCAGCCGGTTTTCGCGGATGAATTTCACCGCCGCCGGCCAGCGCACCTCGACCTTGTGCTTCTCCTGCGCATAAGTCGCCGGCGGAAGCGAGACGCGGGCGAAGTCGAACTCGGGATTCTCGATCGCGTTCCTGCGCGAAAACTGCGGCGCGCGGTTGTCCTTCGTTTCGAAGGCGCCGTGTACGTGGCAGGCGCGGATGCGCAGCTCCAGCATCACCGGTGTGTTCGAAGCTTCCGACAGCTCGAAGCCCTTCTCCACCATCCTGACGATGGTCGGAAGATTCGGACGCGGATCGAGCAGCCAGATCTGCGACTTCATCGCAAAAGCGTGGCTGCGCTCCTGGATGATCGAGGCGCCCTCGCCGTAGTCCTCGCCGATCACGATGAGCGCGCCGCCACGCACGCCGACCGACGCGAGGTTGGAAAGCGCGTCGGAGGCGACGTTGGTGCCGACCGTGGATTTCCACGCCACGGCCCCGCGCAAGGGGTAATTGATCGAGGCGCCGAGCATCGCAGCCGCGCCCGCCTCGGACGCGTTGGTCTCGATATGGATGCCGAGCTCGTCCATGATGTCCCGGGCGTCGTTCAGCACGTCCATGACGTGCGACACGGGCGCTCCCTGGTAGCCGCCGACGTAGGAGATGCCCGACTGCAAAAGGGCCTTGGTCACCGCGAGGATGCCTTCCCCGTGGAAAGTCTGCCCCGCGCCCAGCCTGAGCAGCTCGACCTCTTTGGTGAAGGAGCGTTCCATGGTTATTCGCGGGCTAGAACAGCGCCTTCGGGAGCCACAGCGCGACTGCCGGCACGAAGAAAACCAGCCCGAGCACGAGCAGGCTCATGAAGAGGTAGGGCACCACTGCCCGGAAAATGTGTCCCATCGTGACCTGCGGCGGCGATACGCCCTTCATGGTCATGAGAAGGAGCCCGTGCGGCGGAAGCAGCAGACCGAGCTGCATGCAGATG
>Ga0184621_10000323_pt1 | contig 10344 bp, 9 predicted proteins | sample PLM1_30_b1_FD_133144 | JGI IMG/M metagenome (GOLD analysis project Ga0184621, IMG submission 133144) | Groundwater sediment microbial communities from an aquifer in East River, Colorado, USA - PLM1_30_b1 | ecosystem: Environmental > Terrestrial > Soil > Riparian zone | place: USA: East River...
CACACGCGCCTCCTCTGTTGCCTGGTCGCCTTCCTTCCGCCCCTGATCGCGGATGCGAGCGCGCAGAGCCTCTATGCGGGCAAGCAGCTCACGGTGCTCGTCAACTATGACGCCGGCGGGCCGACCGACATCGAGGCCCGCGTGTTTGCGCGTCACATTGGCCGGCACATTGCAGGCACTCCCAATGTGATCGTGCAGAACATGGGGGGAGCGGCAGGGCTGATCGGCACTAAGTACCTCGGCGAGGTCGCCCCGAAGGATGGAATGATTCTGGGTTATCTCACCGCGGCCTCGCAGCGCTATGTCACCAACCCGGAACGCTTCACCGTTGATTTCCGCAGCTACGAATTCATCGCCGCCATCCCGAGCGGGCGCATCCATTTCATGCGTTCGGATGTGAGGCCCGGCATGAAGACCGCGGCCGATCTGGTGAAGGCCGAAAACCTGGTGGTGGGCGGGCTTGGACGTGATGCGCCCAAGGATATGTCGATGCGCCTGACGCTCGACATGCTGGGCGTGCCCTACCGCTACGTAACGGGCTACAATTCAAGCGCGCAGGCGATGCTTGCCATGCAGCGCAACGAGATCAGCTATCACGCCGATTCTCCGCCGATCTACGCGACCAAGGTCGAGCCGCTGATCAAGTCCGGCGATCTCGTCACCACCTACTACGACCCCGGCTTCAACGGCGCGGAATTCAGCGTACCTAAACAGATGAAAGGCCTGCCGATCCTGCCGTTCCACGAGCTGTTCAAGACGCTCAAAGGCGGCCTGCCGACGGGGGCGCTGTGGGACGCCTATCTGTCGCTCCTGACCGTCAATGGCACCATGTATCGGCTGATCGCCATGCCGCCGGGCACCCCGCAGGGCGCCGTAGCCGAGCTGCGCCAAGCGGTGCTAAAGCTCAACGACGACAAGGCCTATATCGAAGAGGCGCAGAAAACGATGGGCGAGGCGCCAGAGTACGTATCGAACTCAAATCTCAATGCCGAAATCCGCAACGGCCTCTCGCTCAAGCCGGAGACCAAGAGCTTCATGCAGGAGTATGTCAAACGCGGCGAGAGCCGATAAGCAAGCTCCTGTGGTCCAAAACCACCGCCCGATGCCGATCAGCGGCGCCGGCGCCAAGATTCACAAAGCTTCACAAGACACATCAGACATCTTCATCATCCAGAGAGAGCCAGCAATGACCGAGACTGCCACCCAAGACGTGGCTGAGCGATTCCTGACGCTGCACGAGTTCATTCCGGCGGCGCGGAAAAAGCTGACCGATGATAAATGGGACTACATGGTCGGCGGAGCCGAGACGGAGACAACGCTGAAGCGGAACCGCATGGCGCTCGATTCACTTGCGTTCCGACCACGTGTGCTGCGGGATGTGTCAAACGTCGACTGTTCGGCGAGCTTGTTTGGCAAAAAGCTACGCATGCCGGTGATGCTTGCGCCGGTGGGCAGCATCCAGCGCTTCGATCCGGGGGGCTCGGCCGCGGTCGCCCGTGCGGCAGCAGCTTTCGGTGTGTCACAAATGGTCAGCTCGGTGTCCGAGCCGGGCCTCGAAGCAACCGCGGCGGCTGCGACCGGTATGAAAGTGTTTCAGCTTTACGTGCGTGGCGACGACGCCTGGGTCGAGGACATCATCGACCGCGCCATGGCGGCGGGATACGACGCCTTCGCGTTCACTGTCGACGTTGCGGTCTACAGCCGCCGCGAGCGCGACATTAGCAAACGCGCCGCGATGCGGTCGTCCGCGGACGCCACGGCTCAGCGCTATCAGTCAATGCTGAGCTGGCCGCAGATCAAGCGGTTCCGGCAGCGCTGCAAGCTGCCGATCATCATCAAGGGCATTCAGACGGCCGAAGATGCAGTGATCGCCTGCGATCACGGGATCGAAGGCATTTACGTGACCAACCATGGCGGCCGACAACTCGATCATGGGCGAGGAACGGTCGACATTCTGCAGGAGGTGGTGGAGGCAGTGCGCGGACGCGCGCAGATCATCGTCGACGGAGGTTTCTGCCGAGGCACCGATATCATCAAGGGCATTGCACTTGGTGCCAACGCGGTGTCGATCGGGCGGCTCTATCTCTATGGCCTCGCCGCCGCCGGCCAGGCCGGCGTCCACCGCGTTCTGGAGTTGTTGGAAGCGGAGATCAAGATCGGTCTTGGACTGCTGGGAGTGAACAGCTTCTCCGAGCTTGACAAGTCCTGCCTTCAGCCGGTGGCGCCAGTCAATTCGCCCCACGTCTTCAGCGCGTTCCCGCTGCTGGAGATCACCGAGGCGCTTAGAGGCAGATATTAGATCCGATGAGATTGAATCGGATCAAAATCTACAGCCAATTCTTCCATTTGAAGAAAACATAGGGCAAGGCCGCCGCGATCAGCATCAACACGATGGCAAGCGGATAGCCCAATTGCCAGTCGAGCTCCGGCATGTGCTTGAAGTTCATGCCGTAGATCGACGCGACCAGGGTCGGCGGCATGAGCACGACCGCCGCGATCGAGAATATCTTGATGATGTTGTTCTGCTCGATCGAGACGACGCCGAGCAGGGCATCGAGCACGAATGTGATCTTGCTCGACAGATAGCTGGCATGGTCGGACAGGGATTGAACGTCGCGCTGCATGCCACGCAGCTGCGAGCGGATATCCTTTGCCCAGCGCATGCTGTCGGCTTCATTGGCCAGGTACAGTAGCACACGCCCGATGGAGACGAGGCTCTCACGAACTTTGGACGTGAGGTCGCCCTTGCGCCCGATCGCTTTCAGGATCTCCTGATGACTGCGTGTCTCGTCCGTCTCCGGCTCGAAAATGTCGCGCGAGACGCGATCGACCTCGGCACCGATCCGCTCGAGAATATCGGCCGCCCGATCGATCACGGCGTCGAGAAGTTCCATCAAAACCGATTCGCCGTTGATGCCGGCGGGGCAGACCCTGGCAAGCTTGCTGCCGACAATCATGAACGGGCGAGGCTCGTCGTACCTAACCGTGATGAGCCGATGCCCGGAAAGGATGAACGTCACTGCCGTGGTCTTGGGCGTGTCCGTGTCGGACTGACACATCAGGGTCGCGGTCATATAGCGCGCGCCGTTCTCCACATAGAGACGGCTGGTGACCTCGATCTCCTGCATCTCTTCGCGCGTTGGCACCGATATGCCAACGACGTTCTCGACGAGTTTATCTTCCTGGTGGGTGGGCTGGAACAGATCAAACCAGATGGCGCTATCCGGTACCTGGGCGCCGGACGCCACCGGGACACGATCAAGGGACGCTCCGTGCGGAACATAAACCGAGAGCATGGCCGCGTCGTGCCCCCATCCCCGAGCCACCAACAGGCGCGCTCAATCAAACTCGCCCCATCGGGCACTGAATGACCTGATAGGGGCGGAACATGCAAGCCTGTTGACGGCACTCAGGCAAGCGGCAGCGGCGCGCTCGCCAATCAGGCCGCCAAGCCCTCGGAGCGCCAACGGTCGCTGCGGGGCGCGACAGGCGCGTAGGCCATGTTCTTCGGCTCGCTCTGGTAGAGCATCGCTGCAGCGACGGCGGAAATTCCAATCTTGCCGTAGCGACAATCAAGGCTCTGCACCTCAGGTTGGGTCTTCGGTGGGGACTTTCGGCTTGCTGGCATTGGGGACCTCTCGTTGAAAGGAAGGACGCTTTCTGGGCCAAAGGGCCGGCGCGCAGCCAGGATCGACACGAAAAATCGTGGGAAATCGTGAGCTGTGGCGACGTTCGCCGGCCCAGCGCAGCGATTACATTGGCTTGCCGATTGTGAAAGGAGACTTAACCCGCGCGGGTTATTTCAGCTTAATTATATACCGCCGACGACGGGGCCTGACCGCGAATACTGGTATTCTTCAACGGTGTGGGGTCATGAAACTGCGATATTCTTGCCACAGTTTCCAAGGACAATTTGGTTAACGAGACGTAGCGCTGGAAGTCTCGGGGGGGTTTCAGCTATCTGGTATGCCTCGACTCGGGGTGCCCTAAACTTCAGTGCAATGAGGCGGATCAAGGCCTGACCTATGGCAATTCGTGGAAGCGCGTGCGTCTTGTTGGGCTTGGTGTTGGCTGGTTGCATGCAGGCAACCTTGGAGCCGGCCAGCGAGTCTAATTTCACTGCGAGAGATAAGAAGCTCCTTGCGAATGCGCCTTACGCGCAAGTCAGCATCCCGCAGACCTATCAGCGTCACATCGTGGATTATCACCGGTCTGAGGCGCCCGGATCGATCGTCATCGATACCGATGCCCGGTACCTTTACTACGTGCTGCCCGACAAGAAGGCCATACGCTACGGCGTGACGGTTGGTGAAGATGCACTCTCGTTCTACGGGATCGCCAAGGTTGGCCGCAAGGAAGAATGGCCGTCGTGGGTGCCAACTGCTGACATCAAGAAGAGACTTGGCAATCTCCCCAACTTTGTCGAAGGTGGGCCACATAACCCGTTGGGCGCCCGCGGCATCTATCTCTTCCAGGGCAGCAAGGACACCCTGTTCCGGATCCACGGCACGAACCAGCCAGAGTATATCGGCCAAGCCATCTCATCCGGCTGCATTCGGCTGACGAATGAAGACGTGATCGACCTCTTCAATCGCGTGAAGCTTGGCGCGATCGTGGTTGTGCTGGCGCCCAAGCAGGGCGACTCGCCCTGGAACTCCCGGGTCGCCACGGTGGGCCCGACCCAGGATTAAGCGGGCGCTGTAGGCTGAAGCCGCAGCTATGCGCTAGGCGCCGAACCTTGAGGTTCGGCGCCGTTTGATTCATAGGGACACGATCCGAGTTCGACCGGCTCGTTGATCAGACCAGCCGCTGCTGCTTCGCCCAATCCAGCGTGCGGTCAAGCGCCTTCCCGAGCCGCTCGAACAGCAGATCAATCTCTTCGGCGGAAATAATCAGGGGCGGACAAAGCGTAATCACATCGCCGGCAAGGGACCGCACGATCAGACCCTCCTCCTCGGCGAACGCAACCGCGCGTGGGCCCACCCCCGTCTTTGGCTCAAACGGCCGCTTGGACGCCTTGTCGGCAGCAAGCTCGAGCGCCCCGACCAGCCCCAACCCCCGCGCGTCGCCCACCAGCGGATGCTGGCCGAGCGCAGAGAGCCGCGCCAGGAATTGCGGCGATTTGCGTGCAACGGCCTCAGGGACTCGGTCACGCTCATAGATCTCCAGGGTCTTGAGCGCCACGGCAGCTGCCACCGGATGCCCCGAATAGGTGAACCCATGGCCGAACGCCCCAATCTTTCGGCTTTGGTCAACAAGCGCCTGATACATCGCCTCCGGCACCGTCACAGCTGCCATCGGCACATAGGCTGAGGTCAGCGCCTTCGCGACCGAGATCGAATGGGCCTCGAAACCGAGAAGCGTGCAGCCGAACCCCTGCCCCAATCGGCCAAACCCGCAAATCACCTCGTCCGAGATCATGTAGACATCGTATTTCCGGCAGACCTCGCTGATCCTGGCGAAATAAGTCTTCGGCGGCACGATGACGCCGCCCGCGCCCATGACGGGCTCGGCAATGAATGCGGCAACGGTCTCCGGCCCCTCACCGACAATCATTGCCTCGAGGTCGGCCGCAAGCCGAGCAGCGAATTGCTCTTCGGTCTCGCCCGGAAGGGCAAACCGATAATGATGCGGACAGCTCGTGTGAAGAATGCCCGCAATCGGCAGGTCGAAGTCGATATGGTTGTTGGGGAGTCCGGTCAGCGAGGCCGCCGCAATCGTCACGCCGTGATAGGCCTTGATGCGGCTGATGATCTTCTTTCGACGCGGCCGCCCAAGCGCGTTGTTCATATACCAGACGAGCTTGATCTGGGTATCGTTTGCTTCCGAGCCTGAGTTGCAGAAGAAAACTTTGGACGTTTCGACCGGCGCGATCTCTTTGATCTTCTCGGCAAGCTCGATTGCCCCGTCATGACTCTTACCCGTGAACAGATGCGCAAATGACAGCTTGTGCATCTGACGCGTTGCAGCCTCGATGAGCTCCTCGTTGCCATGGCCGAGCGCCGTGCACCACAGCCCCGCCATGCCATCGATGTAGGATTTGCCGTTGTTGTCGTAGAGAAAGACGCCCTGCCCGCGGTCGATCACGAGCGGCCCGGTGTTCCGGATCGAGGCCAGATTGGTATAGGGGTGAATCAGCGTTTCGATGTCGCGAGTGGCGAGATTGCTGAGCATGGCGTTACTTTCGCGCGGAGGACCCACGATACTCGCCGCGCAAGCCCGGCCGTGTCAAAGCTTTCCACGCGCGGTCGCTTCAAATTTGGGGCGCGGCGGCGGAAGCGGGACCTTTTCGCTGTCGTCGGCCTCTGCAGGCGGAGGCGGCGGATCGAGCACCTGCCATTGGCACATCGCAAAACGACCGCGCGGGCGCTCCTGCAGGTCCACGTGAACATGATCCTCGTGGTAGCCGTCCGAGCCCGGACCGAGCACTGTGGAGAAGCGATGGCACGCATCGCGTCGTATCCGCTCGCGGAAGTCTCTTGCGACATGCGGGTCGGTCAGGCTAATACGCCTTCCGTCGGCCAGCCTGACCAGGCGGATATCGAGAGCATTCGCTTTGCCGTGCTCGCTGAGCTGTGCGCCGACGATATTGTTGCGGCCCCGACAATGATATGAGGCGTAGTTGTCGATGCCGAGCAGTGGCGCGCCAAGCGTGAGCGACGCCGCCGCCATATCCTCACGCACCCAGCGCACGATCGCTTCCGCCATGCCGCAGCGAAGCGTTGCCGGCGGATTGAGCGCCACACTACCGCCGTCAGGCAGGACCACAGCCTCGAGCCGCACCGCGTCGGTGACCGCGCATTCCCCCGGACCGTCCAAGGTCTCAAGCGGCGCCGCAATGGCCAGCTCCTTGTTCATCAGCAACAGCTGGCAGGCAGGCGCATCGTGCGAGGCTTGTGGCGGCACGGGCCGCGGCCTGGGCAGCGGCACGACCTCCGTGGGCGCATCACGCGAGGCCAGTGGCGGCACGGGCCGCGGCCTAGGCAGCGGCACGACCTCCGCGGCCGCACCGGCGATTGCGGCCACGAGCATGATCAGTGGCAGGATTGCTTTCACGCCGGCATTCTGGCTCGAGTGAAGACGTCGACAAGGCATCGACCGCATCCGGATGCACGCAAGCTCAGGCACGACCCGCAAGTTCCGAGCAGACCAATTCGGCCGCATTGCGCATCCTGCTTGCGAGCATTACTCAAGAGACAGCCGGGGCCCATCAGATGCATGGGAGGAGTGGCCACTCCGCTCACCCCCTATCGATGAATATTGCGAGCGCTGATGTCAAGCTTCGACGTTGTTGTCTGTGGTCTTGGCGTGATGGGGAGCGCGGCCCTACGCGAGCTCTCTCGCAGAGGCCTGCGTGTGCTGGGCATTGATCGATTCGCGCCGGGGCATGATCGCGGCTCCTCGCATGGCGCGACCCGCGTCATTCGCCTGGACTATTTCGAACACCCTTCGTACGTGCCGCTGCTGCGTCGCGCCTACGAGCTGTGGCACGAGCTGGAGCAATCGTCAGATCAGAAACTCATTCATATCACCGGCATCGTGGAGATCGGCGCTCCGGATGGCACGTTGATCACCGGCGTTCTCGCGTCGATCAGACAGCACTCCCTTCGTCACGAATTGTTGAACGCCGAGGATCTGATGCGCCGATATCCAGCATTTCATATCCCGCCGCAATACCAGGCTGTCGTGCAACCCGATGGCGGGTTCCTCGCCGCCGAGCCATCAATCCACGCCATGTTGGCTTTGGCCAAGGCGGCCGGCGCCGAAATTCGGTCCGGGGAGACCATTCGCGCGATCGAGACGAGCTCAACCGGAGTGCGCATCATCACCGACCGTGCGCGCATCGATGCCGGTTCTGCGGTGATCGCCGTTGGCCCATGGATCAAATCAATACTGCCGGAGCTGAAAGCTCCATTGAGGGTGACGCGACAGGCAATGGCCTGGTTCTCGCCTCGTGAGCCAGCGTTGTTCCAGTCGGAACACTTTCCAGTCTTCCTCATGGAAAGCCACCATGGCATGCACTATGGCTTCCCGATCGACGGTGACGGACTCATCAAGGTCGCCAAGCATCACCACGGCGACGAAACAGTTGGTCCTGATGCCTGCGACCGGACGGTCTCGATCGCTGACGAAAACCTGATCCGATCAGCGCTCGCAGATCATCTCCCCGACGCGAACGGACGCCGGGTCAAAGCCACGACCTGCCTTTACACTGTCACGCCCGATGGCGATTTCATTGTCGACAGCCTTCCCGGCTATCCGCATGTTGTTGTTGCGTCGCCATGCTCGGGCCACGGGTTCAAGTTTGCGCCGGTGATCGGCGAAATTCTCGCCGACCTGGTGACTCGATCCGAGCCCAGGCACGAGATCGGCCGCTTTTCGCTGAAGCGCTTTGCTTAAGGCGCGTACTCTCAAGTCGAAACAATGCACTCATGCCCCCAACAGCGGCGCGAGAGCGGATATCGCGGGGGGCCTAGAAGGGCCACAAGCGGTATGGACAGGCGAACTTGAAGGCGTAGCGGCGGTTATTGTGAACTAATGACATCCGCGTGACGGGGTTATAGGATTAGTCGCCGGCAGTCCGAGGGGAGCGTTCCATGTTGCAATTTGTCTTTTTCGTAATCGCGGCCATCGCCTCCTTCATCGTCACGACGTTTCCGTTGGCGGCTCAAACGCTCGACAAGGTGAAACAACGCGGCGTACTGGTCGTGGGCACCAAGGCTGACTACAAGCCATTCGGCTTCCGCGACACCAGTGGCGCCATCGTGGGATTCGAGCCCGATCTTGCCAGAGACGTGGCGAGCCGGCTCGGCGTCAGGCTCGAGTTGGAGCCGGTCGTGTCATCGAACCGCATGCAATTCCTGCAGCAGGGCAAGATCGACCTCATGCTCGCCACTATGAACGTAACGCAAGAGCGGCGGCAGACGGTCGGTATCATTGATCCAAGCTACTATGCATCCGGCGTCAACGTGCTGGCGATCAAGAAGGCCGCGCTCAAGACCTGGGAGCAACTCAAGAATCAAAAGATCTGCGCTATCCAGGGTGCCTGGTATAACAAGGTCGTGGCCGAGAAATACGGTGCCGAAATCGTCGCGTTTCGAGGACAGACGGAATCCGAGACTGCGCTGCTTCAAGGCAACTGCATCGGGTGGATGTACGACGACACGGCGTTCCTGGAACGCCTTGGAGACCCGAAATGGTCGGCGTTTGAGATGCCGCTGGAAACCATTCTGGACGAGCCGTGGGGCGCCGCCGTCAAGCTTGAGGAGCGCGACGGGCCGTGGGGCCAGTTCATGGCAAAGACCATCACGGAGTGGCACCGTTCGGGCAAACTGATCGAGGTCGAGAAGAAGTGGAGCATTCCGCCCTCCGCGTTCCTCAAGAAGGTGAGCGCCGAGACCAAGTGAGCGCGCAAGTGTGGCGCTCAGCGGCCGGTTTGCTGCGACGATGATGGACCTTCAGCCGGTCTGGGACTGGTTCCGTGTGCTCCATGCGACCACCGGGATAAAGCTTACGATCTTCTATGACGCCTTCGACCGGGTGCGTTTTCTCAACGGCTTCCTGACCTCGATCCGCCTCATGGCGCTCTGCTTGGCGTGCAGCGTCGCGATCGGCATCGTGGGCGCGTGGGTCCAAGGATCGCAGCTCAAACTTCTGCGCGCCCTCACCCAGGCCTATATCCAGTTCTTTCGCAACACGCCGCCGCTGGTCCAGCTCTATTTTTTCTACTTTGCACTCGGATCGTATCTGCGGATCACCAACGCGGCCGGGCTGGAGGTGCCGATCGTCTCCAATTTCGTTTGGGCTGTGATTTGCCTGTCACTCTACGCCGGTTCATTCAATATCGAGATTTTCCGCGCCGGCATCGAGGCAGTGCCGAAGGAGACCGTCGAGGCCGCCGAGGCGCTCGGTTACAGCCGGCTCAAGGCCTATGCCTATGTGATCTTGCCGCTGGCCTTTCGCATCAGCCTGCCGGCTTTGAACAACAATCTGGTCAACCTGGTGAAAACCACCACCATCGCCTACGCCATCGCGGTGCCGGAAATGCTGTACGTCGCCAACCAGATTTGGTCGGACGAATTGAATGTAGCGGAAATGATGAATGTGCTTCTGGTGATTTACGTCTCGCTCGTCGGCATGTTGGTCTACGCAATGGGCCGTTGGGAGCGAGCGCTGCGCATTCCGGGCTATACGCCGTGATACCGACAAGCCGCACCAACCTTCCCGTTCTCAGGCCATTCCGGCTGGGCGCAGCGTCAAGCGTGACTTCGATCTTGCCGCTGAATGGGCGCCAGGGCGTCATCCTTGTCGCGGCACTCCTGGTGTCGGCCGGCATCGGGGAGG
>Ga0184621_10000326_pt1 | contig 10269 bp, 8 predicted proteins | sample PLM1_30_b1_FD_133144 | JGI IMG/M metagenome (GOLD analysis project Ga0184621, IMG submission 133144) | Groundwater sediment microbial communities from an aquifer in East River, Colorado, USA - PLM1_30_b1 | ecosystem: Environmental > Terrestrial > Soil > Riparian zone | place: USA: East River...
ATCGGCTGGGGCGCGGGAGCCGAGTCGCGCCGGCCCCTCGGTCTCGCCGTGGTGGGCGGGCTGGCCTTCTCGCAGCTCATCACGCTCTACGTGACGCCGGTGTTCTACACCTACCTCGACGCCTTGCAACGGCGGCTCGGCCGCCGGATGGCGGCCCCGGCGCCCCTGCCCGAGCCCGTCTCGGCAGACTGAGCCTCACCCCCCGACCCCCTCTCCACTACGTGGAGAGGGGGATGAAAGGGACGCGCCAGCACAAAAAAACACAACACTGCGTGAATCCGGTACCGCTGCGTTCTCACGACGCCGCTAGCATTCCCCATGCGACTGCGGCGCCGGCCTGCCACGGATCTTACGCTCGAACGCGCGCGAGAGCTTCGACGTCATCCGACGAGCGCTGAGCGAAGCGCCTGGGAGTTGTTGCGCGATCGACGGATCCTTGATCTGAAGTTCCGACGGCAGCACGCGATAGGTCGGTTCATCGTCGACTTCTATTGTGCGGACCTGCGCCTCGTGTTGGAACTGGACGGCGGAATTCATCGCGACCACGGGCGGGCATCCTACGATGCCGCCCGGACGGCTTGGCTCGAGGCTCATGGTTTTCGCGTGGTGCGAATCGAGAACAACCAACTATCGAGGGAAAACCTGCTCCGGCTCTTTGATTCCTACGGTCGTCCCCCCTCTCCGCGAAGCGGAGAGGGGGACAGGGGGTGAGGCTACCGAATTCCGACCGACACGCCAATCTGGAAGACCCGCATCCGCACCGGCGTTTCGACCCGGTCCACGGTGAAGCTGCCATCGGAGTTCTCCGTGATGCCACCCGCGGGCACGTAGCGGACCCGCTCGTGACGGACGTCGCGCACACCGAAATCGAGCGAAACGCGCCGCGAGACGTTCATCAAGACGCCCGTTCCGACCTGGCTCACCGTGGTGAATCGGCCGTTGAGGAGGAACACATCGCTGTCATAGCAGCCGCAGTAGTTGTCGTCGCTCACCGACGTCCAGAACATCGAACCGCCCAGCGTGGCGAATCCGTAAGGCCGGATGGCGCCACGTCCCAGCGTGATTTGCGGTCCGAAGGCGAGGGAGCCGATCGACGACGTCGTCGAGATCCCGTACCCGCGATAGTCGGAATCGTAGACCATGTAGGCGCCATCGATGCGCAGGCCGACGCTCGAGCGCCCTAGGACCGCGTACCCCGTGAGCCCGGCCGCGACAGCGCCGTTGCGCCGGAATTCGCCTAACGGCTGAGCGATGGCGAGCGTGAAACCGGCGTTCCCGCCCCCGCCGCCGCGCACCTCGCGCAGCCCGGCGGGGTGTTGACCGAGCAGAGGAGATGTCGCCGCTACGAGCGTGAGCGCCAGTCCGATGATGCGCCGCATAAGGCCGTCCGAGTGTAAGGAATGGTGAAGCCGACGGACCCTGGGTAAGGCAACGCACGTGCCAGCCCTCGCGACGGGCTGAAAAGCCCGGCCGCAGCTAGGTTTCCGAGGGATTCTCGGGGCCCGCTGGGAGGGCCTTGCTGACCTCAAAAGGGGACATTCGGGAGGGGGAATGGCGCAGATCACCTACGACGATTTCGCCAAGGTCGACATCCGCGTGGGGCGCATCGTCCAGGCGGACGAGTTTCCGCAGGCGAAGAAACCCGCCTACAAGCTGCGCATCGACTTCGGGCCCGAGCTGGGCATCAAGACGTCGAGCGCGCAGATCACCCAACACTACCAGGCGGCGGCGCTCACAGACCGGTTGGTCTTGGCCGTGGTGAATTTCCCACCGCGCCAGATCGCGACCTTCTTCTCGGAGGTCCTGACGCTGGGCGTGATCCTCGGTGATGGCGACATCGTCCTGGTGCAGCCGGACCGCGACGTGCCGCTGGGTACGCCTATTCGATAACCCCGCGCCTCAGAATCGGCGTTGCCAGCGTGGAAACATGGACCCCACTCGGCCACCGACGACCCACCCCACGAGACCAGCGAGGACGCCGTCCGCCAGCATGCCCGAGGTGCAGCTGCTCGATGGACCACACCACGTCGCGTTCGAACCGACGTACGCCCCCGCACCGAACGCGAGGATCGCGCCCACCACCGATCCCGTCCGCGCGGCCGTGCCGCGTTCCCAGATGGCGTCGACCGCGCCCAGCGCGAGCGGGCCAGCAGGGGCCGCACTCCCCCCCGACACCGGGGCGATGAGCGCGCGGCGAAACCCCGCGCGCACGACGTATCCGGCGAGATCCGGTCGATCGGTGAATTGAAGGTTCACGAGCGTCCCCGGCCTCGTGCGCACCAGCGCCAGGGCGCGAGGGTCGGGGTCCGTGGAGGCGTCCCGTGCTTCGAGGACGACCGGCGGTCCGCTCGGTTGGGCAGCGAAGGCCGAGGGGCCGCGCGGGTGGAGCCGCCGCCAAGCCGGGGATCCCGATCCGATGACCGCGCCCACCAACCCGCCCACCACGAAGCCGGCGACGGCACTCGTCACGGCGCCCTGCGTGCACGGCCGCTCCCAACCCGCCCTCGGGCACAGCGAACTTGCCGTCGACCCGATCGCCACACCCAGGGCCAAGCCGGAGACAGCGCCGTACGCGGCACCATGCCGCATTGAGTTGCCGCGCAGCCAGAGCGTATCGATCGATTGAATCGCGACGAACGGGTCCTGCTCCGCGTACCCCATGTAGGGCCCGAGCGTCATCGAGAACGAGTTCCACCGCAAGACGGGACCGCCGGCTCGGCCGCCGTCGCTGAGCCGCAGCCGCACAATCGTCCCGACCGGCACTCGACCAACGGCGGCCTGGCGATCTTCGAGCTCGATCGTGGAGCCGAGCTGGGCGGTCGCTGCCGAGGGAGCCAGCAAGCCCGCCAACCCCGTCAGGAGGAGAAGTTCAGCGGTCTGCAATCGCGTGCGTCTGGGCGCCATAGCGTGCCTCCACGTAGTCGGCCAGGATCTTGAGGAAATCGGCGACAATGGCGTCGCCCTTGAGCGTGAGTTTCAACGCGCCATCCACGTACACGGGCGCGCGCGGCTCCTCCGCGGTGCCGGGAAGCGAGATGCCGATGTCGGCGTGCTTCGACTCCCCAGGGCCGTTGACGACACAACCCATGACGGCGACGTGCAGCGCCTCGGATCCGGGATAGCGCTCCTTCCAAACCGGACGCTGCTCGCGCAGGTAGGCTTGGATTTGCTCGGCCATCTCCTGAAAGAAGGTCGACGTCGTGCGACCGCACCCGGGGCACGCCGTCACCTGCGCCGTGAAGCTCCGCAACCCGAGCGACTGCAGCACTTGCTGAGCGACCTGCACCTCCTCGGTGCGGTCGCCGCCGGGGCGCGGCGTGAGAGACACGCGGATCGTATCGCCGATGCCCTCTTGCAGCAAGATCGAGAGGCCCGCGGTGCTCGCGATGACGCCCTTGGTCCCCATCCCCGCCTCGGTGAGGCCCAGGTGCAACGGATAGTCGGAGAGCGCCGCGAGCTTGCGATACACGTCCACCAGGTCCTGCACGCCCGATACCTTGGCGGAGAGGATGATGCGGTCGTGCGGGAGGCCGACATCCTCGGCGAGCTCGGCGGAGCGGGTCGCACTCGCCACCATCGCGTCCATCGTCACGTCGCGCGCGTCGCGCGGCTCCGCGAGTGCGGCGTTCGCATCCATCATCTCCGTGAGGAGCTGTTGATCGAGGCTGCCCCAATTGACGCCGATGCGGACGGGCTTGCCTTCGTTCACGGCGACCTGGACGATGGTGCGGAAGTTGTCGTCGCGCCGCTTGGCGCCGACGTTGCCGGGATTGATGCGGTACTTCGCGAGCGCGCGCGCGCAGGCGGGGTACTTCGTGAGCAACAGATGGCCGTTGTAGTGGAAGTCGCCGATCACCGGCACCTCGACCTGCGCGACGATGTCGGGGACGGCGCGGGCCGCCGCGTCGTTGTTCACCGTCACCCGCACCAGCTCGCTCCCCGCCTGATGCAGGGCGCGGACCTGCTGCACCGTCGCCGCCACGTCGGCGGTGTCGGTGTTGGTCATGGACTGGACGACGATCGGATGGGTGCTTCCCACCGGTACGCCGCCCACGCTGACGGTTACAGTTGAGCGTCGGGTGCTCACGGGAGGAAAATATACAGCCGGCGCCGCCGCAGGGGGCGCCGGCTTGCTGGAGCTTCCTTAGAAGATCTTGTCCTGGATGACGACGCGCACCTGGAGCGCCGTCAGCGCCATGTCGCCGGTCGCCGCTACGGCGCCGGTGTTGTTGCCAATGAGTTCCAGCCGCACCCACAGCGACGAGGCGTTGAACAGGGTCTTCAAGGCCCCGCTCAAGTCGCCCGTGATGACAATGGGTGTGACGTTCGTGCCGAAGACCGTATCCGGCGGAATGTCGACGGCCAAGGCGGAGGCGTTCAGCGTACCCGCCGAGGTCGAGTCGATGTACAGCCGGAAGCCGATCCTCCCGGCGCCTGCGCTATTGATCAGATTCGCGGTGCCGGTTATGCGCACGCTGTCCACGATCGAGCTGCCGAAACCCGGCGGCAGCTTGATTTCCTGCGCCGTGTTCGACAGCGTGTCCGAGGTCCCCGGGGGAATGAAATACGGGATGGTGTCGTTGCCCGACCCTTGGATGAAGCTGTAGACGTCGACGTTGAAGATGGCGCGCCCTTCACCGCACGCCGCCGCTGAGAGCAGTGCGGCCGCAAGGATCAGGGCGGAAGCTGTCGCTTTCATACGCGTTCCCTAGTAGAGCGAGATGGACGTGGCCATCGTGATGCCACGCTTGTCGGCAAACGAATTGCTGTGCGTCCAGAACCCCACGTCCAAACCGACGGGGCCGAGGCGCAGGCCGCCGCCAAATCCGAACTGCATCTTCTTGCGCTGGTCGCGCGACACGCCGCCGCGCAACGCCAGCATCCCGATGCGCTGCTCACCCCCGACGTGGATGACGGTGCCGCGGCCGGTGTTCACGATGTCGCCGCCGATCGTCGTCCCCGTGCTCATGCGGAAGGCAGCGTTGGCGATGTAGCTCACCGGCATCCTGGTCGTCGTCTCCACATGGTTTCTCACGACGGTGGTGACCAGGGAGTCACCGGTGTCATCGAAGTAGGTACTGTCGACGCGCGTGTCCTTCCACGTCAACTTGGCGCCGATGTCGTTCACGCCCAGGCCGATCTCGAGCGGGCCGGAGATCAGGACGATCCCTACGTCACCGCCGATGCCGCGGCCGAACGATTTCGTGTAGTCGTTGTCCCGATAGGACAGGAAGTCGACTTGCGGCGTCACCGGGTTCGAGCCCGCGAACAGCGTATCACCGGTCGTGAAGCCGCCCGACCCGACGGCCCGGAAGTACGCAGCGCCGTAGTAGGATCGCACGGCGGCGCCGAGGTAAACGCCGTCTTCATTATCGCTGCCCCCGCCCGTCACGCGACCGGAGAAGCTCAGTGTCGGCGCGAGGCCGGCCTGCACGAGCCCATCGCCGAGCAAGTTGTACGTCGTGTTGGTACGCGCCGAGTCCCCATTCTTGAGGAAGGCGCGCAGCGAGTCGCCCAGCAGAAACCCGACGTCGTGGTTCTCGAAACCCACCACGGCGAACCGGAACCCTTTGATGCCGATCCCCACATCGAGCAGGCGGCTCGTGCCGCCGAGCCCGAATTTGTCCTCGGGGATCAAGACCTGGGCGGCGCCGAGGTCGATGGCGAACGCGTTCCTCCCTACCGTGAACTCGACGTCATTGGTCGGCGTGGGCGCTTTCCGCACCTCGAGGAAGATCGGCAGGTTGAAGATGAGGTTCGCGAGCTCGATCGGATTGAACGCCGCCGAGTCGGGATTGAACATCGGATCGTCGCCCAGCTTGTTGATCGGATGGTCTTTGAAGAACTGGATGAGGCCGAGTGGCACGGGAATCGTCACCTTCGCATTCCCGCCTCCGGCGCGCTCCTTCACGGCGCGGTAGGCCGGGTTGTAGCGGCGCAGGTTCCCATCGCGGTTCAAGGAGACGCCGCCCATCCCGATGCGGCGCGCGTCGAACCCGAACTGGGCGCGCGCCGGCCGGATGGGGGCGGCGATGAGTACAGCGAGCGCGAGGACGACGACACCAGTTCGCACGGGTCACCTCAATAACGGGGAATGTGCCGCGAACAATATAATGTTCGCGCTCCCAACTATTGGGGGGTGTGAGCGGCGTCACCCCTTTGGAGCGTCAACGGCACCGTCGTCCCCCGCCCCGCCTCGCTCTCCAGCGTGATCGTACCCCCCCAGCTCTCGACGAGCCGGCGGGCGATGGCCAGCCCTAGCCCAGCGCCGCTGGACGTCGTCGAGAACGTCGGCTCGAATACGCGCGGCAGCACCTCCGGGGCGATGCCGCGACCGTCGTCCGCGACGCTGAGCGTGCATCCGCCGTCGCGTACCTCCACCCTCACGCGCTTCGCATCGGCGCTGCGCGCGTTCTCGAGCAGATTGACCAGCACCTCCTTCACTTCATCCTTGCGAGCAAGCGCCGCCGCACCGCCCTCGGCGACTCGCACGTCGAACCGCGTCGCATCCTTGGCGCCCCCCTTGCCCGATCCGAGGCCGTAGAGCTGCACGACCTCGCGGGCCGCCGCGGCGAGGTCCACCGGCTCGAGCGGCACCTGCTCCGCCGCGGGCGCTCCGAAGCGCGAGAAGGCGCGCGCGATCCCGTCGAGACGGTCGATCTCCACGAGGATGCGCTCCGCCGTCTCCTCGAGCGTCGACTCGAAGTCCGCCCCGCGCTTCACGCGCTGCAGATGCTGGATGCCGAGCCGGATGGGCGTGAGCGGATTCTTGATTTCGTGGGCCACCTGGCGCGCCATCTCTCCCCACGCGATCACGCGCGCCGCGCGCGTCAACGCCGTCGCGTCGTCGAGCGCGATGACGCAGCCGTCGGGGGAGGGGCCGAGCGGCGCCAGCTGCACCCGGATCTGGCGGCCCCCGATCTCGAATTCTCGGTCTTCGATCGCGTCGCCCTTCGCCGCGACGAAGGCAGTGACCGCTTGCCACACAGGCGCCCACGTCGGGGGAGCGGCGCGGGGCAGCTCGTCGCCCGGCGCCAGCGTCTCCCCCAGCACCTCCTCGGCGCGCGCGTTGGCCATTGTGACGCGCAGCGCGTCGTCCACGGCGATCACGCCGGTCGCGACGTTGGCGAGCACCCGGGCGGTCCGTTGACGCGCCTCCTCGATCGCGACTTGGCTGCGCCGGACGTCGGTCACCATCTTGCCGAATGCCGACAGCACGGGCTCGAACTCGCGCGGCGCCCCGGGGGGGAACGCCCGCGGCTCGCTCCCTCGCCCCACAGCGAGCGCGGCATCGCGCAACGCCGCGACGGGCCGCGCCAGCTCACGGGCGGCGAGTCCGGCGAGGTACACCGCCGCGCCCAACCCGGCGAGCGTACCCAACACGAGCACGAGCGCGAGGTTTTCCTGTTGCAAGCGGACCCGCTCGTCATCGAGCAGCTGCGGCGCCGCGAGAATCGCCTGCTCGCCCGGCGGGCCCGCCGCCACGACCCGATACCCGACGCGCGTCGGCCGGCCGGCGGTGCGCGCGTCGGTCGTGAGCTCCAGCTCGTCCTCGAGGGTCAGGAGGAACGCCGGCGGCGTGAGGAACGGGTCGACCAGGCCCAGCTCGCCCATCACCGGTGAGCTCGTCCCGACGAGCTGCCCCCCCCGATACAGCCACAACTCAGCGTTCAGCCGACGCCCTAGGTCGGCCACGGCCCGCGGGATCGCTTCGGGGCGGTCGCCCGCGATGGACCCCGCGCTCGCCACCGCATCACGCAACGTCTGGCGAATGAGCAGGTCGCCGGAGCGCCGCGCCTCGTCCGACAGGCGCGCGAAGCTCCAGGCCGCGAAACCGAGCACCGGCAGCACGAAGAACGTGACGAGGGCCGCGGTGAGCCTCGCACGGTAGCTGGTGCGCAATGTCGCGAGCAGCGCCGGCAAGGGGGGACGCCACCCTTCCGCGACCACGAGGCCGAAGAGCCAGACACCTGCCAGCAGCGCGACGTCGAGCAGCACGACGAGGGTACCGCGCACCAGCAGCGCCAAGGGGCTCCGCAGGTCCACGCGCACGTGCACGTGGCGCACGCCCTCCGGCAGGTCGACCTGTCGCTCCCCCCGCGCCGACCAGCCGGCGCGGCGCCACAGGAGCCGCGTTCCAGCGATTGGCGCGCTCGCCGGCGACGGCAGCGACAGCGAGATCGCGTAGGGCGGCTCGACCCCGAGATCCCCCCGGAGGAAGCGCGCGGTTCGATCGGGCTGGAGCAGGCGCGTGCGCGGCCCCACAGCGACGGTGAGCACGTTGCCCTCGGCGAGCGGGGCCACCAGCACGTAGTGGACACCCGGCACCCACTCTACGCGCTCGATCCGCGCGCCGCCTGCGGCCGGCGCAGAGCGCGCCAGCGCCGCCGGGACGGCGGGGGGCAGCTCGAGCGTCGCGAGCGCCAGCTCGGCGATCGGGCGGCCGCTTGGGTCCCACAGCTGCAGCAGCGCCGGATAATCCTCGGCGACGAGCGGCGACCCCACCCACAGGGCATACAGGTCACCGGCGGTGTGCAGCACGGCCCGCTCCTCCACCTCCTGGCCGAGCCGCTCGAGGAGCGCGACCGCCAGGGCATCGCCTTCATGGCCGAGGCGCTGCGCGTCGCGCTCGGCGAGCTGGAGCCGCCCCTCCACCGCGGCGCCCCAGGTGATCAGGGCGGCGGCCGTACCCGCGACGACCGCGATCCCGGGCAGCGCCCAGCGGCGGGGAGCAGGGAGAATCACTCCGCCGAGCGCCGGCAACCAAAGGAACGTGTACCACTCGGGCCATGCGCCGTACGGGCTCCAGAGCCACAAGCCGCCGATTGCAGCGAGGGCGGCCCACATACACGCCAGCGGGAGCGACCACGGCACGCGTGCCGGCTCGGCGGGACCTCGGACCAGCGCGGCGGCCAGGAGCATGAGGGACATGGCGGTCACCGCGAGGGCGGCCTGCCACGACAGCCACAACGCGATGCTCACGCCGCCGGCCGGAGGCGCAATCCCGCGGCCGAAGTAGCGCACCAGATACGGCGCGGCGAGCACGAGGCCCGCGGCAGCCGCGGTGGTCCACCAGCGCCGGGCCAAGCTGCGGCGCCACAACACCCCCGCCACCACCAGGAGCAGGATGCCCACGACCATGAGCGAGCCCGACGACGCGCCTACGAAGCCCGCGACAGGTCGATAGAACGTCGCGGGGGAAAAGAGGCCGGACGCCGCGAGCGGCGGGGGCGCGCGGAGCAGCGTCCAGACCCCCACGAGCACGACGCTCCACCGCCCCGCACCGGCAGGCGCTGCGGCGAGCAACAGAATCAGCGACACTGCCAGAACGAGGCCGGCGATGCGGGCCGTGCGCGCGAGCGCGTCGAGCTGCACGTCGCCTTGCGCCGGGGAGATCGTAAGGACCGAGAGGAGCGTGTCGCCTTGCTCACACCCGACCGGGCAGATATCGAACACGCGCGAATCGCGCGGCCCGAGCCCCGGGCGGTAGAAGCGGAGGCCCACGCCGTGCGCGCGCGCGAACACCGCGCCCACGGTGCGATCCTGGTCCGGCATCGAGGGCGCGGCGCTGAGCAGCACCGTGCCGACCGCCGTCCCGATCGACGTCTGGCGCCGAGCCTCGAGCCGCGCGTAGAATGGAGTGATGACGGCTCGCAACTCGGCGGTGTCCGGCGCCGGTACGGCGCGGTGGCGGCCCGCCCAGGCGAAGGGTGCGCCATCGGGTTGGATGATGGCGACTCCGCGCTCGATCCCGATCGGCCCGGCGGCGGTTGCTCGCGCGAGCTCCGCGAACGCCGCCTCCCGCGGCAGCAACGCGGCGGTCGCCCCCCGCTCCGCCAGCCGTCGCGCGTGCGCGATCGCATTACCGATCGCGGACTGCAGATCGCGCGACGCCGCCGTAACCCGCGCCTCGCGCAGCGTCGGCCAGCAACACTGGATCCGTCCGATTTCGATCGCGCCCGCCACGAGCACCACGCCGAGCGCGAGGGTCGCGAGGCCGGCGGCCGCGGCGACGGGACGGTGGGGCGCTCGCAGGGCGAGCGCGACGGCCGCCACCCCCGCGGCCTCCGCCACCACCGCCCAGGCGACGCCGTTGCCCCGCAGCCACTCGGCAGCGGCCAGGGCGGCGAGCCCTCCGGCGATCACGACATGACCGAGCCGCTGCACCTGAAGCTTCTCACCCCCGAGGCCGTGCGCGCCGCCCTCGCGCGCGACTCACGACTCCTGGTACCCGTGGGCACCTGCGAACAGCACGGGCCCCACCTCCCG